>Ga0172373_10009949_pt1 | contig 11688 bp, 8 predicted proteins | sample Lak10m_2_FD_114546 | JGI IMG/M metagenome (GOLD analysis project Ga0172373, IMG submission 114546) | Freshwater microbial communities from Kabuno Bay, South-Kivu, Congo - kab_092012_10m | ecosystem: Environmental > Aquatic > Freshwater > Lake | place: Democratic Republic of the Congo: South-Kivu... | reverse complement strand
CCTGAAAACTATCCGTCAACGCAGAAGTTTCATCATTCAACACTCCTGGAATCAATCTGACAACAGCATCTACGACTACTGCCGCGGCTAATTCTCCACCTGATAGCACATACGAACCAATCGAGATCTCGCGGGTTATGTAATGTTGTCTAACGCGCTCATCAACACCTTTATAATGCCCACAGAGGATGATCAAATTCCCACAAAGTGAGAGTTGGTTGCAATCGCTTTGCTCAAGGATTTTTCCGTCAGGCGTCATGTAGATGATCTCATCATAGTTACGCTCACTTTTTAGCTGGTCAATGCACGCTGCAATCGGTTCAATGGACATCACCATACCGGCACCACCGCCATATTGGTAATCATCGACATTCTTGTGTTTGTTGGTCGAGTAATCCCTGATGTTGTGAACGTAAATCTCGACGAGTCCTTTGTCCTGTGCCCGCTGCATGATGGATGCTGCAAAAGGACTTTCCAATAAACTAGGTACTACCGTAAGAATATCTATGCGCATGGAGCAAAATTAATCTTTAAAAACGCTCATTGTAATAAGTAAGAAATAGCTTTTCAAGAAAGCTTCGATTTTTCGCTTATTCAAATTCTTCTTCCACCGCTATCTTTGTCCCAAACCTAAACGCATGAAATTCTCTCTTTTCGTCTTTATCGCATTCATCTTTACGAATGCAGCATGGTCTCAAGACACCACTTGGGTGCAAACATTTACTTATGACTCTATAACGGCCCGTCGTGCGAATTTTGTCTTTCCGCAGGAATTGAATTCCAAAAGATTTGAAAAAGTGTTGATGTACTACAAGCTAAAATGCAGTCCATTGACAACTTGGGATTCATACAACTGCGGTGAGTGGGATTACCTTACATATACCCGAGTTTTTGATCATACCGGAAATTATGATTCAGTTCGTGTTGACGGAAATCATTACCTCACAGACTGGTCATCACCTGCTACATTGAGTTATCTGCCTGCGCCAAATTCATTGGCTGATACGTACTCCCGAACGGAGTACTCCCGAAATGGTGCAACGCTTGTTTCTTCTGACGTTGTTACAGCTGGTTTGCCGATTGCTTCACAATTCCCGTTTCCGACGGCGAGTCATGGTGGCGTGTATCAAATGCTCGTTACTGCAGCAGAATTGAATGCAGCGGGAATTGTTGCCGGAGATCTTCAATCTTTATCGCTTTATGTATCCAGTTTCGCGGGAGGAAGCGTTCTCTCCCCAAGCATTTCGATCAAGTCAACCACGGATGCGGACCTTATTGGTTATCATACTACCGGATTTACAGAGGTGTACAATGCTTCGCGAAAGGTGGGTGGCATTTATCCTGAACTGACAACTGGAGCGAACGAATTCCTGTTTTATCAGCCGTTTGCCTGGAATGGAACGGATAACCTGATCATCGAATTTACATTTGAAAATACCATGCCGTCAACAAGCTCACCCAGCTTTGAGGTGGATAATGACGCAACCTCCATGAGTGCTTCTTATGATGGCCTAAACGGAAACATGCAATTCAACGGATCTAATTATGCCATGCTTGAGTTGTCAGATATTGATCTTGGAAATGAAATGACGATTACCTTCTGGTCGAAAGGAACAGGTTCAGCAGGAACGAACACATCAATCCTGGAAGCCTACGACACGCTGAACAACCGCATAATTAATATCCACTTTCCGTGGAGCGACAATAATCTTTATTTCGATGCAGGTATGGGGTCTGGCTACGATCGAATCAATAAAGCTATGACCGTTTCGGAAATCGATAACACATGGAATCACTGGGCTTTCGTAAAAAAGCAAAGTACCGGTGAAATGTTCATTTATAAAAACGGCGTTCTCTGGCACTCCGGAACCGGAAAAAATCTACCGATCGGTTATATCCATCGTTTGGTGCTTGGGTCGAATATGAATCAGGCTTATTTGTGGAAGGGGAAGGTCGATGAATTTCAATTGTACAATGCTGCGTTAGATCAATCGACTATTCAGTCATATATGACGCAACAACCTGATGCTTCGCACCCGAATTGGAGTAATCTGTTGGCGTATTATGATTTTGATGATCAGCCTTGGGCGATTGATCGCTCGACGAGTAACAAACTGTTGATGCCATCTGAAAAAGGGATGATCCATCACGATGAGTACCCTGTTGCAGGTTGGAACCATGATCAGCACCGACCGCGACTCGCAATTGGACAAGGTGTAGTAGCCGGAGCTGTTGTAAACACAACAATTGAACAGCAATATGTAAAAGAACCATTGGTGATCTTCGAGCAGCAACCGGTCAATAGACATTTTGAGATCGTTAATGCGTTTCTCGGACTGGAAGAAGGTTCAGAGGTCGTTTATGGAACTGCGGGAGACACTTTAGCTCAAGTGCCTTTTACAGGTTCGACTCAATTAATAAACGATACGATTACTTACTATAATCAACCCTATGAACTTGTGAATGATGTGGAAATCGCGCGCTACATTACGCCTTACGGGATCAGTTTCGATCTTGGACCTAATGGGTTTGCATGGATCTACGATGTGACGGATTACCAGCATTATTTGAAGGATACTGTCGATCTTGCGGCTCACAATACACAAGAACTGCTCGATCTGAAGTTCGCTTTTATTGAAGGAATTCCACCGCGGGATGTGCACAAGCGCGAACCGATCTGGGCTGATTTCAGAAGTTACCAGTTCTCCAATATGGCAGATAATTCAGTGCTTCCTGAAGTGCCGGTTGTTCTTTCTGATACGTCGGATATGTTTAAGATCAAAACCAGACTTTCCGGACACGGACAGGTGGGAAATGGTGCCTGTTGTGAATGGGTTCCGAATGATCACCAGATCAAAGTGGATGGTGTGTCCCGATTCAACTGGAATATCTGGCAAACAACGCAATGTGGAGATAATCCAAATATCAGTCAGGGTGGAACATGGCCCTATGCCCGCGAAGGTTGGTGTCCGGGCGATCAGGTGCGGGAAAACGAATTCGAATTAACGCCGTATGTTTCCTCTGGCGATACTGTTCATTTGGATTATGTGATCAATCAGGTTCCGGTGAGTGACCCCGGTCAGGCTTCAGGAAATTACATTGTAGCCATGGATCTCATCTCATACAGCGCACCAAATTTTCAGCACGATGCGGCCATCGCAGACATCATGAATCCAAACAACTACGAGTATTACCGTAAATGGAATCCGACATGCAGTAATCCAAGGATCGTATTGCAAAATAACGGTGCACAACCACTTACAAAATGCAAAATCCGTTGCTGGATCTCTTATGGCGATTGGTTGGAATATGAATGGACAGGGAACCTTGCTTTTCTTGAGAAAGAAGTCGTTGAAATACCTGTTTCTGATATGGGATGGTGGAGAGATTACAACGGAACATGGACTTTCACGGCACAAGTGTACGATGTAGAAGGCTATCCAAGTTTGGATGAATACGCCAACAATAATTTAAAATCAACCAAATTCGAAGCGCCGGAAATGATCAACGGACCTTTCTTTGTGTGGTTTACGACGAACAATAAAGCAAGTGAAAATAAATACAGGCTGGAAGACGCCAGTGGCAATGTGATTTTCGAAAGAACAACATTAACAAATAACACCAATTACAAAGATACCTTCGATCTGGCTCCGGGGTGTTACAGTTTGATTTTGGAAGATTCAGACCACGACGGTATTGCATTCTGGGCATCACAGCAATACGAGGGAGAAACATCAGGTCAGTTTAAAGTGAGATTGGTGGGAGGTAATTACGTCGAGATCTTCCCAGGTGATTTTGGACATTACCACCGCTATAATTTCTCGGTAGGTTTTGCGCTGGGATTGGATGAACAACAATTGACACATGAGATCGAGGTTTATCCGAATCCGACAAACGGTGAGTGTACGATTGAGGTCAGCGGTGAAGTCGATAAGGATGCAGTGATCGCCATTTACGACATGCTTGGAAGAAAGGTGTTTGAAGATAACATGATCACGACGGATAATTTTGCCGAGATACATCCGAATCTATCATTCTTAGAAAAAGGACAGTACATTATCCATATTGTGACAGCAAAACGGGTTTACACGAAAGAATTTCAAAAGCAGTAATTGGCGCTTAACTTTTGAATTCTTTGTGAATATGATTGTGTAATTTTGTGCTCCAAAATCGCAAGCGTATGACCTATGATGTAGCCATAATCGGAGGAGGAATTGTTGGAGCGGCAACGTTCTATAAACTTCAGAAGAAGAATCCGAACCTGAAGATCGTTTTGATCGAAAAAATGGATAAACTGGCAGATCATCAGACAGGTCACAATTCGGGTGTGATACATTCAGGATTGTATTACAAACCAGGATCACTGAAGGCACGCAATTGTATTCAGGGCAGACACGAATTGGTCGCTTTTGCCAAAGAATATGGCATCAAACATGATGTTTGCGGAAAAGTAGTGGTTGCAACAGATCCCGCTGAATTGCCACACATGGAAAAGATCTACAATACGGGTATTGAAAATCAGATCGAAGGGATTGAGAAAATTTCCGCCGAGCAAGTCAAAGAGCACGAACCGTTTGTGGAAAGTATCGGAGGTGTCTGGGTTCCTTGTACGGGGATCATTGACTTCAGAGGCGCTACAGAAAAAATGGCTGAATTGGCTCTTGCTCTAAACAGCGAAAGTTCGATGCATCTGGGTGAGGAGGTGATAGGCATTGAAAAAGGCGATGCAACTTCAACCGTCGTGACCAATAAAAATAAATTCACTGCAAAATACCTGGTATTCTGCGCTGGATTGCAAGCAGATCGACTTGCGAAGAAAGATGGCGTAGATCTGAAAGAAAAGGTAGTTGGTTTCCGTGGCGATTACTACGAATTAACAGAAGAGGCCAAGCATAAGGTTAAAAATCTGATCTACCCGGTTCCAAATCCCGATTTTCCATTCCTAGGTGTGCATTTCACACGCATGACCGACGGTGAGATCGAATGCGGTCCGAATGCGGTATTTACGTTTAAACGCGAAGGTTACGGTAAAACAGATTTTTCCATGCGCGATACCTGGGATGCATTAACCTATGGTGGAACCTGGAAGTTGTTTTTCAATAACATGTCTTTCGGTATCAACGAGTACCGCCGTGCCTTTTCAAAGAAACTATTCCTGAAAACGTTGCAGCGCATGGTTCCATCGCTGACAATGGATGACATCAAGCCTGGTCGCGCAGGAGTACGTGCGCTCTTATTGGCACAGGATGGTGATACGCGAGATGATTTCAGAATCGAATACCACGGAAGATCCATCCACGTATTGAATGCACCATCCCCGGCAGCCACAGCCTCTCTTGCCATTGGTGGTTACATTGCAGAGGAAGCAGAAAAACATTTTGGTTTGAAATAAGAACTGATGTGGAGGTTCTACCTATGGTTTTTGTTGTTACTCTTAGCAGCGTCAAGTTTATTTTCCTGTGATCAGCATGCTATGTGGCAATCTAAACTCCTCCAACGTTCAATTCTAAAAGAAATTCCTTCTGCATCAGGGCTGGAAAGATGGTCCGACCGTTACTTTATTATTGGCGATAATAGTCCCTGGCTTTTTGAAACAGATACACTGGGAGTAACGTTGGTGAAGCACAGAATTGGTTCAAATGAAGAGCCTGATGTTATTCCAAAAGAACAAAAACATGATTTTGAAGCCATGTGCACCCTGGACTGGAACGGTGAACAAGTCTTGTTTCTTTTTGGTTCTGGTTCCAAGTGGCCTTACCGAAATAAAGGAATTGCTTTTTCAGTGACACAACAAAAAATGCTCGAAACCTACGATCTAACTGCATTCTATGAAGGGATTTCAGAAAAAGCAAAGATCAAACAGGATGAATTTAATATCGAAGCGGCGACCTCTCTCAATGGGAAACTGTATCTGTTCAATCGCGGAGAGAACAAAGTCATCATTATGAAAGTAAAAGACTTTATTGCTTTCCTTTTTGGAGAAACGAAACTGCCTAAAATGAAGGTTTACAGTCTTGATCTCCCGGAGATAGAAGGTATTGTTTCCGGATTTTCCGGAGCTGCGACGGATGAAAAGAATGGGAAGATCCTGTTTACAGCATCCGTGGAAAATACGTCTGATTGGGTACAGGATGGGGAAGTACTCGGAAGTTTTATCGGGATCTTCGATCCGGAGAAATTACACCAGCACTATACCCCTCATACCGCATTGATTGCAGATGAAACCGGACCGCTCAAAGTGAAAGTGGAATCCATAACGTTAGATGAATCCAGCGACAACAAATACCATTGTGCTCTCGTCACCGACAGCGATGGCGGTGCATCTGAGTTAGTGAAGATCAGGTTTTTCAAGCTGAAATAAGCTTTTAAATCAGAGACACTTTTAACCACTAACCAACCACAACTACTCTCTCGCATCACCCATAAAACGGTAATTGATCACTAAATTAACCTCGGCACCTCGATCAGATGGCAAGAACAAATAGCATGAGTCCGAGTACCAATCACGCATGTATTCAAAATCGACCACACCTTTTTTAAGCAATACTTGTTGCATCATTCCATTCTTTTCAGGGCCAAACAGCAACATTAAAGTTCGGTTTGTAGAACCGTTAATTTCCAATTCAAGACCATAGGTATGACCAGCTCTTTGATCCTCCCATTTGGAGAGTGAAATGAATTTCGGATGATCCAGTTTTGTGATGTGTAGTGTTCTACTCAGATTATTTAAGTAGATGGTTTTACCAAAATATACCCACAAAACATACGCGGAAGCAGCGAAAAAGGTAAAAAATAGTATGTTCTTAACTGTCTTATTCAAAGTGCTTTAAGGTGTTTTTAAAGAGGGTAAAAAAATAATTATTCAAATTTATTTGGAAAATTAAAATCGAATTTAAGAAATTTGCAGTGTCATTTTCACAAACGGTGAATCTAAGATTTATAAAGAAGAGGTGAGAGACAGGCTCGTTGATCCTCTGGCAACCAACTTTAAGTCCGCCTATGGCGGATTGGAAAACCGGTGCCAATTCCTGATTCCGACATGTTGTTGGGAGAATATAAATGTAAAAGAGATGAGTACAGTTAAAATTCGTAAAACTCCGGTGACCAAGACTTTGAAAGGTCTTAAATCTTCTCAATTCAATTCAGGAATTTCTTTTAGCATGATGTACTGCTGTTGCTGCTGCATCTGCTGATTTTTCCACCCTCTTTTCGGCAATCATCAGCGGACGCTTCTACCGAGGGCCCTGGTATTGACGCGTTCCTGAATGCACATAATCAATCGTTTAACTTATAAAATCATTAGAAATGTCAACAAAAAATCTAAAATTCGAAACTTTACAACTTCATGCAGGACAAGAAGTTGATCCAACAACTGGTTCACGTGCGGTACCTATTTACCAAACGACTTCCTACGTTTTCAAAGACTCAGAACATGCAGCCAATCTTTTTGGTCTGAAAGAGTTCGGTAACATTTACACGCGTCTGACAAATCCAACGACAGATGTGTTTGAAAAGCGCATCGCTGCCTTGGAAGGTGGTGTAGCAGCTGTAGCTGTAGCTTCAGGTCAAGCGGCACAATTCATCGCTTTGAATAACATTCTTCAGGCAGGTGATAATTTTGTCACAAGTTCACATTTGTATGGGGGCACCTACAATCAATTCAAAGTAGCTTTCAAACGTTTAGGCGTTGAAGTGCGCTTTGCGGACGGAATCGATCCGGTGTCTATTGAAGAACGTATCGACTCTAAAACACGTGCGATCTATCTGGAATCCATCGGTAATCCTGAATTCAGTGTGGCAGATTTTGAAAAGATCGCCAAGATCGCAAAAACGTATGAGCTGCCATTAGTGGTAGATAATACCTTCGGAGCAGCCGGTTATTTGTTCCGTCCTATCGAACATGGCGCAGATGTCGTTGTGGCTTCGGCTACGAAATGGATCGGTGGACATGGAACGAGTGTCGGTGGTGTTATCGTGGATGCAGGAACCTACAATTGGGGAAATGGAAAATATCCGCAGTTCACAGAACCGTCTGAAGGTTACCACGGATTGAAGTTCTGGGATATCTTTGGAAGCGAAGGACCATTTGGAAACATTGCATTCGCTATTCGAGCTCGTGTAGAAGGTTTGAGAGACTGGGGTCCGGCGATTTCACCGTTCAATTCATTCCAGTTGCTACAAGGTTTGGAAACACTTTCACTTCGTGTTCAACGTACAGTTGATAATGCGTTGGAACTGGCGACATGGTTAGAAAAACATCCGCAAGTGGAATATGTGAATTATCCTGGATTGACTTCTTCCAAGTATCATATAACAGCGAAAAAATACCTGAAAAATGGGTTCGGAGGTGTTTTGAGCTTTAAGGTAAAAGGTGGCGTGGAAGAGGCGAATACTTTGGTAAATTCTCTTGAATTGGTTTCTCATTTGGCCAATGTGGGTGATTCAAAATCATTGATCATTCATCCTGCATCTACAACCCATGAGCAATTGTCAGCTGAAGAGCAGCGTTCTACAGGTGTTGTGCCGGGATTATTGCGCTTCTCTGCTGGAATCGAGCATGTTGATGATTTGAAAGCGGATTTACAAACCGCATTTGAAAAAGCATATGCCACTAAAACAGTGCTTTCTGAAACTTTAAAATAAATTAAGTGACATACCGGTGGGATTCGTCCCACTGGTTTTTATTCCAATCCAATGAGCAAGGTTCACATATATAGACATCAGCAAAACTTTCAGTTGGAAAGCGGTTTCGTCTTCGACGAGCTTAACGTGGCCTATCATACCTATGGTGCTTTGAATTCAAAGAAGGATAATGTGATCTGGGTGTGCCACGCGCTTACAGCGAATAGCGATGTATTCGATTGGTGGAAAGGAATTTTCGGTGAGAATGACCTGTTCAATCCGAAAGACCATTTCATTGTGTGTGCAAACATTCTGGGTTCACACTACGGAACAACGGGTCCACTCAATTATCCATCAAAGGAACAACCTTTGCTTCAGGATTTCCCGGCCTTTACAACACGTGATCTGGCGCGAATTCATGAGCACTTGCGATTGGAACTTGGTATTGAAAAGATACAGCTTCTGATTGGTGCTTCACTGGGTGGGCAACAGGCCTTGGAATGGTCGATCGAACAACCCGATATCATTGAGAAACTGGTACTCATTGCTACCAATGCACGTCATTCTGCCTATGGAATAGCGTTCAACGAAACACAGCGTCAGGCCATCTATACGGATCCAACCTATGGAAATGGAAGTGTTGATGGAGGAGCAAATGGATTGAAGACTGCCCGCGCCATAGCCATGTTGAGCTACCGTTCCTATGAAGGTTACCTGAAAACGCAAACAAGTGTGAACAATCATTTGACCGAAGATTTTCCTGCAGCATCTTATCAGCGTTACCAGGGTCAGAAACTGGCGGATCGTTTCAATGCCTACTCGTATGTATTGTTATCCAAAGCTATGGATGCACACAATGTGGGTCGCAAACGGGCCTCGATTGAAATCGCGTTGCAATTTATTAAAGCTAAAACACTGGTGATCGGGATTGATTCTGATCTGCTTTTCCCGGTAAGTGAACAAGCGTTTTTGGCGGAATGGATACCGAATGCACATCTTGCCAGAATTGATTCAGCCTTCGGTCACGATGGTTTTCTGGTAGAGCACAAACAATTGTCAGACTTGCTCTCTGACTTTTTATTCAATGATCTAAAAAAACACCGTCCGACGGTATTTAAAAAACAAGTAACAGAAAAATAAAATGAGAACAAATTTGACTATTGGCCTCTTTGGCTTCGGTGTTGTAGGTGGCGGATTGTATGAGGTATTGAACAGAAGTAAGTTGCTCAATGCTTCAATCAAATCTATTGTAGTGAAAGATCCTGCTAAAAAAAGAGCGATTGAAAGCAACTATTTTTCCTTCGATAAATCCGTCATCCTGAATGACCCGGAAGTGAATGTGGTGGTAGAGTTGATCAACGATAGTGAAGCGGCTTACGAGATTGTCACAGAAGCTTTGAGAAAAGGAAAACATGTGGTAACTGCCAACAAAAAACTGATCGCTGAACACCTCGATGAATTGATTGGACTTTCCAGAGAGAACAATGTGTCGCTGCTCTACGAAGCTGCCGTTGCAGGATCCATTCCGATCCTTCGTAATCTGGAAGAATACTACAATAACGATACATTATCATCGGTTCAAGGAATTGTAAATGGTACGTCCAACTACATCCTGACGCAAAGCAACAAAGGAATTGCTTACCAGGAAGCATTGAAACAAGCACAGGAACTTGGATTTGCAGAGGCCGATCCTACGCTGGATGTTGAAGGATTTGATTCAAAGTTCAAGCTCATCTTGTTGATCAAACACGCCTTTGGAATTAGCACAACACCGGATGAGGTATTTAATTTTGGAATTACCAAGTTGCGGGAAAGGGATGTGCGTTATGCGCTAGAAAAAGGTTTGCGGATCAAATTACTGGCTCGTGCCGAAAAGATTGGTGATCAGGTGATTGGTTTCGTTGCGCCACATTTTGTTTCTTCGGACCAACCGGCATACGGTGTGAATAATGAATTCAATGCGGTTTCTGTCAATGCACTTTTCTCTGATCGTCAGGTGTTTTATGGAAAAGGTGCAGGAAGTTACCCAACAGCGAGTGCAGTATTATCCGATATTTCAGCGCTGCAATTTGATTACCGTTATGAATACCGTAAATCTGCGAATGATCAGACTGCTTTTACAGAAGATTTCAAAGTGAAGATCTATGCCAGTTCAGCTGATGAGAATGCCATAAAAGCATTGCCGTTTATTGAAACAGATGAGTTTTACAAAAGCGCGGATTTCTCCTACAGCACCGGATGGATCGCCTTCAATGAATTACGCGCTCACCTAAACAGAGCAAAAAGTGACGTCTCTATTGTGATCGTCGATGAACCTGTAAACGGTGCAGAAACGGATCTGTTAGCGGATGCGAAAAACAAAACTACCTTTGTAACGGTTTAAACATCATTAATCTATTAGTATGAAAGAACCTCTTGCATGGTACATTGCCGGTCCGCTCTTGGGGCTCATGGTGCCACTCTTATTGATTTTGCGTGAAAAACAATTCGGTATTTCGTCGAGTTACCGATACATCCTGAGTTTTATTCCCGGTAAGATCGATTATTTCAATTACGAAAGGCGAGCTGATCAATGGCAGTTGATTTTCTCATTCGGATTAATCCTCTCAGGTTTTGCGGCGATACAACTTTTTGGTATTTCACATGCGCTTATTGAGTTACCCCTGAAAAAGTATGAAATTCAATATGCCGAGCTTTTCCAGATCAAAAATGGACTGCAGTTCTTTGTTGGTGGAATTTTAGTTGGTTTCGGTGCACGTTATGCGAATGGCTGTACTGCAGGACATTGTATTATGGGCGTTTCCCAGTTCGCTTTAAGTTCCATTTTGGCGACGATCTGCTTCTTTATCGGAGGTTTGATCGGTTCGTTTTTCGTTGTACCTCACATTTTTTGAAAATGAAAATTGTACTCACACTCGTTTTAGGCTTTTTGTTTGGAAATGTGCTCATTGCATCTCAAGCCTTTTCATGGTTTAGAATCCAGGAAATGTTCCATTTTGATTCGTTTCACATGTATGGGTTGCTTTTTTCGGCTATCGGAACAGGCGCTCTGTCATTGTTTCTTTT
>Ga0172373_10009947_pt1 | contig 11690 bp, 10 predicted proteins | sample Lak10m_2_FD_114546 | JGI IMG/M metagenome (GOLD analysis project Ga0172373, IMG submission 114546) | Freshwater microbial communities from Kabuno Bay, South-Kivu, Congo - kab_092012_10m | ecosystem: Environmental > Aquatic > Freshwater > Lake | place: Democratic Republic of the Congo... | reverse complement strand
GAATATTATTACTACTGGTAATGGTAGTCAATAATGACTACTAGACGGCTATAGCGAAGGTACGGTTTTCGATTACTGTACTCCAAAAGATTTTGTCTCATTAACAATATCTTTTACAGGTCAGTATTTGAAGAACTTACTTTAGATAAATGGTTGTAGTAATAATTATCGACTACCATTACGACTGCTAAAATTATTAATCCAAGCCCAACTGAGGCTACGACGTCGGTTAGCCAGTGATAACCAAGATATAACCTGCTTAAGGCTACCAAAATGATAACTGAAGATGATGCAACTATCCAGATAATAAGTTTTTGTTTGCTAAATTTTCTTGATAATGCCAGGTAGCCAATTACCAATAGAAAAACCGACGCCAGTAATACATGACCGGATGGAAAAGAGAAATCATTTGCTACGGGAGCGATCATCGAGGAATAATCCGGTCGACTGTTGGCGATAGTGTTTTTTAAGAGGTTTGAAATAAGGGCGCTTGATAATATGGCGCTTGTCATCAACAAAGGGCGCCAAACTTCCTTTTTAATTTTTATATAAAAAGACGATAATAGAATTGTTGTTATTATAACAACTTCCGGACTAAAAGCGTTAGACACTAAAGTAAAAAATATATTTGCGTTTTGCTGGCGATGATTGATTAACCAATCTAAAACAGGTTGATTAAAAAAATCAAAAGTCATTCCAACATAAGCCAACAAAAAAATTACTAATCCAATTAGTAATATGACTAATGGCAGTTTGCTTGGTAGGTTAGCTGGTTTATTTTTATGGTTCACTGATTTTTATTTCTTGATATTAAATAAGCGTTGGATTTGAGTCTTAATAGCGTTAAGTAGCGCTTGTCTTTGTTGTTTGCTCTTCAGAAATTTATAAATAGCTGGCGCTACAGACAACGATATAATAACTGCGATTATCGGCAGAATTACGGTATCAACATCTAATCCTATATTGTGCAAGAAAACGCCTACGAAGAATCCCAAATATGTTACACCGCCAGCCCATAATGCTCCTCCAATGGCATTATAAAAAAAGAATGTTTTATGATTCATCTTGGCTATACCAGCCACAAATGGGACGAAAGTTCTAACAATTGGCACAAATCTTGCTAAAATAATTGTCTTGCCGCCATACTTTTTGTAGAAATCTTCGGCTTTTTTGACATTTTCTTTTTTAAATAATAGTGAATCCGGACGATTAAAAAGGCGCGGTCCAACTTTTTTGCCAATAGAGTAGCCTGTGTTGTCCCCGATTACAGCAGCTGCAAACAGGATTGCTACTGCAAGATGGACGTTGAAGTCTATGTGGAAATTGCCTGATCCTTGCATAAGGATTCCAAGTGTAAAGAGTATGCTATCTCCTGGTAGAAAAAAGCCAATCAATAATCCACTTTCGGCGAATATAATAAATGCTACTAGCAGTACGGCTGCAATTGGTCCAGCGCTTTCGGCAAATTGTGCTAAATCAAATCCTGGAATCATAAAAGATATTGTAGCATGATAGTGTTCCAAAGTGTTATAATGTATAATGAAGTTATAATAACGACTGGGAGATAGGATAAATAACGTGAGTGATATTAAGTTGACATTAACAAAAAGAATCGTTGAAGGCAAAAAACTAGCCAAATTACGATTAGATGGTTTTGTGCCTAGTGTAGTTTACGGTGCTGATACCGATCCGATATTGACACAGTCAAAATCGGTTGAGACAACCAAGGCTGCGCGCGAAGCTGGTCTCCATACGCCAATTAATCTTGTTATTGATGGTGCAAAAAAATTAGCCATGATTAAAGACGTTGATATGGATCCAGTCAAGCGCAATATTAGGCATATATCTTTTCATGCTATTAGGCAATCTGATGTTATTACGGCAGAAGTGCCAATTGTCTTAACTGGTAAAGGCGAAAGTGTGGCCGAAAGGGCTGGCCTGGTTGTCTTGCAGGCTATTGATTCAATCGAAATTAAGGCAAAACCAGCTGATCTACCTGAAGCGCTAGAAGTTTCAATTTTGAATCTTGCAACTGATGATGACCGTCTGACAATTGCCGATATTATCTTACCTGAAGGCGTAAAATTTGCTGATGTCGAGCAAGATATGGGATTGGTAATTGCCAATGTTTATGAACCAAGCGCATTACAAGCCGAAAATGAAGCGGCTGGTGGCGAAGCTGAAGATGTTAGTGAAGTCGAGTCTGAAAATGGTGGTGCCGAAGCGGGTGCTGAAGCAACTGCCGAAGGTGAAGCTAAACCTGAAGCCGATAGCGAAGCAAAATAAACACGATAATTTTATAAATAAGCCTCACGTTAGAGGCTTATTTATTTTACTCTTGAATAAAGCCACCGGATTGATGATTCCATAATTTGGCATAAATACCTTGCATATCTAACAACTCTTTATGTGTTCCTTGTTCAACTATTTTGCCTTTATCGAGTACAATAATTCTATCCATCTGAGCAATTGTCGATAACCTATGCGCGATTATTATACTAGTACGTTGATTCATTAACTCGGTTAATGATTGTTGTATTAATTTTTCGCTTGCGCTGTCAAGCGCTGAAGTTGCTTCGTCTAAAATTAATATGGGGGCATTTTTTAATAAAGCGCGTGCTATGGCAATGCGCTGTCTTTGTCCGCCGCTTAATTTTATTCCTCGTTCGCCAACGATGGTATCTACACCCTTAGGCAGTTGACTAATAAATTCTTCCGCATTAGCTTGTTTAATTGCTTGTTCGATTTCTGATTCAGTAGCATCAAGTTTGCCATATGTTATATTGTCGCGTAGACTACGGTGAAACAACATCGGCTCTTGTGGCACGTATGCTATATTTCGACGCAGGCTCTCTTGTGTTATATCGCGAATATCATTATCGCCTATTGTTATAGACCCTTCAGTTACGTCTGCAAACCGAAGCAGTAAATGTGTGATGGTTGTCTTGCCAGTTCCAGAATGTCCGACAAGGCCAATTTTTTCTCCGGATTTAATAGTAATATTTATGTGCTTAAGAACATCTTCGGAATTTTCTTCATAATGGTAAGACACATTATGAAGATTAATGGTGGAATCTTTGGCATTGAGCTCAGTGGCATTTGGTTTATCGTTAATATTTGTTGGTAGTGCCAGCATATTACTCATAGGCGAGGCTTCGAGTAAGGCTTGATCGTAGCCATTGATGATTTCTCCAAGTGTGAATAGCTGAGTAGAAATTCTCTGTAGATAAACTAGTAGAAAAATAGCAATCGGTATGCTCATCTGTCCGCTACTAACAAGAGCCGCACAAATACCAACCGCTGTTAGTTGGATGATTGACATAAAAAGTAATCGAGTCGATCCCTCCATACTCATCATGCCTAAGTCTTTTATATAAGCTTTTTTATAGCGACTATTAATTGCATCAAGCTGTTTCAGCTCAGAGTTTTCATTGGCAAAAGTTTTAACAATCAAGCTATTGGTTAAAGTATCAGCCACTTTGCCATTTGAATCTCCTATAAGCTCTTTGCGTGCATGACGGTATGGTTTTCGATATTTGATACTATATCTAACTTGTAATACTATCGCGAGGAGTAATAAGGCTAATATTATAGCTAGTAGTAGAGATTGCGTTCCAACTATAACAAGACCCATAATGACCGATGCCACAAATCCTAAAGTACGAATAATTAATAAATCTTGTAAAGTTACGTGGCTACGCAAAAAATCGATATAGCGACTAGTGAGAGCACCAATTTTTTCGTTTACGAAAAAACTAAGATCTTTTTTCATTAATTTATCAAAAGTGTCTCGAGCTAAGTTAAATCGTACGTTTGCTTCATGATGTAGTAATGATTGGAATCCTAAAAGATTCAAGCCTACACCTGCTATCATGAAGCATCCGGCAATCATCAAGTTGTGTGTGACTAAATCACTTTGTCCACTACTTAGACCGCCAATAGCTTGGCTCAGAAAAAATGGAAAAAACGTATCAAGCGACAATGCTCCAACAGGAATCGCGATTAATGCCGTAAAAAAACTCAATTTATTTTTACGTATTTGCGCCCAGTATAGCTTGAGGGTATGTTTGTTGGAGTTCATTCACGCCTTATTATGAATTATTGATAGATTAACTACAAGATAAAAATTGTATAATGATAGTTAATGTTAAATCCAAAATTGCGAGAAAAATTAAGTACGTTGCCTGTTAGTCCTGGCGTTTATTTTCATAAGGACGCAATGGGTGAGATTATTTATGTCGGTAAAGCGTCTATTCTAAAGAATCGAGTTAAGCAGTATTTTCATAATTATGACAGGCTCGATGCTAAAACGAAATCGTTGGTAAGCGATATTGACGATATTGATTGGATTGAAACAGATGGCGAAATTGATGCTTTATTTTTGGAAGCCGAAATGGTAAAACGCTATATGCCAAAATATAATATCTTGCTTAGAGATGACAAATCCCTTTACTACATTCGGATCGACATGAAAAATGACTGGCCGTTTATTGACTTTACACGAAATCCGTTAGATGACGGAGCGGAGTATTTTGGTCCATTCTATAACGGCTTTTTAATAAAAAAAGCTCTAAGATATCTGCGAAAATTATTTCCATATTACATCAAACCGCCGGTACTGGGTTCGCGTCCAACACTTGACGAGCATATTGGACTTACACCTCAGGGTATTAATAGCGACCAATACAAAAAATCATTGCGCAACCTGATTGGTTACATTCAGGGTAATCGAAAAGATGTTATCAAAAATCTAGAAATCGCAATGAAAACAGCCGCCAAAGACAAGGAGTTTGAGCAAGCTGCCAAGATCAGAAATCAACTCTTTGGCTTATACGAGCTCAAAAAACATATTTTTTTTGGTGACAAAGAATCCTTAGATATAAGCAAAGATCAGGCACTCAAAGATCTAAAAGACTTATTTTATCTGGAGAGAGAACCTAGACGCATTGAAGGTTACGACATATCACATATGAGTGGTACGAATGTTGTTGCTAGCATGGTTGTTTTTAAAAACGGTGTAAGTAGCCGTTCGGACTATCGCAAATTCAAAATTCACATTGATAAAAATGACGATTTTGCCAATATGCGCGAGGTGATTAGTCGGCGATTCAGCCCAAAAAACCAAAAAGCTTGGGGGCTAGCAGATATATTGCTGATTGACGGAGGAAAGGGGCAGCTTGATGCCGCAAATAATGCCTTAAACCTGTGCCTGCCTAGTCATAATCTTCGGACTTTTGGGCTCGCCAAGCGCGAGGAACAAATTGTGTTAAGATCTGGCGATTTAATAAACAGATCAAAACTATTGCAGCTAAGTGGAACGATTGAGTTATCTGATGATTTTGCGTTAATCAATCTTCCTGGTAGCTCGCACATCATTAAGCTATTGCAAAGAATTAGAAATGAATCACATAGATTTGCGGTTAGTTATCACTCCAGTCTAAAATCCAAACAGCAGACAAAAAGTTTGTTAGACGACGTCGCTGGTATTGGCCCAAAAACCAAATCAAAACTAATTCGAAAATTTGGTAGTTTACACAATATCGCTTCGGTTTCAGAGTCAGATTTAGCAACGGTTGTTGGAAATGAAAAAGCCAAAAGAATATCGGCCTATTTTCGAATGTAAATTCATACTACTTGTGCTATAATCACCACAAGAAAGCTTTTAGCGGGGTATACATTTTATATGATTGATCGAGCAATTGATAACAGAAGAGGCTTTACATTAATTGAGATGTTAGTTGTTATCAGTATTATTGGTATTCTTGCTTCAATTGGTATCGTAAGCTACATTGGTTATCGTAATTCTGTTATTGCTACAACTCTGAAAAGTGATTTGAGTGGTGCAGCGACGGCTATGGAGAATTCGCGTAACTTCGTCAATGCTTATCCAGCGTCTGTACCATCTACTTTTGTACCAAGCGAGCATGTGACTTTAGTCGGTGGCAGCCTTGACGGCACAACCTTCTGCATCGATGCCAATAGTTCTGAAAATGCTAGCATTGAGTATTATATTGACGAAACAACCACTAATGTTGGCGCCCAGCCTGGTGATTGTGCATCACGAGCTGGATCATCGGGTTCAACATGCGCTGACGTTGATAAATACGGCACTTATCCAAACTGTTATGATTACGATGCTTTACCAATCGCTTCATCAATATCTGGCTACTGGTCATCACCACCAACTGGCTACTTGCTGGAAGACGGTTCAGCCGTGTCTCGTACCACCTATGCTGACTTATTTGCCGTCATTGGTACAACCTATGGTGCTGGTGATGGCTCGACTACTTTTAACCTACCAGATTCAAGAGGCCGAGTAGCGGTTAATAGGAATCCGTCTGATAGTACATTTGATGTTGTTGGCGAAAAACAAGGATCTAAAACTCATACTTTGACAATTAATGAGATGCCTTCACATAATCATGGCGGTGGTTCATTCTCGAGCACAACTCATGGTCATGGACTGTCTGGTTGGGTAAATTATTTTGTGTATCCCGATGGTCGCGATTCATACGATTCAACGAATCAACAAGAAGTTGCAAATGTTCACCATATACATCCATATTCTGGTTGGACGAGTGTTCCAAGTGCATATTCTGGCTTAAATAGTCAAGGTGGTGGCGGGGCTCACAACAACATTCAGCCGTCGATTGTAAAGAGTTTTGCGATAAAATACGCACCATCAACCGGAAATTATTCGATGCTTCCAGCCGGAACGTCAATCTCTGGCTATTTTTCGTCGGCTCCAACTGGCTACTTGCTTGAAGACGGTTCAGCTGTATCTAGAACAACTTATTCGGATTTGTTTGCAGCAGTTGGAACAACTTTTGGTAGCGGCGATGGCTCGACTACCTTTAACTTACCAGATTCAAGAGGTCGGGTAGCGGTAAATCGCAATCCAAGTGATACTGAATTTGATTCAATTGGCGAAACCTATGGTGAAAAAAGCCACACTCTATCGGTAGATCGAATACCATCACACGATCACTCTAGTTCTTTTGCCACCAACAATCACCAACATTATTATTCTGGTAATAGTGGCACATTAAACTATCCTGCTGGTAAAGATTCTTACGATGAAACTAACGAAGAAGAAGCTGCTAATACCGGACATGTTCACCCGTATTCGGGCTGGACAGGTGTGACTGATCACCCAGCTTACGGAGTTAATGCTGAGGGCGGTGGACAAGCCCATAACGAGATTCAGCCATCAATTGTAAAAACATTTATCATCAAACATACCCCAGCCGAGGGCGAGGTTGACACTCTATCAAAGGGTACTTCGGTTCAGGGTTATTGGACAACACCTCCAGTCGGTTATCTTCTTGAAGACGGATCGGCTGTTTCTCGAGTTACTTATGCTGATTTATTTGCCGTTATTGGTACAACCTATGGTGCTGGCGATGGCTCGACCACCTTCAACCTACCAGATTCTAGGGGTAGAGTAGTAGCTAACATTAACTCAGCTGATTCCGAATTTGATACTGTAGGTGAAAAGTATGGCGCTAAGACTGTCACTATTTCGATTACCGAAATGCCAAGCCACAACCATAACAGTGCTTTTGCTACTGCTGGCCATACGCATACCTATTCTTTCTGGACTGGCACATTAAATTACCCAGACGGCAAGAATCGATTAGATGAGACCAATGAGCAAGAGGGAGCTAATGTCGGACACGTTCATCCAATATCCGGCACTACTGGTGGGCCAAACGCTACGGCTAGTGTATCGGCCCAAGGTGGTGGCGGAACTCACAACAACATTCAACCATCGATTGTCCAGTCCTTTGCTATGAAGTATTAGGAGGAATATGTTAAAACAATTAATTCGGGAAATCAGCAAAAATCGCGATCTTAGATTGATGATGTTGGCTCTTGTGTCTCTATTAGTTTTTACCTCTCTCGTTGCTATAAGTACAAATCATTTACAAAAGAATATGTTCATAAACCAAGTTAAAACTGCTCTTTCGAATATCGCTAACGACATGGAAAAGTTTCGTTCTAACAGTGGGGGTTATCCAATCACGCTACCTAACGAACGATTTTCATATTACACAAAAGTACATTTGAATGGCGGTAGTAGTCAAAGCGGCGTTTGGTATTGTATCGAGGCGACAAGTATTTTTGATAGCACAATAGTTTTTCATATCGATTCGTCCGACAACCAAGTCCAACCTAAAGAAGGATATTGTAAAAAACCGATCGAAAAATCACAACTAATACTCACGCCAGATGGTTTATCGACGGCATTTGTTGACTCAACTAGTGCCAAATTGACTTGGAATAGCGTGCGTTTTGCAAACAATTATCAAGTCCAATGTGCCAAAAATAGTAAGTTTAAGAACTCATTATCACTAGAAACCAAAGATAACTTTGTAATATATAATGAGCTTGACAGTAACGCAAGGTATAGTTGCCGAGTTAAATCAGTTATTGACTCCGAAGCTAGCGATTGGTCGGCGGTCATACTTATTGATACAAAATAGTCGCTAGGTCTTAGATTACTGCGTCAAGAGTGATATAATAAGATAAGTATTATGCAAAGTGTTTTTCCGATTTTCGTTGTCAGGTGGTTGGCTAACTCACTTGGATTGTGGTTGGCGGTTCAGCTTCTTGGTACTGGTTATAGCAATATAGAAGTTCAAGTTGGGCTGACTGGTTTTTTATTAGCCGGATTGATTTTCTCAATCGTCAATAGTCTTCTCAAGCCAATTATTATGATATTATCATTGCCAGCTATTTTGCTAACCTTAGGTTTGTTTGTTTTGATCGTAAATGGCCTAATGGTTTATATTTCTCTTAAGCTTGCGCCAGGCATTACTATGTCGTTCTTTAACTCTATTATTACCGGTGCTTTATTAAGTCTGATAAACTATATAATAAGTGCTAGTTTGACTAGTAGGTCAGAAAGATTAATATAAAGGACTAATATGAGTTTGAATGAGATTCTACAACTAATAACTATCGGATCGGCTGTTTTGATGATACTGGCAATTTTGCTACAACAAAGAGGTGCTTCGTTGGGTGCTGGTTTTGGTGGTAGTGGCGAACTTTATACCACAAGGCGCGGAATCGACAAGAATTTATTTGAGGCTACGATAATACTGGCAGTGATATTTGTTCTTTCGATACTGGCTGGTCTAATTTTGCCAGCTGTAAAATAGGTAGTTTGAATGGGCGACGACCAAAAGACTAAATGGTATAAGATACCAAGTAAACAATTTAGTAAAATCAGGATTAAAAAAAGCATTAATAAGGTTGAGAATGCGACCGTTAAACATGCCCATAAGTTTATTATCAAGAGATGGGATAGTGTTTTAGAGGTTCAACGACACATCATTTTTTGGATATTGACCGTTGGTCTTTTAATTGCCGCAACTGCTATGCAACTGGTTTGGTATCAGGATAGTTACAGGGTCTCGGCTAAGTCAAAAGACGGGACATATGCTGAAGCGGTATTGGGTCCAGTGGAAACATTAAATCCATTGTTTGCTTCGACCAGCGCCGAGCAATCTCTTAGTACGTTACTATTTTCAAAAATTATGAAATATGATTCAAGTGGCAAGCTTAACTATGATTTAGCATCGGATTTTAGAGTTGATTATACCAGTAAAGTTTACACGGTTAAGCTTAGAAGTGACGTTAAATGGCACGACAATGAAAAATTAACTGCCCATGATATTGCTTTTACGGTTGATCTTATGCAAAATCCCGCCACTCGGTCAATGATAGGTGGTTGGGAAGGGGTAAGGGTTGATGTAGTCAATGATTACGAAATAAAGTTTACACTTCCTAACGTTTATGCGGCTTTTAATCATGCTTTAACTTTTCCAATCTTACCAAAGCATATTCTGAAAGATGTTTTGCCTGGAAACTTGCGCGAAAATATATTCAGTAACGAACCGGTCGGTAGTGGCCCATTTAAATTGAAATTAGTTCAGGTTGTGAATTCTAGTCTTAATCGCGAAGTAATATATCTGATTCGTAACGATGATTATTACGCCGGTAAAGCTAATCTTGCTAGGTTTCAGTTGCATGTTTATGACAGTCGGGAGGCAATTATAAGTGCTGTTAGCCAAAACGAGGTTAACGCGGCTACTGATTTGTCGCTTGTTGATATCGACCAAATTGATATGAAGAAATACTCGATTTTATCCAAACCTATCGATAGTGGTGTTTATGCAATCCTAAATGTTAGAAGTTTGGAGTTAAAAGACGTAAATGTTAGAAACGCGCTTCGTTTAGCGACCGATACTAACGCTGTAATAGCTGATTTATCAGACGGTGTGAAGCCACTCTACTTACCATTTATTGGTGGCGATAATTATACGAACACTGTTAAGGCTCCAACTTTCAGCATCGAACAAGCCGAAATATTACTCGATAAAGCCGGTTGGAAAATAAATAAATCTGGTATGAGGCAGAAAAACGGCGTTGATCTCAAAATATCGGCAGTTACATTAAAAGATAATGAATTAGAAAGAGTCTTAGAAAATCTAGCCGGTCAATGGCGATCGCTTGGAATTACTGTTGATACTAAAATTGTCGATGTTAACGATGTTTCGCAAAACGTTGCTCAATCAATTTTGCGACCACGAAATTACGACGTGCTTTTATACAGATTAAATCTTGGAGTAGACCAAGATGTTTATGCCTATTGGCACTCTTCGCAAGTATCAGATCAAGGTTCAAACTTTGCCAACTATTCAAGTTTGATAAGCGACGATGCTTTATTGGCGGCTAGATCCAAACTTGATTCCAGACTGCGTGAAGCGAAGTATATAACATTTGCTCGACAATGGCTAAGTGATGTGCCAGCTATTGGCTTATATCAGTCTACTATGCAATACGCTTATAACACCAAGATCCACTCACTTGATGGTCAAACTGAACTGGTTTCATCAATTGATAGATACAGTGATTTATTAGACTGGTCAGTGGGTAAACGCAGTGTCTATAAAACCCCATGATAATTACTAGTGGAGGTTTAAGTCCTCTCAATGTTATAAAAAAAGACTAGTCATAGTTGAGACTGTCTTCTTTTGGTGCGCGCGAGAGGACTTGGCGAAGGAGCCGCTAGGCGATAGCTCCACGTAATTTATCGCAGATAAATTACTAGTGGAGGTTTAAGTCCTCTCAATGTTATAAAAAAAGACTAGTCATAGTTGAGACTGTCTTCTTTTGGTGCGCGCGAGAGGACTTGAACCTCCACGTCCTTGCGAACACTAGCACCTCAAGCTAGCCTGGCTACCAATTACAGCACGCGCGCGTATGGGGGTATTATAACACTTTGTAACGGGTTATTGAAGTTCGATAGTGGTTATTGCCAAACTTTGTTCGTATCTGTATAATCTCTAAGGTATGGGCGCTTAGCTCAGTTGGCTAGAGCATCTCGTTTACACCGAGAGGGTCGGGGGTTCGAGTCCCTCAGCGCCCACCAATTAAAAAGCTGACTTTTGGTCAGCTCTTTAATTTACAGATTAAAAGTTTGCAAAAAATTAAAAAATCTGCTATAATATAAGTATAAGGACCTCTAATAACGAGGTAAATTTTTTATGAAAGACCCAAATCTCATTAGAAACGTTGCGATTATTGCCCACGTCGACCACGGTAAGACGACTATATTAGATGGTCTTTTGAAGCAGAGTAACACTTTTCGGTCTAATCAGGCGGAAATGAGCCAACATCTT
>Ga0172373_10009945_pt1 | contig 11692 bp, 5 predicted proteins | sample Lak10m_2_FD_114546 | JGI IMG/M metagenome (GOLD analysis project Ga0172373, IMG submission 114546) | Freshwater microbial communities from Kabuno Bay, South-Kivu, Congo - kab_092012_10m | ecosystem: Environmental > Aquatic > Freshwater > Lake | place: Democratic Republic of the Congo: South-Kivu... | reverse complement strand
GTGGTCTACGGCGGCATCGGCAAGGCCGCGCGCAACTGGGAGTGCTTCGACCAGATCGTCGATTCGCTCCGGAAGCTCGAGGCCGACCAGACGCTGCTGGTGCAATCGGGCAAGCCCGTGGGCGTGTTCCGCACGCACGCCGACGCACCACGAGTGCTCATCGCGAACTCCAACCTGGTGCCCAAGTGGGCCACGTGGGAGCACTTCAACGAACTGGATCGCAAGGGCCTGATGATGTACGGCCAGATGACGGCCGGCTCGTGGATCTACATCGGCAGCCAGGGCATCGTGCAGGGCACCTACGAAACCTTCGCGGAGGCCGGCCGCCAGCACTACGGCGGCGACTGGAAGGGCAAGTGGATCCTGACCGGAGGCCTCGGCGGCATGGGCGGCGCGCAGCCGCTCGCCGCGACCATGGCCGGCGCGTCGATGCTCGCCGTCGAGTGCGACCCGACGCGCATCGACATGCGGCTGAAGACCGGGTACCTCGACGCCAAGGCCGCGACCATCGACGAAGCGATGGCGATCCTCGGCAAGGCGCACTCCGAGGGCAAGGCCATCTCCGTCGGGCTGCTGGGCAACGCGGCCGAACTGGTGCCGCAGTTGCTCAAGCGAGCGCAGCAGACGCAGTTCCGCCCTGCCCTGGTCACCGACCAGACCTCGGCGCACGATCCGTCAAACGGCTACCTGCCCGAACACTGGTCGCTCGAGCGCTGGAAGGACCTGCGCAAGAAGGACCCCGACGAAGTCGCCATTTCGGCGCGCGAGGCGATCGCGAACCACGTGCGCGCGATCCTCGGCTTCCAGGCCATGGGCATCCCCTGCGTGGATTACGGCAACAACATCCGGCAGGAAGCGAAGGACGTCGGCGTGAAGAACGCGTTCGACTTCCCCGGCTTCGTGCCCGCGTACATCCGGCCGCTCTTCTGCCGCGGCAAGGGGCCGTTCCGCTGGGCCGCGCTGTCCGGCGACCCGGAAGACATCCTGAAGACCGACGCGAAGATGCGCGAGCTCTTCCCGCAGGACCGCATGCTCAACCAGTGGCTCGACATGGCGAGCAAGCGCATCCACTTCCAGGGGCTGCCGGCGCGCATCTGCTGGATCGGACTCGGCGAGCGCCATCGTGCCGGCCTTGCGTTCAACGAGATGGTCGCCAAGGGTGAACTGAAGGCGCCGGTGGTGATCGGCCGCGACCACCTCGACTCCGGCTCGGTGGCCAGCCCGAACCGGGAGACCGAATCCATGCGCGACGGCTCGGACGCGGTGTCCGATTGGGCGCTGCTGAACGCGATGCTCAACATCTCGAGCGGCGCGACGTGGGTGTCGCTGCACCACGGCGGCGGCGTCGGGATGGGCTACTCGCAGCACGCCGGGATGGTCATCGTCTGCGACGGCACCGAGGCCGCGGCGAAGCGCATCGAGCGCGTGCTGTGGAACGATCCCGCCACCGGCGTGATGCGCCACGCGGACGCGGGCTACGCCGAGGCCATCGCCTGCGCGAAGGAGCAAGGGCTGAATCTTCCAATGATCTGCCGATGATCCGCGGATGAAACTCGGTCGCGACCTGTTGACCCTCAGGGCCCTGCGCACCATCGGCGCGCGCGGCCCCCGTCTGGAACTCGACCCGGCGTGCCTTCCGGATCTCGAGGCCGCGGTCGCTGCCATCGAGCGCATCGTCGAGAAAGGCGATCCGGCCTACGGCATCAACACCGGCTTCGGCAAGCTCGCGCAGACGAAGATCGAACGCGCAGAACTCGCGCACCTGCAGGAGAATCTCGTCCTGTCGCACGCGGCCGGCGTCGGGCCACCGCTGGCCGACGACGTGGTGCGCCTCGTGATCGCGCTGAAGGTCGCCAGCCTCGCGCGCGGACGCTCGGGCGTGCGCCGCACCACCATCGAGAAGCTGCTCGCGTTGCACAACGAGGATCGGCTGCCCAGGATCCCATCCAAGGGCTCGGTCGGCGCGTCGGGCGACCTCGCGCCCCTCGCCCATCTCGCGATGGCGCTGATGCCGATGACGTTCTCGCCCAAGGAAGGCCTCGCGCTGCTGAACGGCACGCAGGTGTCGACTGCGCTCGCGCTCTCGGGCCTCTTCGCCATCGAGAACGTGTTCGCCGCCGCCGTAGTCGCGGGGGCGCTGTCGGTCGATGCGGCAATGGGCAGCGACACGCCCTTCGACCCGCGCATCCACGAGGTACGCGGGCACGCGGGGCAGATCGCCGCCGCCGCCGCGTACCGACGCCTGCTCGCCGGCAGCGAGATCCGCGCCTCGCACCTCAAGGGCGACGACCGCGTGCAGGACCCGTACTCGCTGCGCTGCCAGCCGCAGGTCATGGGGGCCTGCCTCGACGTGATGCGCAGCGCTTCGGCCACGCTCGCCGTAGAGGCGAACGGCGTCTCCGACAACCCGCTGGTCTTCGCCGACACCGGCGAAGTGCTCTCCGGCGGCAATTTCCACGCCGAGCCGGTGGCGCTCGCCGCCGACACGCTCGCGCTCGCCTGCGCCGAGATCGGCGCGCTTTCGGAGCGGCGCATCGCGCTGCTGATCGACGGCGCCATCAGCCGGCTGCCGCACTTCCTTGTCGAGCACGGCGGCCTCAACTCCGGCTTCATGATCGCGCAGGTCACCGCCGCGGCGCTCGCCAGCGAGAACAAGACCCTCGCCCACCCGGCGAGCGTGGACAGCCTGCCGACCTCGGCGAACCAGGAGGACCACGTCAGCATGGCGACCTTCGCCGCGCGGCGCCTCGGCGACATGGCAGACAACACCGCTGGCATCGTCGCGGTCGAACTGCTCGCCGCCGCGCAGGGCGTGGACTTCCGCAAGCCTCGCAAGACCTCGCCGGCGCTGCAGGAGGCGATGGGCGAGATTCGCGCGCGCGTGCCCTTCTACGACAAGGACCGCCACTTCGCGCCGGACATCGAGGCGATCAAGGCGCTGGTGCTGGCGGGCGCGTTCAACCACCATGCAGCGGAACTGCTGCCGTCGGGGGGCTGACCATGGATCTCTACCGCTTCAAGGCGGGCCGCGTGCCGCTGCTGGTCTCGATCCCGCACCTCGGCACGCACATCCCCGACGACCTGCTCCGTCCCATGACCGTCGCCGCGCGCCGCGTCGCCGACACCGACTGGCACCTCGACCTGCTGTACACCTTTCTCGACGAACTCGGCGCCTCGAGCCTGATGGCGACGCATTCGCGCTACGTGATCGACCTCAACCGCCCGCCGGAGGACGTCAATCTCTATCCGGGGCAGGACACGACGTCGCTGTGCCCGATCGACACCGGGCACCGCGAGCAGGTCTATTCGCCCGGCTGCGAGCCGACGCCGGATGAGATCGCAGAGCGCACCGAGCGCTACTGGAAGCCCTACCACGCCAAGCTCGCCGAGGAACTCGCGCGACTGAGGGCGAAGCACGGCTACGCGCTGCTGTGGGAGGCGCACTCGATTCCCTCGGTGCTGCCGCGCTTCTTCGAGGGACGGCTCTGGGACTTCAACCTCGGCACCAACCGCGGCGCGGCTTGCCTGCCCGGCGTCGGCGAGAAGCTGCTCGCCGTGGCCGCGAAGGCCAAGGGGTACACCGCGGTGCTGGACCACCGCTTCGTCGGCGGCTACATCACGCGCCACTACGGTCGCCCGGCCGAAGGCGTGCAGGCGGTGCAACTGGAACTCACCCGCTGCACCTACATGGACGAGACCGATCCCTCGTTTGCCTTCCGCGAGTCGCTCGCGCGCAAGGTGCGCCCGCACGTCCGGGCGCTGGTCGAGACCTACCTCGAGGTCGCGCGGCCGGCCTGAACGGTCGCGACGCGCGGGTTCGCGCCGATCGCGTAGGCAAGTTCCGCAGGGCTGTTGACCTCCCACAGCACGAAGTCGGCCTGCTTGCCCGCCTCCAGCGTGCCGTGCGAGGCCTGCATCCCCAGCGCGCGCGCGCCATTGCGCGTGATGCCCGCCAACGCCTCCTCCGGTGTGAGCCGGAACAGCGTGCAGGCCATGTTCAGCATCAGCAGCATTGAGGTCACCGGCGACGAGCCCGGATTGCAGTCGGTCGCCAGCGCCATCGGCGTGCCGTGCCGGCGGAACGCCTCGATCGGCGGCAGCCTGGTCTCGCGCAGGAAGTAGAACGCGCCCGGCAGCAGCACCGCCACCGTGCCGGCGAGCCCCATCTGCCGCGCGCCCTCCTCGCTCGCGAACTCGACGTGGTCCGCCGAGAGCGCACCGTGCTTCGCCGCCAGCGCCGCGCCGCCGTACTCGCAGCGCTGGTCGGCGTGCAGTTTCACCGGCAGCCCGTGGGCGCGCGCGGCGTCGAACACGCGCGAGGTTTGTTCCTGCGTGAAGCCGATGTCCTCGCAGAACGCGTCCACCGCATCCGCGAGCCCCTCGCCTGCGATCGCCGGTAGCGCGGTGCGGCAGACGAAATCGATGTAGTCGTCCTTGCGCCCTGCGTACTCCGGCGCGAGCGCGTGGGCGCCGAGGAAGGTCGTGCGAATCGTCACCGGCGTGTGCGACGCGAGCTTGCGGCCCACCCGTAGCATGCGCGCCTCGGTCTCGACGTCGAGGCCGTAGCCCGACTTCACCTCCAGCGTCGTGACGCCCTCGTCCACCAGTTCTGCAAGACGGCGCCGGGCGCTGGCAAGCAATTCGTCCTCGCTCGCTGCGCGAGTGGCGCGCACCGTGGACGCGATGCCGCCGCCGGCGCGCGCGATGTCCTCGTAGGTGGCACCCTGGAGGCGCATCTCGAACTCGTTCGCGCGATTGCCTGCATGGACGATGTGCGTGTGACAGTCGACGAAGCCCGGCGTGATCCACGCGCCGCGCGCGTCGTGCTCCTCGGCGGCCTTGCCCTTCCACTCGCTGCGCGGACCCACCCACGCGATGCGATCGCCCTCGACCGCGATCGCGCCGTCCGCGATCCCGCCCCACGGCGCGCCGCCTTCGCGCATCGTGGCGATTCGCGCATTCATCCAGACCGTGTCGACCATGCCGCTATCATAGCGGCCTGTTCCAGCAGGAGCGAAGCATGCAGAAGATCGTCGAGTGCGTTCCCAATTTCTCCGAGGGGCGCGACCCCGCGGTGATCAAGGCCATCACCGCGGAAATCGAGGCCGTGCGCGGCGTCACGCTGCTCGACGTCGACCCGGGCGAGGACACGAACCGCACCGTCGTCACCTTCGTCGGCGCGCCCGAAGCCGTGGTCGAGGCCGCGGTGCGCGCCGGCCGCAAGGCGTCGGAACTCATCGACATGGCGAAGCACCACGGCAGCCACGCGCGCATGGGCGCGATGGATGTCTGCCCGTTCGTGCCGGTCGCCGGCGTGACGATGGACGACTGCGTGCAGCTCGCGCGCGAGGCCGGCCAGCGTCTCGGCGAAGCCGGCATCCCGGTGTACCTCTACGAGAAGGCCGCCGCGACGCCCCAGCGCCGCAACCTCGCCGTGGTTCGTGCCGGCGAATACGAAGGCCTGGAGAAGAAGCTCGCCGACCCGGCGTGGAAACCCGATTTCGGCCCGGCAAGGCACAACCCGCGCACCGGCGCGTACATCGTCGGCGCGCGCGAGTTCCTGATCGCCTACAACGTCAACCTCGCGACCACCGACAAGCGCTACGCCGACGACATCGCCTACAACCTGCGCGAGCGCGGCCGACACCTGCGACGCGGCAACGTGAAACCGTTCTACTACAAGGGCGAGGCGGTGGCGTTCTCCAAGGGCGCCTACCCCTGCGGCGCCTGCGATCACGTGGCGAAGGACTGGGCCTCGCTCGCCGCGCACTACAAGGACGCGCACGGCAGGGACCTCGACGCGCGCTACCGCGCGCTCGGCTACAAGCCGGGCGAGGTCGAAGGCAAGACGGCCTACGCCGACGGACGCTTCACGCACGTGAAGGCAGTCGGCTGGGTCGTGGAGAAGTACCGCAAGGCGCAGATCTCGATCAACCTGACCGACTACAAGGTAGCGTCGGCGCACGCCGTGCTCGAGGCGGCGCGCGAGGAAGCAGCGGCGCGCGGCATCCCGGTCACCGGCTCCGAGATCGTCGGCGTCGTGCCGTACGACGCCATGCTCGAATCCGGCCGCTGGTACCTGCGGCGCATGAAGAAATCCACCGGCATCCCGGTCGGCGACATCGTCGAGACCGCGGTGCAGGCCATGGGCCTGCGAGACGTCGCGCCCTTCGACACCGAGAAGAAGGTGCTCGGCCTGCCGAAGGCCTCCGGCGCGCTGGTCTCCAGCACCGTGGCCGGCTTCGTCGACGAAGTGTCGCGCGACACCCCTGCGCCCGGCGGCGGCTCGATCGCCGCGCTCGCCGGTTCGATCGGCGCCGCGCTCGCGGCGATGGTTGCGAACCTCTCGGCCGGCAAGGCCGAGTTCGCCGGGCGCTACGACGAACTGGACGCGCTCGCCTCCGAGGCGCAGGCCGTCAAGGACGCCCTGCTCGCGGCGGTGGACGAGGACACGCAGGCCTTCAACGGCGTGATGGACGCGCTGCGCATGCCGAAGGACACCGCCGAGCAGCAATCGGCACGCTCGACGGCGCTGCAGGCCGGCTATCGCCACGCGACCGACGTACCGATGCAGACCGCCCGCCAGTGCCATGCCGCCCTCGACCTCTGCCGACGCGCGGCCAGGATCGGCAACGACGCGATGATCACCGACGCCGGGACCGGCGCCCTGGTGTGCCTCGCGGGCGTGAAGGGCGCGGCCTACAACGCGCGCGTCAACCTGAAATCCATCAAGGACGCGGCCTACGTGAAAGCCACGGCGAGCGAGATCGAGACCCTGCTGTCGGGCGCCGCGGCGATCGCCGCCGAGGTGGACGCCGAGGTGATGCGCCTGACGGCCTAGCGGCCGGCTACTGTATCTGGCACTCGAGGTTGTTGCCGGCGCCGACCCTGCCGCCGAGGATGGTCTGGTTCAGCGCCTGGGCCGGCAGCACCACCCGCACCCCCTGGCTGGCGGGCACGACGGCTGGCGGCGTGGTGAACGACTGCACGTAGCCGAACTCGCCGACGCGGAAATCCTGCGTGCCGGCCTGGTTGGTGACCACGATGACACCGTCGGCGACGTCCACGTGCAAGCCGTTGGGCGGCGCGCCGCCGCCCGGAGCAACGATGCCGGCGCAGTCGTTGTTGCAGACCAGCATGCCCCAGTGCGTGCCGCGGATGCCGATGGTGGCGTTCGGCGTGGCGACGGCGTACTTGCCCGGGTTGCGGCGGCCGAGCAGCCCCGTGACGCTGCGCATGCCGCCCTTCAGGAGGCTCATCACCACGTTGTCGCTGTTCGGACTGCCTTCCTCGTACTTGTAGGCGTCGATCTTCAACTGGGTGGAGGGGCGCAGCACGGTCTCGGCGCCGTCGGACCACTTGATGCGCGCATAGCTGGCGTCCGAGGTGATGACCAGGTCGCCCTCGCCCACGCCGCTCTTCAGGGTCAGGATGCGCGAGCCGCCGTCGGCGCGGCGCGCGATCACCGCGCCCGAGAGGTGCGTGACCTCGCCGTCCACGCCGAGCGCGGGGGCCGCCGGCAGCCCGAGCACGAGCGCCAGCACCAACCACGCCGCGCTAGTTGCACTTCTGGACATTCTTCTTCCGCTTCTTCTGGTCGTCGTCGGTGCCGCCGCCGGTGGTGCCCGAGGCCGAGTCGTCGTCGCCGGTCGACGTGCTCGTGGACGTGCTGCTGGAGGCCACCTTCACCGTCTGCACCGCGTTGTTGACGAGCAGCACCAGCACCTCGTCGAGCACCGCGCCGCCCGTGCCGCCGCTGCCGCCGGCCGCCGCCGAAGTCGGGATCAGCACGCCGGCCGCGCCGTAGAAGCCGGTGGCCGAGAGCGTCGGCGGCGCGTAGGGGTTCGACGTGAGCACGGCGCAGGTGGCGCAGGTGGTGGACCCGGTGTTCACCGCGCCGAGCGACACCACGCCCGCGTTGGCGTTCAGGCCGGTGCCCGCGGCGAGCTGGATCGTGCCGCCCGAGAGCGCGGCGATCGTCGTGCCGCCCGTGCCCGAATCGACCAGCGCGTAGGAGCCGTCGCCGCTGCCGCCCAGCAGCTGGATGTTCGCGCCGGTCATCGCGACCGTGTTGCCGGTCACCTGCGCGACGCTGCCGGCGCCCGCGCCACCCTGCAGCACCAGGTTGCCGGTGGAGGCGATCGTCACCGACTGCGGGTCGATCGAGGCCGATGCGCCCGGCATGTTGCCGCCGGCGATCGTGATGCTGGTGGCGCCGATGACGATCGAGTTGGCGGCCTGCAGCTTGGCGCCGTAGCCCATCGTGGTGTCGCTGCCACGCAGGGTCAGCGTGCCGGCGTTGATCGACAGGTTGTTCGCCGCGACCACCGACGCGTTGCCCGTGGCCAGCGCATCGGGCTGGACCGTGATGCTGGAGCCGCTCAGGAAGATGCTGGAGGCCTGCACGCTGCCGTTGGCGACGTTGATCGCGCCGCCGATCACCGAGAGCGAACCGCCGCCCGAGACGTTGAAGTCGTTGCCGAAGACCACGCCGCCGTTCGTGTACAGCGTGGTGCTGGCGGAGGTCGCGCGCGCGATCGGCGCGTTCACCAGGATGCCGCCGGCGTGCGTGGTGGCGCCGATCTGGAGTGCGCCTACGAGCGTGGCGAGGTCCGCCGCGGAGAGCGACAGCCCCGGCCCCGCGCCCAGCGTGATCGGCTGCGCGTCCGTGGTCGAACGCACCAGCAGCATGCCCGAGCCGCTGTTGACGCTGCCGCCCGCGAGCGACATCGTGTCGCCGCTCAGCGTGACCTGAGACGCGCTGCCGGAGTTGGTGATCGCCCCGCCATTGACCAGCGCGCCGGTCATCGCGTTCGCGAGCACGCCGCCCGCGCCGCCCTGGATCGTGCCGAGGTTGGTCACGCCGGTGCCCTGCACGTCCACGCCGGCCGCGGCGCCGGAAGACACCGTGACGGCCGGTCCGACCGAGACCGAGCCACCGAGGGCGATCACCGAAACGTCGCCGACGCTGTTGGTGAGCGCGGAGGCGACGTTGATCGACCCGGCGTTGATCACGTCGAGGAACCCGCCGTCGCTGGTGCCATCGACCGTCAGCAGCGCGGTCGAGCTGACGTAGGTGACATCGCCGCCGCCCGAGTTGTTGATCGACACGTTGGCCGCGCTGTTGGTCAGGCCGAGGTTCGCGCCGCCCACGGAGCTGAAGCCGAACGCCAGGCCGCTGACGGTGCCCGCGCCGGACTGGGCCATCGGGCCGCCGGCGTCGAGGATCACGGGCCCGGAGGGCGCCTGCACCGGCGCCTCGATCGACAACGCCTTGGTCGTGGTGAGGTTGATCGGCCCGGCCGTCGCCTTGAGGCTGCGTCCGCTGAAGCTGGCGAACGGGTCAAGCGTGTCGCCGTTGACCAGGTGCAGCAGCCCCGTCCCGTTGTCGGTGACCGAGACCGAAGTGGCGATCGCCGCGAGGTTCTGAACGTCGGTGTCGAGGACGATGGTGCTCGGCGTGCTCGCAATCAGGTTCTGCGCCGTCAGCGTGTTGCCGCCGGTATTGATCGCGCCGGTGGTGATCAGTTGCACCGTGGCGAACGCCGCCGGCGCGATGCTCACGGCGCCGACGGCAGAGATATTGCCGTTCGACGGATTGCCGATCTGCAGGCGCCCGCCGCCCGCGGAGAGTTGCGACAGCTCGGCCTGCGACAGGTGCATCGCACCGCCGGTGCTGATCGAGCCGAGCACGATGTCGCGGCCGGCCGACAGCGTGTTCACCCCAATCGCGGTGATGCCGGAGACGGTATTGTTGATCGCGAGGTCATCGGCGGTGAGGATCACGCCGCCCGCAGTGGCGTTCAGCGGCCCGTTCACCGTCAGCAAGCTGCCGGGCGTCAGCTGGCGCAGGTCGATCGCGCCCACCGCGCTGCCGGAACCGAACGTGCCTGAGCCGCCGGCGTAGATCGTGGCTGATCCGGCGCTGGCGGCGAAGCTGGTCGTGCCACCGATGTTGTTGGTCGCGTTCGTGAGCGTGATGCTCTGGGCGGAAACGTCGAGGTTCTGCGCGAACGCAAAGGCCCCGCTCTGCGTCAATGCGCCGCCTGCGGACAGGTAGACGTCGCCGCTCGACGTGGACGTGCCCGCCGCGAGGTCGAGCGCGCCGGCGTTCTGGATGCGCACGTTGCCACCACCGCTGTCGAAGCGCAGTGAACCCACGCTGGCCTGCAGCGGCGTGGTGTCGCCGATGCCGCCTGCGCCCGACGACACCAGGTTCGCCGACGTCGCAGTGATGTTCGTGGCGGCATTGCCCCCCGCGACGATCGCGCCGCTGACCGCCTGCAGGACCACGTTGGTCGCCTGCACGTCGTTCACGTAGAGGGTCCCGCTCGACTGCACGCCGAGCACGTCGTTGAAGCCGGTGATGCTGCCCTTCACCTGCGCGAAGCCGGTGGAGGTCGACAGGTCTCCGCCGCCGCTGCCGCTGATGCTGCCATTCGACTGGATGAGCCACGGCACCGCGAGCGACTCCCCGGAGGCCAGCACGACCGTGCCGGCTGTCGTGCCGTTGTCGCTGACGATCAGCGTATCCGGCGTGAACCCAGCGCCGTTCGCGATCGTGACCGCGGCACCGGCGACCTCCAGGACACCCCCGCCGGTCACGGCCGCGGTGCCCAGGAAGTCCTGCGGCTGGGAACCATCGAGGCGCAGCGAGGATCCCACCGACAAGTTGAACGCGCCGGCGTGCGTGCCGGGGCCGCGCATCGACAGTTCGCCGGCCGCCACGTTGAGCGACCCGTTGTTGTCGAGGCGACCGTGCGCGATCAGGGGGTTGCCCGCCAGCGTGCTGACGTTGATCGTCGCCCCCGCGAAGTTGCGCACGACCCCGCTGGCGCCGAGGATGTTCTCGGGCCCGGTCAGCGTCATGTTGAAGATGCCGCCCGGCTGGTTGTTGATCACCGACGTGCCCTGCAGGTCGATGGTGCCGCCGTTCCAGGTGACGGTGCCGAACTGGTCCCAGGTCTTGTTGACGAGGGTCTTGGTGCCGGTGGGCACCAAGAGCGCCGTGCTGGTGTTGGCCGTCACCAGCGCGCCCGCGCCGTCGATGAGGCCGGTGTTCCAGTTCAGGCTGTTGGTGACGGTAACGGTGCCGGTCGCGGTGAGGTTGCCGCCGGCCAGGGTCAGGTTGGTGACGGCCGAGTTCCCGTTCCCGAGCGCAAGGTGGCCTCCGGTGCCGAGGAACAGCACATCGTCCGTGCCGCTGAGAGTGACGCTGCGGGCGACCTGCCCCGCGTTGCCCAGCGACACCGTGGCGTTGCCGGCGATCTCGCCGACCACCGCATCCTCGGTCGCGAGCGGCGCGTGGCCGCGGCTCCAGTTCGTGCCGAGGTCCCAGGCGCCGCCGCCGTTGAACGTCCAGGTATTGAACACCCCGGTGACCCCGAGGACCAGGTTCGTCGGGTTGTAGGTCGGCGTCAGGCCGGTGCCGATCGGTGCATTGACGACGAAGTTGCCGGTGTTGCTGCCGAAGGTCACGGGCGTGAAGCTCTGGCCGCCGGTGAGCGCGAAGCCGGAGATCTCGGTGAGGTTCAGGTTTCCAGCACTGGCCAGGGAACCGGACACCGCAAGTACGTCGTACTGGCCGCCACCGGTGCCGGCAAGCTCGATGTTCAGCTGGCTGCCGGCGCCCATGACCACGCTGCCGGTGACGCTCAGCGTGCCGGCCGCGTTCATCCCGCCGGGGTTGATG
>Ga0172373_10009944_pt1 | contig 11694 bp, 9 predicted proteins | sample Lak10m_2_FD_114546 | JGI IMG/M metagenome (GOLD analysis project Ga0172373, IMG submission 114546) | Freshwater microbial communities from Kabuno Bay, South-Kivu, Congo - kab_092012_10m | ecosystem: Environmental > Aquatic > Freshwater > Lake | place: Democratic Republic of the Congo: South-Kivu... | reverse complement strand
GTGTCGGATTGCATCTCGCTATGGTGATAGAGTCCAGCACATTCTGGGCAGCGGTGGTTGCATCGGCCCGTCAAGTCGAATTCCACGGTGACTGGCGGCGGCACTTCGCCACGTTGCCAAGCAGCCACGCGGTCCAAATGCTTGAGGAGTTTATTGCTGCCGAAAATGGTTTCAAGATTCATGGCTTGATGGCATACCAACTGGGGGTGTTTTCGGCCCAAACGCCAAGGTCTTTCAATTCGAGGGCCTTCATCACGGCACGAAGTCTCTCGGGATAGGTCGTTCCCGTCGCACCTGTGACGTACACCGGAATATCAAGGCCGTAAAAGAACTCCTCGACGGCAAGCATGACGTGGAAGACCACCGGAGAATGGATTGCACATGGGATGTAGTCGTGGCCTGATAGCATCCCGCCGTGCCGAATCTTAGGCCACCAAAGGGCGATGTCTTCGTGTGCGAATGGATCGTGGTGCATCGCGTCGATGTAGACCCAATCAAGCGAGAGGTCGTTGAAGTCCTTGGCAGCTTTCTCACTCTTCTTCTCAACGACAAAGCATCGCCCTGGGTGCTTCGCGGCAACAGCCAAGGCCGGCTCCCGGAACGCCTGATTCGCGTCTCCCGGATTCTCCATCATCCAGTTGTCCACCATGTAGAATCGCGTGAGGTGAGACTTGGCGAGGATTTGTTCCGAGTGATAGCCCGACCCGACTCCAACTTCCATCCCGATCTCGTAGCCTAAGCGGTCGATTAGCTTCGGGAATTCGGTACGATGCTTGATTTGTAGGTCCACGGTCTACTACTGTCTGGCCACAAACTGGGCCGCGTGTCCACCGTTGGGATGAGGAGTCTGCGGTGGCGTCAACCATGCGAAACGCGAGAAACCATTGTCCATCCAGAGTCGTGCGAAGTCGTCCGGCCATAGCCACCAGGAATCTTCACTGAGTCCCGACAGTCCATCCTCCAATCCGCCTTCCTTGTACGGCCGTCCGCGATAGCCGTTGCGGTCCCCGTCGATTTTCTCGGCTACATGCGACCAGCCAAACACGGTGGACGTGACGCTGGCCAACTTTTCGACCAGTATCCACGGATTCGGCAGGTGATACAGAAGCCCTACGCACCACACGCAATCGAATCGACCGATGCGTGCGAAGTCGTACTTTTCGAGATTGCCAACGTAGTATGACACGTTGTAGACCTGGCTGGCTTCGCAAACCTGCCGAACCGTATGGAGGTTTTTCGGACGGCCTTCCAGCGTACTCAAACGGTCGGTGTGCCGACTGAGGTTGATCGTGTCGCGGCCGTCGTATGGTCCAAGTTCCAAGACGCGACTCCACCGCTGCCGACGATAGAGGTTCCATATGGCGTGCTTGTTGTCCGGTGGCGAGTCCGGTGTCCAGTAACTACTCATCGGCGATGCGGTCCCATCCTTTGCTTGGATCGAAGACTTGGGGCGTGTAGACGTTCGGGTTGGGTGCCAAGTGCTCGTCCCACGGTTGATGAATCGTGCATCCCATCTCCGGTGGCCAGAGTCTCGCAGGCCACGCCTCTACGCCGTAGTTGTCGTCGGCCGGATGCATGGCGTAGGGGTTGGCAAATGTGGCGTCGTGGCGGAACCAGAAGAACGTACCGGCGAACATCCATTCCCCGGAATAGAGTCCCGATGGATAGAAGTTCCAACCGAACTGGTCCACCTTCCACGTTGACCAGTTGATCTTGAAGATGCCGACCATCGGGTACTTGACGAGGTTTCGATGCACCAGCGGCCAATCGTCGAGGTTCCGGTGGTACATCGAGTTTCGCCAGTACATGATGCCTTCCGGCTTCTCCATGGAATCGCGTCGAGTCGGCGAACTGCCCTTGGTGTGGGCGTAGAAGGTGGCCTCGTCCGGTCGGTAGCTCTTGATGATCGAGAGCAGGAGCGGAAACGAAACCGTCTCTCGCAACACTGGATCATTGCGGACTTCAAGGTATTCGGCGTCGTCGCCCAGAAATCTTCGCACGTCTGAAGATCGGTAGGTGTCGTGGTCTATGGCCACAGAGATGATCTTGCGACCGTTGAACAGTCCCCACCGTCGCTTGATCTGTTTCAGGTTGGCAACCCACGCTGGATTTTGCTTGTGGGCGTAGACGTGGTAGATTAGGTTGCGTGTCGTAATATCACGCTGAATGGGCGGCGTTTCACCGATGCGAATGACCTTACTCATGCGACACACATATCGTAATCGACTTGGAAGTTACTGATGGCCATGACGACGGGGACGCACTTGTTGATGGTGTCAGCACGCCCGATGCGGCGGAACACAACGCCGTGGACGCGGTGTTGGAGTTGGTCTTTACTTTGGCCGAAGGATTCCTTCGAGTTTGTGGACACAAGGAACCAGGAGTCGTCACGCGGGTAGAACCATGGATGGGTTGGCGTGGCGTGGTTCTCGTCATACCGCATCCAGTGAACGCCATGGAGTAAGTGCTTGGCGTAGAAGATAGTCTTGGCTGGTACGGCGTGCATCCCGTTGGTTAGTACGTACAGTCGGAGGTTGGTGGCATAAAAGCCCTCATGATAAACGACGGGCCACTGGTAATACTCTGTTACGGAATCTGGTGCAACATTCACGTCCGACGCAACAGCAACAGACGACCGAAATCCATCGCTAATGACGCCGGTGACTTGAACATTCGTTCCAGTTAAACTTCCTGTGAATACAATGTTGTAACTCCCGACGGACCCACTAACTGAGACTTGTCCTACGCCGACTCCGCTAACAGCCTCCAAAACCGACTGGAGTTCTGACGGTGAAACCGTGGGAACAAATTCCGAACTGTTCTTTCCGTTGACGGTTAAGACGATTTTTGATTCAGGTTCGTACTGGAAGACGTGAAAGGTGTATGCTGTGTTCGTTGGCATCGTGCCAGGAGTGAACGGAAAAGGCACCCACCCATCTATGCTGGAAAAGTAGACCAAGGATGGAACGTCGTCGCCTTCCGCATAACGTCCGGTGTATGTTATCGTTACCGTACATCTTTCAAAGCCGGTTTCACCGTGTTGGAGTATCCCAAAAACACGCACAAGAGGAGGGATATCGTTGACATATTCTCCGGTGATGGATAGGTCGCCAGGAAGGAATGTTGTAAGTTCCGATAGCTTTGCTGTTATTTCAGCAAAAGAGTGCATGTCGGTTATCTCGGTTAGGTCCGCCGGTGGAATGACTTGTGGAGATGCATCTTGAACGCCGGTTATCCACACGGTCTTGCCGAAGACGATGTAATCCCACGGTGGACGATTGTAGCGTCCGTGATAAAGCCAGTAGTTGAATGTGACTACCCTCGCGCTCCCTGGTCTGCCGACCACCGTCTGCGTCAATGAAATCCCTGGGTGGACTCTAGGTCGATTGACAACGAGCGTAGGCGTTTGCATCGCTGATGGATTGAGTACATTTCTCACCATGAGAACCGAAAACGGAGGAACGTCTTCGTCGCACCAGCACGGCACGGCGTCAAGCGAGGTGGACATAGTTGTAGGATTCCATGACGACGGGAACGCACTGGGCTGCTAGGTCCGCTTGGCCGATGCGGCGGAAGTTGATGCCGAGGTGGACAGGACCAGTCGAAGGACGCACGGCCCATCCCGTCTCGTCGGGATAAAACCAAAGGCAGGTCTGGTCGGGTGCCGGATTGTCAGTTTCTTTCGACAGGTCATAGCGAAGCCAATGTACCCCAGACAGGAGGTTGTCGCAATAGAAGATTGTCTTGGCGGGAACCGCGATGGGGCCATTGGTGTAGAGGTAGGAAACGAGGTTGACGCCACGCCAGTCGCTCGACAATCCGATGCTTCCACCGTAAATTAGCGTGCTGCTGATGAACGTCGTCGCGTAGCCGTGTCCGAATTTTCCCGGCCAACCGGGCTGATTGATGGGCGGGTTGAGTCCTTCATTCCACAGTTTCCGCGATTCCATGACGAGGATCGGTTCCGCGTCGACAACGGGATTCATAATTGCCCGAAGCCTGAGGCACGAGAACGGCGGAACATCGTCATGGCACCAGCAAGTGGCTTTCATGTCGAGTAGTCCCCGTAGCACTTGAGATAGGACATAACGACGGGGACGCACTTCTTCATAGTATCGGCGTAACTGACGCGGCGGAACATCAGGCCACGCAGGGCATGGGGGCGTTCGGTGTATTCAGGCTGCGTCGATGAATCAAGCAAGTAGGAATCGTCGCGCGGATAGAACCAGTAATCCTCGGGCTTGGCGTCGGAGTGGTAGCCAAGCCAATGCACTCCCATGAAGAGTTGCCGGGCGTAGAAGAGTGTCTTGGCTGGAACTGAAATCGGCCCGTTAGTCAACACTTCCGTTCTAAGGTTGGCAACGTAAACGGCGGTGCTGTAGTACAGATACTCGGAGTCCCATCCATTGACCAAGATGCCGTCGTTGATTCCAGGAAACGCCGTCGAGTCCCACCACGCCGAATGGTCACCTGTAGGTCGCCCAACAACAAGCGTTGGCTCTTGGATGGCAATAGGGTTCAGAACATCCTTGATCCAGAAGCACGAGTGCGGCGGGATGGCCTCCTCGCACCAGCATTTGATTCCGGGTTCGTGCATGGCTACCTCGGTGCAGGTGGCATGACCCCGAACGTCCCGCCTTGTCCGGTGGGGACAAATACCCATCGACGCCAACTCTTCGCCTGTTCGGCCCCGGCTTCATTCACAAGACGGCGGTAGTTGTAGAGTTCTTCCACCTGCCGACGTTGGGCGAACGGAAGTAATGCACCGTAGGCCCATTCCGAGTCACGGCAGGCGATGGTGAACGCCCCGCCAGTGCTGGATGAGTAGTACGTGACCTGTTCAATTGCACCGTCCAATGCGATGGGGAACAATCCGGGATAGCGTGCCCGCTGTGGTACCTTGGTCTGGTACTTCTGCATCTGGCGAGACAGATAGTAGTCCGCGTTCTTCTCGCACTCGTCCTTGTTCTGGTATTCCGTCTTGACGGGCTTGATCCACTTTTCCGCGTAGTTGGCCGTATCGCGGTCGTACTTCACGATGGCCCGCAATTCCGTGTCTTCGTGAATCGACCAGTCAATGAGCGGTTCGGGAAGGTCAGGGAGTCCCTTCCGGTCGGTCTTCTTTCGCTTCGGTTCTGGCGTGATGTCCACGGTCTTGCCGTATCGCGTCTGGTTGCGATCCTTGGTGAGAAGACGAATGGATGTCACGAGAACGAGACACGCTTGCCCGATCTTTGTTTGTTGGTGCCAAAAAGCATCATTGGGAACCTTGATTGTCTTGGTTGGATCAAAGATGTTTGCTACTGCATCGACGTACCAGTTTGGCGGACATCCATAACGATACATCGACTCGTCAAAGCGGACGATGCGATGTTCTGGGTCGATGGAGAATCCGCCTTGGTAGATGAGTTGATTCTTCGGGTCTATTGGCCGTGTCAACTGATTCCAATACGCCTCAGAGTTAATGCCATAGGATCGTAGGACGTAGGAACCGTACACGTAGGCCGGGGCACGCATGAAGACGCCGGTTTGCTTGTCTTCCACCGTGAACGCCCGGTCTGCTTCAAGGATGTACTGGCTGTGGTCGGTAATCTCTCCCCAGTCGGGAATCGTGAACGGGAGTTTGATCTGATAGCATCGCAGGACTTCATTCCGTAGCTTGTCCTGCATTTCATGCGTGTACGTGGCCCGGTTCTGCAAGTCGCTGGGTTGAAGCGTCGGCGGCATCCACTGTGGATTCGACACCCATCCGTAGTTCCACGCCCAAAGTTGCATGAGTTTGAACAAAACGGGCGGAAGTGGACGCCAGAGGTTCCACGGCATCGGCGGTCTTTCTGGATCGTAGATGGGGAATGCGTTTTTGTCGGGTGTCGGAAACTGGTAGAAGAACGCCTTCTTCGTCTGACCCCATTTCAGTAGGCTGTCGGGGTCCACTTGGAGGTTGCTGAACAAGTCGGTACTGACCACCGGAACCAGCGGCAGGTGAACCTCAAACAACGTCGGCCCCAGATAGACGCATACCTTGTCTGGCAACTTTGCAGTGTCCACACCTTCATTGAACTCCAATGTTGATTCCGGTAGCGGTTCACCGTCGCCCATCCGGCAAATCCGCACGCCCGTAAAGGAACCGTTTTTGAACTTCGGCACGATGCGGCAGGCGGTCAGTTCGCACAAGTCCGACAACGCTTGGGCGGGAACGACGGGCGGGTCAAATATGATCTGTGGCCGAAGGTCGTTCGGCATATCGCTTACGTCGTAGTCCTTCTCGCCCATTGCCTTGAGGCAGAGTTTGGCAAGGTCTTGAGGAGACTTCTCCGTGTCCTTGCGAATAGCGAGGTTGCCAAGTCGGATGTTGTAGGCCCCTTGGATGTTGCCGTACTGCCATCGCCAGCGACGGTCCAAGATGGTGATCTGCCAGAGTCGGCCACGGTCGGGGTCGATCATCATCTCCAGTTTGTCCACACGGCACGCTGGAAACAGAACGCGATCCCGGCCGGATTCCAGCGTCAGCGTACCGAAGGCCCAAATCGGCGTGTCTTGGGCAGGGCAGACAATCACGCACTTGCCAGGCTGGGTGCCATGGCCAATCGTGAAGTAGGCGTCAAAGTATGTCTTTAGCCCCGGCCATTTGACCTTGCAGAGGGCGACTTGGGCCATGGGTCAGTTCCTAGCTCCGCTGGAGGTTGTAATCGACGCCAAGGTCCAATTCGCGGACTCGGCCATGGATGGCAATTGGGTTCGTGAACGCGATTCGCTCGTTGGGGTCAAGGAACGTGGCATCCTTGTACAGCGTCGTGTTCGTGCCGGTCAACGTCTGCGTACTCTTGGAGAAGTCGGCAATGGCATCATAGACCGTCAACAGCGTGTAGTTGCCGATTGTGTTGTGAACATAGGAACCACCGCGAAGCGTGACCGTTCCTGGGGTTCCAGAGTGAACCACCGTCTCGCCCGACTCTTGGCTGAGTGTCGTGAATCCCGCGTAGGTCACAAGCGAACCGCCGCTCTTGGTGATCGTGGTCAGTGTCACACCAGACCCAATGACGACTTGGGCATCTTGCTCTTGGCTGTCGTACCAGTCGATATTGAGCGTGGCGATGGTGGCGACTTCGTTCGCCAAGACTGCCGCCCCGAAGGAACCGCGTTGAATCCGCCAACTATTGCTGGCGTGCGTGCCCTTCCACATGATCGTAGGCAGGTTGGTCTGGGACGAAGTGCTCGTCTGGTAGACACTGCCCGTGACTCGTGCATCCCCGGTGTCGAGGCGAATCAGCAAACAACCCGCCCCTTCCCCGCGTCCGATGTCGATGGTGATGGTCTGGGCGTCGGCGGCATTGCCGAGTGCCAAGTCGCGGCGTCGATACTCACGGTATCCTGCTTCGCTCCACTCGGGAAGTCCGATGGCCGCTTGAAAACTGGCGTTGAGTTTGAAACTGGCAGGCGTGATAAGCGACTGGTTGATGTTGTAGAGAATCGGCACGTCGCAATTCTCGGCGGTCAGTGCGTCCGCATCGACGGGGAGAACGCCAAGCGACCAGTTATCCACGTTGTCCCAGTAGTTTGGCCCCGTTCCAGGAATGACGATCAGCAGCGTCGTGTCGGCGGTTCCGTCGGTAGGTTCGGTTCCTTCAATCTCGTCTGCCGACAGAGTAATGGTGGTCGCGTCTCTTGCGGTCACGCGACTCATGTAAGCCGATACGCCGATGCCGGTGGTTCGGAATACTTGGGCATAATCGCCAACCACGATTCCATCGTTCACGGGATGCCCACCGGATTGCACTGTGAATATGCGGGTCGATTGAACCCAAGTGCCACCGTCGTACCGTCTCGTCTTGGCCCGATACAGTTCGATGGTTTGTGTTCCGGTGATGATCAACGCCAATCCGCTTCCGGTTATCAACGCCTGGTCCGCCGCTGCGAGCGTGCCGGTGAATGTGACCGTCCAATTCGGTGCGGTTCCGCTGACGGTCACATTGCCGCTGCCAACGCTTGCCAGTGCCTCAAAAGCGGTTTCAACGTCAGCGGCAACGGCATTGTAGGCAATCGCCGCCGTCGTTTCGCCACCGAAGGAAAGCGTGAACGTGCCGGCACTCGGATTGTTGGGCAGGCTGATCAACTGGACTTCGTTGACGTTGACGATGGCTGACTGTGTGGTCGTGACGAGAACCATTCCACCGGTCAATCCGGTTGCGTCGGCGGTCATCTGCTCAACGTCGCCAAGGGCCGACGGGAAAGTCGCGGTGAAGATATCAGTCGCCGCCGTGCTGGACGAGTAGGCCACCGTCACTTTGTCCGGGGTCAAGTTGCTGAGTGCCCGGAGTGCGGTTTGGATGTTCGTGGCCAGTGTTGCTGGTGCCGCCGAGTAGGTGATTGCTGCTGTAGTCTGGCCCTCAAATGTGAGCGTGAAATCGCCGCCAGATGTTTTGTAGACGGTGATTGTTTGGACCTCATCGACCGCAACAGCGATTCCGGTGAAGTCAAATGGTTCAGGATACGTCACATCCGTCCAGCCAGATCCGTATCCACTTGACGCTCCGGCTTGGAGTGTGACCCTTCCGGGAACAAGAATATCGAACGTGACGTACCATTCGGTCGATCCATAGTGCGGATCGGTCGGGTCGTAGATGTATCTCGTCCCAAATACAGTTGCGTTGGCGTTAGTGAATCCTCCCGATGTAGGAGCGTTCACGCCATAACCTGAATACTGCACTTCGCCAACGGTTGGCTCCCACTTCCATCGGTAGGAACCGACGTCTGTGTAGAATGGTCCTGCGGTCACATTCTGCCCACCGGTCCCGGAGTTCCCTTGCGTCGTCGTCGCAATGTCAACCCGCCCCGCCCCGGTTAAATTCGCCCCATCGCCAACCATCAGCGGCACGTTGACCTGTGCATAGGCTCCCTTGAATTCGACCACCCACGCACCCGCCGAACCAGTGACGGTCACGTCCACGTCGGCACCGTCGGCGATGTTTGACAGGGCACGTAAGGCAGTTGCGACCGTCGCCGCGTCGGCGTTGTAGGCAATCGCCCCAGTGGTCTGCCCGGCAAACGAAAGGGTGAACGTCCCGCCTGTGGTTGTGGTTCCGAAGCTAACCGACTGCTTTTCGTTCTGACCAGTCACACCCTTGGTGACTTCGGTAATCAGCACCGAAGGGGCAAGTCCCGTCGAAGTGGTACAAGTAATCGTCAGTGGCTTGCCATCCGTTGGCCCGCGAAGGACTATCATCGTGGCCGGATCGTCGCTTTCGGTGTAGGTCACGCCATCGTTGTTCAGGTAGGCGTAGACTACCTCCTCGATTTCGTTCCACTCTGGATCGCTGCTATTGTCGATTGCCTCTTTCAGAAGTTCCGCGATGCCAGCGGCGGAAATGGCCGTCGCCGTGCCTGAAGAGTTGTTCGCCGCGGCATTGACTTTGACCTGCTTGGAGTTGATCTCCAAGATGAAGTAGCTGTCTGCCGTGACAACACCGGGAACCACCCAATGCTCATCGACTCGCGGTTGGGCGTTTCCGATCCAGTTGTTATTCGCCATGGTTCACCTGCATCCTTACAAGTGGAAGTTTTTATCGGTCGGTGTTGGAATGAGCGGCAAGTACGACGGGAACATGAAGGTATAACTCCAAACCGCCACTCGTTCGCGTGCCGGGCCGGGAACGATAAACCGTTCGGTCATGGCCGATGGCCCGTGTAGCGGCGGTTCCTTGTTCCACACGGGCGTCGGCGGCTTCGGATAGAACCCGAGTCCTACCGCCCGACCCGACTGAATCACTGTGACCTTACTACCCTCCGTCTTCGGCATGATGATCGGGTCGCCAACAACACCGGGAACAATATCCCAATCCGGGCCTCCGGTGCCAATGACACGGATGGACTGTTCCCAAGAGAGTAGCACGTCTTTCTCGTCATTGGTACTCTCTTCCCATTCCAGTGACAGGGAGTAGTTTCTCCACAAGACGCCTTCGGCCCCGCGACTCTCGGGAAAGTAGGGCCGGCGTGAAACACGCACGCCGCTTCGGGTGTCCTTACTCTTGACGACGTGGGCGGTTGCCGTACCGCTGGCCAAGTAGAACCCGGCATCATTGCCGTTGTCCATGTACGCCTTCATCATGGCGATTTCGGCGGTCTTCAGGAGTGCGGCGGTGTCACGCTGGAGGAACCCGTGAATGTCCCAACGCACGGTATCGTACATCGGGATTTTCTCCGGGGAGAGAACGGTCTGCCGTTCCTCGTTGAACCAGCACTCGGCATCGCCGTGGCGGTAGTTGCCGTATTTGAAGTACCAGCCAACTCCCATGGTCGTGTCCTTAGTTCATGCCAGCCTTCGTGTTCAACGGAACTCCACCGGCGGGAACGCCAGTATTTGTAGCCGCTGCGTTTTTCCCAGCATCCCGTCCAATAGCGAACTTCTGAAGCATTTCAATTAGGCCACTGATGTTCGATAGAATCCGAATCATAATCTTTTCGTTCTCGACACTCGCACTCCGTTGGGCTGCATCAGCCTTGATGGATTCGGCAATCTGCTTGGCTACCGTAGGGAAGTCGTTGACTTGCGGACCCTTGGGATTCACGCCTTCGGGCACCGGGCCTACGAGGTTGCGCGTTAAACCGACCGCTTCGGGGGCAATCCCTCGCGTTGCCAAGTCCATGCCCGTGCGACGAAGCTGGAGTTGCATAGCCCGTTGCATCGCTGGATTGTCGCGTTGCAGATTCAGGATGGCTGGATTCTCACCCAGCATTCCGGGGTCCATTCCGAACGCACGCATCTTCTCCGCACGTCTCAGAAATGCCTCGGACGTTGCTGGTGACTCACGGTTGATTCCAAGGCGAGTCATAATCTCCCGGTCAGGACGAACGTCATCCTCCTTAATGCCCAATGCTTCTGCTGTGGCACGATTCCACAGGTTAAGTCTCTCCTTCTCGATATTGAACCGATTGCTTCGCGGGTCGCGTAACCCTTGTTCATACTTGCGGGCTTGGTATTCAAGTCGAGTGGCTTCATCGGGGGCGTTTTCGAGTAGACCGGCCATTCCTGTCATCGCAAGGATTTCAGGCGGCATCCCGCCTTGCATCATGCTTCTGGCAACGTCAAGTCGCACCTTCTCGTCGATTCCCATGCTTCCGAGTTTTGATGTTGCGTCGAACAAGCTATTCCCGGATGCTTGGGCGTTCCTATTTGCCGATGTGGCGTAGTTTCGGGCGGTGTCCAGCAGTGACCTCTCAAGAGCGGCCTCGGCTTCACGCAACTTCAGCGTGTTGCGAGCAGCTTGAATATGTGCTTCTTTCTGGTCATCCATTGACCGTGTAAGTCGGTTCGTAGCCTCGTCGATTTCGTTCTGGGCTATCTTAATGTCGCCCTCCCTGGTCAGGTGTTGCAGCCTGCGTTGCTTCTCAAGTCGCGATTGATCTTCTGACGTGCTTGCTGGGCCGTAATACCCGAAACCTGGGGCACGAACTCCACCGGAGGTAAGCAACTCCCGTTCGAGTTGACGACGCTCCTCTTGACGAAGGTTGTTTTCTTCTGTGACGCGGTTTTCTCGCCGCAAAACCATCTCGTGTCCAGCTTGGGCGTAGAGTAGGCGTTTATTGGCAGCAATGAGACTGGCGTTGGACGACTCGTATTCCAGTCTAGCTTCCGCGACCCCACGCATCAGAGATTCCGGGCCTGGAATGCCACTCATGCCACGCTCTCTGGCACTT
>Ga0172373_10009943_pt1 | contig 11695 bp, 11 predicted proteins | sample Lak10m_2_FD_114546 | JGI IMG/M metagenome (GOLD analysis project Ga0172373, IMG submission 114546) | Freshwater microbial communities from Kabuno Bay, South-Kivu, Congo - kab_092012_10m | ecosystem: Environmental > Aquatic > Freshwater > Lake | place: Democratic Republic of the Congo... | reverse complement strand
TTGGAGCAGGTGAAGCTGCGCGCATCGAGGTCGAACCACATGCGCGCCTTCATGACGATCTTCACGTTGCCGTTGATGATGAGCTTGCTGTTCTCGAGCTTGAGCTTGTCGTCGATCCGGTAGACGCCGCTGTTCATGGTGACGGTGCTGCCGTTCACGATGTTCATGTCGCCGCCGCCGATCGGGATCCCGAAGAACTCGTGGCACTTGATGCGGGTCGGGTTGAGCGTGACCGTTGTCGCGCTGTAGGTCCTGTTGCCCGTGATCGTGGTGCCGCCGGCGAAGGTCGGCTCGGCCGGGGGCTGGATCGGTCGAGCGCTCTCGCCCTGCGGCATGCGCACCAGATCCACCTCATCGGCGCTGCCGCCCGAGACGGTCACGCTCTCAGCTCCATACGGATGGTGCAGATAGGCGCCGATGTCGTACTCGTAGGAGTTCGGGAGTGCCTCCCAGTTCGCGGCGACCAGCGGGTTGCCGCCAAGGAACCGGAAGAGCAGGTCCGACGTTCCGTACTCCAGATGGGCCACGCCGGCGCGGGCAGCGCGCTTGACCGCCGCCGATTGACTGGCGATCGCCGTGGCCATTGATGCCTGCGTGCCGGGCACATCCACGGGCGCGCCCTCGAAGTACGCGCCCTCGCCAAGTTCCACGCCTTCGAGGCCGAACCACCCACGCTCGGCCTGCGTGCCGATGTTGATGGGCAGCTCCTGCTCGCTCGACGGAGCACGCTCCCAGCGACCGATGAAGTTGTCGCCCTCCATCGTCATGAGCTTGTTCGCAAAGATCGCGTACTGGCCCTTCACCAGGCTCTGCAGCGACAGCTGGGCGGTCATGCCGTAGCTGGTGCCGCCGATCGTGACGGTGATGCCAGCTTCGAATTCCGTGGTCGCGGCGCCCGGCGCCGCACCGGTCGCCACATCGGAGATCGTGACGTTGAGCACCGCGCCGTTGCTCATCGTGTAATTCTGCAGCAACACGCCGTCGCTCAGCGACGCGCGCCACTGGGCAGCCAGCGTGGCATCGGGCTCCTGGAAGATCCGTGCGAGCATTTCGCGCGAGAGCGCCAGACCCTCGGCCGCGGCCAGGCGGCTCTGGGCGGCCTGCGCCATGTTCGAGCCAATCTCGACGGAGCCGGAGCGCGTCTTCACGAAGGCCGTGCCGGCGGTCGCCGCCACACCGAGCGCGAAGAGTGCCATCACGAGTGCCGCACCACGGCGGCGCGAACGCTTGGAGCGCTTCATCATGACCCACCTCCACAGATTGGATGGATGTCGGGAAACGGCAGGTGTTCATCAAGCCGCACGTCAAGGCGCAATTCTTCCTCGCCCGTCGGATCGCCGGCATCGTCGAGCCGCTCGCGCATGAACGCAAACTCGATGCCCAGTGCGCGATTGCTGCAGATGCTGGCGGACCCGTAGGTGAATCGCGGTGCAGCAGCCACGACGCCGTCACGCGCCATGGGGGCGAGTCCCTCGGCGATCGGGAAGATGGTCAGTTGGTTGGCCGCGCGGAGTTCCTCGAACACACTGTTCCAGTAGTCGGCGTCGACCGAGAAGTAGCGGTCACCCTGTCCCGTGGGAATGGTCGCGGCGTTGACGACTGCCTCTTTGAGCGACCACGACCCGTCGGACTCCTGCTCGAAGAGCAGCCAGTGGAGCTCGTCCGCCGTGAGGTTGACCAGGTCAAAGGCCGACTCGGCGCCGGCGCCTGAATCCTCGAGCATTTCCGAGGGCAGCCAGAGCAGCGTGCGCTGCTGGCCCTGCTCGAGCAGCATGCGGCTTTCGAGCATCAGTCGTGAGACGTGCGCCTGCACCGCCGCCGTGCGGACGATCGCGGCGGCCCGGACATCCTGCAAGCGAAGGGCTCGGTGGAACGTGCCGAGGAATCCAGCCACGGCACCGGCGACCATCGTCACGGTGACGGTGGCCACCATCAGCTCAAGCAGCGTGAAGGCACGCACGCGCTTCATGGCGTGGCTCCCTGTGTCTCTTCCCAGGTCTCTGGGCGGAAGCGACGCAGCACCGCGAGCTCGCGCTCGTCGCCGTCTTCATCGAGGTCGAACACAGTCACCGTGATCTGCCAACCCGTCAGCACCAATCCCGCGAAGCCGGGAATCGCTTGCGGTTCAGCAGCCACGGTCGTGCGGCGTCCCATCTCCGACATCAGGCCGGGCATGGCGGTGCCGTCTGAGGCCATCAATGCACCCGGTGCTTCGTGCCCCGCAAGGTTCGGCACCGTTCCGTACTCGTTGGTGAGCGCCTGGGTCATGCGGCTCTCGGCGCATGCCGCAGCGAGCGTGATGCGCAGCGCATCCTCCTGTGCAGCGATGCCGGAACCGATCGCCGTCGATGCTGCCGCGGCCGCCATGGCCACGATGACCAAGGCGACCAGGCATTCAACCAGCGTGAAGGCTCCGCGCGCGGCGCTCATGAAGGATGTGGTCGGGCGGATCGACATGGTGATTCAGGGAAAATGTCCGATCTGGCCGAACACGCGCAAGGAACGCCCTGTACAGCGATGAGCAAAAAAATCTGATCGATCGCTTGAGTCGCCCTCCTGTGCAACCGACGTTCATCCCGGCGGCAGTTGGCAACGCAGGGACCGTCCCTGGCAGCCAGCCGCGAACGCAAGGTTTCCAGCCTGTAGGAGGGCTTCCCATGACGACTCAGTACGCAACGACCAACGGCAACAACGGCAACAACGGCACTTGGTCCAACGGCAAGCGCGGCGGCAAGCGCGCCTTCACCCTGATCGAAATCCTCATCGTGGTCGTGATCCTGGGTGTGCTCGCGGCCCTGGTCGTGCCGAGCGTGACCAGCGCCTTGGATGATGCGAAGACCGAGGCCGCCGAGGCCCGTGGCTCGCAGATCCTCACCATGGTCACCCGCTTCAACCAGTTCCAGCCCGGTGGCGCCTCGATCTCCCTGCCCTCGTCGGCCGGCGCGATCACCACCACCGAGCTCGACAAGCTCGTCACCGCGGGCTACTGCGAGAGCGACGACATCACCAACCAGCTGACCAACAACTCGACGTGGTACTACGACCCCACCACCAAGACGATCGCTCCGGAGTGATCCTGTCGGCTGGAACCTGAAGACGTGGCGCGCCGTGCACGGGCAACCGTGCGCGGCGCGCAGTACGAAGGGACCGAGTGAATCTGGAGGTCACACCATGTTCAAGGCACTCGCACCACGCACGGACATCGCCATCGACTTCGGCACGGACCGCACCAGGCTGGTGCAGCTGAGCCAGAATGGACTCGACGCATCGATCGATGCGACTGCCGAGTTCGACGACTCGCCGTTCGCGGTCTCCGGCTCGGAGATCACGATCGAGCCCAGCTTCGTGCAGGCCCTTCGCCGTGCGCTCAAGTCCGGTGGGTTTGCCGGCCGACGCTGCGCCCTGACGATCCCCTGCTCGTCGCTCTTGGTGGACACGGCCGAACTGCCATCCCTGGCCAAGGACGAACTTCTTCAAGGCGCGATCTGGGAGGCCGTCGATCGCTTCGGCCTCGATCGCGATGCGCTCCACCTGGGCACCCTGCAGCTGGGCGGCGGAAGCCGTTCCGGTGGCGCCACCGAACATCTGCTCGTGGGCATCCGTCGCCAGGTGGCGATGGCGCTCACGGATTGCGTGGCCCGCGTGGGCCTGGAGCCCAGCCGCATCGAGGCTGCTCCGCTTGCGGCACTGCGCACCGCCTGGCGCGGCATGAAGATGGCCACCGCCGGCGGCTGCTTCGCCGTGCTCCATCTGGAGGAAGGCAAGGCCGGACTCAGCATCATGTCGGGTGCGGGACTGGCCTTCCACCGCGCCTTCGATTGGAAGCCCGCCTCAAGCGGCGACTCGCAAGCCGAGTGGATCCCCGTCGAGGGCGAGGATCCCGGTACCGCTCGGGTCTTCCGCTGGTACGGCCTGGCCGAGGAAACGCTGCAGTGCTTCCGGCACGTCGATCGCAAGCTCGGCGGTGCATGGCCGTCCCAGCTCGTGCTGACCGGCCCCGCCGCCACCGACCCAGCCCTGACGACCGCGCTCTCGAGCGTCTGCAGCGTGCACGCGCTCGCCGTCGGGCTCGCGCCCGGCGTCCTGCAGGGCGTGCTTGATCCGATGGCCGCACCCTGCACCTGGAGCGCAGCGCTCGGCAGCGCGCTCGCGGGACACGCCAGCGCCAGCGGACGGAGGGCCGCATGAACGAGTTCCACGTCAATCTCCTGCCGCCCGAGGCGCTGCGCCATGCGGGCATCAGGCTGCGCCGACGCATCGTCGCGCTGGCGGCCACGGCCTTTGCGGTCACGCTTGCTGGGCTCGCTGCCCACAGCTTCAACGAAAGCCGCTCGGCGGCGATCCGAGTCGCCGTGGCGCAGGACCTTCGCGAGAGCGCGCAGAGCATCGATGATGTGCACGCCATGCTCATGGCCGAACGCGAACACCTCAAGCGACTCGTGTCCTGCCAGCAGACCGTGGCTCTGCCCGCCCAGGCAAGCGACGTGATCGCCACGATCAGCCATCTCCTGCCAGAAGGCGTGTCGCTGCACGCGATGAAGATCAGCATCAGCGAAGCCAAGGCGGCTGCGGGGCGCGGCCAGGCCCAACCTGCTTCAGCCAGTCAAGCGAGCCAGCCCAAGCCCGTGACCCTCGAGGTGGCGCTTGCGGGCCACAGCATGACGCTCGCAGCCGTCTCGGAACTCGAGCAGCGCCTCGGCGCACGCGCGCCCTTCGTGAGCGTTCGGCGCAATGAAGTCAAGCAAGCCGGCTCCGGCGAGCAGGCCTTCAGCCTCACCGTGCGTGTCGATCCGTGGGCCCAGCCCGATGGTGCGGAGCGCATCGTCTCAAGGAGCATGCCATGACCACGTGGCCAGCCATCAGCCGCGAAACCGCCATGGCCGCGGGCACCACGCTCGCCGGAACGATCGTCGTGCTTGGCATGTTCGTGGTGCCCAATTACGCGCGCGCCTCGGACCTGCAGCGCCAGCGCACCAAGCTCGAACAGAGCACCGAGCAGTACATGGCCAAGCGCGCCGACCTTGAGCGCCTGCAGGCCGAGGTGATCACCCTTCGGCGCGATATCGAGCAGGAGTGGCGACTCGTGCCCAACTCCCCTGCCGAAAGCAGGCTCGGCGATGCCGTGAGCCGGAGCGTCGATGGCAAGAGCGTGCTCGAGAACTCGGTCAAGCTCGGCGATCCGATGGACTTCGCTCCGGCAGGTTCCAAGCCAGGCGACTTCCAGCGTCGCAGCGTGCGCGTGGACATGGTCGGTGACTTCGCCGCGGTCTTCGATGTGATCAACTCGATCGATGACAGCCGCGCGTGGAATCGCATCTCGAGCATTGATCTGCGTCGTACCGACGGCAGCTCCATCGCTGCGCAGATCGACCTCGAGGAGTACTTCCTCGCTCCGCCACCCGCGCAAGCCCCGACTGGAGGCACGCCATGAGCGCCACCTCGAGCACCTGGAACGACCTCTGCAGCAAGCTCGGCGTGAACCCAAAGCAGTTCGCGCTCCTCGGCGGCGTGGCCATCGCCGCCGTGGGTCTCCTGATGTTCAAGGTGGCCGGTCCCGCCAAGCCAGCCAAGGCGGCTGCCGCCAAGCCCGGCCCCGTGGCCGCGGCACCCGCCCCGGCACGACCCAAGGCCATCGAGTTTGTCTTGGAGGAGCACCCATCCGGTAATCCATTCGCTCCGCTGGCCCTTTCGGCCCCCGCCGCCGTTCGACAGGCCCAATCGGGCGAGCCAGCCGCACCCGCCCCCGACGCCCCGCAGGCGTTCGACCTGACGGCCACCCTTTCGGGTGAGTTTGCGGTGATCAACGGGCGGACGGTCCGCCGAGGGGACGTCGTGACCGAAGCATCCACCGGGATTTCTTGGGTCGTGCGAGAGATCGGGCTTCGTCATGCCGAACTTGAATCCGATGGTCGTCTGGTGAGGATCGCCCTCGACGGGTGATCACCAGGCTCCTCGGATTCGGGAGGCACGATGGTCCGCAACAACCCCAACCCTCGGTCTGCATCGCAGCACCTTGACGCAGCGCCCAGTTCGCTCGGCCAAGTGCTGATCGATTGGGGCGACCTGACGCCAGCCCAGTTGCGCGAGGCACTCGCGATCCAGTCTTCGAGCACGTGCCGACTCATGCTTGGCGAAGTCATCGTGCAGCAAGGATGGATCACCAACGAACGCCTGCTGCAGGCCGTTGCCGCCGCACGCGGCCTCGCCTTCATCGAAGACCTCTCGGTCGCCTGCGAACCCGGCGCCCGCGCACTGGTGCCGCCTGAACTGCGCGAGCGTCACACCGTCATCCCGGTCAGGCTCGACGGCGGTGAGCTCATCGTCGCGACCGCCGAGCCCGAGGACTTCTTCGTGCTCGAGGACCTCACCAAGGCCAGCGGCTTCCGCGTGCGCTTCGTGGTCGCGACCGCCGACTCGATCCGTGCCGCACTCGCCGGCGGTGGCATCGATGAACCCGCACCGTCGCGTGCGAACGAGCAAGCCGAAGAGATCTTCGCCGAGGTCGACGAAGCCCAGTTCACGGTCGCCGAGAACGAGGCCGCGGACCTGGCCGCCGAGGACACCACGGGCACGAGCGGCCCGGTCGTGAAGCTGGTGAACTTCATCATCGCGGGTGCCGTGGCCGATGGTGCCAGCGACATCCACATCGAACCTGACGATGGCGCGCTGCGGATCCGCTACCGCATCGACGGCGTGCTCTCGGTCAAGACCAACGTGCCGTGGCGCATGCACGCCGCGATCTCGAGCCGCGTCAAGATCATGGCGCGCCTGGACATCAGCGAGCGACGCGTCCCGCAGGACGGCGAGATCGCGATCAAGGTCAATGGCAAGCCGATCGACCTTCGCGTGAGCACGCTGCCCGGCAAGTTCGGCGAGAAGATCGTCATGCGCGTGATCGACACGAGCTACGCCAAGCTCGGCTTGGAGAAGCTCGGCTTCCGTCCGGCCATGCTCGAGCGCTTCCGCGCGGTCATCGATGAGCCGCACGGCGTGGTGCTCGTCACCGGACCCACCGGCAGCGGCAAGAGCACCACGCTCTACTCGGTGCTGCAGCAGTTCGACACGACGGAACTGAACCTGAGCACCGTGGAGGATCCCGTCGAGAGCAACCTCAACGGCGTGCACCAGGCCCAGGTGAACGTGAAGGCGGGGCTGACCTTCGCCGGCGCCCTGCGCGCCCTGCTCCGCCAGGACCCCGACATCATCATGGTCGGCGAGATCCGCGACGGCGAGACCGCCCAGATCGCCGTGCAGGCCGCGCTCACCGGCCACATGGTCTTCAGCACGCTGCACACGAACGATGCACCGAGCGCCGTGACCCGCTTGCAGAACCTCGGCGTCGAGCCGTTCCTGGTGGCCGCTGCACTGCGGGGTGTCCTCGCCCAGCGCCTGGTGCGCCGCATCTGCAAGCACTGCAAGACCGAGTACGAACCGGACGCGGCCGAACGCGCCGCGATGGGCGAGTTCGGTGCCCAGGCCGAGCGTCTCTGGAAGGGTGCGGGATGCCGCGCCTGCCACGAGCGTGGCCTCAGCGGCCGACTGGGCCTCTACGAACTGCTCGCTCCCGATGCCGACGTCCTCGAGGCGATCTCGGCTCGGACCGAACCTGCCGCGCTCAAGCGGCTCCTGCGCGACAAGGGCTTCGAGACCCTGTGGGTCGACGGCATGCGCAAGGTGATCGACGGACTCACGACCACGGAGGAGGTGCATGGTGCCTGCCGCCATTGATGCCAGCCTGATCGATGCGGTCGATGCCGCCGCTCCCCGCAAGTTCGCCTACCGCGCCAGGCGCGGCAGCGGCGAGCTCGTGCGCGGCGTGCTCGAGGCCCCATCCCATGAAGCCGCGGTCCGCCAGCTCCGGCGCGATGGCCTCGTCGTCCTAAGCATCGAACTCGGCGACTTGGCCGCGGCGGTCGGCCAGAAGGGCGCCATCTCCCGCAACCGGCTCAGCGCGCGCTTCAGCAACGATGACGTGATCGCGCTCTGCCAGCAGCTCTCGGTCATGATGAAGACCGGCGTGCCGCTGGCCGAGGCGCTTGAGACCTTCAGCGAGCAGGCAGCGCGTCCTGAGGTCGCCACGGTCGTCCACGCCATCAAGGACGACGTCTGCGAAGGCGAGGAATTCAGCGCCGCGCTCGCGAAGTGGCCGCGCATCTTCCCGTCGATCCTCGTCAGCCTCATGCAGGCAGCCGAGGCGAGCGGCACGATGGACGAGATGCTGTCGCGCGTGGCCAAGGACCTGCTGAAGGCCCGCAAGACCGCCAAGCAGGTCAAGGGCGCGATGGTCTATCCCGGCATCATGCTCGCGGTCGCGATCACGGCGGTCACCGTGATCATGGTGTTCGTGCTGCCGACCTTTGCGCCGCTCTTCAAGGCGCAGGGCGACCGGCTCCCCCTGCTCACCAAGTGGCTGCTTGCCGCGAGCTCGTTCCTCAAGGGCTGGTGGCATCTGTACCTGCCGGCGTTGGGTGCGCTGTGCTTCGCCGCCACGGTTGCGGCGCGCACGGCACGCGGCCGCCTGGCCATCGACTGGGCCAAGCTCAACCTGCCGATCATCTCGCCGATGTTTCGCCAGCTCTACGTGAGCCGGATGACCAACACCATGGGCACGCTGCTCGCCGCCGGCGTGCCGCTGCTGGAGGTCATCCGCATCACCAAGGCGGTCACGGCCAACACGTACTGGGACCGCATGTGGGATGACCTGCGCGAGCGCGTCAACCACGGCCAGGAGATGAGCCCCACGCTGCTCCAGGCCGTGTTCATCCCCCGCAACATCAGCGCGATGTTCAACGCCGGCGAGCGCGCTGGCCGCCTGCCCGAGGTGCTCGAGCGCATCGCCGCCTTCGCCGAGGAAGAACTCGATGCCGCCATCAAGACGGTGACCGGCATGATCGAGCCGCTCATGATCATCTTCATGGGCGTGGTCGTCGGTGGCATCGCCGCGAGCATCCTGCTGCCGATCTTCCGCATGAGCCAGTCGGTGCATTGAGCCGTGGCATCGGCCCGGGCTGATCAGCCAAGGGTGCAGGCCGGCCGCGACCATCAGTCAGGCGATCATCGCCCGAGCAACCGCGACGCAAGCCCGCGCACATCGACCACGCCGAACACATCCAGCGCGGCCACCGCGAGCGCGATCGCGAGCAGCGCGATCACGGCACCCATCACGCGTGACGACCCCGCGCTGCGTCCCGGCCTTGGGCTCGCCGTGACGGTCGATCGCGGAGCGCTCCGAGATCCTGCCTGCGACGCCCCCGCACGATGCCCCGCTGCATCCGGCCGCTGCGCCGTCGAGGGCTTCGGTGCCAGCACGGCACGCAAGGCGGTCGCCAGCGCACCGGCATCGGCGTGTCGTGCTCCCAGATCCTTGGCCAGGCACTGGGCCATGGCGGTCGCCAGCGCGTCGGGGGCCTCGGGCAGGGCTTCACGAAGATCGGGAACCTTGCCCTGCGAGACGGTCTGGATCGCCTCGGCCACCGGCACGCCGCGCACGTCATAGGGATACGTCTGGGTCAGCAGTTCGAAGAGGATCATCCCGAGCGCATAGACGTCCGTGCGTGCGTCGATGCGGTCGCGCTGGCCAAGGCACTGCTCCGGGCTCATGTACTGCAGCGTGCCCACGAGCTGGCCCGTCTCGGTCCGCACGCCGAAGCGCGATGAGTCCTCCTGGGCTGCGCGCGCGATGCCGAAGTCGATCACCTTCACTTGCGCACGTGCATCCACGAGGATGTTCCCAGGCTTCAGGTCGCGATGCACGATGCCCTGTGCGTGCGCATGCGAAATGGCATCGCACACGCGCACGAAGAGCTCGAGTCGACCGCGCAGCGGCAGCGAGTGCCGCGCCGCCCAATCGGTCAGGTCGGTTCCATCCTCGATGAACTCCATCGCGAACCAGGGAAACGTCGACTGGCCATCGTCGTGCAGTCCGCTGGCATGCAACCGAGCGATGCCCGGATGGTCGAGCTTGGCCAGGATCGCCGACTCCTGCTGGAACCTGCGCATGGCGATGTCGGTCACGCCGCCGCGCGAGAGCACTTTCACGGCAGCGCGCGACGGCTGTCCCTCGCGCGTGCCCACGTACACACGACCCATCCCGCCGGAACCGATGAGACGCTCGATGCGGAAGCCTCCGAGCTCGAGCCCAAGCATCGGATCCATCGCCGAAGGCCGACGAGGCAACGGGACCGCCGCCGACTCGGCGCTCGTGGGCTGGTGCCCGAGGATCCGCTTGGCTTCCTCGCGGATGAGTTCATCGTCGGTGCGTTCGCACAGCCACTCATGGACGCTCTGCACGCCATCAGCCTGGGCCTGCCGGGCAAGGTCGCGCGCACGGGATCGTTGCTCCGGCGTCATGCGGCCTCCTTCCGCGGCGGTCCGGCCACCGGAAGGTCGACCGTGACGGTGGTGCCCTCACCCGGCGCACTCTGCACATCGATCCTTCCTCCGAGCATCAGCACGATCCGCCGCGTGATGCTCATGCCAAGTCCCGTGCTGGCGAAGCGCATGCCTTCCTCGCGGCGCACGGGCTGGAACGGCTCGAACAACCGATCGAGCTGGCCGCGGTCCATGCCTCGCCCGCTATCGATGACCTCGATCCGGTACTCCTCCGGGCCCAAGCGTGCTGCCTTCACCGTGATCGAGCCTTGCGTGGTGTGCTTTGCGGAGTTCGAGAGCAGATTGAGCAGGACCTGGCGCAGCCGAACGGGATCCGAGGTGACCGTCCCGAAGCCCGGCTCGACCTCCGCCTTCATGCGAGAGCCGTTCTCCATGACCATGGGCACCGCAATCGCCATCGACTCCTCGATCACGGCCGGAACCTCGACCGGCTGCAGCGAGAGCTCGAGCTTGCCCGACTCGGCCTTGCTGTAGTCGAGCACGTTGTTGATGAGGGCGAGCAGCCCGCGCCCTGCAACGACGATGCGCCGGGCATCCTCGACCACCTGGTCGCCCCGCGAATCCTCGGCGATCATCTCGGCGTATCCGATGACCGCGTTGAGCGGCGTGCGCAATTCGTGGCTGAGGTCGGCGAGGAAGAGTCCCTTCGCCGCACTGTGATGCTCGGCCTGGCGGCGCGCAGCATCGAGTTCGCGCACCACGCCTTGCAGGCTGCTCAGCGTGCTGTAGAGGTCGCGCGACTTGTCCTCGAGCAGCATCTCGGCCTGCTCACGCGCTGCACGCTCGCGAGCCAGCATGCGGCGCAGCAGCTCGATGTCCTCGCCGCCCCCCGCGCCGGTCACGTGCGCCCCAGTTCGAAGATCGCCTCACGGGATCCATCGCTGCCCAGAGCACGTCGAGCCAGCGTGTACCTGCCGCCCCAGTGCGTGATCGCTCCGCGCAGCAAGCCCTCGGCCAGCGACGCGAACGGACGCTGGGAGCGGTACTCGAGCACGAACCGATCTCCCTCCCATCGCGTGACGAATGATGGCAGTTCCGCATCCGGATAGAGCTTGCGCACCTCGACGTGCACCACGCCCTCAAGGCTCTCCAGGAAGGGAAAGAGGTCCGCATGCCCAGCGACCGCGAACGGGTACCGATGCGCCAGCACGCCAAAGAGGTGCTCGCCGAAGACCTTGAGCAGGTCGTCCGGCGCCACCCCGGTCTTCCGGGAGAGCGCCATGAGCAGCGCGACGGCTTCCTCGTGCGGATAGGTCCCGACTGCCGTATAGGCCCCGCCTGAAGCCACCTTGCTCTCGGTGAT
>Ga0172373_10009942_pt1 | contig 11696 bp, 6 predicted proteins | sample Lak10m_2_FD_114546 | JGI IMG/M metagenome (GOLD analysis project Ga0172373, IMG submission 114546) | Freshwater microbial communities from Kabuno Bay, South-Kivu, Congo - kab_092012_10m | ecosystem: Environmental > Aquatic > Freshwater > Lake | place: Democratic Republic of the Congo: South-Kivu... | reverse complement strand
GATCCGGCATGATCCGGCATGATCCGGCATGTTCTGGCATGCCGTTTGTATCGGTTGGACGCTCCGCCACCCGGGGCACAAGGACACCCCACCACCATGGACATGAACCGATTCACCACCGCAGCTCAGCAGACGATCGTCGAGGCCCAGTCGCGCGCCGCGCGCGAGCGCGCCGGCGAGTTCAGTTCGCTGCACCTGCTCGCCGCGCTCCTGGCCGATCGCAAGGGCGCAGCCTGCGCCATCCTCTCGAAGGCCGGCGTCGATGCCACCCGCATCGCGCAAGTCGTCGAGGCGGAACTCAAGCGCATCCCCACCGTGCAGGGCACGCAGCCCACCGCGGGCAACGATGTGATGTCGGTGCTCTCCGGCGCCGACCGCGAGGCCGCGCGCATGAAGGACCAGTACGCAACCGGTGAGCACCTGCTGCTCGCCTGCGCCGGCGAACGGTGCGAAGCCGCCAAGGCGCTGGCCGCGTGCGGCGTGCAGCGCGCACATCTTGAGCGCGCCATGGCCGACATCCGCAAGGCCAGCGGCGTCACCAACGTGACCGACCAGGAAGCCGAAGGCAGCTTCGAAGCCCTGAAGAAGTACGCGATCGACCTGACCGAGCGCGCCCAGTCCGGCAAGCTCGATCCGGTCATCGGCCGCGACGAGGAAGTGCGCCGCTGCATGCAGGTGCTCTCGCGCCGCACGAAGAACAATCCCGTGCTCATCGGCGAGCCCGGCGTCGGCAAGACCGCGATCGTCGAGGGGCTCGCCCAGCGCATCGTCAGCGGGGACTGCCCGGACTCCATGCGCAGTTCGCGCATCATGGCGCTTGATGTCGGTTCGCTGCTCGCGGGCGCCAAGTACCGCGGCGAATTCGAGGAGCGCCTGAAGGCCGTGCTGCGCGAGGTCGCCGCCGCCGAGGGCCGCATCATCCTCTTCATCGACGAACTGCACACCATGGTCGGCGCCGGACAGACCGAGGGCTCGCCGAGCGCGGGCAACCTGCTCAAGCCTGCCCTTGCCCGCGGCGAACTGCGCTGCATCGGCGCGACCACGCTGAGCGAGTACCGCAAGCACGTCGAGAAGGACCCTGCCTTCGAGCGCCGCTTCCAGCCAGTCTTCGTGGGCGAGCCGTCGCTCGAGGACACGATCGCGATCCTGCGCGGCCTGAAGGAGAAGTACGAATCGCACCACGGCGTGCGCATCCAGGATGGCGCGCTGCTCACGGCGGCGAACCTGAGCCATCGCTACATCGCCGATCGGTTCCTGCCCGACAAGGCCATCGACCTCCTCGACGAAGCGGCCAGCCGCCTGCGCATCGAGCACGGCAGCGTCCCGGTCGAGATCGATCAGATCCGGCGGCACATCCTCAAGCTCGAGATCGAAAGGACCGCACTGGCCATCGAGAAGGACGAGGCCAGCAAGCGCCGCCTCGTCGAGGTCGACCAAGAACTTGCTGGCGAGCAGGAACGCAACCGCGCGCTCACCGCGCGCTGGGAATCCGAGAAGAAGGAACTCGACGCGATCAAGGACCTCAAGCGCGAGATCGACGGCAAGCGCACCGACATGCAAGCCGTTCAGGACAAGGCGATCCACAGTGGTGGCGCAATGCGTGAAGAACTGACCGCGCGAGCTAGCGAACTCAAGTTCGAAATCGCAAAACTTGAGGCGTCCATCGCTGAGGCAGAGCGCGGCCTGATGTCACACGTCGCTTCAGATGATTCGTTGCTGCGCACGGAAGTCGACCCCGAGGCGATCGCCGCGGTCGTCGCGCGCTGGACGGGCATTCCCGTCTCGCGCCTGGTCGAGAGCGAGCGCGAGAAGCTCATGCACCTCGAGAGCGAACTGCACCGCCGCGTGGTCGGCCAAGATGAAGCCGTCACCGCCGTGGCCGAGGCCGTGCGCCGCAACCGCGCCGGCCTGGGCGAGGCCAACCGCCCCATCGGCTCGTTCCTCTTCCTCGGTCCGACCGGCGTCGGCAAGACCGAGCTCTGCAAGGCGCTCGCCGCACTGCTCTTCAACACCGAGGATGCGATGGTGCGCATCGACATGAGCGAGTTCATGGAGCAGCACTCCGTGGCCCGCCTGATCGGCGCGCCCCCGGGCTACGTCGGCTACGAAGAAGGCGGCCGCCTGACCGAGGCCGTGCGCCGGCGCCCGTACAGCGTCGTCCTCTTCGACGAGTTCGAGAAGGCGCACCCGGATGTCAGCAACGTGCTGCTGCAGGTGCTCGACGACGGCCGCCTGACCGATGGCCAGGGCCGCACCGTCGACTTCAGCAACACGATCATCGTCATGACGAGCAACATCGGCTCGCAGGCGATCCTCGAGATGACCGAGAAGGGCGAGCGCCATGAGGTCATCGAGGCGCACGTGCGCACGATCCTGAAGAAGCACCTGCGGCCCGAGCTCCTCAACCGCATCGACGAGACGGTGATCTTCGAGCAGCTCAAGCGCGCGGACATCGCCCGCATCGTCGACATCCAGGTCGCCAACCTGGACAAGCGGCTTGCGTCGCGGCACATGGGCCTCACGCTCACGCCGCAGGCACAGGCGGCGCTGGCCAACGAGGGCTACGACCCGCACTTCGGGGCGCGTCCGCTCAAGCGCGTGATCCAGCAGCGCATCGAGAACCCGCTTGCGGGCAAGCTGCTCGAGGGCGCCTTCCGCGAGGGCGACACGATCGTGGTCGACCACGTCGGCAAGTCGTTCACCTTCTCGAAGGCCGCGGCGGCGGTCGGCGCATCCGGATCAAGCGGCACCTGATCAGGTGCGGAGCCGACTCGCGCGCGCGGATTCCGGCCGATCCGACCACGGATCGGTTGTGATCCTGGTCTCCACGGCTACCTTTCGCGCATGTCCCGGATCGCCCTTGCCATGGCCGCAGGTGGTGCGCTGGCCCTTTCGACCGCACTGCTCATGCCCGCTCCGGCGCAGGCCAAGGCCCGGCTCGCCCATGACCTTCCCCCCGTAGCATCGTGCCTCCACTAGGAGGCTCGATGTCCAACGCGCCGAGCGCTGCAGCCACCACCGTCCGTGAGAACGCCCTTCGACCCGTGGATGGCTGGGCGATCATGCCCTTCCACTTCGTCCTGCTGGGCCTGAACATCGCCTCCATCGTGTACGGGGCACGTGGCGATGGCTACAGCCCCTCACCGATCCCGATCATCGCCGGGATCCTCGGCATGATCGCGTGGTTCATCCTGTGGGCGGGCTACTTCTCGGTTCAGCCGGGCGACAGCCGTGCAATCACCTTCTTCGGCGTCTACCGCGGCACGGTGCGGGCGGTCGGCTTCCACTGGGTCAACCCCTTCAGCGGCAAGCGCCGCGTGAGCCTGCGCGTGCGCACCTTCGAGACCGGCAGCAGCAAGGGTTCCGACGTCACCGAGCCCACGACCGGCAAGGTGCTCGTGAAGGCTTCGCGCAGCCGCGGCATGCCGATCAAGGTCAATGACCGCGATGGCAACCCGATCGAGATCGCCGCGGTCGTCGTCTGGCAGGTCATCGACACGGCGCAGGCGATCTTCTCGGTCGACGACTACGAGAACTTCGTCGAGATCCAGTCCGAGAGCGCGCTGCGCAACCTCGCGAGCCAGTTCCACTACGACGCTCCGGACGACCACGACACGCCGAGCCTCCGCGGCAACACCGACCTGATCGGTGCGCGCCTGCGCGACGAGCTCCACGTGCGGCTGGCCCAGGCCGGCGTCGAAGTGATCGAGGCCCGCATCAGCAGCCTTGCGTACGCGCCGGAGATCGCCGCCGCGATGCTGCGACGGCAGCAGGCCTCGGCCGTGATCGCGGCGCGCCAGAAGATCGTCGAGGGGGCCGTCGGCATGGTCGAGATGGCGCTGACGCAACTCGAGCAGCGCGGCGTAGCCAAGCTCGACGGCGCCGAGCGCGCCCGCATGGTCGGCAACCTGCTCGTCGTGCTGTGCAGCGAGCAGAACGCCCAGCCCGTCGTGCAGACCGGTCACGCCTGACGCGCGACCTCGGCCAGCACGCGGCGATACGTCACGATCGACTGCCACACGGTGGCGGCCAGGATCAGCCCCACGAGCACGATCGCATCCCACGGCGCAAGCGTGGTGCGCTCACCCGTCGCGACCTGCCACGTGCCGTGCATGATGCGCGCTAAGAGCACGGAGACGAGCAGCGCGATGATGGCGAGGAGATCGACCATCGGTGCCAGGCATCGCAGGCGCGCGACCGGGGGCAGCTGCACGAAGGCGGCCTTCGCAGGCACGTTCACGTACTCGGGTGCGCGCACGGCACAGAAGGCGGCCAGCGCACCCGCGCCGACGAGCATGCACTCGACGAACGTGGCGATCCCGGCCAGCAGGTACCACTCGCCGTGACCGGGGCCGGCCCATCGATCGGGCGTGCCTGAACCATTGAAGTGCACGGGGTAACGGTCCGGCAGCGTCGCGCCGAGCCAGATCGCAACGACCCACGGCAAGACCAGCGCCACGACGTGCAGGGACCAGCGCATCCATCGCGGCATCGCCGCACGATAGCGCGTCACTCCTGGTCGGATCGCATGCGGTGTGCACGCAACCACAGTCCCGCGGGCACGCTCACGCAGCCCACGGCAAGGACCCAGCATGCAGGCGTGCCGAGCACCAGGCCGAGCCTCGGGTAGAGCAAGCCAGAGAGCATCGCGTACGAGCCGACCGCGCATGACCCGAGCACCATGGGTCCCACGGCACCCACGGGCACCTCGCGACCCTGCGCGAGCCACGTGCCCACGATCGTCGTGAGGAAGATCGCAGGGAACGTCACCGCCATGCCGCCCGCGATCGCATGACCGCTGCGCGCAATGACGAGGGCCACGGCGATCGCTCCACCGGCGGCGACGCCGCGCGCCACAAGGACCGGCCACGTCACGTGATTGGTTCCCTTGGGCGCAGGAACGCCGTGGCGGCAGAGCACGATGCCGAGCGTGGCGGTGGCCACCAAGGTGCCGCCGCCGATCGCCAGCAGCGCCTCGACCGACGGCTCGATCGCATTCATCGCGAGCACCCACGCCAGCGACAGCAGCGCCCAGACCGCGAGGCTCGCCGCGACGCATCGCCACAGCGTGGTCCGCGAGTCTTCGGCGTGCAACCACGTCGGCAGCACGCGCCAGCTCGCGAGGAACGCTGCGTTGAGCATCATGCCGGCGGGCACCATCGCGACCGACCGCAGGAACCCCTCGCTCGACGTGCCGTCCGCATCCATCGGATGCGTCGCGAAGAGCCCCATCGTCGCCGGCATGATCGTGGTGGGCACCGTGCCCAGGATGCCGCCGACCCGCCCACCGAAACGCTCGACCGCCACGGTCGCTCCCGCGCTCACGACGCCTGCGGCGAACGCGAAGCCGAGCACGGGCATCAAGTTCGAAGGCAGTGCCTGGTCGGCGCCCGGCGAAACGGCTTTCGCCACGGTCCCGGCCATCGCGTGGACGATGGGGCACCCCCACTCCAAGACGCTCGACATCGGCGTGGCCACCGGGGCCTGCCCGAGGTGCACCATCATGCCGCGCCGCCCGTGCGACGTGCTGCGAGCGACCGGCCATGCTCGAGCAACGATGCCTCTTCGGCCTCGGTGAAGATCCGAGCTTGAGCGCTCGCCACGCCGATGACGCCAACCACCCTCCCATCGGGCGCGATGCATGGCGCCGTGATCGCGCCTTCCATGCCGGTGGCGCGTGCGGCCGGGCGGGCTTGGCCGCTGTCATCCGTCTGCAAGTTGCAGACGGTCACGCAGGTACCGCGCTGCGCAGCAAGCCCCGCGAGCCCCTTGCCCACGGGAATCACGCGGATCGCCTCCATCACCGGCGGCGGGAACTGCCCGACACAGGCGGCGAGATGGAGCAGGCCGTCGTCGCCGATCCAATGGATCGTGCCGGTCTGGGCGCCGAAGGCGTGAACGAGCCGCTCGAGCGCTGCGTGGTCTTCCATGGACTCAAGCGTAGTGCCCCGATCGGGGCACTGCCGCGCATCAGCGGATCAGTGCATCGACACTTCGAGCACGCTGGTCATCGCCATCGACTCGAGCGCATCGACGCTGCGAATCGTGATGACCCGGTGCAGCTTGCCCGGAAGCACAGCGTCGGGCCACTCGGCCTGCCCGACGACGATCGCGCGATCAGCACTGATCGCCATCGTGGCGCCCTCCCAGCCGACCTGCCACGACGTTCCGCTGCCCGAGATCTCGAGCGGGAGCGTCGAACCGGTATGGAAGCGATAGACCTCGGTGCCAGCGGGAACTTCATCACGGAATGCCACCGTGTCACCGAAGTTCACGCGGCCGCTGACGTCCCACTGGACGGTGCGCATGCATGACACGACACCGGCGTACGCCGCGGTCGAGTCCACCAACACCGAACCGGCCTGCTCATCGAGCCGACTGACCACAATGGGTGCAGAGATCGCTTTGTGCCGCGGCGACAAGGCGCCGACCTGCATGATGCCGTGGCCGGCGGCAGCGGCAAGGTTGGTCTCTTGACCAGGGTTCGAATAGTCGCTGCCGCAGTCGATGAGAATCGGGCGGGAGCCTAGATACACAGAGACTTGACCTTGATCACGGTGTGCGTGTCCATCGCGAAGACCGCCTCCACGAACCCAAAGTCCGAGGGCTTGGCTTGGTTCAGACGGGCGCTCCCACGCCGTTCGCCAAGTCACGAGCTGCTGCGATGGGAAGTAGGACCACGTGGGCAGCGCCATGGCAGGCTGCACCGCACCCGGCCGGATCGCGGCGGCGTAGCGCAACCCAGGAAGGTCGCTTCGTCCCGCGGGGAACATCCAGGCGCAACTGGCAAGAGCGGACGGCTCCGAGCTCTCCGCCACGATGCCGATGTGAGGCATGGGTGCCGCGAGCCCCCAATCAGGAAGACGAGAGCGCCCGCTGTCGTAGCAGTTCACCACGTAGCCGCCAGGCATCACGGTGTGGAGCAACCACTTCCAGTTGTTCTCAGAGAAGCCGAACGACGAGCACCGTTCGTCGCCGTTGAAACGAAGATCATCGACCAATTCAAAGATCGGGCTGATTGACTGGGCGGCGTATGAGAAGCCCTCGAGATATGCGCCATCCGCTCCATGCACATCAAGCGAGGCAGCCAGGCTCTCGACCCCGAGGTTGTAAGCAGGAAGCAGTGCAACATCGCCGAGGAACAGGCAAGCGCGGGTCAGCGCAATGGCCGGCTCCGCCCACTGGTTGCTGTTGAACGCGCGAGATCGGACATACCACGGTCGCTGATCGGCCCAGTCCACGCAGATGTTCCTGATCTCTCTCCGCAGCAGCATCTCCAGTTCGTCCCTGAGCTGCTGGGGGACACGATCACCCAACGCCGACATCATGCCAATGATGCCCTCGATGCCCCACGCCGTACCCAGCCAAACACCATCGCCACCAGCTGGGAGCAGCGTGGTCGAGGCAAGAGTCCAGCCCGGACGCTGAAGCGGGACATGCTGGGTGTACGCAGCAAGGATCTCGTTGGCTCTCGCGACCATGTCAGTGTCCTGACTCTGCACAGCTGCAACCGCCAAGGGAATGCCGTAGTTGCGCAGGAAGGCTCCCTGGGCGACATCTGCCTCAGCAAGCGCATACGTCTCGAGGTTTGCGCCCGCATTCGAGACGCCTCCATCGAGTTGCGACGGATGAATGTCAGCCAAGGTCTGGGGGCGATTCCATTGACGAGGATCCGCAGTCAACAACGCCGCAGCCTGATTCTTGATCGAACTCAGGTACGCCGTCAGGCTGGACGAGCCCTCTGCCCGTTGTGCCACCTCCTGCCATCGACCTCGGTTGAACGACAAGCCCCCGGCCCAGTCGACGGTGCGGCGTTGCGGGAAGATCGTGCCCATCGCCTCGCCTGCACGTTGACGGGTCTCCGACGTCAGTTGGGCGATCAGCACCGCGCGAGCCGACGCCTGCGAACCGTCGTTTCCGCCGGCCGTGGACGATCCGGTCGATCCGGTCGATCCACCCGCATCGCCACCCGAACCGCTCGATCCGCTCGCGACCGTGCTGCCGTCACCGGTCGAACCGGTGGAGCCCGCCGAGCCGCCCGACGAACCGCCCGAACCGCCCGAACCGCCCGACGCAACGGTCGAGCCGGCATCGGCGCCGTCCTTCGTGCCGGTCGAATCACCCGAACCAGCAACAGCCGATCCGTCCGGCGACTTCGCCGAGGCACTCGACGTGTCCGACGTGCGCGCGGCCACGACCTCGAAGACGGGTGCCGTGTTGTCGGCATCGAACACCAGCGACTTGGACTTGGGATGCGCGATCCACGCGCCAGGGCGATCCGCTTCACGGTTCACGACCACCGACGTGCCATCCGTGAAGAACACGCGCGCGCGCTCGATGCCCGGATCGAACGTGAAGCGCCAGACGATGGACTCGCCATCATCGCGACCCGTGGCGAGGATGCGGTCATCGAAGCCCGGCTGCTCGCGATACATGCTGTCGCCGGGCTGCTGGCCGAGGTTGCGATTGAGTTCCTCAAGCAGGCCATCGAGCGCCTGGTGATCCTCGGGGAGCGCGGCCACAGGAACCTGCGGAGCCAAGGTGCCCTCAGGATTCCAATAGAGGAAGTCGTCGGCACCGTGCAGCCCGAGCTGCAGCACCATCTCGTCCCAGTACGGCGTGCTGCGCATCGGTGCGGCGGTGCCGGGCTCGGCCCGCGCCACGACGGCGCCGGCATCAAGGCTCTTGGGCGCGATCCATGGCATCTGCGAACGACCGGCAGGCTTGCGCATGGCACGCGATCGGTGCAGCTCAAGGCGCGCAGCCGCGAACGCATCCTGTCCGATCGGGTTCACGCCATCCACGCGCTGCTGGGCCGTCGTCGGCAGGAGCACGCCGAAGAACGGCGACGAGTCGTGCGAACCAAGACCGACGAGCGTGCCGTTGCGATCGGTCACCGACGCGCGCAGGAACGGTGCACCATCGCTGCCGATGACCGGCGCCATTGGCGTGCTGGCGAACGAATCGAAGTTGGCGAGTCGCGCTCCGGGGAAGACCGATTGCAGCGGCTGGTCGGTGCTGCGCGCGATCGCATCGTCGAAGTAGCGCCCCATCACCTCGTTCCAGCGCGCGATGCGCGGCGCATCCATGCCGCGCAGGTCCTCGAAGCCAAGCTCGCGAGCCAAGCCGATCCATCGGGGATCATTGTCGATCGACGCAAAGCGTGGATCCCACGCAAACCCGCGCTCATAGTCGAGCACGAGCACATCGACTGTCGCACCAGCACGCTTGATGCCCGCGAGGATGGCGTTCACGCGCTGCGCAGTGGCGTCGATGCCGTTGTCCATGAATGGGCTTCGAACCTCGGTGGGCTTGCCATCGGGCGTCTGGATCCGATCGAGCGGGTGGTCGGCCAGTTCGTACAGAACATCCCAGAAGCACAGCACGCGCTGGCCTTCGGGGCGTTGCAGCAACTGCTGCGCAATGGCCGCAGGATCGCTGGCGACCGGGCTGCCAGGCAAGCCGGCCCACACGAACGGCGCGACGAAGTCGACGCCATCTACCGAGACGGGCGACCACGCCAGTGCGCGGAACCGCGCCGACTTGGGATCGCTCGGCAGCGACTTCGGGCGCACCGTAAACGAATCTGCTGTGGATTCGGCAGTCGAGCCTGCTGAACCGCTGGTCGCGCCACTCGAACCCGTGCTCGTGCCGGACGACGTCGCGCCGCCGCTGGCCACGGTCGTGCCACCGGTCGTGCCGTCACCGGACGGCTTGGACGTGGTGCCTCCATCGACGGGTTCGTCGGTCTTGGACGCTGTGGTCGTGGTGCCGCTTGGCTTGGTCCCCGCACCGCTCGCGACGCCCGTGGTGCCCGATGACGACGGAGTCTTCGAAGCGCTGCCTGATCCGCTGGTCACGACCGGTTTGGGCTTGGCGACCGGCGTTCGGCTCGTCGTTTCGCCAGAGGTCTTTCCTCCCGAACTGGCCGTTCCGCCCACGGGATCCGTCACGCGGTTGGTCGCGCCGCCACTGGATGTCGAGGTGTTGGTCGGTGCAGCGGCAAGGTTCGTGCCGACGGTCTTGGCCGTCGCAGGCCGACGAACAGCCGAGGTCTTCGGCGCGAGTGGCTTGGCTGGCGCGGGGGTGCTCGGTGCGGCAGCTCCGGAAGAACCCTTCGCATCGATGCCTGCCGCGAGTTCACCCGCATCAGGTGTTGCCGGCGCATTGGGCACGACTGGCGGCGGCGCAACGTCGGGTGCCTTGGCGACAGGCTGCTGCGGGACCGCGGGTGCCGGAGCCGTTGGCGCGCCCTTCGCGCCGGGAGCCGCCGCACCAGCCGTGGTCGTTGCTCCCGAACCAGTGCCACTCGTGGCCGGCTTCGTGACCGGTGCAGCGGGTGCTGCCGGCGCAGGCTTCGCGGCTGGCGTGACTGGTGCCGCGGGTGCCTTGGGTGCTGGAGCCGGCGGCGCCTTGGGCACAGGCAGCGCCTTGCCGCTGCTCGGCACCGACGTCGGCGTGGTGTTGTCAGGAGCCTCGACCGGAGGCAGTGGCTTCGTGCCGCCGGCAGAACCATCCGAGGTCTGCACCGGCGCTGACTTCTTCACCAAGCTGCGCTTGGCGGTGCCCTTGTGCGTCGTGGCCTTGCGCGTGGCTTGCTGTGCGCTCGCCTCTTCAGTCACGGCGAGGCCCGCAACCATCACGAGCACGGACATCACGACACCCCAGCGGCTGTTCATTCGAAGCATTCGGTGGTCCCCAATGGCACGACCCGCGGCATGCGGGCCGTCCGGGCATTGTGCTATGGCCCTGCCACCGGGTCAAAGGCCGGAGCGGCCCAAAGGCAAAAACACGCAAAAATTGCGCGAATCTGGCTCAGAAGTCGTGCGCCCCGTCCCAGATCCGGAAGGCTTCCATGGCCGTGTACTCCGGCAGGCCGAGGGCGTCGTAGCGCGCGGCCGTGGCGGCGTTGCGCTGCTCGGCCCGCTGCCAGAATTCGCGCTCGTCGGCACCCGGGAACGGGGCGCGATCCTTCTGGGACTGATGCTTGAAGATCGCCTGGCGCTTGCGCATCACTTCATCGGGCGAGAGCGGCACGGCCATGTCGATGTCCTCGAGATCCCACTCCTGCCACGCGCCGCGATAGAGCAGCACCTCGCAGTCGGCCATCCAGGCGCGGTCACGCAAGCGGTGGAGCGCCCGGAGCACCGCGCCCAGGCAGACCCGGTGCGTGCCGTGCGGATCGCTCAGGTCGCCCGCGGCGTAGACCTGATGCGGCTGGAGCCGATCGAGCAGTTCCGCGGTGATCCGAATGTCCTCGTCGCCCAGCGGCTTCTTGCGCACGCGGCCGGTCTCGTAGAACGGCAGGTCCATGAAGTGCAGCCGATCGTGCGGGAGGCCACAGGCGACACCGGCGGCTCGCGCCTCGCCGCGGCGGATCATGCCCTTCAGGAGCTGCACCTCCGGTGGATCGACCTCGCCGGGGCGCTTGGAGCGCAGTCGATCGGCCAGGGCATGCTCGAGCCGCTCGGTGTTCGCGCCATCGAAGCCGAAGCGCGCGTTGAACTCGCTCGCGAAGTCGAGGAACCGCATGGCATCGGCATCGAAGACCGCGATGTTGCCGCTGGTCTGGTAGGCCACGTGGACCTCGTGGCCCTGGTCGACCAGGCGGATGAGCGTGCCGCCCATCGAGATCACGTCGTCATCGGGGTGCGGGCTGAACAGCACCACGCGCTTGGGAAAAACGCGGTCACGCG
>Ga0172373_10009939_pt1 | contig 11699 bp, 11 predicted proteins | sample Lak10m_2_FD_114546 | JGI IMG/M metagenome (GOLD analysis project Ga0172373, IMG submission 114546) | Freshwater microbial communities from Kabuno Bay, South-Kivu, Congo - kab_092012_10m | ecosystem: Environmental > Aquatic > Freshwater > Lake | place: Democratic Republic of the Congo... | reverse complement strand
GCAAAAACTAAAAGATGAATTTAATATTGAATCCTATCTTGAAATTGAATATGAAAAATCCTATAAAAAATTTATTATCACTCCTGCAAGAGGAAGTGAAGCCGGCGCTAAAAAAAGATATGCTGGACTGATAGAGAAAAATGGTATTCAGCAAATTGATTTCGTTGGCTTAGAATCTGTACGTTCGGATTGGACAAGGCTTGCGAAAGAATTTCAACTCGAGCTGTATAGTCGGGTTTTCAATAATATCGAAATTGATAATTGGCTTAGAGAAATTGTTCAGAAAGTTTATGCAGGCGAATATGATACCAAACTTGTTTACAGAAAGCGATTAAGAAAAGAGACTGTGGATTACACAAAAAACCTTCCGCAGCATGTGCGGGCTGCACGTCTTGTAGAGCAAACCACCGGAACGGTTTATTATGTAATAACTAAAAGAGGTCCTATGCCAATTGAATTAAAACACACAGATATTGATTATCAACACTATGTCGATAAACAATTGAAACCAATTGCTGATTCGATACTTTCATTACTCGGTAAATCATTTGATAATATTGTTCAGTCAGGGCAGCTTAGTTTCTTTTGAAAAATAAATAGAGGCTAACAAAAAAGTCTTTGCAATTAATATGTAATGAAACTTTTGAGTCAGCCTCGTTTTATAATAAATACGAAAAGTCTATTTCAATCTTGCGTTTAAAACCAATGTTGGTCCCGTTAATGCTTTAGAAACAGGACATCCTGTTTTTATTTTTTCAGCGTGAGATAAAAATGTCGCAGAGTCGATACCTTCAACATCACCGACCGTATCAAGTTCAACTTTAGTAATAGTGAACCCTGTTTCAAGTTTTTCGATAAAAACTTTCGCTTCGGTTTTAATTGAATTGACTTTGAATCCGGCACTTGAAATAGCATTTGCAAGCGCCATTGAGTAGCAGGCTGAATGAGCAGCGCCAAGTAATTCTTCGGGATTAGTTTCTGTGCCTGTTTCAAATCTTGAAACAAAATTGTACGCAGTATTTTCCAATAAACCACTTTCTGTGTTGATAGCGCCTTTACCAGTTTTGAGATCGCCTTTCCATTCGGCATTTGCTTTTCTGATGGGCATAATTATTCTCCTTATTAATAAATTGATGGAAGTGATAAAAACATTTTAATTCTAAAATCAATTTAACAAAATTCATTAAGTGAAGAATATTAATTCTGAATAAGTCCTGAAAAATTAAGTCCTTATTAGCATAGAATGATTAATTTTGATTTGAAAAAATGACATTAAAAATATTACTAACTGGTTGAACATATGAAAAACTCAATTCAAATTATTACAATTCTTATTGTATTATTTTTTATACAAATAATCCCCGCACAAGAAAATTCAAAACCAAAGCTTGTGGTTGGAATTATAGTTGATCAAATGAGATATGAATATCTATCACGCTTCAATCAATTTTATGGTAACGATGGATTTAAGAGACTGATGAATGATGGATCAAATTTTACTTTTGCGCACTATAATTATGATTTCACAAGCACCGGTCCGGGGCACGCTTCGATTTATACTGGAACTGTTCCTTTTTATCATGGATTAATTGCCAATGATTTTTATGACAAACAATTAAAGAAAATGACAAACTGTGTTGAAGATAATAATTACAGCACTGTGGGCTCTGATGATAATGAAGGGAATAAATCACCTAAGTATTTATTATCTACAACAATAACTGATCAGTTGAAGCTATTCACTAATGGAAAATCAAAAGTTATTTCTGTTTCGCTAAAGGACCGCGGAGCTATTTTACCCGGCGGGCATTTAGCCGACGGGGTTTATTGGTATGACGATAATACCGGCGATTTTATTACTTCATCTTATTATATGTCCTCGCTGCCGCAATGGGTAAAGGATTTTAACAAAAGAAATTTAGTTGAAAAATATTTGCATGAAGATTGGAATTTATTGTTTCCCTCTGAAAATTATTTAATCAATCCACCGGATAATTCCGAATATGAAAAAGACAGATTCAAAGAAAATAAAACTTCATTCCCCCATTCTTTTCATAATATAAGGGGGGAAGAACTCTATCAGGAATTTCAAAACACTCCATTCGGTAATCAGATCCTCGTGGAATTTAGTAAAGCTGCCTTACAAAATGAAAATCTTGGACTTGGAGAAGAAACTGATTTTCTTGCGATCAGCTTTTCTGCCAATGACCACATTGGGCACGAATATGGTACCTACTCCTATGAAATGATGGATGCCTTTATTAGGCTGGATAAACAAATTGCAGAATTATTAAATACTCTGGATCAACAGGTGGGTGCAGGAAATTATCTGCTATTCTTAACTACTGATCATGCGGCACTTGAAACTCCGGCTTATCTTCGGGATAATAGAATTCCAACCGGCGAAATAAATTATCAGCATACTTTGGATTCTTTGAAATCTTTTTCTTCGAGGAAATTTGGAGATGAGAAATTAATCGCAAGTTTTTCAAATCGACAAATATTTTTTAATAGAGACCTGGTCAAAAAACAAAATCTTGATATTCATGAAATAGAAAAATTATTTATAGATTATCTGCGAGATACTTTCCCGCAAATACAATCTATATTTTCCAGAGATGATTTGGAAAAAATGAATGCATCGCGGGATTCGAATAATCTTTTAATGAATGGATTTAACCCCGCAAAATCAGGTGATGTGATTTTTAATTTGCTGCCTGGTTACCTGATAAATTTTCAGGAAAAAGGTACGCAGCACGGAAGTCAATATGTTTATGACACACACGTACCAATGATATTTTACGGCTGGCACGTTCCAGCTCTAACGAACAACGAGCCTGTTTTTATTGTTGATATCGCATCTACTATCTGTAATTTGTTAAACATCACTGAGCCAAGTGCCTGCATTGGAATTCCAATTATACGATAAACTATTAGAGTCTTATTTCGATAATTACTTATAATTGTCTTGGATATTTGTTCAAAGAAAAACTTTTTTTTTCTCTGGATTTTTGAACTATAATTTTTTATTGTAGAATTAAGATTTTAAACATTTTTCAGAAACAATTTTATGCATGTCTTATGAAAACAATCAAGATAGGATTTTTTGCAGCATTGGTTTTACTGATGCTTGCTTTACCATTAAACTTTGAAGTTTATTCACAAGGCAGATCTTCTTCAACAAAACCGACTTCATCGGGGAATGAATATTACTACGATAATTACAATAAACATAGCTCCTCTAATGTTGATGCGGCTGATAACGCAAATAATAATAATAAAAACGATTACAGCGATTATCATCGAAGCAGTAATGACATTTATTCTGATAGACGAAATGAAGTAACAAATCGCAGCTACAACTATCGTAAAAACTTTAATGATAATTATTTCGAAATTGATAAGTCGGGAAAAACTCTGTGGGACGGAAAGCATTGGAACTACACTGATTTTCCTTTAAAGGTTTATGTTTCCAAAAGCAATTCAAAATATTTCAAATCGAAATTCAGCAAGTATATCTCTTATGCTCTAAAAGTTTGGGAAAAGGCTGATAATAGAATTTCTTTTCAGGAAATTAGTTCCAAAAAGAATGCTGATATTGTTATTACTTTTGTTGAAAATCTTATGAAGAAATATGAAGAAAATTATTTGGGATTGACGGACTACGAAATAGGAAGACAAAAAGAAATTGAAGAATCTACTGTAGAAATAAGCCTGTTGAAATTTAATAACGAAATTGTGTCTGATGGTGAAGTGAAAGCTACAATTATCCACGAGCTTGGTCATTCTTTAGGGTTGGGGCATAGCGATAACGAAAAGGATATTATGTATCCATATATAAATCCCGATTCTTTCCCCGAAATGAATTATACTGATTTATCTTCGGCTGATAAAAACTCTATCAAATCGCTGATGGATTTTGTCGGCAGCGTTGAATATTCTTATGGACGTTAGATTATTTTAATAGTGAAATAATCGCATCATTAAGATATTCCACAGAAATTAATTTTGCAGAAAAATTATTCTGAAGAGATTTATAATTGGATAGAGGCAAAACAATTTTTGAAAATCCAAGTTTTTGTGCCTCCTGAATTCTTTTTTCAATGTTGCCCACACTTCGTATTTCACCCCCCAAACCAATTTCACCGATCAGAATAGTTTGATTATCAACGACCTTATCGTATAAACTTGATGCTATGCTTACACAAACAGCAAGATCAATGGCTGGTTCCGCGACTCTGATTCCACCGGCAATATTTACGAACACATTATTTACAGAAGCTCTTACCCCTGCCCGCTTCTCAAGAACAGCAAGCAGTATCGATAGTCTTTTCTGATCAAACCCATTTGATACTCGCTGCGGATAACCATAATTAGAAGGCGTGACAAGTGCCTGCACTTCTAAAAGGATGGGGCGAGTGCCCTCAATACTTGATGTGACAACAGAGCCAGGAATTTGCTTTCCCCTTTCACTTAAGAAAAGTGCACTTGGGTTTGATACTTCGCGAAGTCCTTCTCCAACCATTTCAAATACACCAATTTCATTCGTGCTGCCGAACCTGTTTTTCTGCGCCCGTAATATCCTGAAAGAATGATTCGATTCGCCTTCAAACTGAAGAACTGTATCTACAATGTGTTCAAGAATTTTGGGACCGGCAATCATTCCATCTTTGGTTACATGCCCAATGATCAATACGGAGTAATGATTTTTCTTTGCCTCCTCCATAAGCGTAGCGGTGCATTCACGAATCTGAGTTATTGTACCAGCAGAGTTTTCCAATTCATTTCTATAAGTAGTTTGAATTGAATCGATCACTACTACAGCCGGCGAAATTTCTTTTATAGCTCCAAGTATATTTGATAGTTCGGTTTCTGCCTGCACATAAAAATTTTCCGAATTTATTTTTAATCTTGCCGAGCGCAATTTGATTTGTTTTTCAGATTCTTCGCCGGTCACATATAAAACTTTTTGCTTAATTTTAGCAGCCGCCTGCATAGCAAGAGTTGATTTTCCTATCCCGGGATCTCCGCCAAGAAGAATAATGCTGCCTGGGATTATACCACCCCCAAGTACCCTATCAAACTCAGAAATATGAGTTAATATTCTTTCCTCTTCATTTGCAGAAATATCTAAAATATTATTCACCACATATTTTGATTTTGAAATGTTCAGTTTGCGCGATCCCGATTCTATTATCTCTTCGGTGAAGCTATTCCATTTATCACATTCGGGACACTTGCCTATCCAGCGAAGTGATTCGTAACCACAATTTGAACAAATGTATTTTATTTTTGTCTTTGACATAATTTCATCCAAAATATTTACTAAATAATTTTATGATATTCTTTACTTTTCTCCTTTACAAATTGTACAAGTGCTTTTAAATTTTCAGGATCAACATCCGGAAGAATACCATGACCTAAATTGAATATATGACCACTCCCTTTTCCAAATGAATTTAAAACATTTTGTGCTTCTTTTTTGATAAAATTATGATTTGCGAACAGTACTGTTGGATCCAGATTGCCTTGCAACGCAACGAGGTGCCCGACTTTTTTTCTTACTTCGCCTAAATCCAGTGTCCAATCAAGACCAAGTACATTTACGCCGCTCGCTGCCATTTTATCCATGTTATGATGAACACCTTTTGCAAAGAATATCACAGGCTCATCTTTTCTTTTCAATTGTGAAATAATTTTTGTCACATACGGCAGCGAAAATTCAAGATAATCGCTCTGTGAGAGTACCCCACCCCACGTATCAAAAATTTGAACTGCGTTACAGCCATATTCAAATTTAGCTGAAAGGTAATCTGCAATAATATCAGCCAGCATTTCTAATATTGAATGGGCAAGTTTTGGATTATTGTAGATTAGCTTTTTCACTTCGGTGAAATTCTTCGAACCTCTACCTTCAACCATGTAAGTAAGTAAAGTCCACGGTGAACCGCTAAATCCAATCAATGGTACGCGGTTGTTTAATTCCTTTTTGCTTAGTGCAACAGCATCAAGTACATATTTTAATTTTTCTGTGGGATCAAATCGGTTTAAATTTTTAAAGTCATCGCTGTTTCTAATTGGGTGATGAAATATGGGACCCCTGCCTTCATGCATTTCAAGATGCATTCCCATAGCTTCAGGGATAACGAGTATGTCTGAAAAAATAATTGCTGCATCAACTCCGATAATATCCACCGGCTGCAGAGTAACTTGAGCAGCAAGTTCTGGAGTTTTACACATTGTCAGGAAATCCGCTTTTGCTCGAATAGCGCGATACTGGGGTAAGTACCGCCCTGCCTGACGCATAATCCAGATTGGGGTTCGTTCGATAGATTGTCTTTTACAAGCGCGTAAGAATATATCATTTATAATATTTGACAAAAGTTTTCCTTTTTAATTCATGAAAAATAATTTCCGATAGCAGTTAATAATCCATCTATCGAATGAACTTTCGGTATGATCGAAACTATAACATTTTTTCCCTCAATTGCTTTTTTAGTTGTTGGACCAATTGCAGCAATAATTTTTTCCGAAAAGTAATTTTTAGGATTTTCTATATTCAATAGGATCAAAAAGTTTTCGAAGGTTGAGGGACTGGTAAAAATATAAAGGTCAACAATAGTTTTTATCAATAACAAACGTACATCTTCAATTTCCGAATTGGTTGGTATGATCGTCCTGTAAATATCAACCGTAGTAATTTCAGTTCCTAATCTTTTGAGTTGAGAAATTATTTCTATTCTACCTATAGAAGATCGAGGGTACAAAACTTTTTTACCGATTAAACTATTTCTAAATTTATTTATTATACCTTCAGAAGAAAAATCATCCGGCATGAACTTAACAATTATTCCAAGCTGTTCGCAAACCGCTTTCGTTTTGTTACCGACACAAATTACCTCAACAAGTCCGAATTGAGATTTTTTTTTAATTTCTAAAATTCTTGAGTAAAATATCCTTACTGCATTGGCAGAAGTAAAAATAATATAGTCAAATATTTTTAATACGTTGATTGCTTGGTCAACCTCTGCCCATTCTGCAGGAGGTAAAATTTTTATTGTCGGAAAAGAAATTACATTAGCCCCAAGCTGTGTTAATTTTTCTGATAATTCAGATGACTGATCATGTGTTCGGCAGATGACTACCGTTTTATTTTTCAGCGGCATCATGTCGATAAAAAAAAATTACAATACGTAATGAACTCAATTAATTTTCCAATCATTTCGTGCCAGTACTTCACCGGAATTTGGATCGATAACGAGTTCACGCCCATTGCCTTTGTAACCTTCGTCATATTTTAATTCGTAAAATGTGGCGAGCACATGCCATGTGTAACGATTATATTTCACATCCCAAACGAATCCGACTTTCCAATCTTTTACCCCATCGTCAAGTTTATCTTCTGCGGCAATTTCTCTGGCTCTTTCTTCATCAATATTAAACTGGCAAGATTCAGGCGAAAGTAAATATTCGGGGATACCTATTATTTCCCGTTTCGTATTAATATTTCCGAGTGTATCAATTGAAAAGTGAATCAGGTTATCAACAAATGGTTTTTCGGGTATGAAAAATCTATAAACCAATTCATAATAAGGAGAAACAAATTTTGTTCGGTAAAAATCCGGTGAGATAAAATTATTGAAAAAATCTTCTCCCGTTTTTGCAGTAATGAAAACATTGGCTTTTTGTAATATTTCTATTGGAACTACAGCCTCCTCCTGTTGTCCGCATTTGCTGCAGGTACAAGAGATTAGAACAATAGATAGCGAAACAGAGAAAAGTAAAAGTAAAAATATTTTTAGATAGCAGTTATAATAAGTCATAATTAATTCCTAAATGTTAAATAAACTTCCTCTAATATTTTTTTAGCACCAGCCTTTAATAAATCCTGTGCAAGAGTTTGAGCTAATTTTTCAGGATTAAATTTGCTTCCGCGAATTTTCTTTCTAAAAGTCAATGAGCCATCCAGCGAGCCAACTAGTGCATCAAGATACAAGCCGTTCGATTTTATTTCGGCAAAAGCTCCGATAGGAACCTGGCAGCCGCCTTCAAGAGTTTTTAGAAGTGCACGTTCGGCAGAAACTGCAATGTAAGTATTTTCATCATGAAGAGAGTGCAATATTTCATTTATTTTAAAGTTGTCTTTACGTGTTTCTAATCCAAGAGCGCCCTGCCCAACTGCAGGAAGAATTTCTTCCTTGCTAATAATGGAAGAAATGTAATTATTTAATTTAAGTCTTTCAACTCCTGCTCGTGCAAGAATAATTGCATCCCAATCCGAGTTTAAAAATTTCTGAATTCTGGAAGGGACATTCCCTCTAAGTTCAACTATTTGAATATCCGGGCGAATGTGTAAAAGCTGGCATCGGCGCCGCAATGATCCGGTTCCTACAATGGCACCCTCCTTCAAATTATGAATTGTACTGCCTTTTTTTCGTGCGATTAAAACATCTTCAACCGGATGTCGTTTCGTAACACAAGTTAACTGAAGTTTATCCGGCAATATAGTTTGCAGATCTTTTAAGCTGTGTACTGCAATATCAATTGTACCATTCAGCAGTTCAACTTCTAGTTCTTTTGTGAAAAGAGATTTATCACCAACTTTTGAAAGAGCGACATCAAGAATTTTATCGCCTTTGGTTTTGATTATTTTAATTTCAACATCAACAGAGCGTTTTTTTTTCTCCAAAGACAATTTAATAAAGTTAGCCTGCCACAATGCAAGTTCGCTTCCTCTTGAGCCGATGATTATTTTCTTCTTCACTTAATCTATTCTTTGTCTATTTTTTTAGTTGAATGATCTATTCCGAACAATTCGCGCACTAAGTTAATTTTTTCAATAACTTGATTTGTATTTGCTTCTTCACCCGCAGCTTTGCGAAGTGCAATAGTGGGATGATGTAATAATTTATTAATTATTCTTTTTGAAATTATTTCAAGTTTTTCTTTATCAGCTTCGGAAAATTTATTTATATTTTTTTCAACCTCTTCAGCTCTTATGGCTTCAAAATGATCATGAAGATCTTTTATAGTCGGTGCCGCTTGAAGCGAGTTGAACCAATTAAAAAAGTTCTCTGATTCTTCTTCAATTATTTTTTGAACTTTTGGAATTTCATTTTTACGCTTAGCAAGGTTTTGGTCAACAATAATATTTAATGAATCAATATCGTGATAAAACACGTAATCAATTTTTTTACAATCGGGATCAATGTCTCTTGGGATAGCGACATCAGCAATTACAAGCGAAGCATAATTTCTTTTTTTCATTACGGAATTAATATCACTTCTTGTCAGAATAAAGTTATCAGAACTTGTTGCACTGATGATGATGTCACACAGGTGCAGATGCTGTTTAAAGTCCTCGAACCTAATTGGTTTACCGCGTAATTCATTGGCTAATTTTTCTGCTTTTTCAAATGTTCTATTTGTAATTAACAGTTTGCCAATATTTCTGTCAACAAGGTGGCGTGCTGCCAGCTCACCTGTTTCGCCAGCACCAATAACGATTGCAGTTTTTTTTGAAAGTGACGAAAATATTTTTTCAATAAGTTGAACTGCGGCAAAACTTATTGTTACGGCGCCTTCGCTGATAGCTGTTTCGGTGATGGCTCGTTTACCAACGCGCAATGCGGAGTCAAAAAGTTTTTTCATCAATGTTCCGGCAAACTTTTGTTCTTCTGAAATTTGAAAAGAATCTTTGACTTGTTTAAAAATCTGATTATCACCGATTAGTAGTGAATCTATTCCACACGTAACGCTAAACAAGTGTTTAACTGAATCCCGCGAGATAAAATTCTGAAAATTATTTCCCTCCACCACTTTGGATTTTAATTCAATTAAATGATTTTGAATTTCATTATAGGTTAAATGATTATTTACAGGTATCCCATAGATTTCAGTTCGGTTGCATGTTGAAATGATTAGTCCTTCTTTAAACATTCCTTCTTTATATTTGGAAATAAGTCTCCGCACTTCATCCTGATTGAGGTGCAGGGCTTCTCTCAATTCTACAGAAGCAGTGCGATGATTTATCGAAACAGAAAGAAGAATCATAATTCTAATAAAATGAATGAAAACTTTTAGCTAAAAAATTTGAAAGCATGGTTGATGAAATCGCAATTAGAAAACCCACGATTGATAAAATTATTAATCTTCTTCCCCGTAAGTTTCCTGAAATTTTACTGATAATGCCCACACCGTATAATAGCCAAACTAAGATGGTCCCGATAAGTTTTGGATCAGCATAAGAAAAATCAGGGAAGGCTGAGGGCAGCCAAATTATACCAATCGTAATTGCAATAGTCAACAAGCAAAAGCCGATTACTGCCGAGAAGAAACTTAATCGTTCCAGAATTTCAAGTGAAGGCAATCTATTAAAAACCAAACCGAATCTGTTGTACTTTAAATCTTTATAAAGTGTTAAATATAAAAATCCATAAACAGCCGAAATTGTAATTCCCGAATATCCAATCAAAGCACTAAGTACATGAGAGCCGAGTAAATTATTACGCAAAACATCTTTTACATCGAGTAAATCTTGAATAAAAAAAGTTGAAATAATTTGAAAGATGATTGAAATTATGACTATAAATGGTCCAGTTCCTCTTATGTCGGTTACTAATTCTAAAATAAAATATGAAAAACTAATAGCGAAGGCGAGCACAGTAAATATTTCGAACACGTTAGTGATTGGCGGGTGGTTAAATTCAAGGGTACGCATTAACAAGTAGCTTGCATGTAAAAGCAACGTAAGGAATAAAAACAGTCGTTTCGAATTTGTAAAATGTTTTGCCCCATTCATAAAATCATAAGTATAAATTGAAAAAGTTAGTAAATAACTGAACGGGAGGATAATATTTATTATGTCTATGACGGTTTTCATATTATTAATTATTATTTAGTGATCACTTAATTAAGTGCCGAAACAAATTCAAGCTGTTGGTGGGGGTAATTCTTTGCCGCAATATCTGCATACTAATGCTTTAGCCTTAATAGTTTCCGCACAAAATGGACAGACTTTAACTTCCTCATCAGGTGAGAAAGAATCCGAGCGAAGTTTCAGTTGATAAATTTTATATTCTTCCTGAGCAGTTGTAATTGCATCTTTTAATTTATTGGGGTACATCAGAAAAGAATAGTTTGTCATCCCCAACTCAGCTGCGGTCTGAATTTGTACATTACCATATTTCATAATCCTTCCTAAAAAACTTTGCTGGTAGGAAGTGTTATTTATTTTTTCCAGCGGACTCTCTTTGGCTTTTATCGAAAACACCCCTTCCTCATCAATCACCCTCAAATTAGTAACAACCCAAACATCATAAAGTCTTTCGAAATATTTGTAAACAAAAAAGCAGATTGCTAACAGTACCAACAAAAGAAAAATTATATTTTTATTCTCCGCAGAGAAATAAAAGTATAAACTAAAACCAGAAATAAGTAATGCAATTAATGCTGCGGGAACTAGTACAAGCCAATGCTTGTATGTTTTGAAAATTATTTTTTCATTCGTTTTGAGCGGGGTTCTCATAATTGTTCTCTTCAAAAATATTTTTAATAACAAAAAATAGTTGATTGCTATGTAAATTCATACTTAAGGTCTTTGGATTAGCACATTGAAACGGCTGTAGAAAAATAAAAATATTTGCAGCCAAATGATTATAGTAAAAATGCAAATAAAAACCGAACGATAGAAAATTAGG
>Ga0172373_10009938_pt1 | contig 11699 bp, 21 predicted proteins | sample Lak10m_2_FD_114546 | JGI IMG/M metagenome (GOLD analysis project Ga0172373, IMG submission 114546) | Freshwater microbial communities from Kabuno Bay, South-Kivu, Congo - kab_092012_10m | ecosystem: Environmental > Aquatic > Freshwater > Lake | place: Democratic Republic of the Congo... | reverse complement strand
TCTCTGTTACTGTTGACCTGATCTTGAGCAAACTTACGTGCATCGTCGTCGGACCATCCATCCCAAAACTCATTCTTTGGATCATGAAGTATCGACCACTTCTTGCCCATCTCCATCTTCGTGATGTTGTATCGAGATGATACAATCGTCTTACCGGTCAAATCATTGAATGCATCAGGATTAAAGAACTGAGTGTTTGCATATTGAGGATCCTGTGTCGGGAAAAAAACATTTGGATCGGCGAGATCATTTACCTTGAAGCTCTTTCCAGAGAGCGGATCTGTATACACCTCGTTCCAATGCTTCTCAGGGTTCTGTGAGAAGTCTCCAAAATCAGATTGAGCCTGCTGAAAAGTAGCTCCAAATCGACCCCAGAGATCCCCGAATGCATTTTGCAAGCTGGTTGGCGTATCGTCTTGATACGATCCCATCAATGATTGGATTGCATAACCTGTAATTGCAGCGCCAGGAAAATCAACATCACCAATTCCTGCGAAAATCAGATCCATGACATTTGTCATGACATGTTGCCCTGGATCGTTGCTGGTTTGGTTTAATTTGTTATAGATCTCGTTGATGACATCGGCCAATTGAAGATGCGCATGGTCGAGCCACAGCGAAATAAAATAACAGTTTTTACGAAGATGATCTATTTGTTCTGGCGTTGGCATAGTTCTCCCTACATATTGCTTTCTACACTTTCCAACCAAACAAATCTGCCATAGTCTCCACAATGGGCGCACTTTTGTTTCACTCGGTTTCTTAAATCGATGTCTAAGAATCCTGCTTCACTAACGATAGCCATGAGTACTTCATATACATCTGCGGCTTCTTCTAGAATTTCTTCAGGAGTTGACGCAGTTTGCAGCTCATCGACCTCTTCGTTAAGTTTGTTTCGTAATGCTTGCGGTCGATCGACACGTTGCAGGATCTCGCACTGTACTTTTCGACCTGACGCTTCAATGAGTTGAGGCACATTGTCACGAACCAACTTTCGAAAATACTTTTTACTTGTTTCCATCTGCCAAACCTTCCAATGTAGAGTAATCGCCCGTATATCCTTCGCTAACTTCAAAAACCTTCATTGTTCGTGGATCGACAATTGTTCTTAATGGTGTTGCGAACGATGAAGAGATGGAAAATGTCACCGCAGGATCAACAACGATAGAAGCACCACTTAAAGCATACTGCGATTTCCACTGCAGTGCAGATGCTGTATCCGGTGGCCCATTCGTTGGACTATTAATAACGAGTACAATGACCTTGATACCTTTTCCTGCGGCATCCCATGTTTCAATTCTTGCTTGAAGTTCTTTTGATTCTTTTGTGCAAGCGGAGCAATCATATTTTGATGTTAAAAACAAGATTGCATGAATTCCACGGCTTCCATCAGAATCAAACCAATAATCAATCGGCAACGTCGTCAACTTTGATCCATCCGGTGCACCTTCAGGATATCCTTTCCACGACAACCACGCTGGTAGATCCTTGCTTACATCATATCCAATGTTGTCTTGTGGCCATTTTGGCATTTCACCTGTTGAAGACGACGCCGTGGCAGCAGAAGTAACTGTACCGACGGTTTGTGAACCAAAAATATTCTTATCTTCAAAATCCCTATTAGGTCCGCAACCGATAACAAGACCTGCAAGACCACAAATAAATTTATTCTTCATCATGTTCTCCTTTTAGAAACGAAATCGTGCATTGCGATCGAAGCGGCGACCCCGACGTTCATACTTCGAACTGAGCCAAAATTTGGAATCTCTACCAGTACATCACACAACCCAACAATATCCTCTGTAATTCCATTGCATTCTTCTCCGACGATGATGCATGGAGGCTTAGGTAAATTCCAGTTGAACTTGTGAATAGAAATTGTTCCAGGAATATTGTTTTCTAATCCAACTAAAGTATATTGACCCTTTAATTGATGAATATTCTGGATGCTTTCTAGATATTACATCTTAGTATAGTTGTGCACACCAACGCAGCCTCGACGATCAAACTTGCGACGACCATAATAAAAGAAATCACGGGCGCCGTGGAAGTTTGCAGAACGCAGTACGGTCCCAATGTTAAAGTCACCATTGATATGGGTCATTAATACCGCGAAACCATTGGACCGTGCATCCAATCTACTGTGTATTTCTTCATTGGAAAGTTCTTTGAACTCATCGATGACATTACGGGTCCATGCGCAAAATGGACTCTCGGGATCGTATGGCATACTTCAATCATATAACAGCATTGTGAAATTTTGCATTACTATTTGTAATTACCGTCATGAGTTAACTGCACATCCAATGCATAGTATGGAAAGACTGCTTCACCATGACGACCATAAACTCTATACAGCTGCGTCGAACCACAATTCTTCATAATTTCTACAACGAGAACGAGTTCATTCATCCACACAGGACCTCCAAGCGGCAATATTCTCGCAAGGCATCCTATCTCGACTGGTAACCACCTCGTCGGCTCGGCCCAATTAGGAAAAGCCATCGCATCAACCTCCAAGCTTCCGCTGGGTATGATGGGATGTTGCATAAATTTAAATATTCATTAATGAATATATTCACAAAGGATCTATGCCAATTTCGGCGTAGTCCATTGTCAACTCCTCACCTGGTTGAATATCCCTGACCGCAATCCTATCCCACGTGGCCGGTGAACCATGTCCCATGACCACACGAATATTCGGAGAATTAGAGTGGTTAAAATATATGGCATCGTCTCCTGATAAAAACCAGGAGTCACCGTCCCATGACGCATAAATCATAAATGATTTTTTCTTGGATGAATCCAAAGATTTAGGATGATCCCCAGGGAAAACTTTATCGAATCCTTCTATCCACTTTGACACAACTGTTCCTTTTGGAATAAATTCTGCCGTGTACAATCCATTGCCTTCGATTGCTGAGGGTGCAACCATCGTTCGAACCGTCAACATTTCTTGAAGTGGATTGTTTAAGACTTCACGAAAATATTGTCGTAAAACCGACTCTTTCTTTGAAGCACCTTTTCGATGTTTAACAATACTCTGTTGTTGTTTTGCGACGTCTTCGGCCGATCCTTGCGCGCTTGGTCCCCAATCAGGAAGGTCTTCATCGTTCAAACATGCATCAACATCAACTTCATATGCATCACCTGAAGGTTCACCACCCGTGTACAGAATTGACTTGTGACTTTTTCCTGGAAAAACATACAGTGGTGTACCTGCCTGCTGAGCAATCTTGCAGGCTTGCTTGACAGGCACAGCGGAATCTTTATCGCCGATGATAGTAATAGAACCACCAGGTACACCAGGAACAGGTGCATCCGTCCACTTTCTTAATGCGGCTGGTGCAACATATGTGACAGGTGGAAGACCTGGCATTTCGTCATCTAATGCTGCCTTGCTGAGTGCTGCTGCACCTCTAGAGTACGCATAGATTCTTTCAGGTTTATCAGTCGCTACTTTTTTTGCAATTGCATCAGCTTCTTCGTCGGTTACGGATCCATCCTTGTTAAGTTCAATGCCTCCATAACCTAAACTATTACGTAATTCTTTTTCTCCCATTCCTGCGCCGTGTAATCCAAGGGCTTCTTCAGCAAGAATACGACGTAGGTCTCCCAAACGAATCTTCATGATGAATAACTATCTTTCTTGGCGGACATGTTCCTAATATGTATGAAGGATGGATTATCAAATAGAAGTTTTTTATGATGGCGATTGTCCTCTTTGCATTCGGGAAATTAACATGCTTCGCAATATGGACAAGCATCACAGAATTAAATTTACAGACATCTCATCGCCTGAATTCAATATAACATGTGTAAACCTAACGATGCAAATGTTGATGGATCGCATACACGGCAGATTGCCCGATGGAACATTAATCGAAGGTGTAGAGGTTTTTAGGCAGCTTTATTCCGCCGTAGGATTTACATGGATTGTAAAATTAACAAGGATACCAGGCATATCACATCTTCTTGATTGGGGATATCGTATCTTTGCAAAGAATCGTTTGAAATGGACAGGTCGATGTGCCGATGGTTCATGCAAGGTTTAAAGTATCATGAAAAGTATCTCAGAAAAATGGGCGGTGCCTGAACGCAAGAAGCGAGCAAAAAAATGTTCTAATCCTCGAGGTTTTACAATGAAACAATTTTGTAAGAACCTTCGTGCAAGAAGTAAAAAAGGACAGGTAAAGAACGAAGAAATAATACTTCAGGTATATGAAAGACTTTTAAATGAGTCTATTCTAGATCTATTCAATGAAATATATGTCAACGAGGAATAGCATCGTGTGTATCCTCTGGCATATTCACAGCGTCGTCAGCACTGCCCCCATTAAAATCACAATGTGTTTGTTGGGTTGAAAAAATGTGTTCAACCCCCTCTTTTACCATGTCAAAAGCATGTGTTGATCCTCGAACAACTTCACGAAGTAATTTTATGTCCATGACATTAAATATACATTGCGTAACATTCAGTGGACAGAATTTAATCTGTTTCAATCACCAAAGTGGTGGTATAATAGGACCACTACCAGGCAATAACTCTGCCAGTTTATAAGAAATATTTTGAAGTACATTATGTAACGTACGTAACTGAATTGCAATGAGCCATGAATCACCAACGCTCATCTTCTTCTGCGCTGCAATCTTCAATTTTTTAGGGCATCTAGCGGATCTTTTATGTATTGACGTTCCATTTCGTCAGAAAGCATATCGACATCACCAAAGTCTGCCATAAATTCAAGCTCTTTTGCATCCTCAGGTGTTGCTAATCCAATACCTAATTGAATTGCTTCTAATACGACGCCTTTAAACTTCGACTCCAGAAATTTAACAAGTTCGTCAGCTGAAGCTTTTCTAGATGACATTCCACGAAGTTCTTCTGAAATTTGAAGAAGCGTTTCATTTTCCAGCAATTCATCAATCTGCATCTTCGCTTCTTTTAACGTCATCTTGTCTCTTGGAGAAGGTTTCGTATTCAGTCTAAGAATACGTTTGATGGTCGCGACCGCCGCCATTTCATTCAACGAACCAAAAGATTCATTTACAGAAGAAAGTGTATTGTATCCTTTTGGCATCTTGATCGCTGCGTTTTTAGGATCTTTTGGATGAGGCATCTTTAATGTATGTTTAACACCGTATAAATATTTTTCATCGACTACAGGCCAACCATAGCATTCTGCTATTGTCTCACGAATTAATTGTCGTAATTGAGCTTCTGTAATTTTTCATGGCAAATAATTATCAACCTCATCCTTAATTTTCATAATATTCTCACCGCCATAGGATTCTCGATCCGTTGCGTACCATTCTCGCAGTGCACCGACGACAGCATCAAAAGCTTCGTTATTCTCTGCAGAGCTTCCACTTCCATGAATCACACCTGTCTTGGTGTCGATCACGGCAGTTCTAATTGCATCTTTGACGATCCACATTAATTTACCTGAAGGTCCAACCTTCGGCCAAACAGCAATAGGATTGTCTTTCGAAGCGACAGCAATCATCGCTTCATGAATCAACCTTGCCACATTAGTCCTATTCATCATGATAATTATATTGGACTTCTAAGACCTCTGTGTACTCTGTGCCAAAAGGATGACGATGTACCCGACGATCTACGATCAAAATGTTTGTGTCGTCTTCATAGGCACACATACCTTCTTCCCAGCCTATGTGCCAATCACCATCTTTGGATTGATGATCCATATAAAGTTTAATTATTCAATGAATTTTTTTTATATAATCTGAATATGTCCAACCAACCATATCGTCCACAATAATTCTTACATTGTAATAGCTTCGTGGAGGATGAAAGTTTATCACCTCAAGAACGATGCCTGGCGTGTCGTTGTTCCATATGAGATCGATGGGGTCGTCTTCTGACTCAAGTTTTTCAGGTATTGAATATAAGAAATCTCGGTCGTCGATGGGTATGACCATGTCGCCGACGTTGATTCTTCTGCGACGATTCATTTGATGTCAATTACACAACCAGCTGTCATCAATACATCTTCTGACGAAGATTTCACCAACTTGCATGTTTCAGGACACAAGGCAACAAACCCGCCGGTCGTGTCGATATAATATTCATCAGCAACTCCGGTACAAGATGTCTCGTCCTCCACAAGAACAAGTGAGTCATTTCCTGCACCGCTAATCTTTAATTCCACGGTAGCAACGTCGATTGGGCCTTCACTACCACCTGCAGGAATCTCTAACGTACAAATCGAAGTTGTTATAGAATCAATCGATTCTGCAATCTTTTGAAAAACAACATCAAACTTGTCGGCTTGACACACGGGAAAGCGCAAGCCTCCCGTCAAATTGCTAAGCGACTGATATCCTTGACCCGGCGTCACGGCCGTCGAACACGTATCATTAACGATAGCTTCATTTGGATAAAAAGGATCGCCAGGTTTACCGTTCGGGTCGATCTGCTTTCCAAAATCTTCATCTACAGCCTCGGGTTTCTCCAACATTCCCACGATGCTATAAAACACGTAATTTCTATTTTCAGGAGTTCCAAATTGTTGTGGGGCTACCTTCGTTAAAAGTTTATCAAACTCTAGTGCGAAGATTTGACCGCCGATAGTGGATTGAAAATCGTTCAATATCTTCTTCTTGGGTTTGTCAGGATCAGGATACCACCAGCATCCAGGAGAATCATCAGTCACTTCTATGATGACTTTAAATGCAGAAGTACGCAACCATTTGATCCACCCGTTGGGAGCGAGACCAAACGTGTCAGGTCTGTCGTTCACAGAAAACAAAGTATCCAATATCACGCAAGGTGAATCGTTGCTCTGAACGTCGTAACTATAATGATAAAACTTCCCCGGATTGTTTCCAGGAGGAGACGTTCCTATGTTCGCACATCCACCAACAGGAACCGTGCTCAAAGGAGCTTCAAAACATGCGGCGACAGCCCATGACTCGACAGGATTTCCGTGCTTCACAACCATGATGACTCGATAATCCAACCCGGCTTGATCCATCACGGTAGCAAAATGATCGTTAATGTTCTTCGTGATTGCATTTATCTCTTCACTCATCGATCCAGAATTATCAATCACAAAAATAATATCAACAGGCCGCGCAGAAGACACCTTCGTTGTCGTCTCGGAAACGCAGTGTTTCGAATCCTCATCACCGTATGTATCGAGGTCAAGAACATCGCTCGTTCCTCCTGAACCTATCAACTTTGAAGATGCTGAACACGCGAAGTACGGTATCGCAAGCGATAAAAACATAAAACCAGTGGTCAACGTTTTTCGTAGCATCTCTTTTGCCTTACATACAATAATATGTATCGGTGACTTTCTACATTTTCATCTGCGTTTATGAAAAGATACTTCTACGTCAGCGTCAATACATAGTCAGAATACGTCCAACCTAATCTTCCATCGACTAAAACTTGTAATCTCGAATAGTCTCTAGGCGGTATAAAACATTCAATTTTAATTACTATTCCCAGTGCGTTGTTCCAAATCCGACCGACGGGAGAAAAATTGGAATCTGCTATAAATTCAGCAGAAAATAAAAATTCGTCAGACTTTACAGGTAAAACAAGATCACCAATTTTCATCGATCGCTTCGTCAAGTCTGTTCGTTATCAGGTAACGTCGCAGATTTCCACGTCCCGACCATCAGACATTCTTTCCAGCAAACTCAATATTAGTTCTTCACGCTCTCGCATGCGTTTCGTCTTACGCTTCGATGCTTCCTTGCGCTCCTCTGCATAATCTAGAGCTCGCCCTAATCGTGCCTTTACCTTTGGATCTTTCGCTCGACCGTGAGCTGTACGTGTTCTTTGGTGAATTAAATTAATGATTTGCGATTGTCGGGCGTGCGATTTTGCCTTGAAAGATTTCTTTGCTAAGGTATTCTTGATAGCGTTCGCTGATGAAAACTTGACACGAACTGTATCGCCCGGATCTTCGTCGGTATACAAACGTCTATCTGAACCCGCGGGCTTTTTTCCTCGACCCTTTGCTGGATCTGAATCTTCTAATACCACTGCACTCTCGTGAGATAGCACGTGGTCAATTAGTTCCTCTTGAATATTTTCGCTAATCGCTTGTCGGATTAACTGTCTTAATTCGCTCAATCTTATCTTCACAAACAATAAATATGTGCTTTGACTTTTAAAGCAGCGACAAATTAAATATTACAGATCGATGTTAAAATATATACTCGCTAAGTCTGGGCATCTAACGTGTATTGCGGCAAAGTTGTTTCACCAAGGCGACCGAAGACCCTATATCGATTTAAAAAATTTTTTTGTTGAGCTGTTTCTACAACTTCCAAAACAATTACGAGCTCATTTGCCCAAGTAGGCCCGCCGATCGGTAAGACCCTCGCCAGACAACCAACATCAATTGGGAAAAAAATAGTCGGTTTTGCCCAGTGCGGAATACCGATATCGTCTTGATTTAAACTACCACTCGATATGATCGCCGAGTTCATTTACAAATAAATATTCTTTAAAACGCCTCAAAACAAATCAATATTGTTTTTCTACGTCATATTCTGGAAGACAACAATTAAATCTTTTTAACGACGTTGTATTATTGTCATATGGATTCTACGCTGGTCTTCAAGATTCTTCTTTCAATTTCATGCAACGGAGAATCATGCGAACTTCCACCACAAGATTCATGGGGATTCATCGATAATCACTGGGTTTATAAAGTCACGCCAGGATTAAAACCCGCCGGATCTTCAGCTTGTCCTGGCGGCGACATGATCGAAGTGAAAGGTTCGGCTGCGCGTGATGTTAACATGAATCCCTATGGAGTAAGAACGATCGAATACCTCCAGAAGACGACATGCACGAAGTGGATCAACAAGAACTTTCCGGAGAGATGCGCAGTGTTTGACCAAACAAAATGGGAACAGATAAGATCATCGTTGCCAAGATCAGATATGCACTTTTGTATCGACCCATATGAATGGCCAAATGAGATCGGAGCAGCACCATGGATTATGGTCACTTGGCATGAAGCAACTAAACTGTGCGAGTCGAAAGGCAAACGTCTCTGCACTGAAGACGAATGGACCTTCGCATGTGAAGGTGAAGAAGTGCTACCCTATCCGTACGGTTACGAAAGAGACCCGACGAAGTGTAACATCGATCGTCAATGGATCTTATACGAAGGATCTAAAATGATCCCTCGAGGAACCAAAAAATGCGGTGATGAAATGTTGAGGCTGTGGAAGGGTCATGCGTCGGGCGCAGATCCACAGTGCGTGAGTCCATTTGGCGCCTACGATATGACTGGCAACATCGACGAATGGACAGTAGCAACAAGGGCCAGCAAATATCCGTCGATTCTCAAAGGCGGTTACTGGGGTCCTGTTCGCTCAAGATGTCGACCGTCCACGCGAAACCACGATCAAAATCACTCGTTCTATCAGCAAGGGTTCAGGTGTTGCAGCGATGTTAAATCTGCGCAAACTGACACCAATTATTTCCAACCAACCTCAATCTAAGTCTCCTGCCACTGTTCGTCATGAATCGATCGGCCTCGTCGCGACAAACGCCAAGCTCCGATATTAAACTTCAACTCATCAAATCGAGAAAGATTCATTACACCCACATGTACCCGTGGCGTTCGGGTTCACGAACTTAAAACCCTCCCACTTCAAGGTCTTCTCCCACTCAAGAGTCGTGCCCGATAGATAAATGATACTCTTCCTATCACAGATTACACGAACTTCACCATCGTCGACAGGTACCATGTAAACAAGGTCACGCCCCTCCCGAGGCGGGTCATCGGCAAACTCAATGACATAACTAAACCCAGAACACCCGCCACCACGAACACCGACTCGAAGACTGGCCTTGGGTGTCTTTCTCTTGATCAGCGCCTCCCTAATCTTGCGAGCAGCTGTGGGCGAGACAAAAAAATCATAGACTCGATCAGCGCTTATTGAACTACCGACGGGTTCATTCATATCTACACTTCGCAATATCACTTATGCCGACGAGCGGCGCGCCGAACATAAAACTTAATTACTTCAGTGTATTCAGTACCAAACGGATGACAATGTAATTCTTTGTCGACAATCAAATTATTGCTGTTATCATCTTCGTATGCACAAATACCATCTTCCCATTCAATATGCCAGTTACCATCTATTTCATGATTACAATAACTCACTTCAATAAATATGAAGATTTAATGATTCATATACCAACATCAACGATTTAATCAATAGACATGAGATAACATACTCACCAACTTACCCGTAATCCCCCGCCTCCACCATGCGGTATTACAGGAATTGGTACGATGTCAGTGTTTGTTAATAATATTCGCACTTGTAATTCCGTTTGATACCCATCAATTTTACCCGCAGGTATCTCAAATTCTACGCCACCATCTTCGAGCTTAATCAATTTCGTAGGTAAACCATACGCCGTCTTCACCAGCGAATTCATCGTCATATTGCCACACTCGCATAATATCATCGACAATATCACAACACGCGATTTCATAACTATTTATCTACTTCGGGCGAAGACAAATCTAAAGACAATAATTCCAAAAAATCCTGCGACGATTCAGCCGTATACTGACGCATAACGCTCCCCGCGATCGCACAACATCGTGACAACCACGCCGGTTGGATTGTTACAGGACATCCATCGCTCGGCAGCAACAAGATTTGCACCAGAACTTATTCCAACCAACAAACCCGTCTCCCTGGCAAATCGCTTTGCCCTCTCGATCGATTCCTCGGTAGAAACAACGATGACCTCGTCCATGTCACTCTGCTTCGCCAGGAAGTCTCGGCCGTCGCTAATACCCTGGATACCGTGGGGAGATTCGGCGGGAACGACCATGCAAATCTTCGGCAAGATCTCGTTATTCTTCATGAAACCATCCGCGCATCGAGTGTACTGCCTGATTCCCTCGATAGTACCACCAGTACCAGATCCATGGACGAAAGCCGCCCATTGCTCGTTCATCAACCACAACCTCATCGCAATCTCAGGCCCAGTCACCTCCCGATGGCACTCCACATTGTCTGCATTGCTGAATTGGCGCGGCGACCAAGTACCTGGATTGGCAACCAAGAACTCGTCTCGGGCTCGAATCGCACCCTCAAAGTCGCTGGGTGGAACCTCCACCACCTCGGCGCCATAGACGCGCATCATCTGCTTCCTCTCTTCCGACATGTTGCTCGGCATGAAGATGACGCACCGCGAACCCATCGCCGCCGAAACTGCGGCGAGAGAGATACCAGAATTCCCACTCGTCGCCTCGCACACCGTCGTTCCCGGGGTTAGGACTCCATCCTTGATCGCCTTATCAACGACATACGAGATCATTCTGTCCTTGACCGACCCGGTTGGATTGTATGTTTCCAACTTCGCGTACAACTTATCGGTAACCTTGATCAACGGCGTGTTGCCACAATTTTTCTTGAATTCCATGTGCAGATACGTCAATTATACAGCATCCTCGCAAAGAAAAACACGAAGAAGATCACATCGAGCTACCAAAATCTTTTTGAAATCTAATACCACCAGCTCTGCGCAACCACACCTCGAATTCACCCCTGGGTAAATCGATCTTTTCTAGGGTAGCATTGTGCGGCCGGCGTCGGCGTACACGTATAGAGCCAGACTGCTGGGCTCTATAGCCTCCCTGATTAATCTTCTTAATTCGCCAAGCCGAATCTTCGTG
>Ga0172373_10009937_pt1 | contig 11700 bp, 8 predicted proteins | sample Lak10m_2_FD_114546 | JGI IMG/M metagenome (GOLD analysis project Ga0172373, IMG submission 114546) | Freshwater microbial communities from Kabuno Bay, South-Kivu, Congo - kab_092012_10m | ecosystem: Environmental > Aquatic > Freshwater > Lake | place: Democratic Republic of the Congo: South-Kivu... | reverse complement strand
TCTACACCCACACCTCGGTCGATCGGCTCAAGCAGGTCCACCGGAAGGCCCACCCGCGGGCCTGACCACGACACCGCCCCTTATCTTTCCACGATGACCCTTCCGACCTTCCACGCCACCACGATCCTCGCCGTCCGCCGCGGCGGCGCCGTCGCCATCGGCGGTGATGGGCAGGTGACCTTCGGCGATACCGTCATGAAGGGGAGCGCGGTGAAGGTGCGCGCCCTCACCGGGGGGCAGGTGCTCGCCGGGTTCGCCGGCGCCGCCGCCGACGCGCTCACCCTCTTCGAGCGGTTCGAGGAGAAGCTCCAGCGGCACCCAGGGAACCTCCAGCGGGCCGCGGTCGAGCTGGCCAAGGATTGGCGGCAGGATCGTGCGCTGCGCCGTCTCGAGGCGCTGCTGATCGTCGTCGATCGCGATCATGGGTTCATGCTCTCCGGCACCGGGGAGCTGATCGAGCCGGACGACGGCATCCTGGCGATCGGGTCCGGCGGCTCGTATGCGTTGGCCGCGGCCCGCGCCCTCGTGCGCGAGACCAACCTGCCGCCGGCGGAGATCGTGCGGCGCGCGCTCACGATCGCGGGGGAGATCTGCGTCTACACCAACACGCAGATCACCGTCGTCGAACCCACGGCCTGATGCCGACCCCGCGGACCGAACAGGCGCTCGCGCGCCTCGCCGACCTGTCCCCGCGCAAGATCGTCGCGGAGCTCGATCGCTATATCATCGGACAGGCCGAGGCGAAGAAGGCGGTGGCGATCGCGCTGCGCAATCGGTGGCGGCGGCAGCGCACGCCCGAGGCGATCCGGAACGAGATCGCGCCGAACAACATCATCCTCATCGGGCCCACCGGGGTGGGGAAGACGGAGATCGCGCGCCGCCTCGCCAAGTTGGCTGGCGCCCCCTTCGTCAAGGTCGAGGCCTCCAAGTTCACCGAGGTCGGGTATGTGGGGCGCGATGTGGAGAGCATGGTCCGCGATCTCGTCGAGAGCGCGATCGACATGGTGCGCACCGAGCGCGAGGTGGAGGTCGAGGACCTCGCGCACGACCGGGTGGATGAGCGGTTGCTCGATCTCCTCCTCCCGCCCCCGGTGTCGGCCGCTCCGGCACCGGCGGCACCCGACGACCCACAGCGGGTCTTCATCGCCGGTCCTGATGGGAGTGTGAGCGCGGAGGAGGCGCAGGCCAAGGAGCGGCATCAGCGCACGCGCGAGAAGCTGCGGCAGCTCCTGCGCGATGGGCAGCTCGAGCAGCGGGAGGTGGAGGTCGAGGTCGCGGTGCAGGGCCCCGGGTTCGACGCGCTGGGCCAAGCGGGCGCGCCGGAGGGGATGCAGAACTTCGCCGAGATACTCTCCGAGATGCTCCCCAAGCGGACCAAGAAGCGGACCGTCCCCGTCGCCGAGGCGCGGCGGATCCTCCTCGATCAGGAATTCGACAAACTGATCAACCTCGACGATGTGACCGCCGAGGCGCTGGAGCGGACGGAGTCGATGGGGATCGTCTTCCTGGACGAGATCGACAAGATCGCCGGCGGACAGCGGGAGATGGGCGGTCCCGATGTCTCGCGCGAAGGCGTCCAACGCGACCTCCTCCCGATCGTCGAAGGCTCGAACGTCCAGACGAAGTACGGGATGGTGAAGACCGATCATGTGCTCTTCGTCGCGGCGGGGGCGTTCCATGTCTCCAAGCCGAGCGACCTGATTCCGGAGTTGCAAGGACGCTTTCCGATCCGGGTGGAGCTGAAGCCTCTCACCGAGGGCGACTTCATCCGGATCATGACGGAGCCTGAGCATGCGCTGACCAAGCAGTATGCGGCCCTCGTCGCCGCCGAGGGGGCGGAGCTCCGCTTCACCGAGGACGGCGTGGGGGAGATCGCGCGGATCGCCGCGCATCTCAACAGCCGGATGGAGAACATCGGGGCGCGGCGGCTCCACACCGTGATGACCACGTTGTTGGAAGCGGTGCTGTACGAGTTGCCCGAGCGCGGGACCGGCACCGAGACGATCGATGGCGCGACGGTGCGGACGCGCCTCGCCGCCATCGTCGAGGACGAGGACCTCCGGAAATACATCCTATGACGACCGACGGACGCGACTTCCTCGCGATCACCGACTTCTCCACCGCCGAGCTGCGTGGGCTCTTCGCCCTCGCCGATCGGATGCGGCGGGGCGAGTACCGCAAGCGCCCGCTCGAGGGGAAGGCCTTCGCGATGCTCTTCATGAAGAGCTCGACGCGGACCCGCGTCTCCTTCGAGGTGGGCGCCTGGCAGCTGGGGGCGCATCCCCTCTTCCTCACGCCCCGCGATGTGCAGCTCGGCCGCGGTGAGGCGGTGGCCGATACCGCGCGGGTGCTCGATCGGATGGTCGACGGGATGATGATCCGGACCTTCGCGCATGCCGATGTGGAGGAGTATGCCCGCCACTCGCGCATCCCGGTGATCAATGGGCTCACCGATCTCCAGCATCCCTGTCAGATCCTCGCCGACCTCCTCACGGTGCAGCAGCATCTCGGGACTTTCGACGGGAAGCACATCGCCTGGATCGGCGACGGGAACAACATGGCGAACAGCTGGTGTGACGCGGCGCTCCGCTTGGGCTTCGAGCTCCGGTTGGCCTGTCCGCCGGGGTATGACCCCGACCCGGCGATCCTCGCGCGCGCCCAGGCCAGTGGCCATGTGACCCTCCTGCGCGACCCGCGCGAGGCGGTCGACGGGGCCGATGTGGTGACCACCGACGTCTGGGCCTCGATGGGACAGGAGGAGGAACAGGCGGTGCGGGCGGCGGCGTTCGCCTCGTATCAGGTCGATGCGGCCCTGATGGCCCGGGCGGCGAGCTCGGCGATCTTCCTCCACTGCCTCCCGGCGCATCGCGGTGAGGAGGTGGCCGCCGAGGTGATCGACGGGCCGCAGAGCCGGGTCTGGGACGAGGCGGAGAACCGGCTCCACGTCCAAAAGGCGATCATGGCCGTCCTCATGGGCGGCGAACCTCTGGAGTGAGACGATGGCGGCACAATTGATCGGGAAGAAGGCTCCGGCCTTCACGGTGCAGGATGATGCGGGCGAGACCGTGACCCTCGCCTCGCTGAAGGGGGAGTGGGTGGTCCTCTTCTTCTACCCGAAGGACATGACCTCGGGGTGCACCGTCGAGGCGTGCGAGTTCCGCGACGCGCTTCCGAAGTTCAAGAAGCTCGACGCCAGGGTCTTCGGCGTCTCCCCCGACTCGGTGAAGTCCCACCAGAAGTTCAAGGCGAAGGAGGGGCTCACCTATCCCCTCCTCTCCGACCCCGAGCACACGATGCTCGAGGCCTACGGCGTCTGGGTCGAGAAGTCGATGTACGGCCGGAAGTACCTGGGGGTCGAGCGTACCACCGTCATCATCGACCCCGCGGGCAAGGTCGCCCAGGTCTTCACCAAGGTGAAGCCCGCGGGGCATGCGGACGAGGTCACCGCATGGCTGCGCGCACACGCGGGGTGAAGGCGTCCAGCTCCGTCCGGAGCTGGATGAGCCGCGCCCGCGCATCGTTCCCCACCGCCTGATCGCCGCGCATCATCGCGCTGTAGAGATAGGTGATCTGGTCGGCGAGGCCGGGGCGGCCATAGCGCCACGCCTGCCCCTCGAGCTCCAACTGGAGCGCTTCGAGCCGCGTCTTCTGCTCAGTTGAGCTCTTCGCGAGCGCCGCATCGAGGTCGGCGCGGAGCTGGTTGACCTCGCTGACGAGATCCCGCACCGCGAGGTTGTGCGCGAGCAGGGCCTGCATCACCGGGATCGTCACGCCATCGGCTTCGACTCGTGGGTCAGGCCTGATGACCAGCGGACGGGTCGCGGTCCAACTGCCGGCGGTGATCCGCACCTGATAATCACCCGGCACGACGGTGGGGCCGTTGCGCCCGCTCCGCTGGGCGTTCGCCTCCCAGGGCCCCGCGAGGGTGAGATCCCAGACGAACCGATTATGGCCCGCCGCCGCGGGGAGACGCGGCGTCCCGATCCGCTCCCACATCGGCCCACGCATCGACGGCTCGGCCGGCAGCACCAACCGCTCCCCCGAGGCGCGGCTCGAGAAACGCCGCACCATCGCCCCGGAGGCGTCGAGGATGTCGAGCGTGACCTCGGTCGTCGGATCGCGCGGGAACCAGTAATCGATCGTCGCGCCGGCCGGCGGGTATTGCGGATCGGAGTCGCTGACGCGCGCGCTCTCGAGTCCGCCGAACCCCGTGCGGTAGCGACGGCGAAATGCCGTCACCGGAGTGAAGAGATGCCCCTGCGCCGCGGCCGCGATCTGTCCCGCCTCATGGAGCGGGGTGATGTTGTGTAGGATCCAGAAGCCGCGCCCCTGCGTCGAGATCACGAGGTCCTTCTGGTGGACCTTCATATCGGTGATCGGGGTCGCGGGGAGGTTCAGCTGCAGCGACTGCCAGCTCTTCCCGTCGTTGAACGAGACATAGGCCCCGAACTCGGTCCCCGCATAGAGCTGCCCGGGACGATCGGGATCCTCGCGCACGACCCGCACCGGCTCATCCGCCGGGATCCCATTGGTCCCCGTCGTCAGGAGTGTCCACGTCTTCCCGTAATCGTCGGTCTTGTAGATGTACGGACGATGATCGCCGAGCAGGTAGCGGAGCACGGCGTAATACGCCGACCCCTTCCGGTGTGGGGAGGGCTCGATGGTCTGGACGCGCCCGCCGAGCTCGAGGCCGGGGGGCGTGATCCGCTGCCAGGTGGCGCCGTTGTCACGCGTGATGGCGAAGGGGCCATCGTTCGCCCCCGTCCAGATCACCCCGCGCTCGAGCGGGGACTCACGGATCGCGTAGAGGGTGGAGAAGAACTCCTCCCCGGTGTTGTCGACGGTGATCGGCTCACCTGGATAGGTCCCCTGCTTGTCCGCGGGGTTCCAGGTGAGATCGGGGGAGATCGTCTCCCACGTCACCCCCTCGTCGCGCGTGCGATGCACATGTTGCGAGCCGTAGTAGATCACGCTCGGATCGTGCGGCGAGACCTCCATCGGTGAGACGCGTTGGAAGCGGTAGATGAGATCCTTCCCGGCATTCCCGTACAGCGACTGTGCCCCCACCCAGTAGTGCTTCTCCTGCCCCGTCTTGAGCGACATGCGGGAGAACTGCCCCTTGCACGAGCCGTAGACGGTGTCGGGGTTGACCGGGTGCGGCATGATCGGTCCCGTCTCACACCCGGGGCCCGACCGCCACCCCTGGATCGGGTCATCGAACCCCGCGCTCCCCACCGGGAGCGAGGGGAGGATCAACGTCGAGTTGTCCTGCTGCGCCCCATAGAGCCGATAGGGGAACTGATGGTCGACGTAGACCTGATAGATCTCCGCCGTCGGTTGGTTGTACTGCGTGCTCCAGGTCTTCCCGCCATTGAGCGAGACGTTCACCCCGCCGTCGTTGGCCTGGATCATGATCCGGCCGTCGCGCGGGTTGATCCAATGGTCGTGGTTGTCACCGTGCGGGGTGCGCATCGGATTCCACGTACGCCCACCATCGGTGCTCTTGAAGTATCCCTCGGCGCCCGCGTAGACCACGTCCGCATTGGTGGGATCGGCGGTGATCGTCGTGTAATAGAAGGGGCGGGTGATCAGCTGGTCGTAGGTCGAGACCTGCGTGAACGACTCCCCGGCATCGTCGGAGCGGTAGAGCCCGTTCCCCGGCTTCGCCTCCATCAGGACATAGACGCGATTCGGCGCGGCGCGGCTCACCGCGATGTTGCTCTTCCCGATCAGGCTGTCGGGGAGCCCCTTCGTCAGCTGGCGCCAGGTCGCGCCACCATCGGTGCTCTTGTAGATCCCCCCTTCGCGCGCCCCCGAGATGATCGTCCAGGGCTTACGCTCGGCGCGCCACATCGCGGCGTAGAGGGTGCTCGGGTCGGTGGGGTGGAACTCCACGTCGACCGCGCCGGTCGAGTCGCTCACAGCGAGCACGCGGCTCCAGCTCTTCCCGCCGTCGACGGTACGATAGACCCCGCGCGCATTCGTCGGACGGAAGGGGTCGCCGATCGCGGCGACGAAGGCGATCTCGGGATTCGTCGGGTGGACCTGGACCGCCCCGATGTTCCCCACGTCGCGCAGCCCGACCGAGCGCCAGGTGTTCCCGGCATCGGTCGACTTCCAGACCCCGCGACCGATCGAGACGTTCGAGCGGTACCCGTCGGAGCCCGTCCCGACATAGACGATGTTCGGGTCGCTGTTGGCGACGTCGATCGCGCCGATCGAGCCCACATCGATCTCGCCGTCGGTGACATTCACCCAGAGCGCACCGGCATCGGTGGTCTTCCAGACACCGCCGCCGGTGGAGCCGAAGTAGAAGGTGTGCGGTTCCTGATCGACCCCCGTCACCGCGGTGACGCGTCCGCCACGGGCGGGCCCGACCCAGCGCCAGCGCAGGTTCGCGAAGTGCGTGACGGGGATCGGGGCGGGGAGCGCCGGCACGGCAGCCGGCTTGGCCGCCGGCGCCTTCGCCGTCGAGCGCGTGGGGCGGGTGGTGGCCGGCTTGGTCGGGGCCTTCGCGGGCACCTTTGCCGGCGCTGGGGAAGGACGCTGTTGTGCAGGGAGCGTGGCCGCGAAGGTGAGGGCGATGACGGGGAGGGAGCGGACGAGGGACCGGAGGCGCATGGGACGGCCGTGGTGTTAGGGACGCGGAGCGGCGTACTGCATCTTCTCTAGGATTATACCCGCGCGGGACGAGGCGACGGCACCACGCGGGGACCAGCGGCGAGGGCTGGGGAGGATCGCGGCGAGGCGGGCCGCCTGCTCGCGGGTGAGCTTGGCGGCTGGCACCCCGAAGTGCCGCTGGGCCGCCATCTCCGCCCCGAAGATCCCATCCCCCCACTCGGCCAGATTCAGGTAGAGATCGAGGATCCGATCCTTCGGCAGGCAGAGCTCGAGGACCAGGGTGAGATAGGCCTCGTACCCCTTCCGCACGAAGGAGCGCCCCTCCCACAGAAAGAGGTTCTTCGCCACCTGCTGCGTGATCGTCGAGGCCCCACGGAGTCGGCCCCCGCGCTTCGCCCGCGCGATCGCCTTCTCGATCTCCTCGAGGTCGAACCCCCAATGCAGGTAGAAGCGATCGTCCTCGGCGGCGAGCACCGCGCGTCGGAGGTTCGCGGAGATCTTGGCGCGCGAGACCACATCGCGGCGCGGATAGATGGGGCGCTTCCCATCGATGGCGCGTTGCACGCTGCGCTGCACGATCACCGCCGTCGTCAGCGGCTGCACCACGTTGAGCGGGAGGATCGCGAGGAAGGGGCCGAGGAGGAGGACCGCCGCGACCCAGGCGAGGATGCGCCCGATGCGCCGCATCCTACGGCCGGTGCCGCAGCCAGCCGGCCGGGACCTCCTGCCACGCGCCATCGGTGGTTCGCACCCGGAGCCAGAGGTCGGCGCCGCCCCCCGCCTGGAAGAAGCGCACGGTGATCGGGTGTGCCCCCGCGCGGAGCGCGATCATCCCGGTGCGCTCCTGCGTGCCGTGGAGGCCATCGTTGTCCACGACGCGCTCGTCACCGATCGTGAGGGTGCTCCCGTCATCGGAGGCCAGCGCGAACTCGTACATCGCATCCGCCGGTACGGTGAGGTACCCTCGGAAGACGAGGCCGTAGCCCTCGGCGCGTTCCGCTCCGGTGCGCGCGATGGTCGTCGCGATGGCGCGGCGGATCACTGGGAGGGTGTCGAGGGGCGCGACCATGCTCAGCGACGCCTCGTGGTAGGTGAGCGCGAGACCTGATTGCAGCGTGCGAGCGTCGAGCGATTCCGCGGTGCGATACGTGGTCCGCCGGAAGGTCGCCGCCCGCGGCGGGCTCGCCTTCCCCTCGCGGGTGAAGGCGCGCGCCGTCACCCGCGTCCCGGCGGCCGTCACCGGTAGGATCACCGGCGTCGTATAGCGCGGGCTCGTCGCCGTCGGGTCGCTCCCATCCGTGGTATACCGGATCACGGCGTTCGCGATCGGTACGGAGAGCGTCACCGTCGCCGTCGAGTCGAGGGTCAGCACATCGGCATCGAGTCCGACGACATGCGGGAGCCGGTAGTTCACGCCGAGTCGGTCCAAGGTGCGGAGCGCCTGGGGCAACCGCGCCTCGAAGCTCGCCCAGCTCCGCCGTTCGCGTGGCGACCAGGTCACCTCGGCGAGCGCGAGGGCCCGCGGGAAGGCCATGTACTCCACGTTCGCCGCCGTCTTGAGGTACTCGGTCCAGACATTCCCTTGGGCACCGAGGATGTGCCTCGCATGGTCGGGGGTGAGCGCCTCGGGGATCGGCTCGTACGAGTAGACGCGCTCCAGCGTGAGGAGTCCTCCGATCGCGAGCGGCTCGAACCGCTCGTCCCCTTGGTAGTAGTCGAAGTAGAGGTGGGAGGTCGGTGTCATCACCACATCGTGCCCGGCGCGTGCGGCGGCGATCCCCCCACCGATCCCGCGCCAGCTCATCACCGTCGCGCCAGCGGGGAGCCCACCCTCGAGGATCTCATCCCACCCGATCAGCCGGCGGTCACGCGCCGCGAGCCAGCGCTCCATCCGCTGGATGAACCAGCTCTGGAGCTCGTGGGAATCCTTGAGCCCCTCACGCCGGATCGCCTCCTGAGCGATCGGGCTCGCATCCCAACGCGTCTTCGGTGCCTCGTCCCCCCCGATATGGATGAATCGGCTCGGGAAGAGGGCGAGGACCTCCGTCATGATGTCCTGCAGGAAGGCGAAGGTCGCCTCAGAGGGGCAGAAGATGTCGTCGGAGACGCCCCAGATGGTGAGGACCTCGAAGGGGCCCGGGGTGCAGGCGTACTGCGGATACGCCGCGAGCGCCGCGACGGTGTGCCCCGGCATCTCGATCTCGGGGACCACCGTGATCTGACGCGCGGCGGCGTACGCCACCACCTCGCGGATCTCCTCCTGCGTGTAGAAGCCGCAGTACGGGACACCATCGCCGACATACGGCGTGAAGTGCTTGGCGAGGATCGTCTCCTTCCGGCAGCTCCCCACCTCGGTGAGGCGCGGGTACTTCTTGATCTCGATCCGCCATCCTTGGTCCTCGGTGAGGTGCCAGTGGAAGACGTTCAGCTTGTAGCGCGCCATCAGGTCGAGATAGCGCTTGATGAAGCTCACCGGCTGGAAGTGCCGACCGACGTCGAGGTGAAGCCCCCGCCAGGAGAAGCGCGGCGCATCGGCGATTGTGACGGCGGGGACGCGCCCACCCTCCGCCGCCTCGACCAACTGTTGCAACGTCTGCAGCGCATAGAAGCGACCCGCGTCGCTCGCCGCGGTGATGGTCACCCCGCGCGGCGCGATCTCGAGCCGATACCCTTCGGGGCCATCGACCGTCGCGGTGTCTGCCGATCGAAACGCGATCCCCGCCCGCCCGAGCTGGGCCTCGGAGGCGTCCGGAAGGAAGACCGGGAGGCGACCCTTCGGCTGCCAGGTCCCGGTGCCTGGGGTCACCGAGGCCGGGGCCGGGATGACGGGGAGGCGCTCGGCCGGCGCGAGGGGCTGGGCGGAAGGGGTGCGGGTGATCACCATGAGGGCGATCAGTGGGCGCGCGAGACGTCGGACCATTCGGATCATCTGGAGAATCTCGCACCCCCGGGGGAGCCCCACCACCGTCACGGTCACTATCGGTCGCTGGCGGACGGTACCGGGGCGCGCAACCTTTGTGGCCTAGCTCGGCCCCGTGGGCCCTCCCGTCGCCACCTCGGAGATCGCATGCGCGCACCCTGTCGCCTCCTCGCCTTCATTGCCGTCGCCCTGCTCCTGCCGGCATCGGCCCGCGCCCAGTCCAATCGCGTCCTCGACATCGTCGAAGCGGTCTTCGATCGCTTCCTCGTCTCCGCCGCCAAGGAGCAGGCGGAGTCGGGGAATGTCCGCACCCAGCTCGAGGACGCCGAGGCCAAGATCGCGAAGTACGAGAGATGTGCACGCGACTTCGAGGCGGGGGGTGGGATCGTCGCCGGTCGTCTCGGACAGATCGCGGCGCGGGCGGCCATCAAGACCAAGTGCGGTCCCGATGCCGAGTCGCTACGGAAGGAGCGGCAGAGGATCGTGGACGGGCCGGAGAATGCCGCCGCGCAGGCGGGGGGCTTCCAGCTGCCGGAGTATCGGAATCTGCGGGATCGACTCCGCGGCTATCTCGCCGGCGATCGCACCGGCTTCACCCCCGCGACCCTGGAGCTGTTGAAGCGCCGCGAGGGGGATCTCGCCAAGGCGATGGCGGGCCCGAGCGGGGTGTATGTGGCGAACGGGGATAAGATCGCAGGGGCGATCGAGCGGGCGGCGAACCGGATCGCGGGGAGCGCGGGGATGGCGATGGCCGGTGCCAACTGGACCGGTGACTATGCGTGGACCTGGATCTCTCAGCTCTTCACCATGCAGTTCGCCTCGGGGGCGACGGTCTTCGAGCGTCCCTACCAGCCTGGCGAGTGGACCCGATGGACCACGCGCATCGGCGAGAACGACATGAGCCAGGAGACCGAGCGCGCGTACATCCGGAAGCAGAGCGATGGGGCGCAATGGTGGCGGATCAAGACGATCACCCGGTATGATCGGAGCCAGGCCGACACCGTCATCCTCGAAGCGCTCTTTCGTCCCGAGGTCGGGAACGAGTTCGTCCAAGAGCTCGTGCGGATGCGCGCCAAGCTCCCCGATAATCCCGAGCCGCAGGAAATGCTCGTCCCCGAGCAGTGGAGCAGCTGGAACATGATGGGGAGCTTCCGTGCGCGACCGACGGCGGAGTCGATCGAGGGGGCGACGGTCGGGATCGAATCGATCCGGACGCCCGCTGGCTCCTTCATCGCGCGCCACATCCGCTTCGGTCAGCCCGGTGGGACGCTGAGCTGGTGGGTCGACGAGTCGACCACCGGCGGGTGGGTCAAGTTCCAGGTGATGGACGGCGGGAAGCAGCCGACCTACGTGACGGAGCTGGTCGGGAAGGGGACCGGCGCCACGAGCGAGCTGGGCGTCACCATCAAGTGATCGCCGCGGCGTCCCTCGCGGTGGTGAGGGACGCCAGTGGGACAGCGGACGGCGCTATCGCTCACCCGGGCGGTAGCGCCGTTCCGTATGCCCCTCGAGCTGCCAGGGGTGGAAGTAGACCTCACGCAGGTCGCCGGCCACATAGCGCGCGGCCTGATCGTTGAAGTGCGTCGACCCGGGGACGCTGTTCAGTCCGCCGGCGGTCACGGCGCGCGCCCGGAGGGTGTCGCCGAACTCGACCACCGCGACGAAGCTGTTCCCCAGCGTCCCGTACATCTTCTTGGTGCCGGGCCATGTCCGTGCCCCGAACGCCGCGAGCGAGCCCCACCGCGATGAGGTGAACCCCACCGGCAGGCTCGGTCCCGAGTCGTTGAAGGGCTGCTGGATGTCGCCGGTCAATCGCTGGAAGCGATTGATCTCCCCCCACGGGGTGCGCCACGTCCCGAAGTCGCGCTCGAGGCGCGTGACCGCACTGTCGAGCGCGGCGAGTCGCATCGCGGGCGCACTCTTCGTCGCCATGAAGGTGAGCAGGTCCATCCCCTCGGCCTCCGGGTCGGAGCGCGATGCGGTCCAGAGCGCCTCGCCGAAGAGCACGGCGATGGTGGTCGCGACGGAGGAGACGCTCGAGCGTCGATCCCAGCGTCGGAGCGTATCGATCACCTCACGGAAGCGCACGCGCGCCGGATCGGCGCCGCCGAGGCGGTCGTAGGTGGCGAAGAGGGCAGGGAGGAGCGGGTCGAAGGCGG
>Ga0172373_10009936_pt1 | contig 11700 bp, 9 predicted proteins | sample Lak10m_2_FD_114546 | JGI IMG/M metagenome (GOLD analysis project Ga0172373, IMG submission 114546) | Freshwater microbial communities from Kabuno Bay, South-Kivu, Congo - kab_092012_10m | ecosystem: Environmental > Aquatic > Freshwater > Lake | place: Democratic Republic of the Congo: South-Kivu... | reverse complement strand
GAACTCGCCGCCTTCCGTAATCAGCACATCGGCTTCATTTTCCAGGATCACCAGCTCCTGCCTCAGTGCAGCGTTCTCGAAAATGTCCTCCTGCCCTCACTCGCCGGCTTCGCCCCCAACGGAAACCTGCCGGCGCGAGCCGAACAGCTGATCGAACGTGTGGGACTGGCTCACCGCACCCACCAAAGACCCGGACAACTGTCGGGCGGCGAACGCCAGCGAGTCGCCGTGTGCCGGGCACTGCTGCAGCAGCCTTCCCTGCTGCTGGCCGATGAACCCACTGGCAACCTGGACCCGCACACCGCCACCGAAATCGGCTCGCTGCTGCTGGAAATGGCCGCCGAAAACCAAACCGCTCTGCTGTGCGTCACACACAGCGACGAACTGGCCGCCCGCTTTCCACACTCACTCACACTCACCGGCGGCGCAGCAGATTTTCAGCTGACCTGACACCGCTGCTCGCCGCGAAAACAAACTGCCCCTGCAAACGGCAAAACCACACCAACCGGCCGGGTCGGTGCTACCGGTGCCGCAGCACACTCCCGCCACACACTCCGGCTCAACAGCTGCGGTTTGTCAGCAGAAATTACCGACCGAAATCCGATACCCCCAGTGGTTGCCTGAATTCGCTTCACAGGATCACAGTCATGAACGTCCGAGTGTCGGCCATCATCCTCATTGCTGCCATCTTCATGGCCGTCTGGGATGCCGATCAGCAAGGCATCGCCAAGGACCGCCAGCGGATCGCCCGCGCTCGTGCCGCTGCCAGCGCCCTCGTCGCCACTGCCGCCAATCCCCTGCCAGTCGTGGCTACAGCAGTCAGGCAGCAGGCAGACAACCAGCAGACAGCCAGCCCCTCGACCGACAGCAGCCCCGATCAGTGCATTCCACTGCCCAGTCGACTGGCCGCCGGAACATGGCAGGTCGTCGATGAGACCGGCCGACAGACCCGCATCACGATCCATGCCGAACCGCAGCTTTCCGCCGAACACAGCTTCTGCATCGTCTCCGGGGAACACGGTCGACGCTGGTGTTTTGTGCGAGTCAACGATGAAAAGACGACTGAGCTGTCCGGGGACAGCAGCCGTCAGTGATTTTCCCTGAACCCCCTTAAAGCACAGGAGCGGTCAGTCTTTCGAGACTGATCGCTCCTGTTCGCTTTTGCACTGGCCCGCTGCCAGACCCCGAAATCACTTCAGTTCGGCAATCCGGATGTTGCGGAATTCAGCCCACATCGGCTTGCCGGCATGCAGCTGCAATGCCAGCACGCCGTCCTTCAGAGCCAGCTCCGGGTGGTTGTCCTGCAGGTCCAGAATCAGCCGCCCGTTCATATAATGCTGAATATGATTGCCCTCGGCCCGAATAATCACATCGTTCCAGTCGTCCAGGCGGAACAGCGACTTCCAGCCGTCCTGATCAATCAGCTCAGCCTTCGCCTGCTTGCCTGAAGTTTCCCAGGTGCCGCGTTCGCCAACCAGAATGATCCGGCCACGCTTCCCGCCCTCGTCGTAAATGAATCCGGACACATTCGGGAAAGCCAGCTCATTTCGCAGCTCATGCTGATAACCTCGCACCACCCACTTGTTCCGCACATTCCCGTCCGTGATGTGCTTCGACCGATACTGAATCCCCGAGTTATTCGTGGCATTGCAGCGAAAGGACAGGCGCAGCTCAAAATTGCCCGTACGACCGCCCTGCCAGATCAAAAATGTATTGCCGTCCGCCTTCTGTTCGTCCGTCGTTTCTCCGTGAATCACACCGTCCCGCACAGTCCACAGCCGCGGATCTCCGTCCCAGCCCGTCAGATCCTTGCCATTGAAGATTTCTTTGGCGTTTTCCGGCTGAGCAGGCACGTCCTGAGCCCCCGCGGAACCAGCCAGCACCAGCCACAGCGCACACAACAACAGACGCAGCATCACACGCACCCTTAAAGAATTTCCGCGAATCAGGTCAGGAGCACGTCGCAGCAGACAGACGACAGCGACGGGGACCAGCATTATGCAGAAGTCCGGCGACAATCGCCAGCACAGGCGCCGTGTCAGTCTTCCAGACCGGCAAACAATCCGCCCAGCCCTGGCCCGTCAGACACGGTCCGCCCGTCCGCTTCTGAACTGTAATCCTGCTGCTTTGCCGCACGCCGCCTGCGAGACCTTGCAGGTTTTTCAGATTTGTCAGTCGCATCCGGAACTGCACTCAGCACGTCCCGCTCTCCTGCCTTCGTCGCACCGACCTCCTGCTCGCCGGCCTCACCCCCGCCTGCCTCACCCGCGCCGGTCACCTGCTCCCGGCTGCGAATCAGCTCGCGCAAAGTCTCCAGAGAATCGATATCAGCCACGGTTTTGTCGCGGCGCCAGCAGGCAATTCTGGGGAATCTCACCGCGATCCCCGACTTGTGACGCGGCGACAGCTGCAGACCTTCGAATGCCAGTTCAAACACCAGTTCAGCACGCACACTCGACACCGGCCCGAAACGTTCCAGAGTGTTGTCGCGAATGAATCGGTCCACTTCCTCAATCTCAGCATTCGTCAGCCCGGAATAGGCCTTCGCAAACGGCACCAGCGTCTCTCCCGAACGCACCCCGAATGTGAAATCCGTGTACTTGCCGGCGCGGCGACCGTGCCCGCGCTGCGCATACAGCAGTACCGCATCGCAATGAAACGGCTCGATCTTCCATTTCCACCATGCGCCGGCCACCCGCCCGGTCTCGTAGGCCGCATCCACGTGCTTCAGCATCAGGCCCTCCACACGCTGCTCACGACAACTCTGTCGCAATCTCAGGCAAGTCCCCCAGTCGGCCGCCGACAGACGCAATGCCGGCTGCAGCAGCGGCTGCACGCCGTGGCAACCTGCCAGCAGCTGTTCAAGAGCAGTCCGCCGCAGGCGCCCCGGCTCCCGCCGCAAATCAGCCCCGCCCCGCTCCAGCAAATCAAACGCAATAAACCGCACGGGCACCGACGCCAGCAGTCGCGGTGTCACACTGCGGCGATGAATCCGCTTCTGCAGGTCCGCAAATGGCAGCAAATGATCATCCCGCCAGGCTGTAATCTCGCCGTCCAGCACCGTTCCGTCCGGCAGCTCACCACAAACTCGCTCCAGCTCAGGAAATCTGTCCGTCAGCAATTCCTCGCCCCGCGACCAGATGAATGTCCGCCCCCCGCGACGAATCACCTGCGCCCGAATCCCGTCCCACTTCCATTCCACAATCCAGTCCGCTGCCTCGCCCAGACGCGAGTGCCGATCCGACTGTTCCGCCAGCCCCGGCAGCTCAGCCGCATCATCCTCAGACAACGGATGTGCCAGACAAAAGGGATAGGGGCGACTCACATCCGCATCACCCGTATCAGCCGCAATCAAACGTCGGAAAAAATCACCCGACGGCTGCCAGTGTCCCATCAGCCGATGAGCAATCACGTCGGCCGGAAGGCCGCTGAAATCCGCGAGGCCCCGAATGACGAGCCGCTGCGAAACTCCCACCCGAAAGCCACCCGTCAGCAGCTTGTTGAACAGAAATCGCTCAGTGCCGCCCAGACTGTTCCACGCATCCAGGACAGCCTCACGACGCTCGTCAATGGATTTGTGCCCCAGTGGCAACAGCCGCTGCACAACCCAGTAATGCAACCCCTCGTCCGTGTGGTGAACCGGAGCCGGCAGCAGCAAGGCAATCGTTTCTGCCAGATCACCCACAAACTCGCGACTGGTCTCAAACAACCAGCCAGGCAGCCCGGCCAGCCCCGCACACCATTCCTGCAGCTGACTGACACTCACAGCCCGCCGCGGACGCTGCCCGCACAAGAACCAGATGCACCACGCAGAATCCTCTGCAGGAGCCTGCTGGAAGTAACGCACCAGCGCCGCCAGCCGCTCCGTCGTCTTCGTTGTACTGTCAAGCTGCTGGTAAAGAGCGGCAAACTGCTGCATAACAATCTTCGCAGAATCAGCGATCACCAGCCCTCAGCGATGAAGACAGCCAGATCCGCGACCCGGCAACCGCGTTCGGCCATGCTACAGACCCCGACAGGCAAATGGCAAGTGATCAGCGGTCAGTGGTCAGTGGTCGGTGGCTGGTGGTCAGAACACTCTCCACCTTCCCGTGCGTGTTCCTTCGTGGTTTCGTGTGAGACCAAACAGTCTTTAAAGCCACCGTGGATGCAACCACGAAAGATGCGGATTTACCGCGCATCCCTACAGGCCTTCTATGGCGTTTATCCGTGAAAATCGGAGCTAATGCGTGGCTGACTGCGGGGACACACCATTTTGACTGGGGGACACACCACTTTGCGACTGGGGGCGGGGACACACCACTTTGAACCGCCTGCACGGACGGACATCAGACGCGCCAGCTGCAGTGCGAAATTACACTCACACCCGCGGACTTCCGCCCGCGGCTCGCCTGGCCGCTGGCCACTGTCGAGGGGGGTGGCGATTGGGGGACACACCACTTTTGACTGGGGACACACCACTTTGAGCCGCCTCCACCTGGCGGACGTAAGGCGTGCCAGCTGCAGTGCGACATTACAGTCACACCCGCGGACTTCCGTCCGCGGCTCGCCTGGCCACTGTCCACTGTCGAGGGGGCGGCGATTGGGGACACACCATTTTTGACTGGGGGACACACCACTTCGAACCGCCTGCACCCGGCGGACATCAGACGCGCCAACTGCCGTGCGACATAACACTCACACCCGGGGACTTCCGTCCGCGGCTCGCCTGGCAGCCCGACCGCGAGGCCACTGACCACCTGACCACTCTCCTCCCCCCCGTTTGCAGGAACGCGATTGCCAGCAAAGCGAGTGCAACGCATAATGATGCCGCAGTGCTGTTCCCAGCCTGCTCCCCACCGTCGCCCGCAGCCGTTTGAAAAAGCCTGTCCCGTGACCAGTCCCCTGAATCAGCTCCCCGATTCCTCCTGCGGCGGCGGTCCGGGGTCTGTGCCGGTGTACAATTGCATCGTCATCCTGACTCGCGATGCCCAGACCGGAAAAACACAGGGAAAAGTCGCAAATGTGGCCGGGATTGACGGTGCAGCGTCCAGTGAGCGTGATCTGCTGTTCCTGCTCACTCGCAAATTCCGCGAACTGCTCCAGACATGCAGCCGCGAAAATCGCCCCATCCCATGGCTGGATCCCCCGGCAACACCGGGCCCCGGCGAACAGCAACGGTTCATCCCCATACATCTGTAGCAGCATCCGACAGCGGGCTGCGAACAACTGAGAGGCTGAGATGGCGACAGAAAGCTCCGATCGCAGACTGATGAAACTGGTAAAAACACGAATTGTCGCCACGCTTGGCCCGGCCAGCGAATCCCTCGATGTGCTCAAACAACTGGTGCTCGAAGGCGTCGACGTTTTCCGCCTGAACTTCGCCCACGGCAGCCACGCCTGGCTGGCCGAGCTGGTCCGAAAAATTCGCCAGGTTTCCGCCGAACTCGATCGCCCCATCGGACTGCTCGGTGACCTGTCCGGCCCCAAGATTCGACTCGGAGAACTGCCCGGCGGGGAAATATGGTGCCAGGACGGAGCCGCTTTTCGCTTCATTCGCGGCACAGAATCCAGCTCCTCCACCGATCTTACCTGCACCTACGAACCCCTCATCGACGATGTTCGCCCGGGTGACCGGATCCTGCTGGCAGACGGTACGGTCGCCATGCAGGTCCTGCAGAAAGACGCCGCAGCCGGCTGGGTGGAATGCCAGGTCGTGCAGGCCGGAAAAATTCGCAGTCGCCAGGGTGTCAATCTGCCCGGAGTCGCTCTCAGCACGCCCAGCGTTACAGAAAAAGATCGCCACGATCTGGAATGGGCTCTGCAGCAAAACCTCGATTTCATCGGACTCAGCTTTGTCCGTCGCGCCGACGACATTCGACAGCTGCAGGCCTTAATTCAGAGTCTAAAGCCCCGATTCACTCCGCTGGTCGTGGCGAAGATCGAAAAAACCGAGGCAATTGATGACCTCGACAATATTCTGGCCGTGACTGACGCCGTGATGGTGGCCCGCGGCGACCTCGGGGTCGAGGCAGAAATCAGCCGGGTGCCGGTTCTGCAGAAGCAGATCATTCGTCGCTGCAACCAGCTGCGCATTCCCGTTATTACCGCCACGCAGATGCTCGACAGCATGCAGTCGAATGATCTGCCCACGCGCGCTGAGGTCACAGATGTGGCCAACGCCGTGCTCGACGGAACCGATGCCGTGATGCTGTCCGGCGAAACGGCCATCGGTCACAACCCCGTGCAGTGCGTGCGAATGATGGAAAAGATCGCCAGGGAAGCGGAAGTGCTGGTGCAGCCGCAGCAGCCACAGGAAGCTTCGGAACAGGAATCACGTCGCGCCCGCCCGATCACCGAAGCGGTGACTCGCGGTGCTGTGGCGGCCGCCGACTTTCTCAAGGCAGACCTGATCGTTGTGGCCACAGTCACTGGCCGCACGGCACTGGCACTGTCGCGCATGCGCGGCAAAGTACCGATTGTGGCCTTCACTGAACGCGAAGAAGTCTCCCGACGCATGTGCCTGTACTGGGGAGTCACTCCGCAGCTTAATCGCACTGTGGCACAGTCACCCGATCTGCTGCTGAAAAATGTCATCGCCTGGGGACGACGACACGGAATCCTGGAATCTGGCAGTCGAGTCATTCTGGTGGGACACGCCGCATGGCTTGGCGAAACCCACGACCTGATGATGGTTCACGTCGTCCCGTAAGCCTCAGTCCAGCAGCGGCTGCAGCACCGGCAGCAGCCGCTCAGCCAGCTGACGATGGCCGACCGGATTTGGATGACACTGGTCTGTAGTCCAGCTGCCGATCTCCGTTCCCTGCCGCTCAGCCGCAGTCCAGTGCTGGAAGTGGTCGACCAGGGGGATGCCGGCAGCACGGGCAACTTTGCGAGTCCGCTGCATGAACTGTTCCAGCCGCACATTCGGATGCTCGCCCGCACCATTTGCCTGAGCAGTGCGACCCCAGCGAGGTTCCGTCATCAGCACCACTTTAATCTGCTGCTTTTGCAGTGTCTCCACAATGAGCTGCAGATTGTCTTCAAACTGCTGCACTGAAATCCGACTGTCACTGCGCCCCTGATCTACATAACTGTCGTTGGTGCCGTACATCACAACCACAATACGCGGCTGGCGAGCCAGAATGTCTGACTGCAGTCGCTGCAGTGCCTGATCCGTTCGCTCGCCGCCAATTCCCTGATTCACTACCTCCACGGATCGACCGGCAGCTCGCAGATCCCGCTGCAGCAGCGCACCAAACGTCTCGTCCGCAGTCACTCCGGAACGCACACCCTTTGTAATTGAATCCCCCAGCACAATAATGGTCGCCGGCGGATCAGCGGGCGGTGTCAGCAGACTCAGCAGGACCAGCGCAGTGACGAACATGGGATCTTCCTGTCAAATTGCGAGTGGCCCGCGGCGCAGTCAGACCGCCTGGGAACGCTGCTGAGGAACGGTCGCTGCATTTTCCGTTTCGCTGGCCCGGGTGTCAGCCTGATCCTGCAGCCACGCGGCCGACGGCACGTGCGGCCCCCGCAGCGTGGCAGTCGACTGCTCAATCCTCAGCAGCTGCTCGCCCAACGCACTGATGCGCCGCGATACGTCCTCGTTATTCTGCTCAATCCCGCCGGACACCAGATTAATCACGCCCAGAAACAGCAGCATCTGAGCCACGGTGGTGACCAGCCAGCCCGTGGGAGTGTAATCGGAGTAGCCTCCGAAATGCCCAAGAATGACCATCGAGGTCCCGACTGTCAGCCCCAGCACGCCCAGATAAGACAGAGTCTGCCCAATCAAAGATGTGACATTGGTCCGTCGAGCATTCTGCTGGTCAGTGGTCAACGAACGCGGCGTGCCGGCGTAAACCTGATCGATCGATCGGACTGCTGACGGAGATTCTGTTCGCACCCGTCCATGACTTGCCGCCGCCAGCTGCTGCAGCGATGCACCGCTGTCAAATCGCAGTCGCGAACCTGGGGAATTCTCCGGCGAACCAGCGGCCACAGAACCTGCAGCGGCCACTGCAGCTTTGGCGTCGGCGGGCTGAGACTGGCTCATGTCAGAGTCTCCTGAATTCGGTGCATGGGCGGAATGAGACACTTGAGGCCGGCGGGAGAGCGGCGGTCGGCGCTGGACAGGACGAGAACGCACTGCTGCCGTTTCGGACGGCTGGACTTCGGCAGATGGCAGGCCGGCCATGGGCAAGACAAACTGCCGAGCTTCTGCTGGATTCTCACTGGACATTTCTGGTTCTTCCGCAACTGCTGCGGTGCAGGGAGGCGATACGTCGACAACTCGAACATCAGCGGGCAGTATCACTGGCGGGCCAGACTCATCCGCAGCGTTCCTGGCAGGCTGCGATGCCAGAGCATCAGCGGCGGTGTCCATCAGATCGCTGCCCGCCGTTTCAAAGTACGCCGCCAGTTCGTCAACATGCTCTTGTGCGTGAGGAGTTGCAGGGGAAAACTCGGCAGACGGTGGCTCAGATGTGCCCCCCGCCGATTCCGGTACCACCGGCTCTTCACTGGGCAGCGTCCGCTCTGCCACAGGTGCAGCCAGTTCTGCGGCAGCAACCGCAAGCTCTGGCTCTGGTTCGACCGGACGAGCGACAGCGGGAATCAGCGTGCCGGCAGCAGCCGGCCGCGCAGCCTTCCTCAGGTGCGAATCGCTGCGGGCTGCAGCCGCCATTAACGGTGGCGGTGCCAGCAGATCGGTCGGCAGCGGAGGCAGCTCGCGTACCAGTGAACGATGGCTGGAAATGGCGGCAGCCGGCTGTTTCTGCAACGCAGCCTGCTGACCTCGACCCGCATCCTCCAGCGGCGTTTTTTCGGCCACAGGATGATGCGGCAAAGCAGCGGGAACGGATCGCTCTGCCGCTCGCGCTCCAGGCAGACCGGGAAACGCCACATCCGCCTGCTGCTTCAGCGGAGCCACCGCTTCTGTTTCCTGAATTCGATCGAACAGACTGCTGGCCTGCCAGCGTTCAAGGATTTCGCGAGCCTGGCGGATGGCCTGTGACTGGCGAGTGGTTTCTTCCAGCAATTGGCCGCACAAAGGACAGGCGGCTGAAGCTTTTGCTCCGCCGTTGACCTGAAATTCTCTAAGACACTTGCGGCACCACATCACGCACGCGACTCCTCCCTGAGACACTGCCAGCAGAGGGTTTTATGCGAACGGCAGTAACTGCCGCAAGAGCATTCCGGCAACTCGAGGAATTGCGGCCCGGCTGCTGAACTGGCTGTCTCGTGGCGAACCGGGCACGGGAATGCCCGGGTTCGCGATGCGTTGGCCGCCACGCGGGATCGCGGCAGGGGACGGTCCACAAAACCCAATCTGCCGGGCCCTGGGCCGCTTGAGATCTCTGATCAGAAGTCCAGCCAGATACCGCCACCCACAAGGTTCTCCCAGCGGTTGACAAACGAATACTGCAGCGACGGGCCGTTGTACCAGTTCGCTCCCACACGCAGCCTGCGCCCGGACTTCGCTCCCTGCCAGCCCCAGCCGGCCGTACTGTTCAGGCCAACGCTGCTGCCCTGCTCTTCCCTGAAAATCCCGTTGACGGCCACGAAGGGTGCCCCCGTCCAGGGATCCTCGGCTCGCGGCGTCCACTCCGCTCCAACCTGGCCTTCCAATGGCTTGGCTCCCCCGGCAACAGCCGCATAGCCAATTTCCGCGTAAATGCGATGAGCATCCGTCAGGTCCTGGCTGATCCCGGCCACCAGCGAGTCCCTGACATAGTTCACGTGCACCATTCCGGGGTTCATCTCGAGGAACTCGTCACCAATGTGACTGCTGATATGAGCATACCCGAACTTAAACGCCGTCGTATCTCGCTTCCACGTTCCGAACAGCCCGACTCGGTAGTCCGACCCCTCCAGTGCAGTGCTGGGTTCCGACGGCAGAATTCGGGCGAATACGGCACCGTCGACATCCAGCTGGAAGGCATCGCCTGACGAGTCCGTGATGCGAAACAGTCCGGCGCGCCCCCCTAAAGTGGAATCACCAACATTTCGGCCGTTCTTCGTATCCCTCGAATACACCATCTGCAGTCGCGGTTCCTTCGGGCCAGCGAGGTACGTGCGGTACAGCAGACCATTTGGCAGCAGCTGCCAGGAATCGGCGGACTGAGTCCTGAAGATGCGAGCGGGATCGCCGAGCGCCGGAGTTTTCAAAGCGGTCTCTGCCGCGGTGGCAGCATCCGGAGCGGTCGCTGCAGGAACGGCATCCTGGGCAGCAGAAGCAGCTTCCTCGACAGCTGACACACCGATCCAGCGTCCAGCGTCCTCGTAAAACAGTCGACTGGCCGCCGCATCCGGCCCCAGTGGCGCGACTGCGTCCGATTCGGACTGCAGCTCGGATTCCTCCAGCAGAAATCGGTCGGCCACCGGCAGACCGTCCTGGCGACGACGAATCTCGCCCAGATAACTGCCGGGGGTCCCCTGAGTCTGCTCGTCCTGCCGCATCAGGTTCCACGACTCCGTAAAGGTGTCGTTTGCCTGCATTGACTGAGCGGCTGATGTGCTGAGCACGACCAGCACCAGCCGGGCAACATTGTGGGCAGACACAGCAGACGTCACCGCCCGCCGAATAAATTCCAATGTGGACCGTTTCACCGGACCATTCCTGTTGCTTCGGGCACTGCGTGGGAACAGGCCCTGACCTTCCTGGTCGTCCAGCAGCTCGCCGAAACAAAACTGCAGCCCCCCTGGAACCGTCCGGCTGTATTGCTGGAATCGGCTTCCGGGAAAATTCATCGGACGCCGGTTTGCCCGGTCATAATGGATGCAGCAGAGTCACCGGATTTTCTGGCCCTGTCGCGCCTGACGAATGTGTGGCGCAGGTCGTATCGCTGCTGCCGATCAGGCAAGGCAGGTAAACTTTTCCGCCGACGCGGGTTCAAGCGGTCCTGCTGAAGAAATGTGCCTTAGCCACCTGCAGTTTGCTCAGCCGACGAAAGCAGTGAACCGCGAAAAGGAATTCAATCACGCCGAGCGACGAGCACCAATCTCACCCCCCATTTCATTAGCGTTTACGAGCGGTTCAAAAACCGCCTGCTGATCCATGCCGCAGCGGAGAGATTGAGCTGTCCTTTGCGGTTCCTCATTCGCGACTTCGCGTGAGCCAAGCCGGATGCGGGGCAGTGCTGCAGCAAACGGGGCAGTTCTGCTGAAGCCCTCGTCCCCATCGCCTCTTTCACCTTCGAGGTGCGAGCGGTGCCGGTGGTTGGCAGCTGGGTGCTCGGGCTGGAAAGCCCGAGCTACGTATGGGTGTTCTTTAGTTTTCATGAGAGGCTAAAAACCACGAGCTCCTCACAAGCCCTGCCGCAACCCTGTTGCGGTTTTCCCTTTGTGGCTTCGCGTGAGGCCAGCTGTCCGAGAAGCAGCACTGCGGCAACGGGGAAGGGGAGACTTACCCCTCACCCCCGTCCCCTCTCCCCTTGCCAGGGGCGAGGGGTGCTATTGCGCTTTTCCACAGCAAAAACACACACAAGGCTCGCCTCGTACTCGTACTCAGTCCGCCCTCGCGGACGGTACTCGTACTCGAAAACAGTGCCAGAAACCGACCGCTGCGGCGAACCGCCGAGCACGAGCACGAGCACGAGCACGAGCACGAGCACGAGTACACGCACAGGTACCCTACATCAGGTTCCGAGCTTTGATGCTCAAATACTCGTTGATCACTCGCTCCGTCAAAAGCTTCGGCGATGTCTCAATCAGCAT
>Ga0172373_10009935_pt1 | contig 11701 bp, 12 predicted proteins | sample Lak10m_2_FD_114546 | JGI IMG/M metagenome (GOLD analysis project Ga0172373, IMG submission 114546) | Freshwater microbial communities from Kabuno Bay, South-Kivu, Congo - kab_092012_10m | ecosystem: Environmental > Aquatic > Freshwater > Lake | place: Democratic Republic of the Congo... | reverse complement strand
TTTTAACTTTCTAATAAACACAAAACAAAGGTAAAAACCACAAATTAACACCCAAATCAAAAATCGTCCCTAATAAAATCAAGGGTTACAGAGTAGCTCTGCGAAAAGTGCGGAAGTCAGGAGCAATAATAACTGCTAATTAAATTCTGTTTGTGTAATCCCAATCGTTTCTAAGTGTTTCCAAAATTCCGGATATGATTTGGAAACAACGTCTGCATTTTCTATACAAATAAAATCAACTAAAACCGATAATAAAGCAAAGCTCATAGCCATACGATGATCATTATAAGTTTTAACAGGCTCATGACTTTCTATAAAGTACAAAATTTGATTGCATTGCAGATTGTTTTTTTCTATACTAAGCTGAACTCCAAATTTCATCAGCTCGTTTTGTAAAGCTTCTAATCTGTCTGTTTCTTTTATTTTCAATGTTTGTAACCCTGAAAATAAAAACGGCACCCTTAGGCCTATGCAAGTACACACAAATGTTTGGACTATATCGGGACATTTAATAAAATTATAAATGAATGTTTTATTTTGATGAGGATTCGATTTCGTAATCAATACTTCATTATCTCCATAAGTAGTTAAAACCCCTAATTGTCTAAATAATACATCACAAACCGAATCTGCTTGCAAACTATTTTTAAATAACCCCACTAATTTAAAATTATCGTGCTTATTAGATAATGCTATAATACCATAATAATAGGAAGCAGCACTCCAATCTCCTTCAATCAAATACATTGATTTTGAATAAGAATATGGAACAGGATTTACTGTAATTTCATTTTTAATCCAATTTATTGATGCACCAAAAACGCGCATAATTTCAACTGTCATTTGCACATATGGAGCAGATACTAAATCGTCTTGAATAGTTAATTTTAAACCATTAGTAAAATAAGGCGCAACAAGCAACAACGATGTAATAAACTGGCTACTAATCTTACCACTAATTGATGCATTTCCTCCATTTAATTGTTTTCCTTCAATTATCAATGGCGGAAAACCTTCTCTATCTTTATATGTAATAGTTGCTCCTAAATTCTTCAAAACCTCTACTAAATCTTTAATAGGCCTTTGTTGTAACCTATCAGAACCTGTCAGTTCAAACCGACCATTTTTTAATGATAAAAATGCAGTCAAAAAACGCATGTCAGTACCAGCGTGTCCTACATGAATAAAACTAGTAGATTCAATATTTTCTAAAGCCTTTTGTAAATAAAAAGTATCATCTGAATCAGATAAATTTTCAATTAAAAAAGGCAATTTTGACAATGCTTTTATTATTAAAACTCTGTTACTAATACTCTTAGATCCGGGCAAAACTATTTTTCCGGAAACAATGCCATTCGTTGGTTTATGTAACTTTAAATTCATAGTTATATTCTAAACCCAACGGTTAAAAAAAGCATTCGATTGTTTATGAATAAACTGTTAGGTGCAAATGATTTTTCGAAATAAAAAGATGACAAATCATGCCGATATTGGGCTTCAAGAAAAATAGACTTATTTTTTGAAAGTATATTTTTTTGAAAACCACCTCCTACAGTTAAAAATGAATTACTCTCAGGAATAAGAACATAATTTTTGAATACTAATCTTAAACTTTGATTTTCTAATTGGCGTTCATTGTCTGTAACCTCTAAATTTCCTTTTACAAGCCATCGATAACAATACCCTCCAAATATATAACCAAAATACTTGTAGTTGGCCTCTTTTAGAAATGAATATTTAAATTGAATTGGAAAATCTAATTCATGAATAGTTAAATCATACTGAAATCTTAAATTGTGAGGCTCGTATAACCTCAAACTATCTTTATAAAAATAATAGGACATAAAATTAACTCCATGAAATGAATATTCTATTCCGACAGTCAAAAAATCTTTACCGGTTTTATTTAAGCTAAAATCTTTTTTTACCGACACATTAAAACCTTTTTTAGCAGAAGGTTTAACCGAATGATGAATATTGGTTTTATAAAATCCTATTATTGAAGAAAAACTAAAATTAGTTTTTGAGTATTTGTGTCTTAATCCATTAACTGCTGTATTTTGTTGCTCAACTTGAGCGAACATAGGCTTCAACAATACGCAAATAACCAATATAAAAATATAACGCAAAAATTGCATAAATTGATTGGTTAATTTACACTATTAAAAAATAAAATTATTTTAAAACAGAATGTTTATATAAAGGTACTGTACTGCAAGGTTCACCATACATAATGGATTTTGCAAATGGTCTTAAACCCCTTACTAATTCGACATAAGCATTCGTAGATACTGGTAAATTACTACATCCTTTAATAACTATTCTTTGATCTTTAAATCTTGAATAATCAATACCATGCAAAGCTTCACTATATAGTAGAGCTTCTAATGTTTCAAGATTTCCAAAAATTATTTTTTTAGCATAGGGTTCAAGTGAAATACTTACCAACATAAAAGCCCAAGTAGGAACTATAGCATCAGCAGTACATGTAATAGCAACTAATTGATCTTTATACGATGTCCAATCATGTTGTTTTATAAAGTCTCTAAAATCTTTTTCCCTCAAAATCAATTCTTGAAATAAAAGTGGTTTTAAATCAAACAAAATGCGTTGACCTTTTGGATAAAAATCTTCCAAATCAATCGTGACAAGGCCACTATTTGCAACTTTATTAATAATTTCTTCTGACATCAAAAGCTTCCATTAACAATTATAGTTACATAAATCCTAATTCTAATTGAGCAACTTCACTCATCATGTCTTTAGTCCAGGTGGGTTCAAAAGTTAATTTCAATTCAGCCGATTTTATACCGGGTACTAATTTCAACTTATTTTCCACTTCGGCAGGTAATGATTCTGCTACTGGACAATTGGGAGATGTTAACGTCATAGTTATTTTAAGTTCATTATCATCATTTAAATCCAATTCATAGATCAATCCCAATTCCCAAACATCTACCGGTATTTCTGGATCATAACAAGTTTTTATTTCATCAATGACTCGTTGAATTAATTCGGTATTTTTTGTAATTATAATAGCACTCATACTATATTTAACCAATATTTTTACTTATTGTTCAATTCCTAAAATTTATAATCTTTATACTCTTTTGTAAATTCCGCATCATCAATTTTGGGATTTACTTGTAAAAAATGATAGTCGTACTGCTCAAATAAACCTTTATCATCCAAAATTTTGATACTTATCGGTAAAAAATAAAGCTGATCAATATATAATGTCACATGTTTAGCATATGCAGTGGGCACTTTTAAAATTTGTCCTTTTTTAAGAATGTCAAAATAATCACTCAGCTTTGGATTTATTTCCAAAATCATATATTCACTCACATGTAATTTTCTTGCTATAGAGGTAATACTTTCATTTTCTCCAACGGTATAATTTTCATACCCAAAATCTTTATTATCTATAATTATCTTGTAGCAAGGTCTATTATTAACTCGCTCCTCGCCTTCTAATTTAAAATATTGATCGAATTTGTCTCCATATTTAGTTGCGATATACTTGATAACACTACCAAAATAATCAACTCCCATCTCATTAAGAGTATGATGCTGATCTTGTCGCATTAAAAATCCTAATGGATCTAAGCTTAAATTGACATAAGGGAACGAATTTGGTTTAACATAGGCTTTATTATTATTCCAACCATCAACCCACAGTAATTCTATACCTTTTATATATAAATAAATTTTTCTAGGTTTTCGGTTCAATTTTACGGAAGATTCATAATAATTATAGCCTTTTTTACCTCTTTCTATAATTTTAAGACTATACTTCAATCTTTCTAAATCATGGATAGATTTTATCATTTTAAATACAACATCTTTAGCATGATAAGGTGTTTTTTGTGCAAAAGAGGTTATTGTTATAACCATGAGTAGAAAGAAAAAAAAATCTTTTAATATTTTAATTTTAATCATGCATGGCAAAGGTAAAATAATCTTTAATTAAATACTCTTTAATGTTTAGACAATGAACATGATGCCTTGTTAATAATGTGTTAATTTCTATTAAAAACTCCTATGAAACTGAAAAGTAAAAGATTGATACAAAAAACTTTTATTCCTAAATTTGTAATATTTATTTTTAATAAAGTACAGTACTTTCAATCGCTTTAAATGATTCAATATTATCAAATAACAACCATTATTGCTGAGCTTTTACACAAGCACGATTGTGTAATTATTCCTGATTTTGGAGGTTTTGTTGCAAGACACTTCAATGCAAACTTCAGTAAAGGCAATAATTTGTTGTACCCTCAAGCGAAGCATGTACTTTTTAATAAAAATTTAATTCATAACGATGGATTATTAATTTCGTCACTCATGTCAAGAAATAATTGCTCATTGACAGAAGCCACACGAAAAATTGAAGATTACAAAGACTATATTCAATCTTTATTAACTATAAAAAAACGTTTTGAATTAACCAATATTGGTCTATTATATATTGATAATGAAAATAATTTGCGTTTTGAAGCAAAAGTTGATGTAAACTTTTTGCTTGATTCTTTTGGATTAGAGCCGGTAGTTACGAATGAATTAATAATCGAACCTCAAAAGTCAATTGTATTAAATCAATTTGAAGACAGAAAAGGAATAGTTGAAGTCGCCTTACCAAGAAAAAAATCTTACCGAAAACTCGTTGCATTAGCTGTAGGATTACCTATTACAATGTCATTCTTGCTATTTGCAGCTTACTCAAAACCAATGAAACCCCTATTAGAATCTTCAATTAATCCTTTTTATTCAGCGGAAAAAACCTATACTCCAAAAAAACAAACCAATTATAAACCTATTCTAATAAATCCCATACAATACCCTAATTTATTAGTTGATGCTAATGGTTTTGCCACATTTAAATTATCCGAATATGGCAATGTATTTGTTGCTTCAGAATCTAATAATTTTGAAAATTTGGTAGAGCATCATGCAAATAATAGTCATAAAACAAGCCATAACACATCCTATAAATTCAATTTTCAAGTTGTAGTTGGTTGTTTTAGCATCCAAGAAAATGCTCAAAAATTAGTTAAAGAATTAAAAACACAACATTTAGATGGTTATGTTTCTGGTATTAACAAAAAAGGATTGCACGTTGTAAGTTGTGGGAAATTCAATTCTAAAGAAGAAGCAAATTCATTACTATCTTCTATTCGAACTAATTATCCGAATGCTTGGATAATGTCAAAATAATTTCAAAAACATATTTTGAACTCTATTTGCAGACCGGAGTTAACTTTTTATTTCTAAAACAAAAACGCCCCGTTTAAAACGAGGCGTTTTTTTTATTCTTGAAAAAATAATCAAGAAAATGCATTAAAACCAGTAATATCCATGCCGGTAATTAATAAATGAATGTCGTGAGTGCCTTCATATGTAATAACAGACTCTAAATTCATCATATGACGCATAATAGGATATTCTCCTGTAATGCCCATTCCACCATGAATTTGACGGGCTTCACGAGCAATTTGCAAAGCCATATTTACGTTGTTGCGCTTAGCCATGCTAATTTGAGCGGGTGTTGCACGGTTTTCATTTTTTAATTGTCCTAAACGGAAAGTTAATAATTGAGCCTTTGTAATTTCAGTAATCATTTCCGCTAATTTTTTTTGTGTTAACTGAAACGCTCCAATTGGTTTACCGAACTGAATACGCTCTTTACTGTAACGCAAAGCACTATCATAACAATCCATAGCTGCGCCTATTACTCCCCATGCAATACCAAAACGCGCAGAGTTTAAACAACCTAAGGGTCCTTTTAACCCTTTAACGTTTGGCAATAAATTTTCTTTGGGAACTTTTACATTGTCAAACACTAATTCTCCTGTTGCACTGGCACGCAAACTCCATTTCCCATGAGTTTCTGGAGTTGTAAATCCTTCATAACCTCTTTCTACAATTAAGCCTCTAACCACACCTTCTTCATCTTTTGCCCAAACAACTGCTATATCGGCAAACGGAGAGTTACTAATCCACATTTTAGCACCATTTAATAAATAATGATCTCCCTTATCTTTAAAATTAGTAATCATTCCGTTTGGATTACTTCCATGATCAGGCTCGGTTAAGCCAAAACAACCCATTAGTTCTCCTGTAGCCAGCTTAGGTAAATATTTTTTCTTTTGTTCTTCGCTACCATAAGCGTAAATAGGGTACATTACTAATGAACTTTGAACAGAAGCCGTAGAACGTAAACCACTATCACCACGTTCTAATTCCTGCATAATTAGACCATAAGAAATTTGATCTAATCCTGGTCCGCCGTACTCTGCCGGAATATAAGGTCCAAATGCACCTATTTCAGCTAATCCTTTAATCCATTGTTTTGGAAAAGTCGTTGTTTGGCAAGCCTCTTCAACAATTGGAGTTACTTCTTTTTTTACCCATGCGCGGGCTGTGTCACGAATCAATTTGTGTTCATCACTTAGTAATTCATCCATCAAATAGTAGTCGTGCGCTTGAAAATTATCTGTAGCCATTTTATGTTTTTTTAAGGTTTGTAATATTACAAAAACCTATTTAACCAACAAAAAAAAGGTTAAATCATGGTCATCATATCTATAACAAAAAAAGCCTTACATAGTTTTATGATGTAAGGCTTTTTAATTGTTTATTTAAGTTTTAGTGATGCTCAGAATGAGCTTCTTGTTTTTTAACCGATATCGTATCTATTTTAAGTGTTGTATCTTTAGCTGCCGCATGTTCCTCTGTATGAGAAGCTTCATGTCCTGGGACAGTATGATGTTCTTCGTGTTTATTAGAACCGCATTCAGACTTATCGCCTGCTTCACACTTTTTCATACACTCCTCCGAACAATCTTCTTCGCAAGAGCCATGATGTTTGTTATCGCATGTGCTTACAGCTAACAAAATAATAAAAATAGTAACTAAACCTAAAATCAATGGAGTGCGAAAAGCAACTTTTTTTGGTTCTTGAGAATGTTGGTCGTGATCGTGATGAGAACTCATAATAATGTATAGTTTATTTTTTTGGGTAAAAATAAATTATTTATTGATGAAACAAAACTATTGAGCTAAAAAAATTTGTAGCTTAATATTGTTGTTAAAAAAGTTACCAGTTCCCTCCTGAACCACCCCCACCCCCTGAACCGCCACCAAACCCTCCAAACGAAGATCCTCCATTACTATGATAACCCCCTCCAAAACCACCAAAATGAGACCCTCCCCCAAAATAAGTAGTTCCGCTTCTACCGCCACCTCCTGATGTTTTGAACAAAATAAACACTAACAAGATAACCAAAATAAGAAATAAAACAGGATGATTTCTAATAAAGTTGATACCGTTATCCGTTTGATTAGAATGTGTTTTTTGATTGTACTCTCCTTTGGCAGCTATCATTAAAGCTTTACATCCCGCCTCTAAACCTTCGAAATAAAGACCCTTTTTAAAATAAGGTACTATCTGCTCTTCTCTAATATGTTTGGTTTCTATGTCTGTGATAGCTCCCTCTAAACCATATCCTACTGAAATAAATAATTTTCGTTCATTTGGTTTTCCGGTTGGTTTTACTAATACAACGACACCATTATTTTTGTCTTTCTGTCCAATACCCCATTGATTTAAAATACCCACTGCAAAAGAAGAGGGATCTAATCCATTTAAATCATCTATAACAACAATACAGATTTGATTTGATGTTTTATTACTAAAATCTTGCAGTTCATTTTCAATAAGAACAGCTTCTTTTCGAGATAAAAAATCAGGAAATGTTTTGGATAAATTATTATATAAATGCTCCGGATTAGGTCGCTCAGGTATTTGAGCAACTGCTGAATTAGCAATTAATAAAATAAAGAAAATTAGTATGTTATAAATAAATTTCAATTATAAGTAATATCGTTAGGTAATTCATTTTTATCGTCAGCTTGTGTTGGAAAATAAAACTTTAATTTTTCTCCACATAACTTTACAACAGTTTCCATTCCCAATAAGAGATTACCACTTTTGAAATGAGTTAATGCACAGTCTTTGATGCTTTCCCAAAACTCATCATTTACTTTTTGATGAATTCCTTCATCTCCCCACACAGCAAAAGATTTAGATTTTAAGGCTAAATAAAATAAAATACCATTTCGCTGTTTAGTGTGATGCATTTCCAATTGCTCAAATTTTTTTTTGCAGGCCAATAACGGATCTTCTTTACAAACAGCCTCAATATGAATACGGATTTCTCCAGAAGTCATTAATTCTGCTTCTTGTATTGCTCGAATTAAGCGTTCTTCCTCAAACGGAGTAAATGGTTTTTTACGAAAAAACATACTTACTTAATATTCATATCTATTTTTGGTGCTTTTTCTGCACCAGCCTCAGCTTCAAAATAAGCAGCATCTGTATAGCCCCACGCAAAAAAACTACCTGGAATTTTTTTAATTTCAATATTAAATTCTCCTACCATATCATTAAACTTCATTCTTTCTACGGCTATTCTGTTTTCACACCCTTCTAATTCAACTCGTAACTCACTAAATGCCTGACTTGATTTTAGATTTGGGTAATTTTCACTTACCATTAATAATTTTGAAATAGCTGATGACAATTCTCCTTGAACTTGTTTGAATTGGTTCATTTTTTCAACTGTTAAGTTAGTAGGGTCAATTGTTATTTGTGTGGCCTTAGCTCTTGCCTCCACAACTCCCATTAAAGTTGACTTCTCAAAATTTGCTTCAGCTTCTACCGTTTTCACAATATTTGGAATTAAATCTAATCGTCTTTGATACTGACTTCCAACTTGCTTCCATTGTTTTTTAACTCCCTCATTCAGTGTCATAAAAGTATTACGTTTTGTACAACCATAACTCATTAAAAATAATACTATTGCTCCGATTGATCCTAAAATAATAACTCGTTTCATGTGTCTTAATTGTTTGTTTTTTATCTGTTTTAATCAAATGACATATCTGTTTAACAGCACAGGTAAAGGTAAAATAATTAACTTAGATGTTATTTTATTGAAAAAAAAATTAACATATTTTATTTTTCTAATTGCAGCAGTTATACTTCAGTATAGAGCTCAAACAACCTATCATTTAAATATTATCAACACTGATAGCTGTGCAAGTTTTGATAAAGTTGATTATAAAAAATTATTTGGCAATAAAAACCTCATAGATAAAGAGATTAATCGTATTTACAGATTATTCATACAAAATGGATTTATTACTGCCAACGTAGATAGTATTAAACTTGATTCATCTAATTATGTGGCCTACATGCATTTTGGAAAAAAATATAAATGGATAAAATTACAATACAACAAAAAAGATTTACCCGTTATTAATAAATTAGGCTATGATGAACGATTTTTTTGTAATAAAACATTTGATTATAACGAACTATCTATTTTTATAGAAAAAATTATCCGGCATTATGAAAATAATGGCTACCCCTTTGTTGTGACTACATTGGATAGTTTAAAATTTAATGAAAACACTATTCAAGCTAACTTAATAATAGAAAAAAATGATTATGTCAAGTTAGACAGTTTGGTTACTGAAGGTGGAATTTCTATTAATCAAAAGTTTTTATCGAGATATTTGGGTATTAAAAATGGAATGTCTTATAATGCGGAACTATTTTCTTCAGTATCAAAAAAAATCAATCAACTACCTTTCTTAATAGAAAAAAAGTCCCCTATTATAAAACTCACAGATAAACAAAATAAACTGTATCTATTTTTAGAAAAACGCAATGCTTCTCAGTTTGACGGCATCGTTGGAATTTTACCGACTGACAATGCTAAAACAATTTTTACCGGTGATTTAAAAATAAAGCTAGTGAATGGCATTTTGAAAAATGGAGAAACTTTAGATATAAATTGGCGGCGTTTGCAAACCCAAACTCAAGATTTAAAAATCTCTATCTGCTATCCATACATTAATGGATGGCCGGTAGGGGTTGATTATCAAATAAAACTTTATAAGAAAGACACGACATTTTTAGATATCAATAACGGTTTAGGATTAAATTATTATTTCAATGGCTTCAATCATTTAAAAGTTATTTACAAACAACGTTATGCCAACCTGATTTCCACATACGGGTTGTCAAATAGTTTAGTATTACCCGAATATGGTGACATTAATACGTCCTCATATGGCTTGGGTTTTTTATTTGAAAAATATGATTACAAATTTAATCCTAAAGCCGGATTGAGTATTTCATTTCAAAGTTTTGTAGGTACTAGGCAATTAAATAAAAATCCAAAAATAAATGAAAACGCCTATACAAATGTTGTTTTAAAAACAAACCAATATCAAATAGAGGGAAACTTTGTAAGCTATGTAAATTTGTATAGAAATCATGTTTTTAAATTAGGAGGGCAATTTGGGAGCATTTTTGGAAATACTCTTTTTAAAAATGAATTATTTCGAATAGGTGGACTAAAAACTTTAAGGGGCTTTGATGAAGAGAGTATATATGCATCTTCCTATCTCATTCCTACCTTAGAATACCGATTTTTATTTGAAAAAAATTCTAACCTATTTATTTTTGCCGAAGGCGCATGGTTCGAAAATTCTGTCAATATGTTTCATGATACACCTATAAGTTTTGGCACAGGTATTAATTTTGAGACAAAAGCAGGTATTTTTAATTTAAGTTATGCTATTGGGAAACAGCAAGGTAATTTTTTTGATTTACGAATAGGTAAAATTCACGCTGGATTAACTGCATTGTTTTAAATTACAACCTATCATAACTTTTTTACATAAAATTACCTCATCTGATTTTATTACATTAGTGCGTGATTAATTTCAAATCGATACCGTTTCTAAAAATTCTTTTGCCTTATTTAATAGGAATATTCACTGTTATTCAATTAGGAATAATTGAAAATTTACACAGCGTTTTTATAATTAGTTTACTGATTTGGTGTACTGTATTTATTCTTCAAAAAAAAATAAAATTAACTCAACGATACTTCCAAACGATTTATATTTTATTCACAAATTGCTTTTTGTTTCTTCTTGCGTTTGAATCTTGTTTTTTTTATGATGAAAAAAATAGTTTGGATCATTATTCGAATTACACAGATACTAATGTCCAATTTTTTACAGGTAGCATTCAAGATATTCCTATTTTATCAAATAAATTTATCAAACTATCTGTCAAAATTAACTGTATTGAATCTAATAACCAGTGGCATTATGCAAGAGGAAGTACCATAGTTTATTTAAAAAATGATACCAACATAAAATTTATCCCGGGTCAAATGATACTGGTAAAAGGTAAATTCAATTATGTAAACAGACCAAAAAATCCTCACGAATTTGATTATAAACAATTTCTAGAAAATAAAAATATTTTTCATGTTGTTTACACCGATACTAAACACATTTACTTTGTTTCCAGCCAAAATCCCTATTTCAGTTTTTCAGAATTAGGAATAAAAATCAAATCTCACCTTGTTGAAATTTTCAGACAAAGTGGGCTATCTCAGGAAGCATTCTCAATTTGTTCAGCATTGTTGGTAGGATATGATGATGAAGTTGAAGGTGAAATAATACAACAATTTTCTCATTCAGGCACTTTACATATTTTATCTGTATCTGGTATGCATACAGGTATTTTATATGCAAGCCTTCTATTTTTATTTACTTTATTTGATAAAAACGAACAACGTAAACGATTAAGATTTGTTATTGTTGTAATAAG
>Ga0172373_10009934_pt1 | contig 11702 bp, 8 predicted proteins | sample Lak10m_2_FD_114546 | JGI IMG/M metagenome (GOLD analysis project Ga0172373, IMG submission 114546) | Freshwater microbial communities from Kabuno Bay, South-Kivu, Congo - kab_092012_10m | ecosystem: Environmental > Aquatic > Freshwater > Lake | place: Democratic Republic of the Congo: South-Kivu... | reverse complement strand
GGAATTGACGGTCTGCGAGTCGACCAATTGGTTGACCAACTTGTCTCCGAGCCCTTCGATGTCCATGCAATCGCGCGTAGCAAAGTACCTAAGTCTTTGTCGCCACTGCGCGGGGCATTGCGGCGAAACGCATCGGATATAAACCCCGGATGTGTCTTTGACCAACAACTCGCCACACTCTGGGCATGTCTGTGGAAAGTCGAACTCGGGCAGGTCCTCTTGGCGTCGATGTTTCTCGACTCGAACAATGTGCGGAATAATCTTTCCAGCTTTCTCTACCACCACCCAATCGCCGACTCGAACATCCTTGCGACGTATCTCATCGAGATTGTGCAGCGATGCTCGACTGACAGTCGTCCCGGCCAATTGCACAGGCTCCAGCTCTGCTACCGGTGTGACCGTACCGGTCTTGCCAACTTGCGTCTTGATGGCCAACAGTTTAGTAATCGCTTCGTACTTCTCGATTTTGTAAGCGATCAGCCATCGCGGTGACTTGCTGGTCGCACCCAGTGACTCTCGCTGCTCGAGTGAGTTGACTTTGATCACCAACCCGTCGACTTCAAAATCCAACTCGTGCAGGTTTTCAACAAGTTCGTTGCAATGATCCACGACCTCTTGTGGACTCTGAAAGCTTTTTACCATCGGCGTGATAGGAATCCCTAAATCCCGAACCTTGGCAAGGAATTCCATGTGGGTGCTAAATTGCAAACCTTCGCAAAAGCCGATTCCGTGGCACAGGAATCTGAGTTTCCGCTTGGCACAAAGTTTCGGGTCTAGCAAACGGATCGATCCGGCAGTGACATTCCGAGGGTTCTTGAACTCTGCTTCTCCGAGGCCTGCGCGCTGCTGATTCAGCTGAACAAGGTCCGAGTTGGTCATGTAGACCTCGCCTCGAACCTCGAGGGTCTTTGGGATCTGCTTTCCCTGCAAGCGAAGTGGCAAACCTCGAATCGTTCTGGCATTGTGAGTGACATCATCACCGATTTCGCCATTGCCACGAGTCACTGCGGCGGTCAATTGGCCTTGATCGTACCGAATCGATGCGGCCACTCCGTCGACCTTTAGTTCAACCACCCACTCGACAGGCTGGCCCGAAAGGAGTTTTTCCACGCGCTGGAGGAAGTCTCTGAGTTCCGCTTCGGTATAGGTGTTCTCGATCGAGAGCATGGGGATGCGATGGGCGACTTGCCGCAGACCTTCGACGGGCTGATCCCCGATCTTCTGTGTCGGGCTCTCGGGGGTGACAAGACTAGGGAATCGCTTCTCCCACGCGGTCAGCTGCTGCAAGAGCCGGTCGTATTGCAAATCGGAAATCGTTGGTTCGGCCACGACATAGTATTGATAGTCGTGCAATCGGATTTGCTCTCGCAAATCTTCGATCTGTTTTGAGGCCTGCTCGATACCGACCTTTGGATCATCGGGCTCCATGGGATCAGCTCCGAAGTCCGCTGCTGGTCTGAAGCGAAACTCGTTTGCCGGTTTTCGCAGATTTGTAGATCGCATTGATCAGTTCGACGCTTCGGCGGCCTTCGGTGCCGTCGATCCTTGAAGGCAGTCCAGCTTCGATGGCTTTGGCAAAGTCTTTGAAAAGTTCGCGATGGGCCACATGGCCGATGGCTGCTGGGTCCGAGGCGCCTCCTCCGGTGGAGTTGGAAGCCATCTGCGAGAGAATCTTTTCATCTTGCTTGTTGGATTTGGCAAAGTTCCAACGCACCAGGGCTTCTTCTTCGAGAACGGCCATGCCATGGGAACCGGCGATTTCGATTCGTTTGAGGGTTCCTGGATATGCAGCGGTGGTAGCCACGATGGTACCAAGGGCACCGGACTCGAATTCTAAGGTCGCGACGGCGGTGTCTTCGACTTCAATGCGTTCATGCGCACGCAGGGCAGTCATGGCGCTTACGGCGCGCACAGGTCCCATGAGCCACAAAAGTAAATCGACACTGTGAATGGCTTGGTTCATCAACGCTCCACCGCCGTCGAGGGCCCATGTCCCCCTCCATTTACCGCTGTCGTAGTACTGCTGAGTTCGAAACCATTTGACAATCGCATCGGCCACCGATATCGATCCAAAACGCCCTTGCTCCACGGCCGCCTTCATTAAAATTGCAGAACGATGGAATCGGGACGGGAAGATGGTTCCCAAATAAACGTTGTTCTTGTCGCACTCAGCGATCAACTGATCGCATCGTTTGGTGGTTACCTCCAAAGGCTTTTCGACCAAAACATGCTTACCGGCTCTGGCCGCTGCGATGCCAGGCTCTAAGTGCGCACCGCTAGGTGTGCAAATCGTGACAATATCGATCGATGGATCCTTGAGCATGGCTCCTAGATCGTCGTAAGGCAGCCCACCGAATTCCCCACAAAAAGATTCGGCTTTGGATTTCTCCCGTCCATAGCATGCTACAAGCCTCGAACCTCTGATTTCCGCGATCGCCTTGGCATGAAATTTAGCGATCATGCCACATCCAATGATTCCCCAACCCAACATGTTGTTTGCCTCGTATGATGATTGATAGACTAAGTCGATGGACAGGCAGCTAAGCGTCCTTGAGCACGCGGTTCATCGATCCGCTCGAGCGGCCGTGAATATCTATCGTAGCATACCGAAAGCCCAATTCGACGGCCTTGCTTAGGATCTCTGATCGCATTGGCTCAAGGAGTGCCTCAACCAATTGGCTGCTGTGCAATTCAAGCCTCAAAAGTTCATCGGCGTGAAGCCTGGCGCGTACGTCTTGGAATCCATGATCGCTAAGCCATTTTTCCATGGTTTCGATCCTGCTGAGTCGCCCGATCGTGACGACTTGTCCATAGGCGATTCGACTCGCAAGGCATGGGCTTGCCGGTTTGTCAGACACCGTTAATCCCCAGTGTTTGGCAATCCCCCGAACTTGTTGCTTGGTGTACCCAAGATCTGCCAGGGGGGCCTGGACTTGCCATTGCTCTGCGGCTTTCAATCCCGGTCGGTAGTCACCTAGATCGTCGGCGTTGGTCCCCGAAAGGATCGTTTCGAATCGATGCTGCTGAGCCCATTGAGCGATTGCTGCATAAAGGGTCGATTTGCAGTGAAAACAACGATCAGGGCCATTGGCAATGTAGTCGGGGTTATCGATCTCACTAGTCGCCAGCATGATGTGCTCGATTCCGATCGATCTGGCTACCTCCTGTGCAGCGATACGATCCGACTCCGGGACAGCAGCTCCAAGGCTCGTCCATGCCAGAGCGTCGGTCCCAAGCCCACGAAAGGCGGCTGCAGCCACCACCGCGCTATCGACCCCTCCAGAGAATGCAACGACAACGCGATAGTATTGCGTCCGAATATGTTCAACAAGCGCTTTGGCCAACTCCTCGACGGTCCTTTGATCGCTACCTGTTGGATCACTGCTTGTTGGATCGTTGGGCACCATGCTAATGCTGCGTGACGATTTGACGGTAGTAATCGATCGTTCTGAGGACGCCTTCTTCCAATCCTATGACGGGCTCATAGCCCAGAACCTTGCGAGCAAGGGTGATATCGGCCAAACTTTCTCGAACATCTCCAACGCGAGCGGGTAAAAATACAGGATTGATCTCTTTACCCAAAAGCTTCGCAAGCAGTTCAAGCAGTTGAAGCAGTGTCGTTTGGCGACCGTCGGCCACGTTGATGATGCGACCTCCGACATCAGGCACTTGGCTGGCAAGCAAATTTCCACGGACTACGTTGGCGACATAAGTAAAATCGCGAGATTGAAGCCCGTCTCCATAGATCTGCGGCTGCTGACCACTCAATATCCGGCTGACAAACAGCGGAATGACCGCCGAATATGGACTATTGGGATCTTGTCGAGGTCCAAACACATTGAAGTATCGAATACCCACGGTTTCTAACCCAAAGCTGTGAAAGTAACTTTGGCAATAATACTCACCTGCAAGTTTGGCGGCGGCATAAGGCGAGAGGGTTTGAGGCAAGTCGGTTTCTCGTTTCGAAGAGGTCGGAGTATCGCCATAGGCGCTGCTGCTTGCCGCATACACAAATCGCTTGACCTTGGCTTTCACGCTCCAATGAAGCATGTTCAAAGTCCCGGTGACACAAGCTTGATTGGTCTCAAGAGGTCTTTCAAGCGACAGTGGAACGCTCGCAAGTGCCGCTTGATGAAAGACACGCTCAACACCCTCAAGGGCCGCTTGTACGGCTTGGGCATCGTTGATGTCACCTTGGATGAATTCGACCTTGTCTCTTACTTCGTCAAGGTTATGAAGGTGCCCGGTGCACAGATTGTCCAAGACCCGGACGCTGTGGCCTGCCTCGAGTAATCCCCGGACAATATGAGAGCCGATGAAACCGCATCCACCGGTAACGAGACAACGAACCATCAATGACCTCAGAATTTGCCCAGAATTTATGGCGTTTAACCGCCCAAGATTGTAGTTGATTCGAGAATCTTTGGAAGATGTCGCTTGTTTGAATCAACGCGTTTCGGGGTGTCGACTGGACTCTCTGGGCTACGTGGGACGGACTGTTTTGTAAGGATTTGTCGCAGCGTGTTTTATCACAGGCCACACCAACGCTTAAGTTTCTGATGGACCAGTTCCCGGGGTAAAAACTCTTGCTCCAACCGACCTCGTTGTTCGATGAACAATCGTTGAAACAGTTTGGATTCTGCCAGATTGAGCCCCTCAGGAACGATCGAATCGGCTCGAATCGGTTCGCAGACTGCGGAGCTTTGATGCTGATCGAGGGTTTCGGCATCCATCATGAGCGGGTCGAGCTGTGGTACCGCTAGCCTGGCTTTTGCCAGAAACTGCAATCCCCATGTATCGATATCCCCCCAATATCCAACCTGCTTTTCCTTTAGCCACGGTGCCTGCATCCAAGTTAAATCAAAACCGCAACCCAGCACTGCGAGCGTCTGGGGTAATTGGCATAGCTGATGCTGTGACGATTCGTTTTCCACAACCAACAACCTCTTCCCAGGCAGTGATCGTTTGATCAAATCAGTCGATTTGACTCGCATCTTCTGGTAAGGCAATAGTCCTTGGTCCAAATCGACCACAAGCAGCCAGTGCTCAGCGTCAAGCGGTGCACCCAAAAATGTCTCTAGCCCAAGCTCACTGGGTTGCCGTTCGAACCTTGCATCGAGAAACTCCAAGATCAATCGCTCATGGCGCTCGAAGAATTTCGTATCGATCCCCCCGATCGATAACGTTCGCAGTGGCTGGCCCCGTGCGCATCCGGGCTCCAAACTCATCGCGACCTTTGCAGCCAAGATGACTTCGTCCATCGGTTTGCTATTCCACAAAGATCGTTTGCGTACAAGCAACGTGCGAAAGACCTCAGGGGAGTGTTGTACCAATTTCGATAGTGCCTCAAACTCGGCCCGTACCTGCTTGTCCGCGATCGCATCGATCCACTCAGTAGGCTTGTTCAATCGCCATACCAGGGGGACGTCGATAGGCTGGCTTGTGTGTCGGGAAGAGACCTGATCCCATAAGACATCTCCGATGGTCACTTTACGCCAAGCTTCCACATGCCTCTTGAGTTCATCGAGTTGATTCTTGATCTTGCTCGATGGCGGTTTTCCGATCCAGAGCGATACAGGCCAAGCACCTGCGATGGCCATGAGTCTGGCTTCGCGACAGGCATTGTTTTCCCACTGCCGTTTTAGCTTGATCCTTAATTCTGCAGGGGATTTCATGAATGATTTTCCCACTCTTGGCGCTTGGCTCTTTACTGACCCTTGGCAATTTCCTCGAGCTTCTCCCAGGAAATGGAGGCCAAGCTTGCTTCGTTGCCTGGCCTTTGAACGCAAATCACTTTGCGGGTGTGTTTCTTCAGCAATCCGATCTCCTTGTTGGGAGTCACAAAAATGGGATGCAAACTGAAGATACGCAGCGCTTCGATGATCCGGCTTGCTGCCGATGGAGAACTCTTTGAAAAGGCTTCGTCCAAGACCACCGTTCCATAGAGCGGCCGGGTCGCTGCCGGAGGGCACAGCGCATAGCTTAGCGATGCAGTCAGGATGTGGCTAGCCATCAACTCCTTCTCGCCACCGGAACCACTTTGGGAGCCGGTCCTCGGAGGGGATCGATCAGCGGTCTTGCGATCGACTTCGACCACAAAGAACTGCAAACGAAAACGAGGATCAAGCAGAGCTTTGGAACCCTGCAATCGTCGGTTTTCTCCCGCCTCTTTTAAAATCGCTACCATCTCCTGCAACGCCTTGAAGTGACCCTCGCCGCCATCATCTTTCAAAGCCGCATGCCTGACCTTTTGCATGGCGATATTGAGCGATCGCAAACGCTCGTCCTTCATGCGCTGAGGTAATAACTGCAAATATCGTCCCGAACGAAAGTCCACTTTGACCAGCGTGTGATTCAACTCGGCGATGCGTTCCTCGATCGCATCGACCTCCTCGTCGATACTGGCAAGCAATTGCGTAACTCCTTGGTCGCTAGATCGGTTCAAGTACTCTAAAAAACGAGTTCGTTTCTCGGGCAATGCTTCTTCGGTCAGTACGCGTAGTCTTTCAAGATAAACCGGGACTTCGTCGATCCTCGAGGAGACTTCGATCAGAGCACCGGTGTCGACCCTTTTTGCGATCTCCATCTTGCGTACGAGTTGTTGCTCGATATCCGCATCACGTATGAATTGCTCTTCAAGCTGCGATTCGATCTCCTTGGAATAACGTCTCTCGTAGTCGAATATTCGCTGGGCAGGAGTTCCGTCATCGATCTTTAGATGCTTGTTTGCCAAGGCTTCATCGTCTTGCGCAAGTCCATTTTCAGCCCGCTTGCGAGCATCCTCACAGGATTGATCTGCCGAGTTGCGTTTGTCGCTATAGACTGCGATGTCTGATTTTTGATCGGTGATGGATTGGCGAATCGACTCAAGCTTGCGGTTCTCTGTCTCGTAGTTGGATTTGGCCAAGCTCGCATCGGAGGTCGGATCTAGGAGTCCATCGAGTCTTCGAATCGAACGGTCTAAGTCGGCCTGGGCTTTAGGCAAATCGATCGTCGCAAACTCTAAGCCCAGCAATGCTTCGATGACCCGCAGGGTGTCTTGGGATTGATTGAGTAGCTGCTGAGACTTCTGAACCTCTGTTTTGCAGTTGGCCACCATAGCTGTAGATTCGATGCATTGTTTGGCAAGCGCATCGAGCTGGTCTTTGTTGTCAAACCCAGTCATCCAGTCTTGATCGAGTCGACGTTGATCTTGCTTCTCGAACTTCCCATGCTTACCTGATATCATGCCTTCGAGGGTCAGTCCGTGTTCGGTGTCCTTCAACGCCTCCGCCGATCGCACGCAGTGCAAATCTCTCGAAGCCAGCAATTGCAATGCAGTATCCTTGAGCGGATGTTGCTTGATGTTAAGCTTCTTCACATAGCCATCCTCGAACAGGTTGGATCGCTGCGGAATTGCCTGGGCCGACTGCAACCGTACATGCAATCGGTTGTCCCGGCTATTGACCCATTTCAAAGCCTCTTTGATCCGATCTTCAGGGACCAATACCCTTAAACGTTCCGAACCGATCGCTCTTTCGATAGCCCCGCGCCAATCGGATTCCGACGGCTTGACTTCGATCAACTCTGCAAGGAATGGGAGATCGGAATCCCGCATGGAAAGCTGCTGGGCAAGCTCGCTGCGGAAGTCTTGGAAGTGAGGTGGGATATTGGACCCAGGCCTTTGTTTGACCCTGCGAATCGCTTCGGTAAGTTCGTCGAGCTGCTGCTGAAAACCTTGCAACTTGGCCATCGAGCCAAGCGTGGTCGACTGGTAAGTGTCGCGTTGGGCTTGCACGGCTTGATGCTGTTTCTGAAGTTGGTTTTGGTTGGCTTTCAGGGTGTTCTCATCGAGTTGTTCGCTCAGCTCAAAGCGGGCGACCATCTGTTGGTACACGCGAGCCTGCTTGGTCCGTTCCTCGACCAGCTTGCGCTGGGCTGCGATCGTATTTTCCAGCTCGCCGATGATGTTGCCACCGAGCTCCAGATAGCGCTCTCGGAGTGTGTCGACCATGGATCTAGCCGATGCAGCTTGGTGCTCAAGTTCGGCCAAAGCCTTTTGGCTTTGCTCGATCATCGCTTGTAGTTTACTGGATTCCTCTCCCCACTTTTGATGAGCGATTCGAGCAAACCAAATCGGCAAAATCCGCTTAAGTACTTGAAGCTTTTGAGTCTTGCGCTGCGACTTGAGCAGTCGCTCGTACTCTTCCTGCACGGGGATCAAGGAATCCTGCTGCCGCTGGGCAAGTTGCAATTCGGCATGAATGTCCGAAAGGTTGTCGAACTCCGCAGCAACCTCCAATGCTCGATCAAACGCCGAGCGATCATCGAGCACCAATTCGCGAAAAATCTCATCGATGCTGTTGAGCTGCTTGAGTCCCGCGGCCCGATTCAAAAGCGTAAAAGCGTTCTCGCTGACATCAAAGAACTTTCGTATGCGCTCCAAGTACGAGCGCTTGCTCTCGAAGAATCTCAAATTCGCCGTCTCGCGACCCATCTTCAGCAAATCGCGAATCCCGTCGTTATGAAGTATCCGAAGCCATCCGTCAAAGTTCTGCTCGGGTGCCATCGAAAAGACCCAACGGCGTTTTAAGTCATCCGCCGAATTGCCGGGACCTTCGGTCCAAAAGATGCCGGCCAACTTGACCTGTTGCTTGCCTCCCACATACGTCGCACAAACGCCACTGATGGTCTTGCCCGGTCTAGCTACTTCCTGACGGCCATCAGCCCCATCCCCACCCAAGACCCCACGCACATACTCGATCAAAGTGCGATCGCTTTCATGGCCACCGGTCGAAGCTAGGTTGTAGCGTGGCTGAGAAACAAGCAGAGTCATCAACGCGTCGACCAACGTCGTTTTGCCACTGCCAGTTGGACCGATTATGGCTGTCCCTCGCAGGTCAAAGTCCGCCCGGTGCATCCCTCGGAATGGTCCCCAGTTATAGACCTCCAGCCGGCTCAGAACAAACGACGTGTCGGTGCTGGGAACCAGCATTGCATCGATTTCTTCAGGCTCCGAATGCTCTTGCGTAAGTGCCTGGTCTTGCTGAGGCTTCGAGTCCTGAATCTTGCTTCTCTTTGCCATCACTGGTCTCCTTCGGACAATTCAGTCCCCTTTTTTTCGTTCAGTGCAGCTAGCAATGCCGAAAGAGACTCCGGGTTGGCAAGATGCGCGATCAGTGGACGAATGAGAATTTCCTGCTTGGAATCTACTTCGGAGACGATCCCATGTGTTTTGAGCTGGTCGAGTAGTTGCAATAGTCGATTCTCATTCTTTGAATCGCTGCCTGAATCTCCAAAGTAGGTCATGAAGATCGGTAGCAGTTCGTCGATCGATAGTTTTGCTGCCGATTGTCCAACACCGTACTCCTGCTCGTGCATGGCGAAGGACTGCCTAAGGATTGCAACCAGGAGGGATTGTTCGAGCGTCAATCGTTGCTTGCGAACCAGGGGATGATTCCATCCCTCTTGATCGCTGGGGTCTGGAATATCCGGCTTGGATACGGTCAGAAAAGCAACTCCTCGGTGTGTATCGACCCGCAAACAGAGGTCTAGAGGTTCAAGGGCTTGCTCGATCGCGTCGCGCTGAAGGCTGACACTTCGAAACAGATCGCGACGCTGAGACTCTTCGATGAATCCTTGTTTTAGCAATTCCTGAACGGCTATTTTCAGCTCCATGGGAGATCCGGCTTTGGGCTCCGAGTCAGGTTCTTGAGCTGGGGTGTGTTCCGATGCGTTTTGGCTTAGCGAATCGGATTCTGCGGCCTGATCGGGTGGCTCATTTGCAAATCGATCAAATATATTGCTCATTCCAAGCTTTCTGCTTTCAAATCTTGAACATCCGGGCCGGAGAGTTCCACCCAAGGCACCTCGAAGCGTGTGTCTCCTTCGTCCGGGTCGCTCAGATCGATGCTTTGAACTCCTTGGCCTAGTTCCAGTCCCGCTTGCCTTGCCATGGCCAACCAAAATGCCAGAGTCTCTAGGTCATGAGTTGGCTCTATCTGCTTGGCCAACTGACCAATCGTGAATTTCTTACCGGATGTTCCCAACGTTTCCATCGTTTTTCGAAACAGTTCTTCGCGATCCATGGCGCGATATGCCCTCCAGAACTCATCGCCCATTTCGGCTGGGTCAGCTTGAAATTCATCCAATTCCAATTCGGATACTTGTTGGCTCTCGATCTGTTTTGGAAGGAGTCGTTCGATCAGAGGTAGATTTCCAGCGGAGATCGCAAGCGGAGGAAAAGGGCTATCGGTCCTGCGAAGTTTAATGGATTGCCAATCCAGCTCCAGTGCGGCTTGGAAGATTTCCTGCAGCAGCGCACCGACTCGTAATTGTTCATTGGCCAAGCCGGACTTGAGAAAGCCTCGAACATCGCGCTCGCTGTGCGAACGGGCTTGGATCACTCGCTCGGACTCGTAGACCAAACGTGAAACGAGTTGCTTGAGTTCTGCGCGTTGCTTTCGCGTCAAAGCCTTGTCGGTGTTGATGTTTTCTAGGATCGAGCGGATACGGGATTTCATCTCCTGAAGTTCTGAGGATTTTACCAACTGCGCGTAAAAGCTCTCGAAGACTTGGCCCTCGATGGTCTGGACGAGTTGTTCGTGCCCATTGAGGAGTTCGTCGACGATCTGACCTCGATTCTGATTCTCCGAGATGATCCGCTGGCGCAATTGGCGATCCGCCTCGCGATAAGAGTCTTCGACGCGTCGGAAATCAGCCTGCAAGCTCATTGCCAATTGATAGACTTCGCGGATTCCCTCTTCGGCTTTCTTGCCATCGAGAACATCGAAATCGCCTGCTTGGACCGCTTTGAGTTCTTCAGTGAGCATATCGATGCGAGCTTGAATAGCTCGCTCGCGGTCGGTTTGACTGCGGCTCAACTGGGTTTCAAGCAACTCGATTGCCCGCTGCACCGTCGCGAGCCTGGAGGCTGTCGAAGTCATCGTCTGATCTTCGAGCGAAGATAGAAACAGCAAGGCTCTTTGGAACGCGTCGGTTGCCAAGATCTTGCCATCGCGTTCGACGATCAATCCGCGTTTGATCCATTGGCGAATCTCTCGTCGGGCTGTCAAAGGGTGATCGTCTCCAAGATCAAACTCGGAGTCGTTGGCATAGTCGGCAAAGACGCTTGCGAGCCGTTCAACGGCTTCCTCGAATACCACACCGCTTGGACTGGACTCTATCAAGCTCTTTAGGCTCGCTAGGATCAATGGGCCTTTGGGGGATGCCAGCAGCGTCCAAGCTGGATGATTGCGACGTAACGAAATGAATTTCGATACCGTTTCACGAGCCATGTGGATCGATGGACTAGTGGATCAAAGGGAAGGATAGAGCGATTGTTTCTACCAACAGATTGATACCTAGCCGACGAGCTTTCAACTCAAGGAGTTGTCCAATCCCGTTTTTTTCCGAAAGTTGTTCAAAAATCGGCAAATTCGGGGGATCGACCCGGCTGCTATTCCCATTGCTGGGTGCGTCCGCGTTTCTTCTCTCCGGTTTGTTTCTTGTCAGCCAATCGGCGACGCCGCGCCCCGGCACTTGGCTTGGTCTCCTTGCGAACGACTACCGGTTTTAGTGCCTCGATGACCAATCCTCGCAAGAGATCGCGGCATGCTTGCAAGTTCCTGGACTGCTCACGATGGACTTGGCAATGGATTTTTAATAAGCCTTCGTCGGTGATTCGCGAGGCAGCGATCGCGCGCAGGCGCGTCAGGGTCGTC
>Ga0172373_10009929_pt1 | contig 11704 bp, 10 predicted proteins | sample Lak10m_2_FD_114546 | JGI IMG/M metagenome (GOLD analysis project Ga0172373, IMG submission 114546) | Freshwater microbial communities from Kabuno Bay, South-Kivu, Congo - kab_092012_10m | ecosystem: Environmental > Aquatic > Freshwater > Lake | place: Democratic Republic of the Congo... | reverse complement strand
TTTAGACCAACTTTTTTACCAGCAATAGTTATATCAGTTTCGCTATTCACTTTTAACCTTTTCAATCTTTATTTGATACTTGTACCCTTGATGATAGAAAAAAGCAGGATATCTTTCAGAGTCAACTATACGTAACAAATTAAATTGCTCTATGATACTTTTTTGCGGATCGATTTCGCTATCAGCCGGTGTTCTTTTTTTCATATAACTCCCAGCCTCGCCAATTTGCTTGCTTGGACGAATATCTTTCAGCTGATTAACAGCACAAGTCATTAAAAACATTTCGGCATCAAACAGTTTTCTATTTATTTCATCTAACAGCTCATGCCCTTCAAGCAAGAAACATGTTTTTAGCCATATTAAACCAGTATCAACTGGCTCGGTAGCCTCGAGCAAACTAACCGTTATTTCATTTTCACCATCCAATATTGACCAAATATGTGGTGACCATCCCCTACGTTTCGGTAAATCACTGGCATGTAAAACTAATATCGATTTGTATTTCGATCGCTCATCATCTCCAACCATTTGACTGCATGACACGAGAAAAAGTATATCCCCTCCAAGCAAATCTGCTTTGTCGAACACAAGTGAAACCATATTCTGCTTCACTGTCATACTTTCAACCCACTCATTCAACCTTTGAACGACAGGGTGAAGTGGATCAGTACATAAAATAGAAATTTTCATAGGCAAACTCGCATCTTATTACCAACTCTTAATACACCTAACCCATCTACAATTGAGAAAGCATTTTTTGATATGTTTTGAATTAGCGCTTGGTTAGCCAAGAGCTGTGTCAAACATTTTTTCAAATTTAACAAACTTACTTCACTATTATTGCCCATATAAATACAGGCATTTACTGCACTAAGTTCTTTAGCTATAGAGATCTGATTGTCAGCCAAAGCAACAAGCAAGCAAGGTAATCCCAGGCAGCACCTTTCCCAACTAGCTGAACCTCCTGCGCCTAATGCTAAATCAGCATCTGCCATCAATTTAGCCATATGGGGTGTTTGCACATAGCAAACGTAACCATACTTTGCACAAACATTTTCTAGAAACTCTTTGAATGGATGCTGGGCACCAATCACGACATCAACTTGAAACCCAGCATCAATTTCTGCTAGCGCTTCAATTGCTCGAAATGTGTAATTGTTTACATCAACACCACCAAAAAAAACTAAGACTTTTTTAACCTCGCCATTACGCACTTTTACTTTTTCACGTAGTGATCTAAACTCCTCACGCAACAATGCATAATTTGGGCCTAGCAATAATTGACAATGTGCAGGCACTTTTCCGTTATAGCGTAGCTGCATATCCGCATAGTAGTTTTGATCTAGCAAAATATCACAGTCATGTTGTCGGTCTGCAAGGTCGTCGATGACCATGATTTTTTTAACGTTTGGACGCACGATACTTTCCCACCGCACATCTAAAGCATAATGATCTATAACCATCCAATCATAAATTTGACCAGATATTGATTTAACAGTGTCTTTCGCATCTTGATATTGGCTGACACCTAACCAACTAGCATGTGCCAACTCGTCAATTGAATCCGCAATATGGTTATCGCTCAAAGGGATGTGTTTAACCTCCTTTACTCTAAGCATCTCGCTTAAGTGCAAGGGCAGATTGCGACTAATAAAGCATATATCTGCATTCTGCTTTTTAAGCTCGCTTGCCAAAGTAAGGCAGCGCATAAAATGACCAGTGCCAATTTGACTAGATGCATCTACGCGGAATGCTATATTCATGCTAGTCTTTTGACGTACTCATGATTTTCCGCCCCTCCATATCTAAAAGTGCCTCAACTAAAACTGGATATATTTTAAGTGCCCCATTAACGCTCAAATGATCATCATCTGAATATATAAATCTTGAGTTATTAACTAGAGGACACACATCTTTATTGCACAACACATCATCAAAGTTTATAAACTTTGCGTTAGCGTTTCTAATCGCTTCATTTGCTATTTTTTGATTAGCCTCATGCTCTTTCCGACTCACAGATAAACTAAAATAAATACTGTCGTTTCCATTCCCTCTTCTTAATACGTCTTTAGGCTCAAATTTTTGTTGAGGGTTATCTTCAATAAAAATAACATTAACGCCTATGCGATTATATCGAGCCACTGTGTTTTGCATTGCCCACAAAACATCTTTCGCGATTAAAAGGATGCTTTTCATCTTTAGCAATAAGGTTGATTTCTAAAGGGCGAGAAACTGAACCCATGTAATAAGTCCAACGACTGATTAAAACAACGTTTTTAATGCCTTCCGTTTTTACGAAATTAAAAACTTTTTCATTAAGCGCTTTACAATTAAACTTCTCTAAATCAGAGTCACCTCGCATAGACTGGATTCCCAAGAGCGATGGGCAACCAGATGTACCGGTAAAGTTGACACCGACATGATAGTCATTAGCAAATCTTTCCAAAGCTGGAAGTAAACTTAAAGCGTGACTATCCCCGTAAGCGAAATAATTAACGGGCTCCCCTTTGCGTCCAAGACCACAAAACCAATTACCCTCTTTTTTATATGCATAAGGTATATCAAAGCATCGGACTTTTTTATCAGACACTTTCATACTGTCTTTATATGGGGCAAGTTTTTGATTGTAAGGCCGAGTGGGCAATCCGTCATTTCTATATATTGAAAATCCAACAGTACCAATAATTGCCATTAAAGCGACGAGAATAGCCAACTTCTCTTTACTTTTGTTTCCAAATCGAAATTTACGCTCAATAAACTCACAAGTCAGCCATGCAAGAAATATTGAGAATATAACAATGGCAATTCGAATACTTTCTGCAGGAATTTCGCCAAGATAAATACGTGAAAATGAAAGGAGTGGCCAATGCCATAAGTACAGTGGAAAACTCACCTTTCCAAACCAAACAGCAATCTTATTAGACAAAATCACTCGATTAAACCAAGCATTTTGCCCAGAATAAATTATTAAAACCGATCCCAGCACAGGGACAAGAGCCCATTTTCCAGGAAAGCTCAGTCCTTTATTAATCCGAAAAAAACCATAAAGTAACAAAAGTATGCCAACAAATGAAATGAAATTTAATGCCACATTGGGAAAACTGGCATTAGAATTCGATTGATTGAATAGATATTTCTTGTGTAAAAAAAACCAAGAAAGGACGCTGCCGCTCAATAGCTCCCAAAATCTAGTTTGAGGAAGATAGAATGTGGATACAGCATCTTCTTTAACTCCTAAAAGATTCAGGACAAAAGAAAGTATTGCGGCAAGTATCGTTATTTTAAATAGATTGAATTTGCTTTTCCAAGCTAGCCAAAGCAATAAAGGCCACACCGCATAAAACTGTTCTTCTACACCCAAACTCCATAAGTGCAGAAGAGGTTTTGTCTCAGCTAAATTATCAAAATATCCAGCTTCCCGCCACAAAACAATGTTAGAAAAAAACCCCGAACCGAAAGCGATATGTTTACCTAGTTGTTTATACTCGTCAGCCAACAAGACAAACCAACCCAAAATAACACTAGCAAACAATACTGATATTAGCGCTGGGAAAATACGTCTAATACGCCTTGCATAGAACTCTGAAAAACTGAATGTTCCTTTATCAAGACTCTCAAAAATAATTGTCGAGATAAGATAGCCCGATATTACAAAAAAAACATCAACCCCAATAAATCCGCCTCGCAAATATTCCGGAAATACATGAAAAACAACAACAGAAAGAATTGCAATAGCCCTAAGTCCATCGATATCTGGGCGGTATTTAGGATGAATAAGATGTTTGTTCACTATTTTTAAATAAGCAATTAATTTAGTCTTTTAAAGCCACTGTGACACACAGGGCCTTTTAGCAAACTCATTACATCTCGCCCCTCTTCACATTGTTTGATTATTGCAAATATAGGATCGAGTGCCTCAAAAAAACCTTGAACTACTTCCGGTGTATGCTCAATACAAACATAAACACTATTTCCAGCCAAATAGCCTTTAGCGAGCATTTCTTGTGTAATGAGCGTTTTATAGGCAAGCGCATTTTCGCTGTTAATTGTAAAGCCAGTTAATGCAGCCAAGCCCCAATGAGAGATGCTTAATCCGTGCTTATCAGCAAGGTTTTGCCAACCTTGGCGAATACTCAATCCTGTCTGAGTAATGTTTTCCCATGATTTGATGCGCCCCATTACCTCTAGTGTTTTAAGCGCAGCAGTTGGTCCAATACGCTCAGTCCAAAAGGTACTGCTGATAAATGTGGTTTGTGCGGCTTCCATTACCTCGCGTTTGCCTATGGTTGCAGTAATACCATATCCATTTCCCAATGCCTTACCAAACATTGCCATATCTGGCTCAACGCCGTATTTTTTATGTAAACCGCCGAAAGTCTCACGAAAGCCTGATGTACATTCATCAAAAATCAAGACAATACCTTTATCAGTCGCTAATTTTCGAACTTTATGTAAGAAGTTGTCCTCTGGGCCCATATTGCGAACCACTTCCATTTTAATCACGCCAATATCTTGCGTATTTACCAATGCCTCTAGTTCAGCATAGTTGTTGTAATTAAATGGAAATACTGTGCCTTTAAGATTACGAGGAACACCGTTGGGCTGTAAACCTGGAAGTAGGTGACCATCCAATCCTGCATCGTCACCTAAGTTCGCTGACAAATACCAGTCGTGCCAGCCATGATAACCACAGATGGCCACCTTATCTTTACCTGACGCTGCCCGTGCGATTCGGATGGCAAGGGCGTTAGCTTCACCGCCGGACCTTGCAAGTCTTGCCATATCAGCCCATGGATGAAGCTCCACTAGCTTTTCAGCCAAGTAAACTTCTTCAGGGCAATTAAACGTCGACATATTGCCAGCGGTTATTGTCTGCTGAACAGCAGCGTCTACCTCAGCATGTCCATATCCCAAAATGTTAGTACCAATCCCCATAATTGACATATCGATGTATTCATTACCATCCAAATCCCATACCTTACAGCCCTTAGCTTTACTAAAGTAAGCCGGCCATTGGTCAGGCAGAAACATCTCCGCGCGCTTGGATAAGAGCATATTGCCACCGGGAATCACTTGTTTCGCACGTTTCCAAAGTTTTTGGCCGGTACCCATTATTGCCCCCTCATTTCTAACTAAGTGTCTATTAATATTGAATATTTCTTGGTTCTGTTTTTGAAGAACAAGTACATCGCGCCAAGTAAAATCTGTTTTTGGATGAAAACACTTAAAAACTTTTTCAATGACTTCAAAATCAGACAGCTCATCTACCGTCCAGCGCAAGGCAGATAAATCTTCACTATGCTGCATGGATCCAATTTTATATTTACCAGAATTACGTAAGTAAGGCGTGACGTGCTCCCTATCGAATGGACCTGTAGTTTCCAAACTGGCTTTTTCTAGCGCTTTAAAAGTAAAAACTTCAATATCTAACCCATCGGGGTAAGTCGGCGGACTTATGTTACTAAAATAATCTACATTTGCAGTTTTAAATCCGCGAATTACTTCATCAACAAGCTCTGGGTCAACGATAGGACAATCACCTGTAATGCGAACCACAACATCTGCCTGATGTGCCCTTGCAGTCTGCACGTATCGATCCAATACATCATTTTCACTGCCCTGCTGGCAGCAGTATCCAAGACTTTGCACATGGGCAACCAACGGCAGATTTCTTTCATCAATAGAAGTAGCGACAATAATTTGGTCAACCTCTTTCGCTCTCGCCAAGCGACCAAGAAGAAGCTCTATCATAGGAACACCGTCTATGGGCTTCATTACCTTGTTAGGAAGCCGGGTTGATCCCATTCTGGCTTGTACAATTGCTACGACTTTCATAATTTAGACCAATTTGCAGGGTTAATTAGATTTTCATCTGAACATGACAAGTTCGGCAGTTCACTATTTAATACATTATTTGAGGCATTGATAATTTCAAGTAATTGTCTCTGACTGTCGGCACCCACCACCACACGGTCAATTTCAGGAAAAGAAAGCGGATAGGCTAGAGATGCTTGAAGCGCTGAAACATTATTATCATCAATCCAACCTTGCCAGCAGTTTAGCAGGTCACTCCATGGTAAGAATTTTTTGGGGATATCAGCCTGCTTCATCAACAGCAGCCCTTGCAGGAAAGCTGAGCGGGTGTGAATCTCTACACCACTATCTTTTAACTTTTGCATCCATCCAGAGGATAAAAGTCTTTTATCTATTAGATTAAACGGCGCCTGGACTAAATCGAAACGAAAAACTGTTGTTAACAACTCAAGTTCATCGGGTGAGTAAATTGAAACTCCTATTTTTTTAACCAGCCCTCTTTCCTTTAATAGGTTAAGTGCTTTATAAAGTTCCTTCCCATTTGAGCTAAGCAACTCCTCGGAACGGTGCAATAAAAGACCATAAACATTACTCACGCCTAAACGAGTCAGAGATCCACCGACTTGCTGTTTCACCCACTCTGCGACATCCAAAGACTCTTTAGGAATAGCTGGGAGTTTAGTCACCACTTTGAAATTTTCAATTCCAACTTCACCTAAGCATTGTTCACTTTCACCGTACGCTATAGCGGTATCTAAGGTAAATAAACCACTCTCAGAAGCTACCTGCAACATCGACTTTGCTTCAGCACGTGAAACTTGGCCGGATGTATTAGCTATACCATAAGGAAGTCCAAACTGAACTGTTCCAAGAGCAAGTCTCACCCGACGACCTCTTTAACAGCCTGTATTACTTGCTGCTGCTGTTCATTCGTTAAATCAAAAAACAAAGGAATACTCAATGCTTGCTGATAATAAAATTGAGAGCTTGGATAACTCTGTGGGGAAAATCCAAGTTGACGATAATAGGGTTGAGATGGAACGGGGATGTAATGCACTTGGCTTCCTACTCCAAACTCCCTTAGTTTTTTCATCACCTGACCGCGTGTTAAACCTAGCGAATTAAAATCAATACGTAATACATATAAATGGTGTCCACTTTGGTCTCGTCCTGTCATTTGTGCCGGGCGACAGTTTTTCATTCCGCTAAACGCTAAATCATATTTTTTCACCAACTCACGGCGACGATTAATAAATGTATCAAGCTTCTTAAACTGAGACAAAGCCAATCCGCATTGCAAATCTGTGATGCGGAAGTGAAAACCCAACTCTTGCATTTCGTAGTACCAAGGGTTTTGTTCACTATTTGTATATGCTTCTGCTGAAAGTTGCAAAGCATCGTCCAACTTATTGATGCCGTGGCTACGAGACCTAATTAATTTTCGATAGGTTGCTTCATCATTTGTCGTAATCATTCCGCCCTCACCTGCTGCAATGGCTTTCACAGGGTGAAAAGAAAATATTGTCATCAATGAGTTTTCACAACATCCAACACGTTTCCCATTTGGATAAGTTGCGCCAAGTGCGTGGGCTGCATCCTCAATGACAACAGCTCCAGCTTCGTCAGCTAATTTCTTTATTGCAACCATATCGCAAGGTAGCCCAGCAAAATGTACTGGGACGATTGCTCGAACATCACGGCTCTTAGATAAAACATCACAAAGTGAATCTGGGGACAAATTTACTGTTTCAGGATCAATGTCCGCAAAGTGCACATTACCGCCTGCATATAAGCCAGCGTTTGCACTTGCTACAAAAGTGATAGGACTTGTGACAAGCGCATTTCCTGGCCCAACGCCTGCCGCTAAAGCTGCTAAATGCAACGCAGCAGTGCCACTTGATACTGCGACTGCATATTTAGCACCTACGTAATCCGCTACTGCTTTTTCAAATGCTTCAATCGCAGGCCCTTGCGTCAACACTCCACCTCTTAAGACATTGACGACAGCCTGAATATCATCTTCATCAATGTGATGTTTTCCATAGGGAATCATAATTTTAGTAACTCCTGGGCAAGCCCATCTTCTTCCTGCTGTTTAAGTCTTAAAATCTGTTGTTCTAAGCCACCAATCTTTGCGCCTAAAAAAGCTGAAACCTTGAGGTTAGAGAGGCTCATATCATGCGGTCGTTTTACGAGTGACGACCGGTCAGCTAACCTGCCTAGATCAATCAGGCTTCCATCAAGATTAAAATCTTTAGCGAGCTTTAACCCAAATTCGTACTTGGAGACGCGATCGTCGCCCACCACGTTATAGATGCCACTCGCTTTTTTCTCAATTAATGCATGCACTACGTTCACTAGAGTCTCGGCGAGAATTGGGGTATAAAAAACATCATTAAATAAACTTATTCTTTTACCTGACCTTAGTGCACTAATGACCATATCACTGAAGGAGCGACGGTAGCCCGTCCCCCAGCCATAGAAGTTTGTTCTAATCAACAGCGCACTAGGATTGGCATCTAAAACCTTCTGCTCCGCCTCCGCCTTTGTTAGGCCGTATATATTTATTGGCCTGACAAGGCAGCCCTCATCCACCAGGGGTGCGTCGCCCTGAAATAGATGGTCCGTTGAAATATGCACCATCGGCGTAGCCAACTTACGACAGACGACAGCTAAGTTACCAGCGAGGTTGGCATTAACATGCATCGCCAAATCAGGATCTGCCTCACAGGCCTCTACACTAGTTAATCCAGCAGCATGTACAACGATGTTCGGCTTTAAGTCTTTAAGGCCATGTGTCAAGGCATCCTGAGAGTCCAGGTCGAGTTGAACCGTACTAACTCCACTCAAGCCTATCTGACGATCATGTAATGCAAGCGTGACATCAAAATTTTCTCGTACGGCAGCAGCCCAATTCACGGCCAACAGACCAGCCCCTCCAGTAATTAAAATACGTGGCTTCATAAAGCTTTAAATTGCACCAATCTTTGATCTATTTTGTGCAATCCATTGAGCCAAGACCTCTACCGGCATCCACTCAGTATTGTTGTCTGATGAGTAGACAAAGTTATCCGCGACCCTCACACCATCCTTGATGCGCAGTGGATCGGTGTGCCAACTATGAATCATCGGTAGAATCTTATAGTGTTCCCTGTAAGCATAAGTGTAGGGCGCATCCTCGAGCCCAATCATCTGCTCATGAAGCTTTTCACCTGGGCGTATGCCGATCATTTTTAGCTTGGCCGAAGGATTAACCGCCCTTGCAACATCAAGAATATTCATCGACGGAATTTTTTTAACGTAGATCTCACCACCCTGCATGTCCTCGAAGGCATGCCAAACGAGCTCAACCCCCTGCTCCAATGTGATCATAAAGCGCGTCATACGCTCATCCGTGATCGGCAACTCACCGCTGTTAGCCAATGACTGGAAAAATGGAATGACTGAGCCACGCGAGCCCATGACGTTACCGTAACGCACCACAGAGAATCGCGTCTCGTGGGTTCCTGCGTAGCCGTTACCAGCCACAAAGAGCTTATCGGACGCAAGCTTAGTCGCCCCATAAAGATTAATCGGGTTGCTTGCCTTATCGGTAGACAAGGCGACAACACGCTTAATACCGCGATCGATACAGGCATCAATGACATTCATCGCGCCATCAACATTAGTCTTAACGCACTCGAAAGGGTTATATTCGGCGGTAGGTACGATTTTTGTTGCGGCCGCATGGACGACATAATCAATCCCATCCAAGGCCCTAGAAAGCCTATCCTTGTCACGCACATCGCCAATCACAAAAACTACACGCGGATCATTTTGATACTTCTGCGCCATCTCCCACTGCTTCATCTCATCGCGTGAAAATATGACCAGGCGCTTAGGGTTGTATTTGGCAAGCGTCATTGGAACGAAAGTGTTTCCGAAGGAGCCAGTGCCACCTGTAATTAAGATTGATGAATTTTTCAGCATATTTTTCGATTAAATTAGATTAGTGAGGGAGTTTAATAATATCTTCATAGCTACCAACATTGATGATTTTGCCGTCGGAGAGCTCAATAATTTTTGTGCAATTCTTCAATGTTGTCAGCCTGTGGGCGATCATGATGACCGTAATCTCGTCACCGAGCGACTCAATGGACTGCATGACGGACTCCTCGGTTTGGTTGTCCAGCGCACTGGTTGCTTCATCGAAGACGAAGACATCCGCCTCCTTGTATAGTGCCCTCGCGATACCAATCCTTTGGCGCTGCCCACCGGAGAGGCGCACACCCCGCTCGCCAACGAGCGCCTCGTACTGGTTAGGGAGCCTGTCAATCACATCATGGAGCTGCGCCTTGTTTGCGGCGGCTCGCACTCGTTCATGATCAATATCTTTCGTGGCAACACCGAATGCAATATTCTCAGCAATTGTCGTGTCGGAGAGGAAAATCGCCTGCGGCACGTGGGCTATATGTCCCTGCCACCCCCGAACATTCTTTTCCGTAATAGCATTGCCATCGACGGCCAACCTGCCGGAGGTTGGCTCAAGGAGCCCCATCAGGATGTCAATTATGGTGCTCTTCCCGCTGCCGGTGGCGCCAACTACACCTACCCGCTCACCCTTAGCGATAGATAAACTAAGTTGCTGAATAACTTCATGAGATTGCGCGCCGTAACGGAAGCTGACATCCTCGAATGTGATGGCGTGACTAAAGTTAATTTTAGTCATTTCCGAGCCGCCGTGATTGGAGGGTAGGGGCTGATCGAGCAACGACAGCGTGTCCTCAAGCGAGGCGTGACTTCCCTGGATGGAGGACCAGGCGTTGTAGCTCTGTTGCATCACCGGGAGCATCCTTTGGGCACCCAGCGCAAGAACCCCAAGGACCGGAATAGCCCTTGATGCACCATCTGGTAGGTTGAAGAGATAGAAGGCGAGGCCCGCGATCAGAACCATCCCCAGGGACTCCATAATAAACCTGGGGCTCTGACCGGCGACCTGGTTGTTCGCCTGCGCCTGCCTTAGCGGGGTGTCCGCACGTCTATAGGTCTCACAGTAAACGTCCTGAGACCCGTCAATCAGCACATCCCTGATGCCCCCAAGTCCCTCCTGCAGGGACTTGATAATCTGTGTTGACTTCTCGGCAATGACGCGGCTATTTCTAATCTTCATCATTCGCGTTTGCTTTGCCAGCAGGATATAAATCAATCCAAAGCCAAGTGACGCGGAGAGCGAAACCGCTGGATCCACATAGACAAGTGCGACCAAGATTGCCAGCAGCATCACACCCGAACTTACCAGAGTCAGGGTCGGCAGGATGACGCTATATATCATTGCGTTAGCCTTACTTGAGATACCGTTGATAATCTCGCTACTATTCCTGGCGACATGAACTCGGTATGGCTGGTAAAGCGTCCTCTGATAGATGTCGATACCCAGGTCGGATCCGGCAGCAAAGGATAGCCTCGTTGTCACCATTAACAACACCAACCTAACAACGCCCGACAACAGCGCAGATAAGCAGAACACAATTGTCAGGGGAACGATAATTTGGTTTGCAGTCGTGATGCCCAGGAGGGAAACGAGCGGCCGCATAACCGGGCTAACGAAGACCCTATCGGGGGACGTTAATGCCCCAAGGAACGGTATGACGCTCCCGATGCTCACGAGCTCGGCGGCGGAGGCAACCACCATCAAGGCAAGCAGCAAGAGAAACTGACGCCTGCGACGCGGGCTCATGTGGTGCCAGAGACGACTCAGTAACGAGGTGATAGACACAGTATTCTGCACGCTAATGCTCGTTATCGAACATCAATGACGATTGATGTTTATTGTTCAGTGAAGAATGCAGCGCATCGATTTCCGCCTTCAGCGCCTCGTACTCCTCCATCTTGCGCTTCAAAAAGCGTGCGG
>Ga0172373_10009928_pt1 | contig 11707 bp, 5 predicted proteins | sample Lak10m_2_FD_114546 | JGI IMG/M metagenome (GOLD analysis project Ga0172373, IMG submission 114546) | Freshwater microbial communities from Kabuno Bay, South-Kivu, Congo - kab_092012_10m | ecosystem: Environmental > Aquatic > Freshwater > Lake | place: Democratic Republic of the Congo: South-Kivu... | reverse complement strand
GCATCTGCCGTGTGATGCCGTCCAAGGTCAGGGCGTAGGGGCCAAAAGGTGCGCTCATCAGTGGGGTTCCGGTCTGGTCAGGTCCGCTACTTTAACGGCTGGACGCCATAATGAGAATTGCTGAGAGCAAGTGCTCCCACGATAGGCATTCGGCATGTGAGTTAGAATAAATCAATACGTTGCGTGACATCTATGGCTGGGCGCTTTATGGTCGTGGGCTCAATTGATTGAGCCATGTACTCTGACTCGACGGCAGGTAAAATCCATGACACATCTGGAGATTTTCCTGCTGGCCTGATACAGCGCGCTGGCTATGTGAAGGTCGAGAGTAATACCCAAGAACCAGAGATAAGTCATGTCCGGCAAGACAGAGACAACACCCGGCCATCCGGAAGAGTGCCAGCTTGCAATGGCCGAATCGGGAGCCCGTGAACGCCAACTCGCCGCCGAGGTCCGGGCGCTGACCCGTCTGCACGAGGCCAGTTCGCGGCTCTGGGAGATGCGGAGCCTCGACGAGGGGCTGAACGAAATGCTGGCGGCCACGATGGAACTGCTGGGCGCGGACTTTGGCAATGTGCAACTGTACGATGCCCGGCGCGGTGTGCTGACCATCGCCGTCCACAACGGCTTCGGCCCCGATTTTCTCGACGCCTTTCGCGCGGTCGGCGTGCAGGACGACTCGGCCTGCGGCCGGGCGCTGCGCGAAGGCCAGTCGGTCCTCATCGAGGACATCGAAACCGATGCGCCCTTTGCCCCGCTGCGCCCGATCGCGCGCGCCGCCGGCTATCGCGCGGTGCTGTCGACGCCCCTGAAGGCCCGGGACGGCGCGCCGCTGGGCATGATTTCCGTGCACTTCCGCGCGCCGCATCGCCCGGACGAGGGGGAACGACGGGCCGTGGTGGATTACGCCCAACGGGCCGCCGAATTCATCGAGCGCTGCCGGATCGAGGAGGCGCTCAGTCTCAAGGAAGAGCACCTGCGCGTCGCCCTCCGGGCGGCCAAACTGGGTACCTGGAGCCACGACCTGGAAACCGATGAACTCACCCTGTCCGCGGACTGCCGCCGACTTCTGGGTTTTCCGGCCGAGGGAATGATCGACTTTGCGCGGTTTTTCGCGATCGTGCACCCCGACGACCGCCCGCGACTGCGCAACACGACGAATCAGGTCATCACCCACCATGGGTGGTTCGAGCTGGAATACCGCATTCTTCCGACGGACGGTTCGTCGCGTTGGGTTCGTTCTTCGGCGCAGGTACGGTACTCGGCCGCCGGTCTGCCACTGAGTCTGGACGGCGTGGTCGGGGACATTACCGAGCGCAAGCAGTCCGAGGAGGCATTGGCAGGTGCGTCCCGGAGGCTTGTCGAGGCCCAGGCCATTGCCCATCTCGGATCGTACGACTATGACGTGGCGACCCGTCAAGCCGTCTGGTCCGAGGAGGAGTACCGGATTTTCGGGATGGATCCCGCCGGCCCGCCGCCCGCTTTTGAGGATATTCTGGCCCGTGTGCATCCCGATGACGCCGAGGCGACCCGGGAGGCTTACGAGGCCGCCCTGGCCATCGGGACTGACTTCGAGCATGAACACCGCCTCCTGCTGCCCGATGGCCGTCAACGCTGGGTCAGGGACATGGCCCGCCCGCGTCACGATGCGCGGGGCCAGATCGTTCGTTTCATCGGCACCACCCTGGACATCACCCCGCAAAAGCTCGCCGAGCTTGCCTTGCAGGCGGAGCGCGACCGGCTGGCGGCCCTCATTGACTGCGCTTCCGATGAGATCTGGCTCATCGATAGGACGGGCCGTGTCCTGCTCGCCAATGCCGCCGCCCGCCAGGCCTTTGCCCTGGAGGACTTCTCCGACGAATCGGTCCTGGCGCTCGCCGCGCGCCTGGAAATCCTGCGCCCGGACGGCAGTCCCAGACCCGTGGAGGAGAGCCCCCCACTGCGCGCACTGCGCGGGAACCGGGTGGACAATCAGGAGGAACTCGTCCGGCTGCCCTCCAGCGGCGAGTGGCGCTGGCGATTCGTTAATGCCACCCCGATCCAGAATAGCGGGAACGAAATCACTGGAGTGGTAACCATCGTTCGTGATATCACGGCCACGCGGCAGGCGGACGCCGAATTGATCAAGATGCGCCTGCTGCTGGAGGAAGGCGAGCGCATCGCGCATCTGGGGTCCTGGGAATACGATGTGGCCACCCGGCGGACCACGTGGTCCGCCGAGGAATGCCGCATCTATGGCCTGAAGCCGGGCGACCCCTCGCCCGATTATGCGGCCATGTTGCGTGACTGCATCCATCCCGAGGATGCCGGGCGACTGGACGCCGCCTTCCAGGAGGCCCTGCGGCGGCAAGTCCCTTACGAACTGGAAAATCGGATCGTTCGTCCGGATGGCTCGATCCGCATCGTGCGCGACCTGGCACAGCCTCACTTCGGTGCGGCGGGCGCGCTGGTGAAATATATCGGCACCACCCTGGACATCACCGAACTCCGGAACACTGAAGCGACCCTGCGGACCAGCGAGGCCAACCTCCGCCTGGCCAGCGAGGGCGCTCAAATCGGCATCTGGTATTGGAACCTTGTCACGGACCGCTTCGACTGGTCACCCCGATGCCGGGAGCATCTCGCCTTGCCCGAGGGGGCGGAACTCAGTTACGCGCATTTTCTGGCGGTGCTCCACCCCGACGACCGGGAACGGACCGAGCGCGTGGTTCAAGCGGCCTTGGCGGAACATCATGATTTCGTCGCCGATTATCGGGTGGTGCGGCCCGATGGCGGCTATCGCTGGATCGAGGGCTTGGGTCGGGGCGAATGGCGAGCCGATGGCCAGCCGATCGGCATGCGTGGCATCACCCTGGACATTACCCAGCGCAAGCAGGCCGAAATCGAGCTGGAAGAGAAGCGCCAACAACTGCGGCTGTTCATCGAACACGCCCCGGCGGCGCTGGCCATGTTCGACCGGGACATGCGCTATCTCTCCTGGAGCCGGCGCTGGTTGTCGGATTACGGCCTGGGCGAACGCGATCTCACCGGATTGTCCGTTTACGCGGTGTTTCCCGAAATCAGCGAGGAATGGAAAGCCCTGCACCGTCGGGGGCTGGAGGGAGAACACCTCAGCCAGAGGGAGGACCGCTTCGTCCGCCAGGATGGCCGGGTCCAGTGGTTGCGCTGGGAGTTGCTGCCCTGGCGGCGGGCGGACGGCGCCATCGGCGGCCTCTTGCTGTTCTCCGAGGACATCACCCGGCAGAAAGAGGCGCAGGATCTATTACGCGACAGCGAGGAGCGCTTCCGGCTGGCCATGGACGCCACTCGGGATGGCCTCTGGGACTGGAACCTTCAGACCGGGCAGTGCACTTACAGCCCCGGCTATTTCCGGATGCTGGACTTGGAGCCCGGCGACTTTCCGGCGCACGTCGATACCTGGATCGGCCTGCTGCACCCCGACGAGCGCGAGGCCATCGTCGTCGATGCCAGGCGGCGGCTGGCAACGGACGGCGAGTATGAAATCGAATACCGCCTGCGCCACCGCTTGGGCGATTACATCTGGGTCAGCAGCCGTGGTCGCGTGGTGGAGCGCGATGCCGAAGGCCGGCCCTTGCGGGCCATTGGCACCCATGTCGACATCACCGAGCGCCGGCGCATTCTGGAACAGCTTGCCGAGCTGAACCGCGACCTGGAGCGGAAGGTGGCCGAGCGCACCGCGCAGGTCGAGGCGGCCAATGCCGCCAAGTCGCGCTTCCTGGCGCACATGAGCCACGAAATTCGCACGCCCATGAACGCCGTGCTGGGGCTGGCCCAGTTGCTGGCCGAGGAACCGCTGGAACCGGGGCAACTGGCCATGATCCGGCACATCCGCGAGGCGGGCGAAAACCTCCTGCGCATCATCAACGACATCCTGGATTTCTCCAAGATCGAGGCCGGCCAGCTTGAACTGGAAAACCGCCCCTTCGACTTGCATTCGGTGCTGACGCGGGTCGAACAACTGCTAGCCGCTTCCGCCCGCAGGAAGAACCTGGACTTGCGGGTCGAGGCGACCGCGCCGCCGGGCTGGCTGGTGGGCGACGCGCTGCGGCTGGAGCAGGTGCTGATCAACCTAGCCGGCAACGGCATCAAGTTCACCGATCGGGGCGGAGTCACCCTCCGCGTTGGGGTGCTGACCCTGGAAGAGGGCACGGCCCATCTACGCTTCGAGGTCGAGGACACTGGCATCGGGATGACGGAGGAGGCGCGCGCCCGGCTGTTCCAGCCATTTACCCAGACCGACGCCAGCATCACCCGCCGCTTCGGCGGGACCGGGCTCGGGCTGTCCATCTGCAAGCGGCTGGTGGAATTGATGGGCGGCCGTATCGGCGTCGAGAGCCGGGAAGGCGCGGGCAGCACCTTCTGGTTCGAGCTGACATTCCCGCGCTGCGAGGCGGCGCCCCCGGCGGAGACCGCCCCCGTCGCGGGTCCCCGCCTGGCCGGCCTGCGCATCCTGGTCGCCGACGACAACGGGATCAACCTGATGCTGGCGGAGCGTGTGTTGAAGAAGGAGGGGGCCGAGGTCACCACGACCAGGGACGGTCAACAGGCCCTGGACCGGCTGCGCGAGTCACCCGGGGCGTTCGATCTGGTGCTGATGGACATCCAGATGCCGGTGATGGACGGCCTGACCGCGACCCGGGCGATCCGGGCCGACTCCGCGCTCGCAGGCCTGCCGGTCATCGCCCTGACCGCCGGCGTCCTGCCCGAGGAGCGCCAGGCGGCGCTGGAGGCCGGGGTCAACGACTTTTTGCCGAAACCCTTGGACCTGCACCGGATGGCGGAGATGATTCGCGGCTATTGCCCGCCCACCCCGCGTGATTGATCGCGCGGGACCCGTGCCGCGCTCCAAATCGCAGTGCGGCGCCTGACCCCCGTGTTCGCCGAGTGACCAACCAGCCATCGGGTTGCCTGTGCGCCTGGCCCCGCCTGCCAGGCGCACCGATCACTTCACGCACTCAGGGGAATGCTTGTGCGGGTTTCATCCAGGCTCTGCTCGCGTGATGAGGTCTCTGCCACTGTCGGGTGGTCCGATCATCCTAAAAACGGCAGATGAGCGATTCAAAATCCCGTTCGCCCTGAGCGATATAAGCCCCGCGCACGGGGCAAGGCATTACCATGATACAGGCGGTGTTTTGAGCTGTTTGAACGATTTTTCATGTCAGCTAAGCCAATGATTTACATCGATAAAAAGCTGTTTCTTGAGAGACTTGTTACCACGAACGGGCAAGAGCATCCTCGACTGCCCGGAGATTATTGCCACATCCCTTTAGACTCATGTCGCACCCCAGCGCCGCGCTCACCCACCCGAATCGCGACAAGGTTCCCGCCGACCGGGGCCGCGAGGCCATCAAACGTCCCCCCGGCTTGTTGTACGGCGTCGACGAATCACTGCCGCTGTCTCTTGCCCTGCTCAATGGCATTCAGCATGTCGGGGTCGTCGCCATCAATCTGATCTACCCGCTGGCGGTCTTCCGGGTCGCCGGGGCGCCGGTGGCCGATATCACCGCGTTGCTGTCGCTCGGCCTGGTCGTGCTCGGCGTGGGCGCCTTGATCCAATCCTGGCGCAACAGCCCTCTGGGCTGCGGCTTCATGGCGCCGACCGGATTCGCCGCCGCCTACTTCGGGGCTTCGGTGCTGGCGGCGAAGACCGGCGGCCTGTCCTTGCTGTTCGGCATGACCGTGTTCGCGGGTCTGCTCGAAATCCTGTTGTCCCGGGTGCTCAAACGCCTGCGTGCCTTCCTGCCCACCGAGTTGTCGGGTCTGGTGTTGTTCATGATCGGAGTGGCGGTCGGCATTGCCGCGGTGCGCCTGCTCCTCGGCGCTGAGGCGGGCGCCCCGCGTCCGGCGGAGTGGGGGGTGGGCGCCGCTACCCTGGGTGTCATGGTGGCCCTGAATGTCTGGGGCAGGGGACCCGTCAGGATGTTGTGTGCCCTGATCGGGCTGGCCGCCGGCTATGGGCTGGCCTTCGCGACCGGCGTACTCGGGGATGAGCCGGTTGCTCGCCTCCTGGCGACACCCTGGTTGATGCTGCCCCGTCCCTGGATGGGGCCCTGGTCCTTCGACCCGGCTCTCTCCCTGCCCTTTGCCATCGTCAGCCTGGCCTCGGCCATGAAGGCTGTCGGCACCGTCGCCATGTGCCAGCGCATGAACGACGCGGATTGGGTGCGCCCTGAGCCGTGCTCCGTGTCGCGCGGGGTCCTGGGCGAAGGCCTGGTCACGGCCCTGTCCGGCCTGGCCGGCGGAGTCGGGGTCAATCTCTCGACGCCATCGGTCGGGGTGGCGGCGGCCACGGGTGTCGCCAGCCGCCAGTTGGCACAGGTCGTGGGGTTCTTCTTCCTGTTCCTGGGCTTCATGCCCAAGGTGGCGGCGCTATTCGCGATCATGCCGCGCGTGGTGATGGCCGCCGGACTCCTGTTTGCCGCGTGCTTCATCATCGTCAATGGCCTCCAGACGATGACGTCCCGCCTGCTCGACATCCGTCGGACGCTGGTCATCGGGTTGGCCATCGTGGCTGGACTGGTCGTCGATATTTTCCCCGGCCTGGCGCATGGCTTGCCCACGGGTCTGGCCTCACTCGCCTCGTCCTCCTTCGCTACCGCGACCTTGGTCGCGCTGCTGCTGAACCTGCTGTTCCGGCTCGGGGTGAAGCAAAAACGGGTGTTGCGGATCGAGCCGGCCGAGGTCGGCGGGCCGGCGATCAGCGATTTTATGCAGGCCCAGGGGGCAAGCTGGGGCGCCCGCCCGGAGATCGTCGCCCGCGCGAATTTCGCCGCCAATCAGTTTACGGAGGCCATTGCCGGGCAGGACTGGGAAACCGGCATGCTCACGCTGGAAGCCGGCTTCGACGAATTCAATCTCGATATCCAGTTCAGTTATCGCGGATGCCCGCTGAGTTTCCCCGACCGGCGCCCGACCGAACGGGAAATCATCGAATCCGACTGCGGCATCCATCTGCTGGCCGGCTACCTGCTGCGTCACAGCGCGGACTCTGTGCGTTCCGAATCCCGCGGGGGAATGGTCCATGTCTGGTTGCACTTCGATCACTGATGGCGGTTGCACATTCGTGGGTCTCGTCCACAGCCAGGTCAGGCCGTCACGGCGCCGGATGACCGTGCCGCTCAGACCTTGCGGATGGCTTTACGGCGCTGCTTCAACAGCCGAGTGCAGAGCAGGACGCAGAGCACGATGACGTAAATCCCGGGTTCGGTGACGTCGCGCTTGACCAGCCAGAAGAAATGCAGCACCCCGGCAATGCCGGCTACGTAGACCAGACGGTGCAGCGGCTTCCAGTGTTTGCCAAGATGGCGAATCATGCGATTGGTCGAGGTCATGGCCAGCAGGAACAGGATGCCGTAGGCAAGCATGCCTGCCGTGATGTAGGGGCGCTTGAGAATATCCTTGACGATTTCCGCCACATCAAAAAACTGCTCGAACACCACGTAGGTAGCCAGGTGCAGGCTGGCGTAGAAGAAGGTGAACAGGCCGAGCATGCGGCGCAACCGCAGCGGCCAGAACCAGCCCAGGTAATAACGCAGGGGCGCCACCGCCAAGGTCATCATCAGGAAGTTGAGTGTCCAGATGCCGGTAACACGGGTCACCGCGTCCACGGGTTCCGCCCCCAACTGGCCGCGGATGCCGCCCACCAGCATCAGGAGGGCAGGCGCGCAAGCAACGAGGAAAAACAGGCGCTTGAGCCAGAGCAGCCCATGGTCCGTCAAGGCCCCCGAGTTCGGGTTGAAGAAATTCCCGCCGGGGGTCATCAGAGATGAAGTCAGTTCGCTTGAGCGTATGGCCATGGCCTAGTCCTGCCCGGCGGCATCATGCTTGCCGCCCTGTCGGCGCGCATAGGCGGGTCGCAGCAAATAGTTCCCGCGAGTGAGGGTGTCGCGGAGGTAGCTGGCCACCGCCTCAAGATTGATCTGATATGACTTGAAAGTGAAGCCGCGCTTCAGGATGTCGCGGACGCAGATGATCTCGGCATCCGCCAGGCCGATGGCCGTCGGTTCCTGATCCTTGAGCGTTCCGAACAGTCGGTCCCAGCAGGAGAACACGGCGCCATAGTTGCTGTCATGCTCCTCCCGCAGCACGGAGTGATGAACGCGGTGCAGGCGCGGCACGATGAATATCCATGACCATTCCCGCTCATGCGGGAAGGTGATGTTGGTGTGATGGAACAGGACGAACAGGGTGATCAGGGTCTGGGTGAACAGGACGACGCCGGGGTCCACACCGATGACCGCAATGAACAGGACGCGCACCAAGGCCTCCATCAGCAGTTCGGCAAGGTGGAATCTCAGACCGGTCGTGACATTCAGCGTCAGGTCGCTGTGGTGCACTCGATGAAAGCGCCACAGCCAGTCGGAGTGATGCGTCAGGTAATGCCAGCCGTACATGGCCAGGTCCAGTAACACGAAGGACAGCGCGTACTTGGCGAAACCGTCCGGCATGTCGCTGAGCAAACCCATGCCGGCGAACTGTTGCGCTACCAGGTACAGGGCCGGAATAGACAAGACCGAGAGCGTGATGTCATTGAAGAGAAAGAGGGTCACGTTGGTTAGGTAGGAATCCTTGATGACCTTGACCCCGGGTTTCAGGTAGGGCTTTCGGCGTTCGACCACTGCCAGGAATATCAGGGTGATGATCACCACCAAGGCCAGGACGTCATCCGAAAGAAACCATTGGGTCGGAAGCTCAAAACCAAACCGTGCCGTATCCAACATTGTCATACTCCTCCTTATTGTTTCCGGGCTTTGACCACCCGATCGGCAAAGGGTTTAACCGTCAGCTAAAAATTCTCGCTTCTCGGGCTGTTGTTCGCGAGTTCAAGAGATCTCTGGGCGATCGACACAAAAAACCCGGCGCCAGGGCCGGGCTTTTGCGACTCGAGAGAGGAACTATTCTTATCAAGTCGTTCAGATCAGCTATGACCCAATAGGTTCAATTTAACAGCACCAGGAATCACCTATCGGCCTGATGTGCGGGGTGGCGTGGATTTGGCGGGCCGAATCATCACCTTTATTCCTTTCCATGAACTTTTCCCCGGACGAGGCGTCCTAGTGCGTGAGTGGTTTTCTCCTAATCCTTGACCCGGCCTCGCAGCCGGGTTTTTTTTGCCAGTGGTATCCCTCGGAGCGCCGCGAAGCAGTTGACTTGCTCATTTATCCATACAGGGAGAATGCCTGGACGCTTTCGGCGCTGGCCCCATGGACAACGTCATTACTCCGGCACGGACTGGGCGTCGGGACGCTCCGCCTCGCGCCCAGTTTCGCCCGCGATTTTCCATAATCCGGCAAGCACGGTGCGCAAATGGTCGAGATCGAGGGGTTTGGCAATAAAATCGTTCATGCCGGCCCTCAGGGCGGCCTCTCGCTCCTCCGGCAACACGCTGGCGCTCAGGGCAATGATTGGCAGACCGTCTAAATCAGGTTTCTGGCGAATCGTCCGCGCGGCGCTCAGTCCATCCATGACCGGCATCTGGATATCCATCAGCACCACGTCAAAATTCCGCGGCCTCTCCATCAGGATCTCCAGGGCCTGCCGCCCCTCGGAGGCCTGGGTCACAATCGCGCCCTCCCGCTGCAAGGCGCGATCCGCCACCATTAGATTGATCCGGTTGTCATCGACCAGCAGCACCCTGAGGCCGCTCAATTGCGGCAGTACCGGGGCGGCCGGCTGCGCCGGCAGACTTGCCGGCGGGCCCTGTTCAAACCGTGCCAGGGGAACCTCAATCCAGAATGTGCTGCCTGCCCCAGGTCTGCTGGAGGCGCCGATTTGGCCATGCATCAGTTCCACCAGGCGCTTGCCGATGACCAAACCCAGGCCTGTACCGCCGAAACGCCGCGTCATGCTCGGATCGGCCTGGGTGAAGGGTTTGAACAGTCGCGCCAGGGTCTCGGCAGGAATGCCGATGCCGGTATCGCGCACTTCAAAGCGAACCCGCACCTCGGATTCGGTAACGGCAGTCTCCCGCGCCACGACCTCGACACGTCCCCGCTCGGTGAACTTCACGGCATTGCCACACAGGTTGGTCAACACCTGCACCAGGCGCATGGCATCGCCGCAGAGACGATCGTGTAAGGCCGATTCGTTGCGTACAGCAAACTCGATGCCCTTGTCGGCGGCCGAGATGGCAAACAGATGTTCCAGACGCTCCAGGATTTCCGTAAGGGTGAGGGGCAGTTGTTCCAGTTCGAATTGCCCTGACTCAATTTTCGACAAGTCGAGAATGTCGTTGATGATCAGCAACAGGCTATCGCCCGCCTCAAGGATATGACGCACCATGGCCGCCTGTCCAGGCTCCAGCGGCTCATGCTGGAGCAATTGGGCCAGGCCCAGGACGGCATTCATCGGTGTGCGGATTTCATGGCTCATGTTGGCGAGGAACTGACTCTTGGCGGCACAGGCGGCCTCCAGTTCGGCGGTGCGTTCGGTCACCTTCCGCTCCAGGCTCTCGCTCAATTCGCGGTAGCGTCGCTCGCTTTCACGCAGGTTGGACTCAGAGCGTCTCATCTCGGTGATGTCCGTGTGGGTGCCGACCGCCCGTAGCGGCCGCCCAGTGGGGTCGCGCTCCACCACCTGGCCTCGGCAAAGTATCCAGCGATAGGCCCCTTCACGATCCCGCAGGCGAAACTCGACCCGGTAATGTCCCGGATCAAGCAGCCATTCGTGGATACGGCTCAATACGGATTTCCGCTCGTCAGGGTGGAGCAGGTCGATGAAAAGGCTCCGCACATCACCGGTGAGCTCGGAGGCTTCATAACCCAGCATCTGAAAATAGGCCGGGCTGCAGAAGACCTTACCGCTGGGCACCAGCCAGTCCCAGAGGCCTTCGTGCGTGGCATCCATGGCCAGGCGATAGCGTTCCTCGCTGGCCCGCAGTTCCTCGGTGCGTTCCGCCACCCTGTGTTCGAGCTCGGTGTTGGCTTCCCGGAGCCGCTGTTCCGAGAGCTTGCGCGCCGAGATGTCACGGATGAACGCCACCACGGTATCGGTGGGCACGTCGACCAGGGCGCTGACCTCGACGTCGATGACCTGGCCAGCGCGGGTACGGTGGCGAGTCTCGAACAAACCCGCACCCTCCGCCAGCAATGCCTGGAAATGCGCTTGGAATTCCTCGGGAGTATGGAGTACATCGATGTCGGGAATGGTCATTCCCAGGAGTTCATTCCGGGTGTACCCGGTCATGACTTCGGCGGCGGCATTGATATCCAGAATCCGTCCCTGGGTGTCGATGAGCCAGAAGGCATCCTTGGTGGCGCTCAACATCTTGGCATAACGCGAAGCGGCCCGCTCCTGGGCCACCTCCGCCTGACGACGCTGGGTGATATCGAGGATGAAACCGCTCCAGATCGTAGGTTGACCGGGCAGCGCGGGATTGGGCAGCGAGCAGATCTGGACCCATTTCACCACGCCCGAGTCCAGGACCATCCGGGCTTCCACACTGAAGGACTGTCCGCCCTGAACGGCCTTCAGGTTCTCTTCACGCAGTCGTGGCAAATCCTCCGGATGGACCCGATTCCAGATCAGCCCGATATCCGCCAGCAAATCGCTTTCGCTTAATTCCACTCGATCTTCAAGTTTTTAGCGGGTTCTACGCTCTTGACATCCGGCCAAAAGTATAATTTGGGGGTTCCGATGAGCGAATGTTTGGGTGAGCCGTCATTTTTAACCAGCCGTTGCCGTTTGT
>Ga0172373_10009927_pt1 | contig 11708 bp, 8 predicted proteins | sample Lak10m_2_FD_114546 | JGI IMG/M metagenome (GOLD analysis project Ga0172373, IMG submission 114546) | Freshwater microbial communities from Kabuno Bay, South-Kivu, Congo - kab_092012_10m | ecosystem: Environmental > Aquatic > Freshwater > Lake | place: Democratic Republic of the Congo: South-Kivu... | reverse complement strand
CCTGGAGAGCGACCCTGCGAACGCGGAGGCGCTCAAGGGGATCACCAACATCTACCGCCTGCAGGAGCGTTACGCCGACGCGATCAAGCTCTACGCCTCGTACGAGAAGAGCAAGGGCGACGCCCCCGACGATGTCGACCTGCTCAACAACCTCGGCGTGCTGTACCGGCTCACCAAGCAGTTCAAGGAAGCCGAGGCCGCCCTGCGGCGCGTCCTCTCCGTCAAGCCCAAGGATCTGACCGCCTACAAGAATCTGGCGGTGCTTTACCTCGACTGGAACAAGCTCGCGATGGCCGAGAAGATGTCGCTGGTCGCCAGCGATCTCGACAAGGAGCTCAATGGCGGCAAGGCCACCGACTCCGGTATCGCCGTCAACCTGGGGCGGATCCGCCTGATCCAGGACGAGGACCGCTCCCCCGGCCGGGCCATCGACTCGTTCCTCCGCGCCGTCGAGATCAACCCGAACGACGCGACCGCGCGGTTCAACATCGGCGTCATCGCGCTCAAGTACCGGGACTTCGCCACCGCGGAGCAGCAGCTCTCAGCCGCCGCCAAGAGCTCGCCCAACGATCCGGAGATCGCCATCGCCTACGCCTTTGCGCTCGAGGGCGCCAAGAAGGGCTCCGACGCGATCGCCGCCTATGAGCGCGCGGCGCGGCTGCTGCCCAAGGAGAGCTGCGACATCGTCTGGGGCATGGCGATGGTCTACCGGGCCGACAAGGTCTGGGACAAGACCGTCGACCGGCTCAAGCACTACCAGGACCTGAAGTGCACCCAGGTGGCGGCGGACAAGGTCTCTGCGGAGCTCAAGAAGGCGGAGTACTTCAAGAACCCGCCCAAGGAGGCACCGGAGGAGGCCACCGCCGATCCGGCAGCCGCACCGGCGACGCCCTGACGCAGCGCCTCCGCCCGCCCCTCTCCCTCGGATCGTTGTGATCCTGAAAACCGCGTGGTAAGTCAGTGGGTTCCCGTCATCCGACGTTGAATCCGGAGTCTGGCATGCGCATGTCGCTTCTGATCGGCCTTGGCCTCCTCTCCATCGCGCCTGCACTCCGGGCCGAGGACAAGGTCACCTACAAGTCATCGGCCCTCGACTTTTCCGACATCACCGTCGAAGGAGAGCTGTCCAAGCCGATGGAAGGCGCCTTCCAGGGCCGGACCAAGACCAAGTTCAAGGCGGCCATCAAGTTCCGGCCCCACTTCGACCCCGAGCTGCACCGCGCCAACGAACGGCTCTAACGAGAGGCTCCCGACATGTCCGAGAACAAGCCCCTCCGGCTCCGTGTCACCGGCGCGGACGGATCACAGCGTGACCTCGATCTGCCCGGTGCCAACCACATCATCGGCAGCAGCCCCGACGCCGCGATCCGTCTCGAAGACGACACCGTCAGCGCCCTGCACGCCCGCATCCGCGTCCGCAACGGCGTCGTCACCGTCACCGACCTTTCCGACACCCACACGCACATCGACGGGGCGGAGGTGGGGGTCGATACGGCGTTCGGCGTCGGTCAGCGACTCACCGTCGGCAGCTTCAGCATCGAGCGGCTCGACGAGCCGGCGCCGGCCGTAGCAGCGGAGGACCCGCTGGCGGCTGCGCGCGCCGAGGCGGCCCGGATCATCGAGGCGGCTCGCAAGGAGGCGGAGCGTCTCGAGGCCGTCCGACAGGAGGCCGCGCGACTCGAGGCGGAGCGTCAAGCGGCCGAGAAGGCCGCCGCCGAGGAGGCCGCCCGGGTCGCTGCCGAGAAGGCTGCCGCTGAAGAGGCCGCCCGGGTTGCGGCTGAAAAGGCCGCCGCCGAAGAGGCTGCCCGAGTTGCGGCTGAGAAGGCCGCCGCCGAGGAGGCCGCCCGCCTCGCAACGGAGAAGGCCGCTTCCGAGGCCGACGCCTTGGCTGCAGCGCGTGCCGAGGCGGCTCGCATCATCGAGAACGCCAAGGCCGAGGCGGCCCGACTCGAGTCTGAGCGCGCCGCCGCCGACAAGGCGGCGACAGAGAAGGCCGAGGTGGAGCGGATCCTCGCCGAGGCCAAGGCCGAGGCTGCGCGGATCGCCGGCGCCAAATCCGCTGCGGAGCAGGCCGCCGCCGACAAGGCCGCTGCCGAGAAGGCCGCTGCCGAGAAGGCCGCCGCCGACAAGGCCGCTGCCGAGAAGGCCGCTGCCGAGAAGGCCGCCGCGGAAAAGGCCGCCGCCGACCGGGCCGAGGCGGAGCGGATCATCGCCGAGGCCAAGGCTGCTGCGGCTCAGATCGGGTCTTCGCGTGCGGCGCCGTCCTCCCCTGTGGCGGAGGAGGCCGTTCCGGCCCCCGCCGTGCCGCTCACCAAGAAGAAGGGTCGTTCATCCGAGCCCGAGCACCGCGTTGCCGCAAGCCACGGCAACGCTGCGCTGGCGCTCCGCAGCGTGCTGGACGCCCCCAAGACGTCCAAGCCGGCCGACCCGGTCCTGACCGACTACGCCGCGCGGTTCCTTTCGCGCGACCTGCCCGAAGTGCTGCGTCCGACGACCACCGAGCGTCGGCTTCAGGTGGCGCTCGTCTGGGGCGACAACCAGTTCCTCGATGTCAAAGACGTGCAGCCCGGCGCCGGCCTCACGATCGGCACCAACGCCGACCTCGCGATCGCCGCGCTCTCCGGGCAGGTGCCGTTCATCCAGTCCACACCGGCGGGCTTTCGCGTCACCCTGCCCGGCTCGGGCGACCCGGTCGTCGAGGTGGATGGCAAGCCGCACACCGGCGATGAGCTGAACCGACTCGCCGGCGCCTCGCCTGTGCAGGTGCCGGTGGCGGGCGTCGCCTACGACATCGGTCTCAACGACCGCGTCGTGCTGCGGTTCGGCCAACTCTCCGTCATCGCCCGCTACACGCGGCCGCAGATCATCGCGGTCCGCAAGCTCGCGGAGCGGATGGACCTCGAGTTCCTCGTCACCTTCCTCATCCTCGTCCTCTCCGGCCTCGCCTTCATGACGATGGTCGGCCTCACCGACCTCGACGTCCACGAGGCGAGCGAGGACCTCTCCAAGGCCAAGGCGCAGTTCGCCAAGTTCCAGGCGTTCACCAAGCGCGAGGAGAAGAAGAAGGAGGAGAAGAAGAAGAAGGAAGAAAAAAAGAAGCAGGAGAAGAAGAAGGAGCCCGAGAAGAAGCCGGAGAAGAAGAAAGAGCCCGAGAAGAAGAAGGAAGACCCGCCGGCCGGCGCCGCAGGCGAGAAGGCGAAGGGCGACGAGGGCAAGTTCGGCAAGCCCGAGGCCAAGAAGGCCGACGCCGACCCCTCCAAGGCCGGTGCACCCAACGTCGACACCAACAAGAAGGAGACCGACCGCGCGGTCGTCGCCAATGCCGGTCTGCTCGCGCTCTTCGGCCCCAGCGGCGGTCGCCCGGCGGCGGTCAGCAACGTCTTCGGCCCCGGCGGCCTCGGCACCGGCAAGAATCGCACCATGGGTGGCCGCACCGCGGGCGCCGGTGAGGGCGACGCCAGCGGCGCCGGCGGTCTCGGAGCGCGCGGCACCGGCTCCGGCGGCGGCGGCAACGGCCTCGGACTGGGTGGTCTGGGCGGCAAGGGCAGCGGTCGAGGTGGCGGCGGCAACGGTGGCACGGGCGTCAATCTGGGCGGCATGGGCGGCGGCGGTGGCGCGCCCAAGATGTCCAGCGGCGGCGTGACGACCAAGGACAGCTGCATCAGCCTCAAGAACGACATCATGCGGGTCTTCCGCCGGCACCTGATGGAGCTCAAGTACTGCTACGAGAAGGCGCTTCAGGGCAACCCGGGGCTCAAGGGCTCGCTCAAGCTCAACATCACCATCACGCCGAGCGGCGGCGTCGCCGGGGCCCGCGTCTCCGACTCGACGCTGGGCGATGCCGGTGTCCACAGCTGCATCACGAGCAACGCCGCTCGGTGGTCGTTCCCCGAGCCGGAGGGTGGCGTGGAGTGTCCCGCCAGCTTCCCGCTCAACTTCACCGAGTAATCGCTCACGGTCCGTGCGCCGGAGCGTCTCCTGCGCGAGGCGCTCCAGCTACTTCGAGAGGCAGGACGGAATGAAGACCCGCTTGGCGACAGCTCTGGCCGCACTCCTCCTCGCCGCTCCGGCGTGGGCCGACGAAGACGAGGAGTCGGGAGAGGAGAGCTCGGGAGAGGAGAGCACCGAGAAAACGCTCCAGGAGACCAAGGAGCAGAAGAAGGCTGCGCTCGAGGGACAGGGGGAGGAGTCTCCGGCGGGCGAGCTCAACGCTGTCCGTCATGGGCTCTACGTCGAGACGGGCATCGGCATCTTCGGCGGCCTGCGCGGCACCAGCCCGACCACCGGCTCCAGCCGCGCCATCTCCAACACCCAGCCGTACATGGCGGTGACGGTGGGCTACGACCTGCCGCAGTTTCCGTGCAACTTGTTCCTCACCCTGGGACACGGCTCGAGCGCGCAGACCAACTACAAGCTCTCGGGCGGGGTGACCTCGATCGAGAACTTCAGCGTCATCCCGGTCGAGGCGGGCTTCCGCGTCGGCGCGGAGATCGTCGGCCGGTTCCGCCTCAATCTGGCAGGCGTCGCAGGTATGAGCTTCTTTGACCCGGAGCTCGACCCGTCGGGTGAGAAGAAGTACTCCGGCGTTCACGTCGGCGGCGGCGTCGGTTTCGAGTATGTGACCGGCTACGATGCCGTGACGTTCGGGGTCGAGGCGCTGGTGCGCTACCACACGGCAGGCGGGCTGATGACGCTCGCCGCCTACCCCCGCGTCAAGTACGTCTTCTAGATTCTCCCCCCGTAGGCGCCATCGGCCCCCCGCCGCCTCCCCGACGAGGCCGCGGGGGTTCGCTTTTTGGGCGCACCGCAGCCGCGCGCGGCCCCTCGATGGGTGATAAGGGGGCGTCGTTCAACCCCCTCCCCCACTGAGGTCCCGCATGCTCGTCCCGCCCGTACTGGAGCTTTCCAAGGACCTGGGGCGCCACCTGCGCGCCGGTCAGCCGTGGGTGTTTCGCAAGGCGCTGGTCGACCTGCCACGACACCTGCCGGCCGGGACGATCGTCGACCTGGTGGAGCGCGGCGCGTTCGTCGCCCGCGGGTATCTCGACCCGCACTCGCCGATCAGCGTGCGCGTCCTGACCCGCAACCCCGGCGAGCGGGTGGACGCCGGCTTCTGGAAGGCGCGCATCGCCCGGGCCGTCGAGCTGCGGCAGGCGCTGTTCGCCGACTCGGAGGTGAACGGCTACCGGGTGATCAACGGCGAGGGCGACTTTCTCCCAGGTGTGATCGTCGACCGTTACGCCGACTTTGCCGTCGTCAAGCTGTACAGCGCCGGGCTCAAGCCGCACCGGGGCGCGATCGTCAAGGCGCTGATGGAGCTGCTGCCGATCCGCGGCGTCTGGGGCCGCGACGAGGTGGCGCGCGAGGACGAGGACGAGCCGTCGGGTGGCCAGTGTCTGGCCGGGGAGGTGCCGCCGGAGCAGATCGCCATCCGCGAGCGGGGCGTGACGCTGCTGGTCGACGTTCGTCGCGGCCAGAAGACCGGGCTTTTTCTCGATCAGCGCGAGAACCGAGCCGCCGTACGCCGCTGGTCGGCGGGCCGGACGGTGCTCAACTGCTACTCCTACACCGGTGGCTTCTCGGTGCAGGCGGCGCTGGGCGGCGCCCGGCGGGTCGTCTCCGTCGACCAGGACGCCGACGCGATGGCGCTGGCGGGGGAGATCTTCGTCGCCAACGGGATGGACCGGCTGCAGCACGACTTCGTCACGGGCGACGTCAACACCTACCTGGCGAGCGCCCGGCGAGAGGGTGCGACGTTCGACCTGATCGTGCTCGACCCGCCGGCCTTCACCAAGTCGCAGAAGACCGTCGAGTCGGCCCAGGAAGGGTACGCGAGCATCAACCGCGCCGCGCTGCAGCTGCTGCCGCCGGGGGGCATTCTGGTCACCGCAAGCTGCTCCGCCCGCGTCTCGGCGGAGGAGTTCTTCCAGGCGGTCAAGGAGGCGGGGTTCAAGGCCAAGGCCGACCTGCAGCTGCTGGAGAGCCATCTGCAGCCGGCCGATCATCCGGTCCAGGTGCAGCTGCCGGAGGGGCGGTATCTCAAGCTGCTCGTGCTGCGGAAGCTGAACTGACCTCGTCAGGGAGCAGCTCGTAGAGCCCCTGCCGCCCGGCCACCTTTGCGGCGAGCAGCGTCAACGGCAGCGCCGCCGGCAGGACCGCCGGCCCGAGCAGCTCCGCCGCCATCACCGCCATCGTCCACGGACACTGCGTCGCCGCGCCCAGCAGCGCCGCCATCGCCGAACCGGCCGCCATCGCGGGAGGCAGCGCCAGCGGACCGGCCAGCGCCCCACCCAGCGACGCTCCGGCCACCAGCAGCGGCGTCACCTCCCCGCCAACGAAGCCTGCCCCTACCGTCGCCGCCGTCAGCAGCAGCTTCCACGCGCCATCCGTCGCACTGACGCCGCCCTCGAACGCGCGCTGCCAGAGCGACACGCTGAGGCCGAGATAGGCGTCCGATCCGGCCAGCCGCCAGAGCGCCAGCACCAGCAAGCCGCCCACGAGCAGGCGGACTCGCAAGTCCGGCGCCCATCGCTGCATCGCACCGCGGAACCTCTCAAGCGTGCGGACAAAGCTCCACGCCACCGCACCGCACAAGAGCCCCAGCAGCAGCCAACGCGGGGTCTGACCCACCATCGACACGAGGTCGTCCACCCCGATGGACAGCCGCGGCAGGGTCGTATGAGGCGCCCCGAGGGCGTGCGCCATCAGGTGGCCCGTGGCGGCGGACAGCGTCGCCCCGACAACGACCGGCCACTCGCGCCCCGCGGCAGGCAGCCCCGCCCGCAAGCCTCGCGGCCGTGCGACCTCCAGCACGAACAGCACCGCCGCGATCGGGGTCCCGAAGACCGCGCCGAAGCCCCCTGCAACACCCGCCGCCACCACGCCACGATGGACGAGGGGAGAGGTCGGCGCTCCCCCGCCCCACAGCGCGCGCCACGGCGCCGCCACCGCCGCACCCAGCTGCACGGCCGTCCCCTCCCGGCCGGCGCTGCCGCCCCAGAGGTGCGTCCAAAGCGTGCCCAGCAGCACCCACGGGCCCAGCGCGGCGGGCGTCGGATCGCCGTGTCGCAGCCCCCGCAGCACCTGCCGCATACCCGGCAGCGCAGGGCGCGCGAGTCGCATCCCCGCCCAGCCCAGCAGCACGCCGGCGATCGGCAGCCCCCAGGTCAGGGCCGGTTGCGCCAGCCGCGTCGCCGTCACCCACGCCATCGCCCACAGAAACGCCGCCCCGGCCAGCCCGCACGACAGCCCGGCGAGCAGGCCCAGCGCGGCCCAGCGCCAGAGGCTGCGGGTATGGGGGTGATCCGGATCAGGGGTGTCGACGCGAGTGATCACGGCGCCGCACGGTGCGGGAGGGCGGGCCGAGCGTCAAGCGAGCGACCGATGGCCGCCCGGAGCCTTGTGAAGCCGCAGTCGTCGTGCGACAAGACGCGCGGCGTCGACACACGGACGGCGCATCCGGCGCAGAGAGGTCCCATGAAGCGGTACTGGCAGCTGTTGTTGAGCGTGGGGCTGAGCGCCGTCTTCGTCTGGCTGAGCCTGCGCGGCACGCGGCTGGACGAGGTGGGGCAGGCGCTGCTGCAGGCCGATCCGCTCAAGGCCGTCCTCTTCCTGCTCGTGCTCTCCTTGATGCATTTCGTCCGGGTGGCCCGCTGGGGGCTGCTGGTGCGACCGCTGGCGCCGGTGCCGTTTCGCAGCCTCAACGAGCTGTGTGCGGTGGGGATCATGGCGCTGACGCTGCTGCCGCTGCGGCTGGGCGAGCTGGCCCGGCCGATGCTGCTGGCGCGGCGCTATCCGGTGCGCCGGACGGCAGCGCTCGCGGGCGTCGTGGTGGAGCGGGTGGCCGACGGGCTGTTCATGGGGCTGCTGCTGGTGCTGATGCTCCATTCGCTGGGTAACGCGATGAACGGAGAGAGCGTCGGCTACGTGCGCGCCGGTGGCCAGCTGGTGACGGTGGCGTTCGGGGCGCTGCTGGTGGCGCTTTGGGCCGCCTACCGGCACCGGTCGCTCGTGGAGCAGCTGCTGCGCCATACGGTCGGCCGCGCCTCGCCCTCGCTGGGAGAGAAGCTGGTCGGCGTGGTGGAGAGCTTCACGGAGGGGCTGGCGGTGCTGCCGTCCCTCGCGGCGCTGGGGCGGTTTCTGCTCATGACGGCGCTGTTCTGGGGGCTCAACGGCGTCGGCGTCTGGGTGCTGGCGCGGGCCTTTGGCTTGGAGCTGACAGCGCTGCAGTCGCTCACCGTCCTTGCCCTGCAGGTGATGGGCGCGATGATCCCCGCCGGCCCCGGCATGGTGGGTACGCTGCAGTTCTTCACCCGGATGGGCGTGGGGCTGTTCGTCACGGCGCCGGAGCAGGTGCCGACGATCGCTGCGTTCGCGCATGCCGGCTGGCTGATGGGCTTCCTGCAGCCGGTGCTGTTCGGGCTGTACTTCGTCGTGACGGGACGCGTTCAGCTGCAGGAGGCGCTCGGCTTGCCGGCCGCTGCACCCACACCGGCGACGACGGCCGCTGCCGGACGCTGAGCGCGATCAACAGCTGCGTCTACAGACGTGCATGACTATGGACACAAACGTCCATGATCACGAACGTCAACATGTGCATCAGGCGACCCGCTGATAGAGCGCCCGGAGAGCCTCCTCGTCCAAGGCGAGGAACGCCTCGACGACGGCCGGGTCGAACTGCGTGCCGGCACAGCGGGCGATCTCCGCACGCGCGGCCGACAGCGGCTGACCCTTGCGATACGGGCGATCGTTCACGATGGCGTCGAGGGTGTCAGCCACCGCAAAGATGCGGGCCCCCAGCGGGATCTGATCGCCCTTGAGTCGGCGCGGATAACCGGTGCCGTCCCAGCGCTCCTGATGAGAGAGGACGATCTGCGCGGCCTCCTCGAGGAACGGTATCCGCTCGATGATCGCGTAGCCGATGTCCGGGTGGCGCCGCATCTCCGTCCACTCGTCCGGCGTCAGCGGCCCCGGCTTGAGCAGGATCTTGTCGGCGACACCTATCTTGCCGATGTCGTGCAGCAATGCCCCGCGCGCCACGATGTCGCGCACGCTGCCATCGAGGCCGAGCCGGTCGGCGATGGCGAGGGTGATGCGCACCACCCGCTGCGAGTGATCGCCCGTCTCGTGCTCGCGGGCGTCCAGCGCCGCCACCAGCGCCGCCAGCGTCGACTGATACGCGCCCGCCACCGCCTGCAGCGCCGCGGCCAGGTCACGGGTCTTTTCCTCCACCCGCTCCTCCAGCCCGCGACGGTACTGCTCCGCCTCCTGCTGCGATCGACGACGCCCGAGCGCCCGCTCGATGGCCCGCACGAGGTCGACGACCCGTGGCGGCTTGAGCAGGTAATCGTCGGCTCCGCGGCGCAGGCACTCCACCGCCGTCTCGGTGTCGCCGTAGCCAGTGAGCATCACCACGGCGACACCGGGATGCGACGCGCGCAGACCATCCAGCAGCCACAGGCCATCGCGCCCGGGCATCTTGAGGTCGCTGATCACCAGCGCGGGCGGCTCGGCGGCCACCCGCGCCAGCGCCTCCTCGGCGCCGGAGACGGACAAGGCGACGTACCCCTCGTCCTCCAGCAGCGCGCACAACACCTCGCGCACGCCCGGCTCGTCATCGACCACCAGCACACTCACGGCCGGAGGACGCACCTCCGCAGCCGCTGCATCGATCCCGTGGGACATCGGCAACTCCCAGGCAACAACCGCCTGACCGTCTGCCGTGGGTTTATTCCACAGTCGTGCGTCGATGCCTACCGTCGCGATCCAGCCCGGGCGCCGCCACTACCGCTGCGTCGCGGCCGCCACCCGCGGGTCGACCAGCGCGCACTCCTTGATTTTGTACAGGAGCGCCTTGTACGAGACGCGAAGCTGCCGTGCCGCCTGCCGCTTGTTCCAGCCGCACCGACGCAGCGTCCGGCCGATCGCCTCCCGCTCCGCCACCACCTGCGCCCGCCGGGAGATCTCCTTGAGCGAACCGCTGTCGCGGGCCGCGCCCGACGCCTCCCCCAAGGTGGCGTCCCCCTCCCCCTCCAGCACCCCCAGCCACGCCAACGCCGCCGCCGCGTCGCCAAAGCGGGCCACAGGCGTCGTCATCGCACCGGAGACCAAACCTGGAGCGATCGGCGTCGCACTGCCCAGCGCCATCGACTGCTCCGCCGGGCGGTTCAGCTCCCGCAGCACCGCCCGCGCGTCCCCCAGCACCACCACGCGACGGACGAGGTTCTCCAGCTCGCGGACATTGCCCGGCCACGGGTAGCGGACGAACCGCTCCATCACATCGTCCGGCAGCACGTCCAGGCCGCTCTCGTAGCGGGCCGCGTAGCGCCGCAGAAAGTGCTCCACGAGGATCGGCACGTCATCGGGCCGCTCGCGGAGCGCCGGCACCCGCACGCTCACCACGTTGAGTCGGTAGTACAGGTCGCTGCGAAAACCGCCGCGCGCGATCTCCGCCTCCAGATCGCGGTTGGTGGCGACGATCACCCGCGTATCGACCGCCACCGGCCGCGTACCACCCACGCGAAAATACTCGCCGTCCTGCAGCACCTGCAGCAGCTTGGCCTGCATCTCGGGGGGCATCTCGCCGATCTCGTCGAGAAACAGGCTGCCGCCGCTGGCCAGCTCGAACTTGCCCTTGGTGTCCTGCATCGCACCGGTGAACGCGCCGCGCTGGTAGCCGAACAGCTCGCTCTCGAGCAGGCTCGCCGGCAAGGCCGCGCAGTTGATCTTGAGAAACGGCCGCGGCGCCCGCGGGCTGCGGGCGTGTATGGTCCGCGCCACGACGTCCTTGCCCACGCCGCTCTCGCCGCGCACCATCACCGGCACATCGGTGGCCGCCACCCGGGCGACGACCCGCCACACCTCGTCCATCAGCCCCGACGCGGAGACGAACTCCGGCACGCCGTGTCGCGTGCGCCCGCCGCTGCCGCCCGTCTGCGCCGTCGTCGCGCGCGCTTCCTCCCGTGCATCGTCCGCCTGCAGTCCGTCCCGCTCCGCCGCCACCGCCCCGCTCATCGGCCCCCTCGCGTCCCGCCGGCCGGCCACGTCGTCCGGCGTCCGGTCGCCGCCGAAGATGGCCGCGCACCGCCCTCGCGGCAACTGCGCGCCGAGGACGCTCCGGTGGTAGCGTCGCGCCACGGAGAGATCGGGCGATGGCGCATCGGCGAACATTCTGGCTGCTGCTGGTGTCGGTGCTCGCCGCCGCGTGCGACCGGGTCGGCGAGCTGCGCGGGACGGTGCAGGTCGGGCCGGGACAGACGCCCGGCCTCGCGGTGATGGCGGTGCTGTGGCGGCAGGAGACCGTCACCGACGCCGACGGCCGCAACAGCACGAAGAGCACGACCGTGGCGCAGGTACGCGTCGGCACGACGCCGGCGGACGGAGCGGCCAGCAGCTTCGCTTATGGCTTCGCCGGGCTGCCGCTGGGCAGCTATCTCACCGGGGCGTATCTCGACGTCGGCGCCGATCGGTCGCTCACCACCGACCCGTTCGTCGTCGATGACGGGCCGCCCGCGATGCTCGATGGGGCCCGGCCCCGCGCGGAGAGAAACCTCTACCTACAGACCAATGCGCCGGATCGCACGTCGATACGCGGCGTGCTGCACCGCTCCGAGCGCGCGGCGGCGGGGCCGGCGCTGGTGATGGCGCTGAGCGGGCCGATCAACGATGCGCGCTCGCAGGTGGTGGCGCGTCAGTGGCTGGCGGAGGGG
>Ga0172373_10009925_pt1 | contig 11710 bp, 6 predicted proteins | sample Lak10m_2_FD_114546 | JGI IMG/M metagenome (GOLD analysis project Ga0172373, IMG submission 114546) | Freshwater microbial communities from Kabuno Bay, South-Kivu, Congo - kab_092012_10m | ecosystem: Environmental > Aquatic > Freshwater > Lake | place: Democratic Republic of the Congo: South-Kivu... | reverse complement strand
TAGCTTGGTCTAAAGCAATAGGCTTAAACCCTATGATCCTGGGTTCAAATCCCAGTGCATGTACGCGGGCATAGCTTAGCGGTCTAAAGCTGTAAGTTCAAACCTTATGATCCTGGGTCCAAATCCCAGTGCCCGTACTTCTTTTATTACAAAAATATTGACTATAAATATAAACATTTTACTATATTTATATTTGAAATTTTAATGCAATTATCATCATATATGACAATAAAATTTATTTGATATGTTAAATATCAGATTAATAAATAATTTAAAAAACAAAGATAAATATGAATGTATTTTTATTTTACAGAACATAAAAAATGGAAATACGAAAAATCATCGTTCTTGTTGATAACTTAAATTTAAATTACACTAATATTTGTTTATCATTTTCATAAAATTCTTTTAATGTTTCTTCAAATTTTTGCAAAAAATCTTCTTTGTTCATATACACTTTTGAATTTTCAATATTATAAATTTGTTGTAAATTGAAATCTATTAATATTTTTAAATTATATCCAATTGCATAATTTATGGTGCTTGTTAATTTTGATTTATAATATTGAGGATGTGTTTCTTGTGATATCAATGGTAAAATACAATAACAATCCAAAAATTCTTTGTGATAATCAATAAAATTTAAATCATGTTTTAATATTAATTTATCTTGATATTTATCAAATTCATTATCAAGAATTCCCTTTCCCACAATTTTTATTTTAAAATCATATTTAAATTTTGTTTCTAATATTGTTTTTAACAATGAAAAATCCCTTCTCTTTTTTTCAATATTTCCTTGAATTATATAAATTGGTATATCAGATTGTATTTTTTGTTCCGAATATGGCAATACATCACATTTAAAATATTTATTTTTTCCTCCAAATGGACTTAAATAAAAAATATTTGAATAGTCAATAATAGGATCACAATCATGACATATATAAAAATGTTTTAAACTGTTCTTTTTTATATTTTTAATATGTTTTGTATATATTGTGCAATTTATAAAATAATCAAATGATTTTGGAATTTCGAATATTACATTATTGTATTTTGACAAAATGTATTTTTTAAAAATTTCATCATCAAAACAATTAATGTAAATTATTTCATCAATTTCATTATTATTTATAATCAATTTGTAATTTTTTATAACAGATTCTATTATTTCATAATGATAGTTGACAGAATTTTTTATAAATATTATCATGTTATTATTAAATATAAAATAATTTAATATTTTTGTAAATTATTTTACCTGTCATAAATTATATAATTATGACAAGTAGAGAAATATCTCAAATTTTTAAGAGTATAACACATAATTTAAATAATTGCAATGATAAAATAGAATTATCAATTAATAACATGTTAATTGGTGGAAATTCTGATGAAAAATCATACAAAAAAATGAAAAAATTTAAATATTTTGTTAATCAAGCTCAAAATTCAATATTATATTTTAAAGCACTTGCAGAATATTATTATCGTATGAACTTGTTGACAACTACATATTATCAAGGAGTTGTTCAAAAGATGCAAGAAATGAAACAAAAAATGGTGGGAATGGATTCAAAAGTACAAAATATTGCAACACAATATCAACATAATTCTGAAAAAATACAAATGTTAGAATATTTTGTTGATATGATAGAAAAAATGGCAAAAAATCCTGCTGAAATTGATTTAAATTTAAAATCAAATTTAAATAATAAAATGGTAGAATATCAAACAAATACATCTATGAATTTTGGTGATGTTGTAAATACAATAAAACAATTTGATTTAAATACGGCAAATTTGCAAAATGGAGGAGGTGAAAAAACATTTGAAGAACTGGAACAAATTATAACAGCAAATGAAGAAGCAATTTTAAATTCTTTTTCAAATATAGAATTTTTAAATAAAAAAATGACATCATTAAATGAAAGAATGAAACAAGTTGTTGATAATAATGATTCATTGTTTAAATTGAGAGCAGAAGTTGAATGGGTTGTAAATACATTAGAAAATTGTGCAGATGGTACATGTGATTCTAAAGCAGTTTCACATAATTTTGATAAATTATGGAAAATTGTGAATGGAATTCAAGAAAAAATTAAAGGAGGTGAAACATTTGATGCAAAAATTGTTGAGTATATATCTGGACTTGAAAAATATATTGGAGTTTTAGAAACACAATTAAATTCAGCAGACAGAACATTAAAAGCATTAGATACAAAAAATGAAGAAACAATGCAAACACATGTAAAAAATTTGGAATCTGAATTAAATAAAAAATCACAAACTGGAGGATTATTAATGGAAGAACAATATGAAAAAGAAAATGAAAAAAGAAAAAATATCAATGAAAATATTGACTTGAAATATATTAATTGTGAATTTACATTAAAAGATGCTGAAAATAAAGAATATGCACAATTTGTTGTTTTAAAAACAATAATAAAAACATTAAATGAAGTTATTGAACAATTTTATGAATTGTGCAGTAAAAATAAAGAATTTTATAATGAAGAAAATACTGTTAATTTTTTTACACTTTGGAAAGACACATTTAAATCAAAAAAAACAAGTTATTATTTGGATTTGTTAGAAAAAACAATAGCTTATCAAAATGACACAATTTTGGCAAAAAATTTTACATTGCCAGATGATACATTTAAAATAATAATAAAAATGGAATCCTCAAAAGAATTGGAAAATTTGATAACATTATTGGAAAATACAAAATCATTTTATATATGTGCAAATTATGTAAATGCAAAATATGCAATGGGAATTATGATAATGAATCAGGATGATAATTCAAAAAATGAAGAACAAATGCAAAATTTAAATGTAATGCTGAAAGAATATGGAAATAATTTACATAAAGCAACACATTTAACATTTGATAATTTTAGTGAATCTTATGATGACACAATGAAGGGAGGAGGATTACCATACATGCATATTTTGCCAATGGAAGAAATAAATGAATTAAAAAAAATTACTGCTTTACCTGATACTTATTCTCCGATGTCATTTGATATGTACACAGAATTTACAACAGCCATAAAAGAAAATCCAGATATGAAAACTACTGATATTTTACCAACAATAAATAAAAATGTGATGTTAAAAATAAAAAATATTGAGGACAATATTGAAGGACTGTATGAAATGATATTGAATAAATTGGGTCAAACAAACAAGTCATATCGTAATTTAACAAAAGGATTGATGCCAGATAATACAATTGATTTAGTAACAATTGCTTCTAAATTTGGAGTTTTTGAAACTAAACAGTCTGGTGGAAAAATGTTATTGGGAGGAGCAGAAAAAGAACACAAACCAAGATTGGATCCATTTAAATTACAATTAGTAAAATGTCAACAAATGATAGAAGATTTTGCAGGACAATTAATTAATTTAAAAGAATGGATGAAAAGAAATGCATCAGGAAAATTAGAAAAAAGTAATAATAATGGACAATATAATTCTTTAGCATCACAATCAAAATTATTGTTACAAATACAAAAAAAAATAGATTCAACAGTTGTTTCTGGAAGAAATAGCTATATTAAAGTTATTCCAATGATTTTTTTTATTGTAGAATTTCCTCCACATATATATTTGAACAATTCTGTTAAGGATTTTTATAAATTTACATATGCTGACCAAAAAATAAAAAGAACACACTATTTAGAAAATGGATCAGAAGAAGTAACTGAATATAATGGCGCACATGCCGCATTTTTTGCATCAAATAATAAAAATGGAACATCTTATTTGTTAAAAGATCCACTGATTGGTCTTGACAAAGTTATTTCAGTTGATTCTGAAATTGGAAAACCAATTAATAAAGTTATAAATATGATGTTTGCATTGGGTGCAAGTGGTACTGGAAAAACAACAAGATATTTTGGAAAAAGTGATGCTCCTGACAAAAATGACAAACAAGGAGTTGTAAGTTTTATAATAGAAAATGCAAAATCAATTGGAAATCCGGAAGTAAATGTTGCATATTTTGTATGTTATGGACAACATGATGGAACTAAAACTGGATCTTTAGATGAATTAGTAATATTTTTTAATAATGACAAAGATGGATCAAATAAATACATGCCATACAATATGAAAGTAAACAAAACAGAAAAAATAACTGGTTACACAAATTTTTACATTCAATTAATGAATAAAAAATTAAATAAATTAACATATGCAAATATTGAAGATTTTTTGCAAGGAAAAGTTAACAATATCAAAGAAAGTGGAAATGAATTTGGATCATTTAGAAAAATTATAGAAGATGACAAAGATATTTGGATGAAACCATCCACAACACCTGAAGAAATCACAAAATTATTTGAAACATTAATTGGTGAACAAAAGAAAATTTTTACAGTTATGCCAACTAAAAACAATATAGAAAGTTCAAGAGGACACACATGTGTCCTTATAAGATTTAAATATGATGATGGAACAATAAAATATTTTCCATTATTTGATATGGCAGGAACAGAAGATCCAAAAGAAGTTAAAGAATTTTTTAACACATTTAAATATATTGAACAAAATGGAACTGAAAAAACAATGCAAATAAATAAATTAAAATTAGCAAAATTAATGAAACAAATAAATTTAGCACATGATTCTATATCGGATGAAATAAATGGAAAAGAAACAATATTACAATCTTTAACAGATTTGTTGAGCAAATCTGAAAAAGCAAGAAAATATGTGGGATTATCAGGAAATTTAATGGGAGGTTCTACAAAAGTGGAAGATTTAATAAAAACAACAGAAGCTGACAAATCAATATTAGAAGCAGAAAAATTTTTGGAAAAACTTGGAAAAGAAGGTTATTATATAAACCACACTATTGCAATGTTGATTTTTGCAACAATGTGTGTTGGAACAAGTTTAAATACAACGCAAATTGGAGATGTTGATAATTTTGATGGATTTGAAGAAGCATTAAATAATGAATTACAATCTAATTACATATGTTTATTGGACAAAGAAATACAAGGTTGTTCAAACACAAGATTTATATTAGATAAATATGGATTTGCTGAAATATTGAGCAAAAGTTGTATATGGACACAAATATTGTTTAGTTTTTTGTATTGGAATCAAGACACGCAAGAAAGTTATGATAAATTGTGCAAACAAATTCACAATGATTACAACAATAAGGAAAAAATAAAATTGTTAACTTCACAAATGACATATTTTGTTGCAAAACATGATGAAATAAAAAATAATTGTAATATTGAATTATTTATAAAAGATGATGTTGTTTACAATAATGCAATAAAATTATGTGAATTATTAGAAAATTCTTTATTGTCAAATGTAAAAGTTTCTAACAATGGAATAACATTTGTGGGAAATTCACAAAACTATGAAGTTTATGTAAAAAATAATTATGTAAGTGCAAAAAAAATATTAACTGATGAAAAACAAGTAGAAGTTTATATAGGAGCACATAAAAATAGCACTTTAAATACTTTGAATAAATTATTAAAAAATAACAAACCAATAGAGTCTATTGCAAATTTAACAGAAGAAAATGTTAATGCCATAACAGATGATAAAAATTCACAAAAATTCAATATTCTTACCTATAATTTATATAGATTATCGGAAGAATTTGAAAGAGTTGTAAACTCAGAACTTCCAAAAAATATTACAACATACGAACAAGCAATTAATTTTGATCCAGAAATAACAAAATATATTAACAAAATATTTTTAATTGATGATAATAATAATTATATGACTGCTATCCATTCACCAATCATCGGACAACCAAACAAGTATTCAATTGAAAAAAAATCATTTTCTAATGTTGATAAATTAACATTATTGGTAAAACCAATATCAACTGATTATAACAGTATTACAAATCAAACTATGGGAATTAAATTGAATGAAAAACAACAAAAGTTTATTACATATTCAATAAGCAAAATATTGAAATATTTTGGAAATCCACCAAATAAGAAAAATTTAGAATCAAATGTTCAAAAAATAAATAATGCAAAAATAGACAATATTATAAAATTATTTTCAGATGCAAACATCAATAAAGATTCTTATAATCTAGTATTATTATCAGCAGAAAAATCTTTGAAAGATATAAAAACATCCCTTGCTAAATCATTGGAATTTTCCAAAAGTGTTTCTATGTTAATTGAAAATGGTAAAAATGAATTAAATAATTTTAAAGGATTTGAACAAGAATATAATCAAATGAAACGTATAAAAGATGGATCAGTTTCAGCAACAAAAATGACATTAATGCATTTGGTAACAGGACAAACATATAAAGCAAAAATGGTTCAAAATACATTAGAATTATGTCAGACATTATATAATTCTACAGATCTTAAATTATAAAAAAATGAAATTTAAATACAATAAACATAATAAAAATATTAACATTTAAAATTATATTTATGGATTGTGTTGATATTGGAGTATATATAGGAAGATTTTCTCCATTTCATAAAGGTCATGAAAGGATAGTAAAAGATGCATTATCAAAATGTAAAATTTTAATGATATTTTTTGGATCACATTCTGCAAAACGAACAAAAAAAGATCCATGGTTGACAATTGAAAGAATTAACATGGTAAAATTATGTTTTACACAAGAAGAATTAACAAAAATTAAATTTTGTCCTATTATTAATTATGGAGATATTGATAAATGGATTATAGATTTAATGTTGTGCATTGATAATGTGAAAAATAAAAATGACACAATAGGATTATTTGGTTGTCTAAAAGATCAAAGTTCATATTATTTAAATTGTTTTCCATCTTATTTTAAAAAAATGTTTATAGATTTACCATTTTATGATGGTTTGTCTGCAACAGATATTAGAAATAAATATTTTTATGATAAAATAATTGACACAGATTCATTAAATTCAAAAATTGCAAATTATTTAAATGAAAATCCACCGAATTATTCATATGACAATTTGGATGAAAAATAAATGATTTTTGTAAAAGTAACTTTTTTGTTATTTCATAAAAATCATTTATTTTTCATAACTGATTTTTGTAAAAAATATACATATTTAAAGAAATATACAAAATGACTTAAAGAGATACTTTTGATAGTATATCGTAAACAAATTCACACAAAAAAAATTGAAATTTTAAGTGTTTGAATTTATTACAATTAAAAATAGAGAGCATCCAGTTAATATTATTGGATTTGCATTTTTAAGATGAAAATCTTTTGAATGTATTCTCTTCATCGTCTAGTGGTAAGGACATCGGACTGTAAATCCGAGAACGCGTGTTCAATTCACGCTGAAGAGATGCCATCATAATTCAACAGTAGAATGTACGCCTTTTAAGCGTATTACCAGGGGGCAGCACCCTGTGACGGCAGAAAAACAAAATTTTAGTATCAAGAAGAAATTCTAGTACACACGTCTCAATAGTTCAATGGAAGAACAACGGTTTGTGGCACCGTAAAAATGGGTCCGATTCCCATTTGAGACAGCTTTGATTATATTTTCAAAGCACGTGATTATAATATAAATATTGTAATTACTCGGCATATTAGTTCAATAGTAGAGCACTCGGTTGTTACCCGATTGACGAAGGGGCAGAACCTTCATATGCCTGGTCTGTTAGGCTAATAGTAAACTTCCTGATTGTCAGTCAGGAGTCGCGAGGGCAGTACTCGCACAGACCGTTATATAAAAATACAATGAAAAAATATTAATACAATTGAAAAATTGTATTAATAATGAATCTGGAAATAACAATGTTTCTAGATTTATGGGTCATTCAGCTAATGGTAGGCTGCGTGTTTTGGAAATACGTAATTGGTGTTCGATTCATCAATGACCCACGTGCAAGACGTTTATCAGATATTTTCCACCCTACCGGCAATTGGGATCGGAGATAGAATGTTGAAATAAGACCAAATTATTCTTTTTACTGGTATAATTTGATATTTGCACACAAATGTTATGCAAGAAATTGTTTAACATTTAAGACAGAGACACATAATGAGAACCTTGACATTTAAAAAGATGTCAATAAAGGTAATGATACACGACCAAATTGTACTAAAACTCATTATAACCATAATACTTTGTCACGAATTGAGACATTGAAGACCAAAAAGTTAAGCTCCTTCAAGGGCTTGATCATAATTTGAATTTGACCAAAATTTTCTTATGTCTTCAACAAAAGATACTCAATTCTTTTTAGATATGAAAAATGTCTAAACTTACACATTTAAATATATGTGTAAAATTTATTGGTACGTTAATAAACGATTATCAAGAAAATTCTTATCAAAAAACTTCGTTTGTTTATTTTTTACCAATTAATTAACAAATCATAATATTTTAACTTATGATTTGAAAAATTTAATAAACTAATTTGTGTTCATATATAAATAAACAGCATTTACTGCGATACATATTATTTCACCCATTGTTATTATTTTATAACCTAAAACAATGTAAGCAAAAAAGAAATATTCAAATATACCCAATAACATTATAAGCATAATTGAGTCGGCAATAACACCAAGAACTAATTTGTAGCCATATAATCGTGTTCCAATTAAAATTATAATGCTAAAAACACTTATTAAAACAATAATTCCAATTAAACAATTTTCATAAATTACATCATTATGACTATTTGTAAGTTGATTGTACTTGTCACATATTGCATCAACCATTTCTTGAGTGAGTTCTATTTTATTTGCATCTTTATTATATTCAAAATATATGTCAACAATTGTAGAAACCATAGATGTAACCAAGTCATGAATAAGTTGTTTTTCTATAATCACTGCATATTTAAAATAAAAAATTATTTCAAACACAATGATAAAAATTAAATGTGTATAATAATGTAAAATGTATGGAAAACATATACCAAATGTAATTTTTATGTTGTTCCAAATTTTTGTTTTTTCCAAATAATTTTGCATATTTTTAAAACACATAATAAAATTTCCAACAATTCCTAAATTAATATTATCATTTTGAGAACAATCTGTACCTATTCCAATTGTATTAAATTTTACTTGTTTCATTACTAAAGGATTATCAGAAATATCAAAATTTTCATATTCATAACTGTCTAAATTTGATGGTAAAGATTTATATTTTCTGATGCATAATTCAATATCATTGTCATTCATTATTTTGTTTGTTAATGAAATTTACAGTTTTAATAAATGATTAGTGTTCAATTTTTATTTTGTGTTAAATTTAGATTTAATATATTTATTTGCTTCTTTAGACATTTTTAATTTGTTTATATTTTTATCATACATTAATGTCATTACAGATGTTGAATAATTGGATTTTAAAAGTTTATAATGATCCTTAATAAAATTGTAAAACAAACAATCCAATTTATATGTCCAATTACCTTTTTTATAATCGCTCATTTTTAACAAATAATTTGAAGAACAAAAATATGGTTTTGAACAAATTTTTACTTTTGATGCATATTGACTCATTCCATATACATTTCCAATCATTACCCAATCATATGCATCTAAACATACTTTTTCATAAAAAAATTTACACACATCATCAGGATGTATTTTACACAACATAAAATAATTTCCCAAAATCATCAATCTTTCAATGTGATGAGTCCATCCATTTTCATAAACTTTTTTTATTGTGTCATCAACAATAGGAATATCACTGACAATATTATCAAAATCTTTTATTCTATTTATATGCTTTAATGTATTTTGTTTTAAATTCTTATATTCATACAAATAAACATATCTCATATATTCTCTCCATCCAATTATCTGTCTTATAAATCCTTCAATTGAATTGAAAATTTGTTTAAAGTTCTTTTTTGTTTCAAGTTTTGTTATTTTATCAATTATAAATTTTGGTGTTATCATTCCAATATTTATAATTGATGATAATAAACTATGATTTCCAATTTTTATAGTTGATGAAATTGCATCTTCATAATCTCCAAATTTTTCTAATTTTAATTTTATAAACTGATCAAAAAATTTTTTTATTTCTGTAAATGTAATGGGCAACCAACAATGTAAACTATTTATGTCAACTTTAAAATAATTACATGCATATTTTACATATTTGTTTTTAAATTGTAAAATATTTTCTGTGTAATCTTTTGGAAATTTTTGTCTATTTTCCTTATCAAATGACCAGGATCCAAAATATGGTTTATTTTCTTTTACAAATAAATTTAATCTTTTTCTCTGCCAAACATAAAATGTGTTCATTAAATAATTTTTATGTTTTGATTGATATTTTGACAACTCTTCTTTTGATGTTAAAAATAATGGAGTTTCTAAAATTTTCACCGATTTATATTTTAATAATTCTTCACATAATTCTCTTTCAACAGGATCATAAATTTCAATATCTAATTTGTACAATTTATTTTTAATTTTATCATAATTTTTAAAATCAACATAAACAACATTTATTTTTGGATATTGTGATGAAATATAATCATAATAAAATAAAGTTGTTGCTTTATGATAAACTAATTTGTTAATATTAAAATTATATTTTGTAAAAAAATGAGGATGTTCTATTAAATATACATTCATGTCAGATGTGTTTTGTAACAACTTGTTTTTTTCAAAAAGCTGATGAGAATAAATTAATATATGTTTCATAATAATCAATTATATATTTTTATCTGTCTGATTTGTAAATACCGATTATTTTATGAAATGTTTTATATGTAAAAATTGTAACATGTACCATATACATCATATCTAAACACAATTTTAATTCTGAACAAAAATCAGTATTTGCTAAATCAATTTCAATTTCTTGATTATATTTTTCATCAAAAACTTGCAAAATATTTGAATTTATGTTTTTTGCCGAATATGTATTTTTTTCTACTGTTAACAATTCTGTGAATTGACCATGAGCTATAAATATATCTTCATATTTCACTCCATTAAAAATACCTTTAGCTGTGATTCGTATTTTTGGAACTCCATGTTTTCCACTTTTTGAATGTGCAATTTCTATTATTTCACATGGATAATTCTTCAATAATATAAACATACCAACTTGTAAATCTATATTTTCAATTAAATTTGAATTTTCTTCATCCATTATTTTTATAAAACAATAAAATAATAGAACATATATAAGGTAATAATTAAAATATTTTTTTCAACTTTTATGAAACAACAAAAAAGTTATTTTTTTATAAATTTTTTACATATTGAATTTGTTTGACATTTCACCACTGTAAAATATTTGTTTTTCTATTAATTTTCCATTTTTATCATAAAAATGTTGCCAACCATGTTTAATACCCAAATGATAATTTTCAATTGATTCTATTTTGTTATTTTCATTAAAATATTTTTGCAAACCATGTAAACCACTTGATGTACTTGCATTATATGTATTTTCTGTTGATTGTTTTGAATAATGATAATTTAAAATTTTTTCATATGTTCCATTTTCTCTGTAATAATATTGTTTTCCACATAAAATATCACAATTATTTGTATTTGGTTCACCACCCATTGTTTCAATGCTTTTTATTTTTCCATTTGGATAAAAATTTTTTATTCTTTTGTTTACAAATGTAATCATTTTGTCATTTATAAAACAAAATCCACTTAAATCATGAAATGGATTAAATTGTCCTATTTCTGTTATTTGTTTTATAATTTTTGTATTTGGATAAT
>Ga0172373_10009923_pt1 | contig 11710 bp, 8 predicted proteins | sample Lak10m_2_FD_114546 | JGI IMG/M metagenome (GOLD analysis project Ga0172373, IMG submission 114546) | Freshwater microbial communities from Kabuno Bay, South-Kivu, Congo - kab_092012_10m | ecosystem: Environmental > Aquatic > Freshwater > Lake | place: Democratic Republic of the Congo: South-Kivu... | reverse complement strand
TGGCCGGATTCTTTGGACGTGATCGGGGAGACCCCTCCGGCGTTCCACTCGATGGCGACCTTCGTACGGTTCCAGGTGTTTATCCCGCTGGTGGATACTATGACGTAGCTTCGGCTGCCCTCACGGGTGCCAACAAAGCTCCTGGCGGTGGTATCCAACCGATGATTACGTCGGTGAATACCCTCTACTACCAGCTCGAAGCAATCTTGGCGCTGGGCGTAGCCGGGGATGCCCGTGCTTTGTTTGAGAAAGCGATTCGCGACCATATTGCGAAAGTAGTGGCGTTTGGCCGCAAAACGGATCCAAACTCTGTAGCTCCTCCCATTACGCTGCCTGATTCCCGCGTACTCGATACCGAAAAGTATGTGGCTGACTGGATGGCACGGTATGATGGAGCAACCACCGCAAACGCAAAGCTGAACGTAGTGTTGAAGCAGCTCTGGTTCTCCAGCTGGGGTTCTGGTATCGATGTGTACAACGCATTCCGCCGCACTGGTCTGCCCAACACACTGCAGGATCCAATCTTCGCTCCCCGTAAATTCCCACTGCGCTTACCATATCCACAGGAGGAGCTGACGCTCAACCCGAATGCAAGCCAGTACAAAACGGTAATCTACGATCGCGACCCGATTTTCTGGGATAAGTAATCAGAATACAACCGACGGGACAGTTCGTCAACCGGCTGTCCCCCGGTCCATTGCTTTATCACTTTTTTAAATGAGCATTCATCATGAATAAAATAAAATTCCTTTTATACTTTGCTGTAGCAGCCCTGCTGCTGCCGCTGAGTTCCTGCGAAGATCCGGAATTGAATCCGTATCTCGAGCCGGAAACGGCGGTACATGGTCTTGGCGGTTTCTCCTCGGGCTCTCCTACGAGCTTTGCAGTGGGTAATATGACGACCGGCGTGAAGTTCGACCTGCAGTGGGTTTCCATTGACAGCAAGAACACGGTCACGAAAATGGAGGTATTTGTTACCTACACCGAGAAGTACATCGACCCGGAGAAAAACCCGCGTACAGCCAACCACGGTACCAAGCGCATCGTAACCATCGAAGGCAGTAACGTACCAGCTAACCGTACTAAAGCATCCTTCACGATTACGCCCGCACAGGTGTATGAGCTGTTCAAAGATGCCAAGTTCAATTATGGCACGGGAAGTGTAGGCGTATTCGCCGCTGCCGCACGTACGGCAAGCAGCCGCTTCACCTCCAGCGATGGTTTCAAAATTACCTGGGCCTTCACCACAGCGGATGGCCGCTACTTCGACAGCTGGTCTGATTCGGTTTGCCTCGAATTCCCGGGCGCCAACTGCAGCCTCTCCTGGGTAGCTAAGTAAGCATCATTCTTATTCTGCTTAAGATGCGGCTTTCGGGTTTTCCCGGAAGCCGCATCGCTTTTATAGGTATCCTATTAGATAAAATAATACGCACCAACCGGGAAGAACTTTCTTTCCCCCCCGCTACTTTTTAAGAATCCCATGCGATTTATGTACCTTTGGGAAAAAAGGAATCGCTATGCGTGTCCATATTGCGTCCTGTTCCGCTCATGCCGCTGCGGCACTCCAATTTGTGACTATTTTACTTCTTCCCTTCATCGGTAAGGGACAGTCTTCTCCCACGTATTACCAGGACATACAGCCCATTCTTCAAAAGAACTGCATACCCTGTCATCGGGTAGGAGAGGCCGCTCCTTTTTCCTTAGAGAAATACGAAGATGTATTTAAGCGGGCCGACTTTATAAAGACGGTCACCGAAACCAAATACATGCCCCCCTGGTTTGCCGACCCCGCGTTTCGTCATTTTCAAAACGAGCGCATCCTCAGCGCCGACGAAATTAACCTCATTGCAGCCTGGGTGGATGCAGGAGCCCGAAAAGGCAAAGAACCCAAGCCCCAGCCCGTCGCTACCGACGTCACCTCAGAATTCCCGGTACCGGATTTGGTGTTCAAGATGGATCCTCCATTCACCGCACCCGGCGACGGCACCGAACAATTCCGCCTGTTTATTATCCCTACCCATACCAAGGAACAATACTATGTGCGGGGAATCGATTTTCGGCCGGGCAACCTCCGTATGGCGCATCATGCCCGCGCCATGCTGGATACTACCCACGTGTTTCGATCGGATAATGGGGCCCAGGTGCGGAATGATATTATGCCTACTACCAATATTGGCGTCGAGCTGGCCAGCTACTTCTGGCACGGTTGGGTACCCGGCAACTTTTTAAACCTTTACCCGGAAGGTATGGCAAAGGTCTTGAATAAAGACAGCGATATTTTGCTCAACATGCACTACTCCCCCGTTAGCCGACCAGAGACAGACCAGTCCAGCGTGCTGGTGTATCTGGCCAAGGAAAAGCCCAAACGCGAAGTCAAAAACTTTATCCTCGACGAAGGCTGGATTATGAATCAGCCCTTTGTCATTCCTCCCAACGAGACAATTACCTTCTATATGCGGTCGCCCCTGGTTCCCGCCGACTTATCGTTGATTTCAGTGCTCCCTCACATGCACCTGCTCGGCAAAAGCTTCCGCTCTTTTGCCATTACACCGGATGGCGACGTGATCAACCTAATCAAAATCGACAACTGGAACTTCAACTGGCAAATGACCTACCCATACCCGCAGTTGGTCAAGCTGCCCAAAGGTAGCGTGGTATATGCCGAGGCGGTTTATGACAATACCACGGCTAATCCCCGCAATCCCTTTTTTCCACCCCGGCCCACAACTACCGGATGGGGTACTACAGACGAAATGATGAACCTTATTTTTGAATATGTGGATTATGAGCCGGGCGATGAAAACCTGGAGCTTTTCCCCAAAAAAAAGTGATATGCGCATTTGGTGGCTCACTCTTTGCCTGGCTTGCGCCGCATTGCCAGCATTCGCTCAGATAAATATGCGCAAAGCGCTTTTATCCCGATGGCCCGATGGTGCCAGCGTCTCCGTACAAGCGCTGACCACCGGCAAAGCTACCGTGCTGCTCACCCTGGCCACGGAATGTCCCATTTGTCAGAAGTATGCCGGTAAGCTCGATCAACTGGTGCAGGATTATCCAGACATAACATTCATTGGCGTGTACACCAAATGGGAAGACACTGCGCTGATTCAGCCTTTTATCGATGGGTACGGCATGCATTTCCCCATGGTAATCGATACCCGACATCAGCTGATAAAGCAACTGAAGACGGATGTTACCCCAGAGGTATTCCTCGTTTCCCCAGCCGGCGAAATATTGTACAGAGGCTGTATTAACGACTGGTTTGTGTCGCTCGGCAAGTATCGGTCGGTAGTAACCGCCGAATACCTCCGCGATGCCATCGAGGCTTACCTAAACGGCCAGCCTATCGCACTGCGGCAAACCAAAGCGATTGGTTGTGTGTTTAAACCATAAATCCGGCAGGCAGCAAAAATGTACTGCGATGCGTTATAGAAGTGTTATAGCCCAATAAAACAGGAGTCATGCCCAGAACCATTATTGGTATTTCCTTTTTCCTGGTTTTTTCTTCTCTTGGTTCGCTCTATGCCCAGCAGAAATCAGGTACTACCCAGCAAAGCGTGCGGGATAACATCAACCTGAACGCGTTTACAGTCAGTTCGTCACGCATTATGTACGGAATCCCCGATAGTCCGGGGCAGCTGCTGGGGGATATTTACCTGGACACAGCCTTTCAGGTTTCTACGGTGTATTTTTACCCGGAGGTGGTCAAAAAATATGACTCTAAAGCCGCTGATTCTATATCTGGTTATCCGTTTCGACTCGATCTGCGCGAGCACGTAGTGGAGTTTTTGGTCTCCAACACCATCAAGGGCGTAGAACCTCGCGCTATCCGAAAAATCACTTACCGTACCCCATCAGACGAGGAAGTAACCCTGGTCAACTCCCGTGAATTCAGTGCGTTACCCGAAAAGGTATTTGGTTTTGTTCAGCAGCTTTCCCAGGGAGCAGTGGAGGTTTATAAGTTCCCAAAGCTCAATATGCGCAAGCCAACCTACAACGCAGCGCTCTCCTCCGGGGATAAAAATGCCTACTACTACCAGGAAGGGGTGTATATGTTCAAAAATTCCAATAATGCCTTACTCGAAATTAAAGCGAAGAACAAGAAAGCGCTGCTCGATTTACTATCCAAACAACGCCAGGCCGTAGAGACGTTCATGGATAAAACCGGTAATAACTTGAAAACAGACGAAGACCTTATAAAGGTGTTGGCGTTTTACAACAATCGGCTTCGTTCCTGACTTCGCACCCCCTAAGATATTCCCTTGATGTGCTCTAATTTCAATTGGTACTATCTGAGCGAGGAGCCGGCTGTCTGCCTGGCATCTGGCCCGGTTCATTTTCTGTTGAACCGTTTGATTCAACAGCCGTTTGACTAAGCATCAAATTACCTGAAACAACAACAACTGCTGTTATTAAAAGAAATCAACTGTGGATCGTTTCCATGGTTTGAAATGGCTATTATTTTTTTCAATAAAACATTAGGTTATGAAAAAATTTCTACTCCTTCTGTCCCTTCTGCTGGTTTCAAGTGGAGCCATTTGGGCACAGAGGACTATTACCGGAAAGGTGACCGATGACACGGGGGAAGCCTTGATTGGCGCCAGTGTCCTCGCCAAAGGAACGACGGTGGGCGCTGTCACAGATTTAGATGGCGCTTATTCGCTCCAGGTACCTGCCGGTGCAGGCGTATTGATTTTCAGCTATACCGGATACGCTTCACAGGAAGTGACACTGGGGGCTTCCAATGTGGTGGATATTGTGTTGGCTGCATCCGCAACGCAGCTTTCAGAAGTCCTGGTAGTGGGGTATGGTACCCAGATTAAATCTACCCTCACGGGAAATATCGCGAAATTGGGGGGCGATAAAATTGAAAACCTACCCGTTCCCAGCGTGGAACAGGCATTGCAAGGACGTACCTCCGGGGTATTCGTAGAAGCGGTCAATGGTAAGCCGGGCGGTCAGGTACGCGTGCGCGTGCGTGGCGCTTCGTCCATCACCGCCAGCAACCAGCCATTGTATATCATCGATGGCATTCCGGTGACTACCGAATCGCAGAACAGCCTGGGTGCTCCCCTGAACCCCCTCGCCGACCTCAACTTCAACGACGTGGAATCCATCGAAATCCTGAAAGATGCTTCGGCGGGCGCCATCTATGGTTCGCGCGCAGCCAACGGGGTGGTGCTGATTACCACGAAGAAAGGGAAGCAGGGGAAAACCCGCATGGAAGCCAACTTCCAGTCGGGCTACAGCACCCCAACAGGCAAACGGGAGTTTGTCAATAGCGAAGAGTTTATTCAGCTCTTCAACCGGGCTGCTGTAGGTGCCGGAAAATACGAGTACCGCCAAGGCTGGTGGGATACCGAACAAGAAGCCATCGATGATTACCTGTCGTACGTCGAAGGCCGGTTTACCCGTTATTCCGCATACGATGCAAACAACTGGAAAAACCTCGCCGTCAATACGAACTGGCAAGATCAGGCATTCCAAGAAGCGGCTTCCACCCAGGCATCCCTGTCGGCTACCGGCGGAACGGACAAAACCAAATTTTTTGCCAGTGGTTCCTGGAACCGCCAGGAGGGCGTACTCATAGGCAACAACTTCGAGCGGATGAGCGGTCGTTTGAATCTGGATCAGAAAGCAAGCGATAAGGTCACGTTTGGCCTGAACATGAGCTTGTCGAGAACCTATACCGACCAGGTGTCCAACGACAACGCGTTCTCTACGCCGCTCCAGCTGGTTGCCCTGTCGCCCCTGACTCCCGTTCGCAACAATACCAGCGAAGCTATTCGCGGCTATGCACCGGGTGCACTGTTCGACCGTCCAATCACGACCTACTACAACGGGTTGATCGATTTTGAAGAAGCGCAGCGCGAAGTCACTACGTTCCGTACACTGGCCAACAGCTACGTGCGCTACCAAGTAGCCAAGGGTCTTATGCTCAACGGCGAGTTGGGTACCGATGTCTATAACCTGCGCGACAATGGGTTCTGGGGTCGCAAAACGTTTACCGGACAAGGTATCAATGGCCTCGGTTCTTCCAGCTACAGCCAGGTGGTCAACTGGACATCCAAGGCCTATCTGGGCTATAACAGCACTTTTGCCGACAAACACAACCTCGACCTCACCACGGGTATGGAGTTTCAGAAATCGCGCAGCGACCGCACCTACCTCGAAGGACAGGAATTTCCGGTCGATGACCTCAAAACCATCGCCAGTGCAGCCGATATTACCTCGGGCACTTCGTCCATTACCGAGTTTACATTCCTTTCTTACTTTGGTCGGGCCACCTATGATTTTGACCGTCGCTACCTCCTGACGCTGAGCGGACGGGTGGATGGTTCTTCCCGTTTCGGCAAAAATAACCGCTACGGATTTTTCCCTGCCGTTTCCGCCGGATGGGTGCTGAGCGAAGAAGGGTTCCTGGCCAACAGCGATGTCATCAGCTTCCTGAAGCTCCGCACCAGCTACGGTGTAACGGGTAATGCGGCGATTGGCAACTTCAATCACCTCGGATTGTATGGCGCGCAAGGTTATAATGGCGTGTCGGGTCTGTCGCCTTCGCAGATTCCCAACCCCAACCTGGAGTGGGAAAAAACAGGCCAGCTCGACGCCGGTATCGATTTTGGGTTCCTAGACAACCGAATCAACGGGGAAGTGGATTACTATGTGAAGAATACCACCGACCTGCTGCTGGATGTACCAGTTCCCGGAACCTCCGGTTTCCGTACCCAGACCCAGAATATCGGGCAGGTACAGAACAAAGGGGTTGAGTTCGTGCTCAATACCAACAACCTCGTCGGTGCATTCAAGTGGAATACCAGCCTGAATATCGCATTCAACAAAAACGAAGTAGTGGCCTTGGCCGAAGGACAGGATATCATCGACAACGGCGATATCAACGTAGTTAAAGTAGGGGAGCCCATTGGTGTTTTCTATGGAGCAGAGTACGCCGGAGTGGATCCGCAAAACGGCGACGCGCTCTGGTATATCAACAAAGAAGGCCAGGAAGGCGAAACGACCAATGATTTCAATGAGGCCGAATTCGTGACGCTGGGAAGCCCTATCCCTGATGTAGTAGCCGGTGTGACGAACACGTTCTCGTTCAAAGGATTGACCCTAGACCTGACTTTCCAGGGCGTATTCGGCAACAGCATACACAATTCGGCTGGCCGGTATATGTCGTGCAACGCTTGCTGGTTTGACAACCAGACAAAGGATCAGATGCAGTACTGGGATAAGCCAGGCGACATTACGAATATACCAGAACCACGTCTGGGATACAGCAACGGCGACCAAAACCGCAGCAGCCGCTATATTTCGGACGGTTCCTACGTTCGTCTGCGCTCCCTCAGCCTGGGTTACGAGTTTCCGCAATCGGCATTGCGCAAAGCAGGATTTTCCCGCCTCCGCGTTTATATGATCGGCCAAAACCTCCTCACGTTTACCAAGTACGACGGATGGGATCCGGAAGTTTCTTCAGATGCCTTTGTAGATAATGTAGTCTCCGGAATTGATTTTTATTCAGCGCCGCAGCCAAAGACCATTGCGTTTGGCTTGAATATTGGCTTCTGATTCCATTTCGATTATTTAAATGATAAACAAATGAAAAACAATATATTATATCTGTTTCTAGTGCTGTTGACCCTAGGCTTCAGCGCATGCGATCAGGAGCTGAATCTGGAGCCATATCAGAGTATCAGTGAGGATCTGGCACTGGACAACGACAACAACGTCAAGGCGGTACTCGTGGGTGCGTATGATGCGCTGAGTGCCGGCGCACTTTTGGGAGGAAACTCCCTGCGCGATGCCGAATTACTGGGCGGCGATGGGGAAGTACTCTGGGTAGGCACCTATCTGGGGCCGCGCGAAGTAGCCAACAAGCAGATGACGGTGACGAACAATGAGGCGCAAGAGCTTTGGCTCACGGCCTACAACACCATTAATATTGCCAACAACGTATTGGCTGGTCTGGATGTGGTCGCGGCGGCCGACAAAGGCTGGGTGGAAGGAGAAGCCCTGTTTATCCGGGCTATTTCTTACTTCCAGCTCGTGCGTTTCTATGCCAAGCCGTATGAGGCAGGGCAAGCGAATGCGCAGCCTGGTGTGCCGGTTGTGCTGACACCGACTCGGGGTATCAGCGAGGACTCAAAGGTTAGCCGCAATACGGTGGCGGAGGTGTACAACCAAATTATCACTGACCTTACGAAGGCAGAAAGCTTGTTGCCGGAAGACAATGAATGGCGTGCAGGTAAGTGGTCGGCAGCGGCTCTGCTGGCCAGAGTATATCTTCAGCAAAGCGATTACGCGAAGGCAAGGGATGCGGCAAACCGCGTCATCGAATCGGGTGCATACAGCTTGCTGAAAAATTATGCGGATGTGTTCAATCGGGATGAAAATTCTGCCGAAGATATCTTTGCCATCCAGCTCACGTCGCAAGATGGGGTGAACGCCATGAATACGCACTTCTCTATCCCCGACTTTGGTGGTCGCGACGGCGATGTTGAAATTCTGGAGGGCCATCTTTCGCTTTATGCCCCAGCGGATAAGCGCCTCGCGCTCTTCTACGATGGAAATGGAGCGATTCGGACCGGAAAATGGAATAACCTGTACGGCAATGTCAATATTATCCGTTTGGCGGAGATGTATCTGATACGGGCGGAATGTAACCAGCGGCTGGGTACCAGCGTGGGCGCAACGGCATTGGCAGATTACAATATCGTGCATACCCGGGCCGGATTACCCGCATTGAGCAGCATCACGCTGGCAGATATTCTGCTGGAGCGCAGGCTAGAGCTGGCGCATGAAGGGCATAAGATCCACGACCTGAAGCGCCTTAAGCTGTCGGTAGGGCCATTGGCCTACAATGCGGATAAGCTGGTATTCCCCATTCCACAGCGGGAAATCAATGCCAATCCGAGTTTGAGTCAAAACACGGGTTACTAAAATAAGTATCGGTAGCCTGCTTTTAGCACACTAAGCGGGCGCAGGTACAAAAAATGAACGGGGTCGGGGAGTGTCATGTATTTGGCATTCCCCGGCCCTTTTTAATTATCCTGGGTGTTCAACGCAAAAAAATATACGGGGCAGCAGGAGCGGCACTTGCTTTTTATGTGTAAAAAATATAATTTGAGCAAGAGGCTGATGCATACCCGCTATTTGTTCCGACATGGTCTTTCGACCTTGAAAACCCGATTATGATTGAAGAATTTCTGCGGTACATTCAGTTTGAAAAACGCTTTTCACCACATACACAGCAAGCCTACGCTGCCGACCTGGAGCAATTCCGGGCATACATACAGCATACCTACCCGGATGTGGCGTTTCCGGATCTTACCCATTTTCACATTCGGGCATGGATGGTTTTTTTGGTACAGGAGGGGATTGCTGCCAATTCTATCCGGCGCAAGGTTTCGACCTTAAAGTCGTTTGTTCGTTTTTTGCGACGGGAAGGGCTGATTGCCCATAATCCAATGACGGCTATTACCACGCCAAAAGTTCCCAAACGACTTCCTGTGGTGGTGCCGGCAAGAAAAATGAATGAATTGCTGGATACCCATGGGTTGGACGAGTCCTTCGAGGCAATTCGGGATAGGGTGGCTGTGGAGTTGCTTTACCAAACGGGCTTGCGTCGTGCTGAATTGATTGCGTTGACAGATGCGCAGGTCGATTTGAATTCCTTTACGATTCGGGTTTTGGGCAAAGGGAATAAAGAGCGGTTGATACCTATCAGTCGTTCGTTGGTGCCTTTATTGATTAGGTATCGGGATATGCGGGCGGGTAGTTTTCCGGACAAGCAGGCCACTTCGTTTATGGTTACGGATAAGGGACAGGAAATGTATCCCGGATATGTGTACAAACTGGTCCAGCGGTTTCTCGCTTCGGTACCCGGCATGAAAAAGCGCAGCCCGCACGTGCTGCGGCATTCGTTTGCCACGCATTTGCTGGAAGCGGGCGCGGATATAAATGCCATTAAGGATTTGCTGGGACATACGAATCTGGCGGCTACCCAGATTTATACGCAGCATAATCTGGAAAAGCTGCGCCAGGTATATGGGCAGGCACATCCAAAGGGCGGGCATAATTTGACGGATTGATTTTCGAACTTTAAATACCATGTACTATGAAAATTCGCACAGAAGCTATTCAGTTCAAAGCAGATCAGAAGTTAATCGACTACATCGACCGCAAGCTGGGTAAAATGGAAGTTTTTTTTGATAGGGTACTGGATACCCGGGTGGTGTTGAAGCTTGAAAACTCAGGCAGAGTAAAAACAAAGGTAGTGGAAGCACGCCTCAATGTGCCGGGCGATTATATTATAGCCCGAGCGGTGGGCAATACCTTTGAATCGGCGATTGATCAGGTGAAAGATGTATTGGCACGTCAGCTCATTCGCTATAAGGGAAAAAATGAGCGGTTGTAGCCGGTAGGGTTACATAGGTTCGGTATGCTGCCACGGAAGATACCGGATGATGGGCAGTCCGTAAAAAATGAGTGTGTTCGGTTGATTTAATCTCGGGCGCACTCATTTTTAGTTGATTGATTATCAGTAAAAAATGGATATGATTAGTTTGTTGGGAGCGGATTGGAGGGGGAAGAAGGGCCATAGGACGGATAAAAAATAGGCGGGCAATGATTTTTTTATTTGGATAATTACAAACTGGAGTTATCTTTGCATTCGCTTTGAGAAAATGATCTCAAAAATGCGTTGAAGTCACGTGCAAAGAATCAGAAAAGGTTTTTTATAGCCTTAAATTGCCAGCATAGCTCAGTTGGTAGAGCAGCTGATTTGTAATCAGCTGGTCGGGGGTTCGAGTCCCTCTGCTGGCTCCCTTTTTTGATTTAAAAATAATTCTAGTGCTAAGGTGCAAAATTTAAAAAATGTTGTATTTTAGCGGCGCTTTAAGAAAAGCGGAAACGACTTCATAAGTGGGCGTTAGGCCTTAACTTTGAAAGACTATGGGGGTGCGCCGGAGTAGGAGAGCCGGGCCAGACTGTAAATCTGGTGCTTTCAGCTGAGTGGGTTCGAATCCAACTACCCCCACCAAATTCAATGAGATATTTGGTGGTTTTTCCATCATTTTTTTATTGGGTTAAATAAGCGGGTGTAGCTCAGTTGGTAGAGCATCAGCCTTCCAAGCTGAGGGTCGCGGGTTCGAGTCTCGTCGCCCGCTCATTTCAAGGTAACTTCTAAGGAGGTTGCCTTTACTTGTTTGCCAATGTAGCTCAGGGGTAGAGCACTTCCATGGTAAGGAAGGGGTCGGGGGTTCAATCCCCCCCATTGGCTCCAGGCATTTTGGGATGTTTTTCTTTACTTTTAACTTCATATCCAAAATTCTATACTGATGGCTAAGGCAACATTTGAACGTAAAAAACCTCACGTAAACATCGGGACCATCGGTCACGTTGACCACGGTAAAACGACGCTGACGGCAGCAATTACTACGGTCCTGGCTGACCAGGGTCTGGCAGATAAGCGCGATTATGACTCAATCGACGCAGCTCCCGAAGAAAAAGAAAGAGGTATTACCATCAATACGGCACACGTAGAATATGAGACGGTAGCTCGTCACTATGCGCACGTGGATTGCCCAGGCCACGCCGACTATGTAAAAAACATGGTAACGGGTGCTGCCCAGATGGACGGTGCTATTCTCGTAGTAGCAGCGACTGACGGACCTATGCCTCAAACGCGCGAGCACATCCTCCTCGC
>Ga0172373_10009922_pt1 | contig 11710 bp, 9 predicted proteins | sample Lak10m_2_FD_114546 | JGI IMG/M metagenome (GOLD analysis project Ga0172373, IMG submission 114546) | Freshwater microbial communities from Kabuno Bay, South-Kivu, Congo - kab_092012_10m | ecosystem: Environmental > Aquatic > Freshwater > Lake | place: Democratic Republic of the Congo: South-Kivu... | reverse complement strand
GATCGGCCGCAGCATCGCGCGTGCGCTCGGCCTGCATGAGGCCCTCACCGAGGCCATCTGCCTCGCGCACGACCTCGGACATACGCCCTTCGGCCACGCCGGGCAGGACGCGCTCAACGAATGCATGCGCGAGTACGGCGGCTTCGAGCACAACCTGCAGTCGCTGCGCGTGGTCGACCAGCTGGAGGAGCGATACGCCGACTTCGACGGCCTCAACCTCACCTACGAGACCCGCGAGGGCATCCTGAAGCACTGCTCCGCGGCCAACGCGCGCACGCTCGGCGAGCTCGGCGAGCGCTTCCTGCAGCGTCGCCAGCCTTCGTTGGAGGCGCAGCTCGCCAACCTCGCCGACGCGATCGCCTACAACAACCACGATGTCGACGACGGTCTGCGCGCGGGGTTGATCGAGGTCGATGCGCTGCGCGAGGTCGCGCTCTTCGGCCGCGCGCACGACGAGACGCTCGCGGCGCATCCCGGTCTCGGCGGCAGACGGCTCATCCACGAGACCATCCGCCGCATGATCGGTCGGGTGGTGGGCGATGTGATCGCGGCGAGCGGTGCGCGCATCGCCGCCGCGGCGCCGCGGTCCATCGACGAGGTGCGCACCCAGCCTGCGCCGTTGGTGGCGATGAGCGACGCGGTCTACGCCGAGCACATCGAACTGAAGCGCTTCCTCAACGCCAACCTCTACCGCCACAGCCGCGTGCTGCGCATGACCGAGAAGTCGCGGCGGGTGCTGCGGGAGCTGTTCGAGGCGCTGCTGGCGGACATCGACCTGCTGCCCGCCGAGCACCGACGCGCGGCTGCCGCGGCCGAGACCGCCGGCAGCCACGCCGGTCGCGCGCGCGTGGTGGCGGATTATGTGGCGGGGATGACGGACCGCTTCGCGATCCTCGAGCACCGGCGGCTGTTCGACCCCGACGCGCGGTCGTGAGCGCGACCGTGGCGCCGCCCGCGCGGCGTCACCGGATCAGAGCTTCGCCGCCTCGTCGCGCAGTTCGCGGCGCAGGATCTTGCCGACATTGGTCTTCGGCAGGTCGTTCCGGAAGTACACATGCTTCGGCATCTTGTAGCCGGTGAGCGATGCGCGGCAGTGTTCGAGCAGCGCCTCTTCGGTGAGCGTCGGGTCCTTGCGCACCACGAACAGCACCACCGCCTCGCCCGAATGTTCGCTCGGCTGCGCCACCGCCGCCGCTTCCAGCACGCCGGGATGCGTCACGGCGACGCTCTCGACCTCGTTCGGGTACACGTTGAAGCCGGACACGTTGATCATGTCCTTCTTGCGGTCCTCGATGTACACGAAGCCGCGCTCGTCCATGCGGCCGATGTCGCCGGTGCGCAGCCAACCGTCCGGCAGCATCACCTTGGCGGTCTCCTCGGGGCGGTTGTAGTAGCCCTTCATGACCTGCGGGCCGCGCACGCAGATCTCGCCCGACTGGCCGATCGGCAGCATGTTGCCGTCGTCGTCGGCGATGCCGATCTCGGTGGAGGAGATCGGCAGACCGATGGAGTCGTTGAAATCCTCGGTGATCGGGTTGATGCAGGCCGCGGGCGAGGTCTCGGTGAGGCCCCAGGCCTGCGTCAGGATGCAGCCCGTCACCTGCTTCCAGCGCTCGGCGACCGCGCGCTGCACGGCCATGCCGCCGCCCAGCGTGCAGCGCAGCGCGCTGAAGTCGATGGTCTCGAAGCCCGGCGTGTGCAGCAGCGCGTTGAAGAGCGTGTTGACGCCGGAGATGAAGGTGAACCTGTGCTTCTTCAGCTCTTTGACGAAGCCGGGGAAGTCGCGCGGGTTGGTGATGAGGACATTGGTCCAACCGATGCGCAGGAACAGGATGCAGTTACCGGTGAGCGCGAAGATGTGGTACAGCGGCAGCGCGGTGATGGCGATGCCCGCCTGGTCCCTCGGCCACGCCGGCTCCGTCCAGGCCGTCGACTGCAGCGTGTTGGCCGCGATGTTGCCGTGGCTCAGCATCGCGCCCTTCGAGACGCCGGTCGTGCCGCCGGTGTACTGCAGGAAGGCGAGGTCGTCATGGCCGATGTCGACATGCGTGAGCGCGTGGCGCGCGCCCGCCGCGAGCACATCGCTGAAACGGTGGTGGCCGGGCAGCGACCACGCGGGCACCTGCTTGCGCACGGTGCGCACCACGAAGTCGACGATCGCGCCCTTGGGGAAGCCGAGCAGCTCGCCGACGCTGGTGACCACCACATGCTTCACCTGCGTGCGGCCGATGACCTCCTGCAGCACATGCGCGAAGTTCTCGAGGATCACCACGGTCTCGGCGCCGGAATCCTTGAGCTGGTGCTCGAGCTCGCGGGCGGTATAGAGCGGGTTGGTGTTGACCACCGTGCCGCCGGCGCGCAGCACGCCGAAGAGGGCGATCGGGTACTGCAGCAGGTTCGGCATCATGATGGCGACACGGCCGCCGCGCTTGAGGCCGGTGTGCTGCTGCAGCCAGGCGCCGAAGGCGCGCGTCTGCGCGTCGAGCTCGCGATAGGTGATCGAACGCCCCATCTGGATGAACGCGTCGCGGTCGGCGTAGCGCGTGAAGCTCTCCTCGGCGAGGTGTGCGACCGAGCGGATCTCGTCGGGGTCGATGTCGGCCGGCACGCCGGGCGGGTAGGAATTGATCCAATAGCGGGAGTAGGTCATGCGGTGGACTCTAGCGGGGGGTCAGCGGGTCAGCAACGGCTTGAGGGCCGGCCACATCGTGTCGAGCATCACGGGCTGGGCCTTGGCGGTCGGGTGCAGCCCATCCTCCTGGATCATGCCCTGCTCGAGCGCGATCTTTGACAGGAAGAACGGCTCGAAGGCGAGTTTGTGCTGCCGCGCGAGGTCGCGGAACACCTTCTCGAAGCCCTCCGAATAGCGCGCCCCGTAATTGGGCGGGATCCTCATGCCGAGCAGCAGCACCCGGGCGCCGGCCCCCTTCGAAAGGGTGATCATCCGCTCGAGGTTGGCACGGGAGGTCTCGAGGGGCAGCCCCCGCAGACCGTCGTTGCCCCCCAGCTCGATGACGACGATGGCCGGACGGTGCACGGACAGCGCCCGGGGCAGCCGGGCGAGGCCCCCTGTCGTCGTCTCGCCGCTGACGCTGGCATTGACCACGCGGTACCCGTAACCTTGGGACTTCAGGCGGCTCTGCAGCAGGGCGACCCAGCCCTCGTTGGCCGCCAATCCATAACCGGCGCTGATGCTGTCGCCCACCACCAAAATGGCGGGCGCGCGCGTATCGGCGGGCGCCGGGACCGACAGCACCACGGAAGCGAGCAAGGCAGTGAACAGGGAAGCGAGCGGTTTGAGCGACAAAGAAATCGTCCTCGAGTCACAGGGGTTGGGCAAGGAGGTTAGCAGCCCGGAGGGGCCGCTCGCCATCGTCCGCGACGTCTCCTTGCGGGTGCGCGCCGGGGAGTCGGTGGCCATCGTCGGCGCCTCGGGCGCCGGCAAGTCCACCCTGCTGGCGCTGCTCGCCGGCCTCGACCTGCCCACCACCGGCCGGGTGCTGCTCGCAGGGCAGGACCTCAACGCCCTCGACGAGGACGGCCGCGCCCGGCTGCGCGCCGAGCGCGTGGGCTTCGTGTTCCAGTCCTTCCATCTCGTGCCGGCGCTGACCGCGCTCGAGAACGTGATGCTGCCGCTCGAACTCGCCGGTCGACGCGACGCGCGCGCGGGGGCGCGCGAGGCGCTCGAGCGCGTCGGGCTCGGCAGCCGCGTCGGTCATTACCCGCGGCAGCTGTCGGGCGGTGAGCAGCAGCGTGTCGCCATCGCCCGCGCTTTCGTGGTGCGCCCGGCGGTGCTGTTCGCCGACGAGCCCACCGGCAACCTCGACACCACCACCGGCGGCCGCATCGCCGATCTGCTCTTCGACCTGAACGCCGGCTCCGGCACCACCATCGTGCTCGTCACCCACGACCGCACGCTCGCCGCGCGCTGCGGCCGCGTCTGCATCATGGAGGCGGGGCTGCTCGCCCCGGGCTGACATGGCCGCCGTCAACGCCATCCCGCTCGCGCTGCGGCAGCTCGGCCGCGAATGGAGGTCGGGCGAGCTCGGCATCCTGCTGCTCGCGCTCACGGTCGCGGTCGCCGCCCTCACCGGTGTCGGCTTCCTCGTCGACCGCATCAAACAATCCGTCGCGCTGCAGGCAAATGAGGTCCTCGCCGCCGACCTGCGGCTCGAGTCGCCGCGCCCGATCGGCGATGACTACGAACAGGAAGCCCGCCGCCGCGGGCTCACCACCGCGCGCAGCACCTCGGTGCTCAGCATGGCGCAGCTCGGCGAGGCCACGCAGCTCTCCAATGTGCGCTTCGTCAGCGACGGCTACCCGCTGCGCGGCACGGTGGGCGTCTCCGATGCCGCCTTCGGCGTGCCGACCGCCGTGTCCTCCGGCCCGCCGCGGGGCGAGGCCTGGCCGGACTCCAAGCTGCTCTCGACGCTCGGCGGCAAGGTGGGCGACACCGTGCAGGTGGGCGAGGTGTCGCTGCGCATCAGCCGCGTGCTGATCACCCGCCCCGATCAGGGCGGCGGCTTCGCCGAGCTCGCGCCCTCGATGCTCGTGCACCGCGACGACCTCGAGCCCGCGAAGCTCCTGCAGCCCGGGTCGCGCGCGAGCCAAGCCGTGTTGTTCGCAGGCGAGGCGGGAGCCGTCGCCGACTTCAAGCGATGGCTCGACGGCGCGCGGCAACGCGGTCAGCGCCTGCTCGATGTCAGCGAGGCGAGTCCGCAGATCCAGACCGCGACCGACCGTGCGGGGCGGTTCCTGTCGCTCGCGAGCCTGGTCGCGGTGCTGCTCTGCGCCGTCGCCGTCGCGATGGCGGCGCGCCGCTATGTGCAGCGGCATCTCGATTCCGTCGCGCTGCTGAAGACCTTGGGCGCGAGCCGCATGTTCACGCTCGCGGTGTCGCTGGTGCAGCTGCTCGTGATCGCGGTCGCGGCGTCGTTGCTGGGCGCCGCGATAGGCTTCCTCGCGCAGGAGTGGCTGCTGCGCGCGCTGCAGGGCCTGTTGCGCACGGACCTCCCGCCCGCGGGCCTCGCGCCGCTCGGCCTCGGCTTCCTCACCTCCATCGCGTTGCTCGCCGGTTTCGCCCTGCCGCCCTTGCTGCAGCTGTCGCGCGTGCCCGCCATCCGCGTGCTGCGCCGCGATGTCGGCGCGCCGACCCCGCTCGTCTGGCTCGCCTTCGGCCCCGCGGTGCTCGCGGTCGCGTTCCTCGTCTGGTGGGTGGTGCGCGAGCCGCGTCTTTTCGCCGGCTTCACCATCGGCCTCGCGGTGTTCTTGGGCGTGCTCGCGGTCGCGGGCTGGCTGCTGGTGCGCTTCGCCGGTTCGCTGCGCGGGACGGTGGGTGTGTCCTGGCGGTACGGTGTCGCCAACCTCAGCCGCCGCCGCGCCGAGAGCATCGTGCAGATCGTCGCCTTCGGCCTCGGGCTGATGGTGTTGCTGCTGCTCGCCGTGGTGCGCAACGACCTGTTGGCCGACTGGAAGCGCAGCCTCCCGGAGAACCTGCCCAACTTCTTCTTCATCAACATCCCGCCGGATGTGCAGGCCGAGTTCCGCACCTTCCTCGAGGCACGCGGCGCCGAGACCTCGCGTGCGCTGCCGATGATCCGCGCGCGGCTGACGCAGCTCAACGGCAAGCCCGTCGAGACGCTCACCTTCAAGGGCGACCGCGGAGACGGCTTCGCCAACCGCGACCAGAACATCACCTGGCAGTCCGATCTCGGCGACGACAACAAGATCGTCGACGGTCGCTGGTGGACCCCCGCCGACCACGGCAAGCCGTTGGTCTCGATCTCCGACGAGTACCAGCAGGAACTCGGTCTCAAGATCGGCGACCGCATGACCTTCGATGTCGCGGGCGAGACGCTCGAGGCCGAGGTCGCGAGCGTGCGCAAGATCAATTGGGACAGCTTCCAGCCGAACTTCTTCCTCGTCTTCCCGCCGGGGCTGCTCGACGAACTCGCCGGCACCTGGATGACGAGCGCGTACCTCAAGCGCGGCGAGGGGCAGGTGGTGGCGGAGCTCGTGCGCCGCTACCCGAGCGTGTCGGTGTTCGACCTCGACGACATCCTCACGCAGGTGCGCAGCGTCATCGACAAGGCGGCGCTCGCGGTGCAGAGCGTGTTCATCTTCACGCTGTTCGCCGGCATCGTGGTGCTGCTCGCCGCCGTGCAGGCGACCCGTGACGAGCGCCGCTACGAGAGCGCCATGCTGCGCACCCTCGGCGCGAGCCGCGGCACCGTGGCGCGCGGCATCCTCGCCGAGTTCACCGCGCTCGGACTCCTGTCGGGCCTGCTCGCCGCCATCGGTGCGACGCTCGCGGGGTATTTCATCGCCCGCGAGTTCCTCGAGGTGCAGTACAGCTTCGACGCCACGCTCTGGATCGTCGGCCTCGTCGGCGGCGGGGCGCTGGTGGCCGCCAGCGGCTGGCTCGCCACCCGGTCCGTGCTGAAACAGCCGCCGGCCAGCACGCTGCGCGGCGGCTGAGGCGGATCAGACGATGCGCGAACCACCCGTTCCCACCAAGCAGGCCAAGATGGTCGGTTGGTACAACGCCGATGTGCTCGCGCAGTCGGCGTGGATGATGACCGTCGCCAATCTCTTCGGCCGACACTCGGACTCGCGTCTCATCGAGGCGCTCTCCAACCAGCCGCAGGGCGTGTTCCGCTTCGAGGCTGACGCACCGGAGGGCGAATTCTGGTTCGACTTCGTGAGCGATGTCGGTGATGGCTTCAACCCCACCTACACCGTCGCGCGCGGCATCGCCGCCGCGGAGCTCGATGTGCAGGGCGCCGACGGCGCCACCGTGCATACGCGCGCCGGTAGCGTGCTGGTGTTCGGCGGCGACCAGGTGTATCCGTACCCGACGCGCGGCGCCTACGAAGAGCGCACCGAAGCCCCATACGCCGCAGCCTTCGCGGCCGCCGGTCGTACGCCCAAAGTATTCGCAGTGCCCGGCAACCATGACTGGTTCGACAGTCTGATCGCGTTCTCGCGGCTCTTCTGCCGTCCCGAGCGCGGCTTCGCAGGCTGCGCCACCGGCCAGACCCGCAGCTACTTCGCGCTGCAGCTGCCCGGGGACTGGTGGCTCTGCGCCGTCGACCTGCAGTTCGGTTCCGAGATGGACGAGCCGCAGGAGCGCTATTTCCGTGATGTCTCGGCGCGCATGCCCCCGGAAGCCAACATCATCCTCTGCGTGCCGAGCCCGCAGTGGATCTACGCCGAGAGCTATCCTGCGTTCACCGGCTACTCCGACGATTCCTTGCGCGACCTCGAGGAGCGTGTCCTTGGCCGCAAGATCGCCGTATTCCTCACCGGCGACCTGCACCACTACAAGCGCCACGAGAGCGCCGACGGCCAACAGAAGATCGTCTCCGGCGGCGGCGGGGCGTTTTTGCATCCGACACATGTGCCCGCGGGCGACACGCTCCGCACCGGCCACAAACTACGCGCCACCTTCCCCGACGCCGACACCTCGCGGCAGATGACCTGGCGGAACCTCCTTTTCCCCTGGCTCAACCCGGGCTTCCTAGGGCTCGTCGGTATCTTTTATCTGTTGTCCGCGTGGTTCGCCTCGGCGACCTTCGGGCCGGAGGATCTGACCTCGCTGCAGGCTGCGCTGTTGGCGGCGCTCGAAGGCGCGCTGCGCGAGCCGGTGAACGGTTTGTGGCTTCTGATGTTCGTCGCCGCGATCATCTTCTTCACCGACACCCACTCCAAGTGGTATCGCCTCATCGGTGGCTTCGCGCACGCCTGCGCGCACCTCGCCGCGGCGTTCTTCTCGGGTTGGTTGTCGCTGTGGTTCACGACGCAGGTGGTGGGGCTGACCTTCGGCTCGCTGCCGCAGATGGCGCTCGCGGGTCTCATCACCTTCACCGTCGGTGCGTTCGCTGGCGCGCTGGTGATGGGCGGGTACCTGTTCCTTTCTTTGAGATTCTTCGGCCGCCATGCCAACGAGGCGTTCTCGTCGCTGCGCGTGCAGGACTACAAGCAGTGGCTGCGGCTGCGCATCGACGCCGCGGGCGCGCTCACCATCCACGCCATCGGCATCGACCGCGTGCCGCGCCGTTGGCGCGGTCCGGCCGAGCGCCCCGAACCGGACGATCCGCGCGCCACCGCGCCGCGGCTCATCGACCGCGTGACGCTGCGGCCGCTGGGTGGCGGGAGATATCAGGCGGTGTGATCCCCGCCGTCAGAACATCACGGTCAGGTCGACCCATGAAGTCGGCAGCCACGCGACGATGCGCGCTTCGAGCGCCTTGTCCCAACCTGCGAGGATCGCGACGCCCATCAGACCGAGCAGCGCCGCGAAGCCGCGCTTGATCGTCTCGATGTGCGCCATCACATGGTCCCGCGCGCGCAGGAACCCGGCACGGGACGCATAGGCGACCGCGACCAGCGGCAGCGCCGCACCGATGCCGAACAAGCCGAGGATGAGGCCGCCGCGTGCGGCGCCGCCTTCGCTCGCCACGAGCGTGAGGGCGCTCGCGAGCAGCGGGCCGGAGCAGGGGCTCCACACCAGCCCGAGCACCGCGCCGAGCGCGAAGGCGCTCGCGAGCGAGCCGCCGTTGAGCCGGCTGGCCACCGCACCGGCGTGATCGGCGAGCGGTGACAATACGCGCGTGAACGCGGTGTTCCATGCGGGGACGAGCAGGGCGATGGCGAACGCGATCAGCAACCAGGCGCCGAACACCCGCACATGGTCGCCGTCGATCCCGAGCGCGGGACCGACGGCGCCGAGCGCGACGCCGATCAGGGCGAACGATCCCGCCATGCCGAGCCCGAGCGCCACCGGTGCGAGCCGGTGCCCCTGAAGCGCACCCCCGAGCACGAGCGGCAGGAGGGGGAAGACGCAAGGGCTCAGGGTGGTGAGGCTGCCGGCGGTGAGGCTAAGGCCGGCATGGGTCAGGCTGACGGGCATGGCGGGATCGGGTCGTCAGAGTGCGCTGCGCAACGTTGCCGCGAGCTTCGCGCTGTCGGTCTCACCGGCCACGCGTGCTCGCTCCGTGGCGCCCTTGAAGACCACGAGGGTCGATTGGGTGCGCGCCTTGAGCGTCTTGCGAAGTTCGCGCTCGGCATCGTAGTCGGCCACCAGCACGGTAACGGCCTCGAGCGACTTGTCGGCCTTCAACTCCGTGAGGACGGTCGATTGTTTGCGGCAGGTCGGGCACCACTCGGCATGGAAGTGCACCGCGACCGGCTGGCCGGCTTTCTGGGCGCTTGCCAATGCTGCGGCGCTGAAGGGTTTGATCTCGAGAGCCTGCGCGAACGGGCTCGCGCCAAGGAGACCGGTGAGGAGCGCGGCGCGGGCGAGGGTGGACAGACGGGCGGGGATGGAACGCATGGGAGGGACTCCGTAAGGGGAAGGACACACCCCCCTCCATTCGTCGGCGTTCCGCGAATCGTTACAGTACCTCGGGAAAAGGCCCTCCGATGACCAGCGCAGCTACGCTCACCAGCGCAGCAGCCGCGGACCGAGCAGGGCGCCGAGACCCGCCACGACGACCATGCCCGCCGTGTACCAGACCGCCGTGAAGGGGATGCCGGTCTCCGCGCAGGTCAAGGAATAGACGACGCTGCCGACCGCCCCGGCGGCGAGTCCCGCCGCAGCGCCCGCGCTGCGCAGCTGCGTCGGCGCCAAGCGCCGCAGCGCGACGCACAAGGCCGCCGCCACGGGCAGCGCCGACAGCGCCACATTGCGGATGCAGCCGAGCGGGTCGGTGCCCACCAGGGTCGCCAGACGCTCCGGCGCCGGCGTGCCGATCCAGACCAGCACCGCGAGCGACAACATCGCCGTCAGCACGACCGATACCGCGATCTGCGCGGGGCGCTGTGCTACACCAGGTCGCGCCGAGCGTCCGACCCACCACAGTGCCGCTGCAGCGAGCGCGGCCCCGTACAGCAGCTTGATCCAGGGCGCGAGGGTGAGCCAGAACGCCGCGGGCACGGGTGTCTTCAGTAACCCGACCAGCGCGAGGCTCAGCAGCGCCCCCGCGACCAGCGCCGCAGCGAGCGTACGCACCACCGGCTGCCGCGGCGCCGCGCCTGCCTGCCGTGCCAGCATCTCGATGAGATCGTCAGTCTTCATGTCCACCTCGCATCATCGTCGCCAGACGCTTGAGACCCCGGTGCGCCTGGACCTTGATGGCCGATTCCGAGACACCCGTCGCGCGCGCCGCCTGCGGCGCCGTCAGTCCGTCCAACTTGAGCAACTCGATGGCGCGCCGTTGTGCGGCGGGCAAGCGCGCGAGCAACTGCCCCACATCGCGTCGCGCCGCCGTCGCCTCGCCCTCATCGAGGGCGGGCACCTGGTCGAGCGCGTCCGGGTCGTCCGTGACAGCGACCTGCCGACCGCGGCGGCGCCAGTGATCGACCCACTTGTAGCGCGCGATGCCGAGCAGCCACGGACTCACCGGCAAACCGTCGATGTGCGTCCCGCGCTGCAGATGCACCGCCAACAACACCTCTTGGACCAGATCCTCCACATCGCCCGCCGGCTCCGAGGCGCGACGGCGCAGAAATGCACGCACCCGTCCGCCCATCAGGCGCAGCGCCTCACGGTAGGCCGCTTCGTCACCCGACTGGGCGCGTCGCCAGAGCGGGGCGAGCGTCTGCTCGAAGGCATCGGGTGTCACGGGCGGGCGGTCCGGGTGCGGTCCAGAGGTCATTCGTCGGGGGAGGCGGAAGCGTTACAGCATACAGCGCGTATAGTATTCATATGGACGTCGATCCCGAGGCCGCCACGCGCGCCTACATCGATTCGCTCGGACCCGAGCAGCTCGCCAAGGCGGCGGCCTACACCGCCGGCAACCACTGGCTGCTGCTCTGGGGGTTGGTGGTCAGCGCCATCGTCACCTGGATCATCGTGCGCACGGGCGTGCTCGACCGCGTCGCTGCCCGCTTCGCGGGCCGCGGACCGAACCTGCGGGCCTTCCTCGTGTCCGCGGTCTTCTTCCTCGTCTCAGCGCTGATCACGCTGCCGTGGTCGCTGTACGAGGACTGGTGGCGGGAGCGCGGCTACGGCCGCACCAGCCAGCCGCTCGGCGATTACTTGGGCCAAGGCGCGATCGGCACCGTGCTGACGGTGCTGATCGGCGCGCTGTTCCTGACCGGCGTCTACGCGCTCATCCGGCGCACCGGGAAGCGGTGGTGGTTGTGGTCGGGCGCGCTGACCGCGGCGGCGGCCTCGTTCCTGCTGCTGCTCGCACCGATCTTCATCGAGCCGCTGTTCAATGATTACAAGCCCGTGCCGCCGGGCGAGGTGCGCGATGCGTTGGTGGTGATGGCCAAGGACGCGGGTGTGCCCCCGGAGCGCATCTTCGTCTACGACGGCTCGCGTCAGTCGAACAACTTCACCGCCAATGTCGCGGGGCTCGGCGGTTCGGCGCGCATCGCGATCTCCGATGTCGCTTTCAAGGGCGCGTCGCTGGACGAGGTCAAGGCCGTCACCGGCCACGAGATCGGACACTATGTGCTCGGCCATGTCTGGCGCGGCGTCATCGTCACCTCGGTGCTCGCGGTGCTGTTCTTCTTCCTCGCGGACCGGCTCTACCCGCGGTTCGCGCGCGCGTTCGGCAGCCGCGCAGGGCTCGCGGACCCTGTCGGCCTGCCGGTGCTGCTGTTCGTCATCAGCGTGTTCGGCGTGCTCGCGCAGCCCGTGCTCAACACGCTCAGCCGTATGGACGAGACCGAGTCCGATGTGTATTCATTGAAGACGGTG
>Ga0172373_10009918_pt1 | contig 11712 bp, 16 predicted proteins | sample Lak10m_2_FD_114546 | JGI IMG/M metagenome (GOLD analysis project Ga0172373, IMG submission 114546) | Freshwater microbial communities from Kabuno Bay, South-Kivu, Congo - kab_092012_10m | ecosystem: Environmental > Aquatic > Freshwater > Lake | place: Democratic Republic of the Congo... | reverse complement strand
TGGGAGGCCTTTGCCAAGCTGCAGGGCCTTAATCCAAACACCAAGGGACACTTTTACATGGCCTTCGTTGCAGGCTGGAAGGCCGGTATGAACGACGCCAAGAAAACAGTAAGGGAGGGCGAGGAATGGAAACTGCTGGACAACGATCAAGCGTGAGCGTTATGAAGCAGGCGCTGGAGGCGCTGGAAGGGAATTGCACAAACCCTGCCGCAGACCCAGAACAAGCCGCAACCGAGGACGCAGCCATCACTGCCTTACGACAAGCGCTGGAGACAGAAAAGCAAGAACCGGTGGCAGTGGTCTTTGATCCATATGACGCGCATGGATTGCAGTGGTTATGTCAACACCCGCCACATCGTGGCGACAAGCTTTACCTCTCACCACCAAAGCGTGAATGGGTTGGGCTGACGGATGAGGACGAAATACCTTGGGACGGTGTTGATGCCAAGTCTTTTGCACGAGCCATCGAAGCCAAGCTGAAGGAGAAGAACATATGACTGACAAAGAACTGATGCAGCAGGCGCTGGAGGCGCTGAACAGAAGCGACTATTTGGGATGGCAATTTAACATCCCGATCATCAAAGCCCTGCGCGAGAGGCTGGCGCAGCCAGAGCAAGAGCCAGTGGCGTGGGCAGACATGGCTGTGCGTGGTGAGGATAAAGGGCTTTCTTGGACGCCCGGACACTTTCACAAGACACCCCTCTACACCGCACCACCAAAGCAATGGGTTGGGTTGACTGATGAGGAGATCGATGAATGTGAGCGGTTGGCAACCATTCGACACCAAAGGCACAAATACTCGGTGCGTGGTCAGATTATTACGCCAGCGGACGGTCTAGAGTGGCATTTCGCCCAAGCCATTGAAGCCAAGCTAAAGGAACGTAATCATGGATAAGCATGAGGTCTTGAAATCAGACACAGCAACCCTCGTCTTAGGTGGCGCAGCCTTCGGGCTGATCTATGCCGTGCTTGCCTGGGCAATGCTATGAGGCATGTAGCAGGCGAGTGCTCCTGGCGAGACCCGGAGGAGGATCAGCCACCGCTTGGCTCCAAGATGCTGCTGCTCAATCCCGCGGGAGTTGCCTGCATCGGAACTTGGAGCCGAGTATTTATCGCTTGGGCGCCGTTGCCCAAGATCCCTTTGAACATCAAACAAAAACTGGAGAACAGCTATGAGAACCTGGGCCAATACACCCGCGATGCGTGACGCCTACCGCGAGTGGTTTCAAGGCACGAGCATTACCGAACAAAGCCTTGCCAATTGCTGGCAGGCCGCATGGAACGCAGCACTCAAGAAGCGCCAGCCTAACAAGCAACAGGACCTCTTCGGCGTGTCGTCCTTGGCCTTTGCAAGATCCACTGACCCCGACACGAGCCAGGACGCCGCCAAGTCCTTTGATCCGACCGAATTGGAGTTGCAAGTCCTTAACATCATCAAGGCTTACGGCCAAGAAGGCTGCATCGCTGATCAAGTGCTGCAGCATTTCCCAAATGAGCGATCGCAGTCCGTTATGCCGCGTTTTGCGCCGCTTATGCGCAAGGGTTGGATAGAAGACACCGGCATAAGGCGATCGGGCCGTAGCGGCCGCCAGCAGAGGGTCCTGAGGGCCATCCGATGACTAAAGACGAGAAGCAGTGGCTCAACGACCTATCGGAGATCGGCTGCATTCTCTGCGCACACTTGGGCACCCCTGGCACTCCCGCGGAAATCCACCACCCCAGGTCAGGGGTTGGCATGGGCAGGAAGGCCACGCACTACGAGGCCATACCCCTGTGTCCCGAGCACCATAGAGGAAAGACGGGTGTACATGGCCTAGGCACCAAGGGATTCCCCAAGCATTACGGGATTACCGAGCAGGAATTGCAGGCCAAGGCGGCGCTGATGATCGGCACTCTTCGGGCGCAACGTACCGTTCGTCGGCTGGATAAAAGAAATGAGCCAAACGGATAAAGAACTGTGCTGTAATCCTACCTACAGCAAGTCGCTGTGAGAAACAGGAGAAAATGATGCAAACAGCAAGTCTCGTAAACAGCCTCTACAGCCGCATGACAGTCGGTGAGCCAGCGCCCTACGTTGGTATGCCAGCAACCCTGCTTTCCTGGACCGATCGTAACCCCTGCACGGTTATCGAGGTAAACATGGCCAAGCGGTACATCGTCGTGCAAGACGATGACTACCGCCGAGTTGACAACAACGGCCTCAGCGAGTCCCAGCGCTACGAGTACACGCCCAACGCTAACGGCTGCCGCCGTATTTTCCGCAAGATGAAGGACGGCCGCTGGGTCCAGCACTTCGTGAACCCCGAGACCAATCGCCTCGTTAAGGCAGAAGGCTGCGGCCTTCGCCTCGGTGAGCGCGAGAAGTATCACGACTTTTCATTCTAATAACCGGGGCTTCGGCCCCAACCAGGAGAAAACTATGAGCAAATTCGACATAACCATCAAGACTGAAGACTACGAAAAGATCAACCTCTCCGACTACGAAGACAAACTCTGGCTGTCGTTGTGGAAGGTTGGCAGCCACTGCTCAACGAGCTTGACACGAGATCAGGTTGCCGAGCTTCGCAACGCACTTAACCAATTCCTCGGGGAGTAACCATGGAAGACGTACTGGAGCGTCATTACGCCGTCCGTGAGATGGTGAAGGACCTGAGCCTCAAGACCAAGGTTATCGCTGAGAAGACGGGCTACAACCAGAGCTATGTCAGCGAACTCCGCCGAAGACACCTAGACGCTGAGGCTAGTAAGGCAAGGCGTCTCAAGGAACAGGAAGATAAAGAACGCAAGGAGCAGGCCAGGATTGATGGCTTGATCGCTAAAGCAGTGATTAAAGAGCGAGAATCAATCTGCAGAATTATCGACACCGCGCAGATCCCCAAGACAGAGGCCGAGCGCATCAAGAAAATGATCACGGAGCGGGTATGAGCGGCGACCACAACATGCACCAAAAGCCAAGGTCGTACCTGGATAGCTCCGGGATTATGGACAAGCTGAAAGAGGACGATGCCCGGACATGGGCCTCGATTGCTATTGTCATCGAGCGGCGCAAGGTAGCTCAGTGGATGATGGACCGCGGATATTCGACCGGTCATGGCGACACTGTGGAAGACCTTTTGAAAAAGTTGGAGTGGCAGATCAGGGAGTTGGAGCGTGAGGCATGTGCGAAGGTGTGCGACGTGCTTGCTGTACATCCTGAATATGCGTCAGACATTACAAAGTTGGCCGCGCAAGCCATACGAGCAAGGGGAGGGCAATGAAAATAAAAACCATTCCTTTGGAATTGCGCGAGGCGAATGCGCACATTGAAGAACACCACAGGCATCATGGCCGTGTACAAGGGCATCGGTTTTCAATTGGCGTGGTTGATGAGACAGGCAAGCTTTTGGGTTGCGCGGTTGTCGGTCGCCCTACAAGCGGTCTCGATCCGAAACGGATTCTCGAGGTGACTCGATTGTGCTCAGACGGCACGCCGAATGTGTGCTCGATCCTTTACTCAACAGCGGCTCGAGTTGGCAAAGAGTTGGGTTACGAAGTGATCCAGACATACATCTTTCAGAGCGAGTTCGGCGCGTCATTAAAGGCCAGCGGGTGGAAGTACGAACGGGTCGCGCACCCATCCGGTCGGCACCGCAAACGGTCAGACGGTCAGCCACGAAATACCGAATTTGTTGAGATACCGAAAACGCTTTGGACAAAGCGGCTGAACGGCGACGAGTGCAATAAGGAGTTTGCGCACCACCGTCGTAAGCAGCCTGACGCTGTGCTGACAAGGGGAGACCAGTAAATGCTCTGCCCGTACTGCCGAACACCGGAGGGCAAAGGCTACAAGACCAAGATCCTCGAGACCCGCACATTCTGGAACCCCGAGCGCAGTCATTACTTCGTTGAGCGCAGGCATAAGTGCAAGCACTGCGAAGAAGAATTCTGGACACAAGAGAAATCACCAACTGTAAAGGAGTAGCAAATGAACGAAGAACTCAGAGATCAATTGATCGAAACGCTTAAAAGCAAACACATAAAGGGAAAGCAATTTGCCTTCAACATCGACAAGCTAACCGCTTATGTTCAGCAATTGCTCGACGAGGAGCGAGAGCTTTGCGCTACCTTGGCCGAGCCGGTTGGAATGTTTGGCGTGTCGGACCTGATTCGCATGAGGATATACAAGCAGCCTGAAGTCGAGGTAAACTAAAAGCTGTTTTCTGTGTGTCTCCTGGTTGTGGGTCCTTCCCCTCACGACGTTAACCCCTTCCACAGGGGTTTTTTTTCGTGTATCCTATAGGTAAGTGCTTGATTTTTGAAGGAAAATCAGAATGCCAGCAGGAAGACCAACCGACTACGACCCCAAATACTGCGAACTCGTTATCGCTATGGGTAGAGAGGGCAAGAGCAAAGCCCAGATCGCCGCGACCATAGGTGTAACGAGGAAGACTATGTGGACTTGGTGTTCTGTCCACGAGGAATTTCTAAACGCCTTAGAGTATGCAGAGGAACTAGCCCTGCAATGGTGGGAGGATATAGCCCAAGATCACCTGAAGCAGACCAAGGATGGCGTGACGCTGAATACCTCGCTCTGGTCCCGCTCGATGGCCGCAAGATTCCCCAAGGACTACACCGACCGGACCAAGCATGAGATCACCGGCAAGGACGAAGGCCCGGTCCAGATAGATGTCGTCATGGATGTCGCGCAGTCCCTGATCGATGAACTGACCGGCATCCGCCAGCATGCTGACAGAAAGCCAAAGCAAGCAGATTGAAGCCAAGCTTGCCCTGCACCAGGAGACGCTGAAGAAGCTACCCCCGGAAGCAGCGGCAGCCTTCGCAGCCCGAATGAAGTGGCTAATGAAGGCGCACAGTCACCAGATCCCGCCCAAGGGCAAGTGGTGGACGATATGGATGCTCCTTGCAGGCAGGGGGGCCGGTAAAACCAGGACAGCAGCAGAGGACGTATGGCATACCGCCTGGAGCACGCCGAACCTGCGCATCCTAATCTCTGGTCCGACCTCGGCAGACATCCGTGACACGATGATCGAGGGCGAGTCAGGGCTGCTCAACTGCATGCCCGAAGAGATCCGGGTCAAGTACACCAGGAGCCTGCACGAGATCGTGCTCACCAATGGCAGCCTGATCAAGGGCATACCGGCTAGTGAGCCTGAGCGCTTCAGGGGTCCGCAATGGCACCACGCATGGTGCGACGAGCTTGCAGCCTGGGAGTATCTGGACGCAGCCTGGGACCAGATCATGTTCTCGGTCCGCCTGGGAGATAAGCCTCGGATTGTCGTCACTACGACACCCAAGCCCAAGCCGCTGATCATTGACCTGCTGAACCGAGACGGCGAAGACGTCGTCGTCACGCAGGCATCGACCTACGACAACCTTGCCAACCTCGCCGGAACATTCAAGCAGCAGATCCTGCAGTACGAAGGAACCTCGCTCGGCCGCCAGGAGATCCACGCCGAGATCATCGATCCGGAAGAGGCAGGGATCATCAAACGCGCCTGGATCAAGCTATGGCCATCAGAGAAGCCCTTCCCGCGGTTTGAGTTCGTCGTGCAGTCTTATGACGGCGCCTATACCGAGAAGACCATCAACGACCCGTCCGCTTGCAGCGTATGGGGCATCTTCAAGCTTAATGAGGACAAGGGCTTCCGAGCGATGCTGATCGACTGCTGGGAAGAGCACTTGCAGTATCCAGACCTGAAGGAGAAGGTGATTGAAGACTTCGGCACGGTTTACGGCGACCCCAATGAGTTCGGACAGGGCAAGAAGACGGACATGGTTTTGGTGGAGGACAAGTCCTCCGGCATATCCCTCCTGCAAGACCTGGGGCGTGCCCACATACCCTGCCGGTCATACAATCCAGGCGGCGCCGACAAGGTCCAAAGGGTCAACCTGATCGCACCACTGATCAAGGCCGGTCGGGTGTATATTCCAGAGAGCACCAAGAACGAAGGCCACCCTAGATCCTGGGCAGAGCCCTTGGTCAACCAGTTATGCGCATTCCCTGAGGTCCGGCATGACGACCTCGTCGATACGGTGTCCCAGGCCCTTCGAGTCCTGCGAGACATGGGATGGCTTGTCATAGATCCGCCGCCGCCCGATGATGATCCGTATCCGGAAGACAGGCCTAAAAGGGTTAATCCGTATGCGGCTTAAAAGATGCGAAGCTTTATGTCTCGAAGCTCAACGATTTGATGGACAGAGTTTTTGGCTTTTTTCTCTTGCCAAGCGGTCGACAGGTCATTGTCTGAAATGGCCATGAGTCGTTTGCGCTCTTTGAGCTTGACCAGTCGTTTTTTGTCCTTAGCTGACAGCCTCATAATATTTCCTCGAAACTGCCCCCCTACCCCCACAGGGGTAGTGAGCAGGGATTCCTCGGGCGATAAACGCCACCTCCATGTCAGTTTCCTGACCCCTCGGCTTGGAGGTTCTGCCAGCCGCTGGATTCTTACGGATTTGCACCGGGTCGAAACGCCTTACCAGTACCGCTTTCACTCCGAGCCACCACGGTTGGTGCCTGCTAACGTGCGGAGTACGGACGGTGCCAAAAGCAAAACCCCACAAGACTTTGGTTGGAGCGTTACCTCTGGCGGGAGGCAGACTCAGGCGTTTGAGCAGGAAGGAATTTCCCCCGAAGGGAAAACGCGCATCATCATCAACGCCCCAACCAAAAACTTATGGGGTTTTATCCTTCACTGCTCTCATCGCCGGTTGCCAGACCGACAGCGCGATGATAATCAGCGCCGATAGACTTTGCAAGTCCTACTGAGTATCATCCGCACTAATCCCGGGGAATTACCATGCCAAACCCACGCGCCCAGAAGAATCCGACGTTTATCCCCCAGGCCTTACAAGGCCTTGCAGACATGGGCCGTGGCGCAGTAAGAGGCGCGTTGTCCGAAAGCTTAGGCACAGCAGGCGATGTTACTCAGGCACTGAAAAACATCAAGACGGCAGGCTTCATGCCAGCCATGCTTGCAAGGGGCCTACAAGGGCCTACAAGCGAAGAAATGAGCCAAGCCTTACGAGGCATAACCCCGAACCCGTTAACGCAGCCTGACCGCGCTCACACGGCTAGATTCGGGCAGGACTTTGGGTCGATCCCGCTGGGTGCGGCCGCAGGCACGGCAAGCGCAAACCTCGCGGCCAAGGCAAGCAACCGGCTGAAGAACATCCAGCAGACCCAGGCCATGATGCCCAGGCAGCCGAGGTCAGCGGCAGAGATCCTGCAGCCCAAGCTTTTCACGAACACCACCGAGACGCTTGCAGGCTATGCAGGCGATGCAATCAACAAGGCCATGCTCGGCGAGACGAGCGGCCTGCTGAGCAAGGCGCTTGACCCTGTCGCGCCAAGGAAGCTTTTCATCGGCCCAGGGTCTCAGTCATGGGACGAGCAGGCAGCCTTCAAGGCCTCGAAGATGGAGGCAGCCAATGTTTCTCCCCAAGAGATCTGGGCCAAGACCGGGACCTTCAGAGGCCCTGATGGCCATTGGCGCCAAGAGATCTCCGATAAGGGCTCGGTGCTCGGCCTGTCGCAGACCAAGGGCAGTGCTGATGAGATCCTGAGGCACCCTGAGCTATACGCCGCCTACCCTGAGCTTGCCAGTACCAAGATGAACCTGTACGGCACCATGAAGGGAGCGCCCGAAATAAAAGCCTCGCTATCCGGCACGCCGAAGGAAGGCTTTCAGGTCGACATCTATGAGCCCGGAATCAAGGACGGCCCCAGGATGTCAGCCATTCACGAGATGCAGCACGCCATTCAGGACATTGAGGGCTTCTCGCCTGGAGGCAACAGGTCGCAGGCTTTCTTGCACCCAGGCTTTCAAGAGATCAAGCAGGACACGCTTAAAACGCTCAGGCCTGCTGGCGGACCTATCGACCCTGTCTTACTGAACAATTTGGCGGCCGACAGCTACTACTACCGGCTTGGGGGCGAGGCCGAGGCCAGGGCGGCAGCGCGTCGGGCCAACATGGATGAGGCTGAGCGCAGGGCAACATTCCCGCTCGAGTCCTATGACATGCTGCCCGATAGAACCATCAACATAGCCCCCTACGCAAACGGCGGCATGGTAAGCGGCAGGCATAACGATGATGGCAACGGTGCTATGGGGGCCGACTCCTGGAGGGCAGACAACGCGGTAGGCGGCCTCGTGCAAATGGCTAACGGCGGAACGCCTTACAAGGGCATCAATCCTATGGCTACCGGCCTGGGCAAGATGATCGAGCAGTCAAAGGTCCGCAAGACCGCCTCAGAGCAAATGGCCTTAGCGCGACAGGCTGAGGTGAGCAAACAGGAGGCACTCCGGGCACAGCGCCAGAAACAGCTTGCTGCAGCCAAGACAGCACGCCTAGCAGCACTTGCTCCGAAGCTATCGACCTATGTGCCTGGATCAACTGCGGCGCCTGGATCAACCGCGGTTACTGGCTCCACTACAACGACGCCGCCGGGGTCATCAACAGCCGTCCCAGGCGTCACTAATACCGTCAAGACGGCCCAACCCGCTGCAGAGCCTAAGTTGATACCAAGCTCAGTGGCCGACATTGCCCAAAACGTATCTGAGAATGTCGTCCCGATGACAGCCGAAGAATATGCACAGGCAGGGTTGCGGTCAGAGCAGCTTCGCAAGGATCGATTCCTCAACAACGTCGAAGCACTGAAGGTTGCCTTCCCCAACGATTGGTGGAACCGTGACATAGCAAGCTATTACGGCGGCAAGGACACGAACTGGCTCAACGAGACCATGAAGGGCATCAACGCTCAGGGCGCTGCAGCCAAGAATGCTTACGAGAATCCGCCACCTCTGGCCGATGAGGCTTGGTTTGCCAAGACGGGTAGCCCTTATATTTACCGAGACCCCAAGAGCGGTTATGGCGTATCCATGGAAGATGGCAAGCTTGGGTACTACAACCCTCAGGGTAATCTGCTGAGAAGAAGTGTTGTTAGTGCCGAGGACCTTTACAAGAATGCCAACGAGTTTGGCATCAACCTCGGCGGCATTGGTTCGTTAGGTCAAAAGCTTGATGCTGCTGGCATTAACTATAAGCCCGGACAACTTCGCCCCGGCACCGGATCAAACCATGGTATTAACTTTGCTGACATTGCCGCAAATAAGCTTGGCGCCGCATATGACTGGACGCAAGATCCGTTAGCCGCGCAAAAAGGGCCGGGAGCCACGGAGAGCCTCGCAGCATCTCAAGCGCTTGCACAAAAGCTCGGACTTGATCTCACAACATCGGAAAACTTGGCAACACTCTCCCCGCAAATGGCTGGAGACGTCACAAGACAATTCGTTGTCAGCACACCAAGCATGTCTGGAACGCCAACTTATTCTTGGTACGACACGCAACAACAAGCCGACCAAGCCGCTCAGCAGTATGGCGGTACAGTCACTAACCTTGCTGGCCAAACCATAACCCCTCCCAAAGGCGCTCGTGGCGGCCTCGTAAGCATGGCAGGCGGTGGTGTCGTCCGCATGAGTGATGGCGGCGGTAAGTTTGGGCTTGTGAAAGCAGGCGGGAAGCAGGCCGCGAAGGCCTTCAAGGCCCTTCCCGGTGAAAGCTTCCAGGGCAAGAGCGGCCTGTCGGCGCTTTCTCCCGACGAGGAAGCAAGACGCCTCATTGCGAAGATGGACCAGCCTTCGATCGAAGACGTGCTCAAGACTGTCGAAGAGCCCAAGCCCGTTACCGCAGCCCAGCGTGCCGCGGCCGGAAGGGCTGCAGCCAAGCAGATCGCAACCACGCAAGTGCAGAGGCTGTCTGATGTTCTTGGCAACCTGAACATCGAAGGCAAAGGATCAATTGGCGTTGGTCAGTCTGACCGTACCAGGGTCGGCGGCGGCAACATAGGCGGCGCTCACTTCCCGGGCATTCAACACGCCGATCCGTTATACGAAGGTATGGGTTGGGGTGTCGGCAACGTCCCGACGGCCAGCAACCTGATCGCAAACTTTGCCAACCCCGGGAAATACTTCACGACCCTGCTTGGCTCCGAGCACCAGCTTAAAACGAATCCGGTCGTCTTCGAAAGGCTCAAAAAAGGTTTCATACAAGCCATGAAGGAAGGCAAGCTGCAGCCTGAGCTTGAGGCGAAGATCAATCACAATTTGGCCCTGACTTTTGGCGAAGGGGCTGACATTCGAGACCCTCAGATCTGGAAGAAAGCGAACACGTTTGAAAAGCGTGCGGCGCTTGGTGACATCATGCTTGGCCGAGGCATCCCGCCCAAGAAGGGCGGCGTTGCACTTGGCGGCGAAAAGAGCGGCAAGGGCGTGATCTTCAACCCAAGCGACATCCTCCGCGAGGAAACCGAGAAGATGCTGCTTCACCCCGAGCATGGTGGCAATGTGCCGACGTTTGCCGTTGGCCCCAGGCTTGTCCAATTCTCGGGTGACTACTCGGTCAGGCCCGACTTACATCCAGGATTCCCGGTCTTGCTTCACGGTAAGGATATGAACGTCGTATTCAACCCGGTCCCCGGTGAGATTGCGCTACCTGACTTTGTGGCCGAGCTTGCCAAACCGTCTGAGAAATTCCCCAAGGGCAAGAAGCCTGGATACTACGAGTGGACCATGGGGCTTCCCGGTAAAGGCTTGCCAAGCCAGCCTATCACCGAGGAGTACCTCAGGCATTTGCAGCGCGAGGGCTTCAAGAAGGGCGGCAAGGTCAAGAAGATGCAAGCAGGCGGTATAGCCAAGGCGGTAAAGAGCGGCCTCCAGGCCCTCGAGAAGCCTGCTAAGCAAACGATTACGTCGGCCATTGATCCCACTACCGACATCGCAAGCAGGCTGACCCAGCCCGATCGGATCAACCTGCTACCCATGCCCAGCCGGTGGTTCCTAGACCCCAAGAACAACCCGGGCGTCCAGAAGCTTGTCGAGAAAGTGTTGGACGTAAACAACATGAAGCGATCGGACTTCTACTCAGGCGCCTTCGTGAACCCAAGGACCGGCGAGGTCATGGACAAGAAGGTCATGCAGGACGTCGGCGTGCTGATCAACCCAGCCACTGGCAGGCCCATGATGAGCGCCGAGAAGGAAGTGGACCTCACCATCGGCGATCGCAACAAGGGCTCGAAAACTAAGTCAAACCTCGTTCGCAAGCAGCTTTACGAGACCGAAGGCGACCCCATCCTTAAGGACCTGGACTTCCTGGTTGCCATCGAGCAATCCGGCATGGGACATAAGTATGGGCTGGCCACCGAGTACGCTACGCCTGCTGAGATGTTCAATACGATGACCGGCGACAACCCGACCTTGCGGCCGATGAGCCGCGGCGATGTTTTCGGGATCGGCGACATCGTTGGGCGCATGTCTATGAAATCGAGCAAGATGCCGCATGATGTTTACGAGTCCTTACTGATTGCACCCAAGGGCTCTGACGTCCAGGGCGTGAAGCTGAGCAAGAAGAAGGGCGGTCTGGTAAAGGGGCGCAAATGAAACCGATCAACCCGTTTACTGCCAACCTGCCCAAGAAGGCGGCGAAGAAGGCCTTAACTAAGGCTCAGCGGGACGAGAATCTTGCCAAGTTCCTCGAGCCAAGCCTCGTCAAGGATAGGATGTTCCACGGGACGTCTACGCCTGACATCGTCGAGTTCAAGACAGGGTTAGCACTGCAAAAAAAGCGTTATCCCCAAATCGAAATCAAACCTTGGGAACATAGTGCTAACCGTGACGCAGTATTCCTGACGCCAGACCCGCAATTTGCATCAAGATA
>Ga0172373_10009917_pt1 | contig 11712 bp, 4 predicted proteins | sample Lak10m_2_FD_114546 | JGI IMG/M metagenome (GOLD analysis project Ga0172373, IMG submission 114546) | Freshwater microbial communities from Kabuno Bay, South-Kivu, Congo - kab_092012_10m | ecosystem: Environmental > Aquatic > Freshwater > Lake | place: Democratic Republic of the Congo: South-Kivu... | reverse complement strand
GCGCGTGCGTCGATGAACACCGATCGTTGCCAAGCCTCCGAGCAAGAGACGCTCCAAGGAGCGTCTTTACGGGCAAACCCCAAACGGCGGAGCGCAGCGACGCGCGTACCTCGATGAACACCGCTCGTTGCCAAGCCTCCGAGCAAGAGACGCTCCAAGGAGCGTCTTTACGGGCAAACCCCAAACGGCGGAGCGTCTCTGCGGGCGGATGGCGGCGGACCGCACGCCGGTGCGTCGCAAAAACGTGTTTTTGCTGATGGGCTGGTGTTACGCTTTTTCCCGGAACGCTCTCGCAAGTGACTGCGGCTCGGACAAGGCTCGGAACAAGCAAGGCACGGTACGGGTTTCCTTCGGCACGTCCCTCGTCGGGGCTGCTCCACCCAACGCCCCGGCGCTCGTTCTCACCATCCTGGTTCACGCAAGGCGGAGGTTCGCAATGGAGAAGAGTCCGGTGCAGGTGCACGCCGCGTTTGGCGAAGGGGCCGGCGCGTCCCGTGGGACCGACAGCTCTCACGCCGATCGCCCCTCGGTGCTGGGCCGCATCGCCGCCCGCTTCGAGGCCCGCCGCGAAGAGGAGATGTCCCTCCCCGACTACCTCGAGCTGTGCCGCCGCGATCGCAGCGCCTACGCCACCGCCGCCGAGCGGCTGCTCATGTCGATCGGCGAGCCGGAGACGCTCGACACGCGGCGCGATCCACGCCTCTCGCGCATCTTCTCCAACAAGGTCATCCGGATCTATCCGGCTTTCCGCGAGTTCTTCGGCATGGAGGAGACGATCGAGCAGATCGTCTCGTTCTTTCGCCACGCGGCGCAGTCGCTCGAGGAGCGCAAGCAGATCCTCTACCTGCTGGGCCCCCCGGGCGGCGGCAAGAGCTCCCTCGCCGAGAAGATCAAGGCGCTGATGGAGGCGCAGCCGTTCTACGCCATCAAGGGCTCGCCGGTGAACGAGTCGCCGCTGGGGCTCTTTTCCCCGGAGGAGGACGGTCCGATCTTCGAGCAGGAGTACGGCATCCCGCGCCGCTACCTCCAGCCGATCCCCTCGCCGTGGGCCGTCAAGCGGATGGCCGAGTTCGGCGGAGACATTTCGAAGTTCCGCGTCGTCCGGCTGCGTCCCTCGGTGCTGTCGCAGATCGGCGTCGCCAAGACGGAGCCGGGCGACGAGAACAACCAGGACATCTCCTCGCTCGTCGGCAAGCTCGATATCCGCAAGCTGGAGATGTTCGCCCAGGACGACCCGGACGCCTACAGCTACTCCGGCGGCCTCTGCCGCGCCAACCAGGGCCTGCTCGAGTTCGTCGAGATGTTCAAGGCCCCCATCAAGGTGCTCCACCCGCTGCTGACCGCCACGCAGGAGGGCAACTACAAGGGCACCGAGGGGTTCGGCGCCATCCCGTTCGACGGCGTCATCCTCGCCCACTCCAACGAGAGCGAATGGCAGTCGTTCCGCAACAACAAGAACAACGAGGCGTTCCTCGACCGCATCTACATCGTCAAGGTGCCCTACTGCCTGCGGTTCACCGACGAGATGCACATCTACGAGAAGCTGATCCGCACCTCGTCGCTCGCCCAGGCGCCCTGCGCGCCCGGCACCCTCAAGATGATGGCGCAGTTCGCCGTGCTGACGCGCCTCAAGGAGCCGGAGAACTCCTCGCTCTTTTCCAAGATGCGGATCTACGACGGCGAGAACCTCAAGGATATCGACCCCCGGTCGAAGTCGCTGCAGGAGTACCGCGACTACGCCGGCGTCGACGAGGGCATGGCCGGTCTCTCCACCCGCTTCGCCTACAAGGTGATCTCCAAGGTCTTCAACTTCGACCAGACCGAGGTGGCCGCCAACCCGGTGCACCTGCTCTACGTCCTGGAGCAGCAGATCGAGCGCGAGCAGTTCCCGCCCGCGGTGGAGAAGCGCTACCTCGCCTACATCAAGGAGCACCTCGCCGCGCCCTACGCGGAGTTCATCGGCAAGGAGATCCAGGCGGCCTATCTCGAGTCCTACTCGGAATACGGCCAAAACATATTCGACCGATATGTGACCTTCGCCGACCTCTGGATCCAGGATCAGGAGTTCCGCGATCCGAACACCGGTGAGATCCTCGACCGCAACGCGCTCAACGACGAGCTCGAGAAGATCGAGAAGCCGGCCGGCATCGCCAACCCCAAGGACTTCCGCCACGAGATCGTCAACTTCGTGCTGCGCACCCGCGCCAACAACGCCGGCCGCAACCCGCCGTGGACGACCTACGAGAAGCTCCGCTCGGTGATCGAGAAGAAGATGTTCTCCACCACCGAGGACCTGCTCCCCGTCATCTCGTTCAACGCCAAGGCCTCCGGCGACGAGCAGAAGAAGCACCAGAACTTCGTCGATCGCATGGTGCAGAAGGGCTACACCTCCAAGCAGGTGCGGCTGCTGGTCGAGTGGTACCTGCGCGTGCGCAAGTCGTCCTGATGCTGCCCGCTGGCCCCGCCGCGCCACCCACGGCCGGCGGGGCTCTCCGGTGACGTCAGGAACACGGGTTCACAGACTCCTCTCCTCGGAGCGCGCGTTTGAGCGACATCATCGACAGGCGGCTCAACAGCCGACGCAAGAGCGCCGTCAACCAGCAGCGGTTCCTCCGCCGCTATCGCGCACAGGTCAAGGAGGCGGTCGCCCGCGCCGTCAGCGGTCGCCGCATCGCCGACCAGGACAAGGACGCCAGCATCTCCATCCCCGCGCGCGACCTGACCGAGCCGGTCTTTTCGCATGGCCGCGGCGGCGCCCGCACCGGCGTCCTGCCGGGCAATCGCGAGTTCGTCCCCGGCGATCAGGTGCAGCGTCCGCAGGGCGGCGGCGGCGGTCGCGGCTCCGGTCAGGGCGATGCCTCCGAGGACGGCGAGGGCGAGGACGAGTTCAAGTTCCGCCTCTCCCGCGAGGAGTTCCTCGAGTTCTTCTTCGAGGACATGGAGCTGCCCGACCTGGTCAAGACGCAGCTCGCTGAGATCCCGCAAAAAAAGAGCGTCCGCGGCGGCTACCGCGTCGACGGCACCCCCAGCAACCTCGCCATCGTCCGCACCATGCGCGAGGCGCTCGCCCGCCGCATCGCCCTCGCCGCCCCGCACAAGAGCCGCCTGCGCGCCGTCGAGGCCCGCCTCCAGGAGCTGGAGCGCGAGTCCGGCGAGGAGGCCGACCAGGAGCGCCGTCAGCTGCGCGAGGAGCGCCAGCACCTGCGCGCCCGCATCCTCCGCGTGCCGTTCATCGACGACTTCGACCTCCGCTACAACAACCGCGTCACCCGCCCGCGCCCCATCGCCCAGGCCGTCATGTTCTGCGTGATGGATGTCTCCGGCTCGATGGACGAGAACCGCAAGGACCTCGCCAAGCGGTTCTTCATCCTGCTGCACTTGTTCCTGACGCGGCACTACGAGCGGATCGACATCGTCTTCATCCGCCACCACACCAGCGCCAAGGTGGTCGACGAGCAGGAGTTCTTCCACTCGCAGGAGTCGGGCGGCACCGTCGTCTCCTCCGCGCTGGAGGCGCTCGTCGGCGAGATGGACGACAAGTACCCGTCCGACCAGTGGAACATCTACGTCGCGCAGGCCTCCGACGGCGACAACTGGGAGAGCGACTCTCCCCGCTGCAAGGAGCTGCTGCTCACCCAGATCCTCCCGCGCGTCCAGTACTACAGCTACGTCGAGATCGAGGCCGAGCGGCCGCAGTCGCTCTGGCTCCAGTACGAGGAGGCGCGCGACGCCTCGCCCAACCTCGCGCTCACCCGCGTCCGCAACCGCGCCGAGATCTACCCCGCCTTGCGCGAGCTGTTCGCGCGCAAGACCAAGGCCGTCCATTGAGTCGCTCCTCATCCGCCAGCGAGGTGGCCCGCATGCCGCTCTCCAGCTCCAGCGAGTGGTCCTTCGAGCTGATCGAGCAGTACGACCGCGAGATCGCCCGCGTCGCCGAGCGGTACAAGCTCGATACGTTTCCGAACCAGATCGAGGTGATCAGCGCCGAGCAGATGATGGACGCCTACGCCTCCCACGGCATGCCCATCGGCTACACCCACTGGTCCTACGGCAAGCACTTTCTCTCCACCGAGCAGAACTACCGCCGTGGCCACATGGGGCTCGCGTACGAGATCGTCATCAACTCCAACCCGTGCATCGCTTACCTCATGGAGGAGAACTCCATGCCGATGCAGGCGCTGGTGATCGCGCACGCATCCTATGGTCATAACTCCTTTTTCAAGGGTAACTATCTCTTCCGCACGTGGACGCAGCCCGACGCGATCATCGATTACCTGGTCTTCGCGCGGAACTTCGTGAGCGACTGCGAGAAGCGCTACGGCGAGGTGGCCGTGGAGCGGGTGCTGGACGCCTGCCACGCGCTCTCCAATTACGGCGTCGACCGGTACAAGCGCCCCGCACGCCGCTCGCTGGCGGAGGAGCAGGCGCGCCAGAAGGATCGCGAGGCCTACCTGCAGGCGCAGGTCAACGAGCTGTGGCGCACGCTGCCGCTGCAGGCCGAGGCCGCCGAGGAGGACGGGGAGCTGCACTTCCCCGCCGAGCCGCAGGAAAACCTCCTCTACTTCATCGAGAAGCACTCGCCGCTGCTGGAGCCCTGGCAGCGCGAGCTGGCCCGCATCGTCCGCAAGCTGGCGCAATACTTTTATCCGCAGCGCCAGACGCAGGTGATGAACGAGGGCTGGGCCACCTTCTGGCACTACACGCTGCTGCAGACGCTCTACGACGAGGGCCGCCTGAGCGAGTCGCTCATGATGGAGGTGCTGCACTCGCACACCAACGTCCTGACCCAGCCGTCGTTCGACAGCCCCTACTACAACGGCCTCAACCCGTACGCGCTGGGCTTCGCGATGTTCCGCGACCTGCGGCGCATCTGCGAGGCGCCCACCGACGAGGACAAGCGCTGGTTTCCCGACTTCGCTGGCAGCGACTGGCTCACCACGCTCGACTACGCGATGCGCAACTTCCGCGACGAGAGCTTCATCGCGCAGTTCCTCTCGCCGAAGGTGATGCGCGACTTCCGCCTCTTCTGCCTCGTCGACGATGACCGCGAGTCAAACCTCCGTATCGGCGCCATTCACAACGACGACGGCTACCGGCAGGTGCGCGACCTGCTCTCGCGGCAATACGCACTGGCCGAGCGCGAGCCCAACATCCAGGTCGCGCACGTGGACATGGCCGGAGACCGGTCGCTGACGCTGCGGTACTACCAGCGCGACCGCAAGCCGCTCTCGCCTGAGTACAAGCAGGTGATGAAGCACCTGGCGCAGCTGTGGGGCTTCACGGTGCGGCTGGAGATGGTCACCGAGGCCGGCGCCGTCGAGCCGCTGCACGAGTGTGTGATGGACCGCCGCCAGCGCGCCACGGCGCGTGCCTCGGCCGCGATGCTGCGCGGATTCTGAGACGAGGTCGGGTCTCTCGTCTCCCCCGTCGCGGCTCCTCTGCTCCCTGTCGCGGCGGCCGGGAGGCCGCCGATCCGTCGAGGCTTGGCAGGGCCCGCATTCGAAGGGTACGCGCTACGCGCGTGTCTCGCGGCGGCTCTTCTCTGCCCTGTCGCGGCGGCCGGGAGGCCGCCGATCCGTCGAGGCTTGGCAGGGCCCTCATCCGAAGGGGCACGCGCTACGCGCGTGTATCGCGGCGGCTCTTCTCTGCCCTGTCGCGGCGGCCGGGAGACCGCCGATCCGTCGAGGCTTGGCAGGGCAGGCATTCGAAGGGGCACGCGCGGCGCGCGCCGTTCTCGCCGCGGCGCCGCCGATCGCTGTCTCGACTCCTCTGCTCCCTGTCGCGGCGGCCGGGAGGCCGCCGATCCGTCGAGGCTGGGCAGGGCCGTCATTCGAAGGAGCACGCGCTGCGTTCGCGCGTCCCTCGGCATCTACGATTCGAGCTGTCGCGGCTCTTCTCTGCCCTGTCGCGGCGGCCGGAAGGCCGCCGATCCGTCGAGGCTGGGCAGGGTCGTCATTCGAAGGAGCACGCGCTGCGTTCGCGCGTCCCTCGGCATCTACGATTCGAGCTGTCGCGGCTCTTCTCTGCCCTGTCGCGGCGGCCGGAAGGCCGCCGATCCGTCGAGGCTTGGCAGGGCAGTCATTCGAAGGGGTGCGCGCTGCGCGCGCGTCCATCGTGTGGCGGCGTGACGGTTCATCGCATCCTGTAGGTACGCGCCGCGCGCGCGTCCATCGGCATCTCCGACTCGTGCTGTCGCGGCTCCTCCGCTCCCTGTCGCGGCGGCCGGAAGGCCGCCGATCCGTCGAAACTTGGCAGGGCAATCATTCGAAGGGGACGCGCCGCGCGCGCGTCCATCGGCATCTCCGACTCGTGCTGTCGCGGCTCCTCCGCTCCCTGTCGCGGCGGCCGGGAGGCTGCCGATCCGTCGAGGCTAGGCAGGGCATTCATTCGTAGGAGTACGCGCTGCGCGCGCCGTTCTCGTCGCGGCTCCTCCGCTCCCTGTCGCGGCGGCCGGGAGGCCGCCGATCCGTTGAGGCTAGGCAGGGCAGTCGCTCGAAGGCGTCTACGCTCGGGTATCTTTCTTGTCTTCTTCGTCGTGGCGCCGGGTGAGTCAGCGACCTTCGCTCGCGTGGCAGGGCGCTCGAGGTCGCTCTCGATCCTCCTCGACCCACTGCCATTCTCAACGCGTTGCGGCACCGGTGACGCTGGTCGACGCGCCTCCTGGGACGCCGACCTCGGTCGCGCGCTGCATCGGTGCGTCAAGTCGACATGACTGCCTGTTTGTTCGCGCTGAATGCGAACGGCTCGGCGCTCGTATGGTCGCTTGGTTGTTCACGTGCCTCGACGATCATGAGTCGATCAGTCAAAACCGTTGAAAACAGGGCGAATGGTGTTCGTTGGTGTCGTCGTATTGACCTGACGGGAATAGATCCGAGTGTTCTCGCCAAAAAACCTTGACCGCGTCCCCCGGCTGCGGCAGAAGGCCTCCCGGAAAGCTGACACAGGTGCCCGGGGTGGGCCTGGTTGCCTCAACGTGTCGCTACTCGCCGGCGGAGCCGTGCGAAGGAAGGAGACTGGCGTGAGAGTCTTCAGTGGTTTGAAAAGATTGTTGGGCGTAGCGGTCGCGCTTGTCGCGGCCTCCGCCTCCACGTCGCAGGCGTCGCCGCCCGTCATCAGCGGCAATGTGGCCCCGTCGCGCACCGTTACCCATGCCGGAGCCTACTCGGTAGATGTTGCCGACAATGGCAAGGTGTTCTGGGCGGGTCAGGGTGATGGCGTAGCGGTACCTGGAGGCCATGGTGTGTACACCAGCCCTGCCGGCTTTCTGCTGACGAGCGCGACTTCCTTCGACCAGCCATCGGGTATCGCGTTCACCGCGGACGGTAGCCGTATTTTTGTTTCGTACAAGGCTGTCAACGAGATACATGTATATGATGGTTCATTTAATCAAGTGGCAATCATTTTCGGTGGACTCACTGGCATTGATGGGCCGGAGCACCTCGCCGTCAGCGCGGGCGACACGCTTTATGTTGCCAACTATGACGGGGGAACGATCACCGCGTACGCTGACGCCTCTACGTTTATGGGCACCGTGAATCAGGCGCCCGATTACTCCGCGGGCACGACCATCGGCAACGGGCCGTTCTCTCGGGTCACCGGTATCGCGATCGATGCCCATGGATCTGTTATTATTACTGACACTGATCTGGAAAACAACGTTGGCAGGCTTGTGGCATGTGGCCCCGATCTGACCAGCTGCGCTCAAACTCGCGTGGAGTTCTACCATCTGAGGGGTCTCGATATCGGACCTGACGGCTCGGTCTACGTTGCCGCGCAGGACGGCGTGGTGCCTTTCATCAATATCTACAACGACTACTTCGAACCTGCCGTGGACACCCTGGCCGGTCCTAATACCGGACTTGATCAGCCGGTCGATGTCTCGGTCGACTCCTTGAACAATCTCTACGTTGCTAATTACCACTCCAACTCGATCACGATGTACTTCAACAAGACCACCCCTTCGATCACGGTCGCCAACTCGACGGCGACCTACGGCGGCGTGGCGACGATCACGGCGACGGTGTTCCAGGAGTCGAGCACGTTCGCTCCGTCTGGTGCGGTGACCTTCTCGGTGGACGGCGACGCGCTCGGAACGGCGTCGATTGATGCCTCGGCCCCGTGCGTGGCTGCGGGCGCGAACGGCGATGGATACTGCGCGGTCTTCACGACGGCGGCCCTGACGACGCAGGCGGGCCCGCACAGCATCGACGTCGATTACGCCGGCGACAGCAACTTCAACACGGCGACGAACCTCGTTACGGCGACTTTGACGCTGGACAAGTACGAGCCGACGGTGGCGCTGGCCGCGGTGTCGTCGATCGGCACGCTGGTCTCGCCGGTGGCGCTGGGCTCGACGATCGAGATCGACGCGACGGTGGAGGTGCCGGCGGGCGGCACGTTCGCGAACGGCACGGTGGAGTTCGTGGTTTCGCGCGCCTCGACGGGCACGAGCGTCACGTTCACGGAGAACTTGTCGGGCACCAGCAACGTGGTGCGGCTGTCGACGCAGCTGTTCCCGGCGGGCGAGCTGTCGGTGACGGCGCGTTACGTGTACGGCGTGACGGAGCAGAACTACCTCAACAGCGCGGACGCGACGCCGCTTGACGCGTTTGTGGCGAAGGCGACCCCGACGGTGGCGCTGACGCGTACGGCGAACACGGTGCAGCTGGGCTCGACGGGCGGCTTCGTGGCGACGTTGGGCGGGCTGGTGAATGGCTTTGATCCGGACGGTGGGACGGCGCACGTGCTGTTCACGGCGACCTCGCCGGTGGCGCGTACGTGGGAGATCCCGGTGACGTTCAACGCCGGCAACTGGGAGGCGCGTCTGACGGGCGCCGACCTACCGCGCGGTCTGAACACCTTGAAGGCGCAGTACATCGGCGCGGCGAACACCGAGTATCTCGACTCGACGGAGACGCTGCCCGAGACGCTGACGGTGGCGCGTGGCACGCCGGATATCGAGGTTTCGACGCCGAACCACGGCACGGCGCTGGTGGCCAACTCGCCGAGCAACTTCGGCGCGCCGGTTGTGCTGCGGGCCGACGTGATCGTCGACAGCGAGATCGTGCCGACGGGTGGCGTGACGTTCTACTCGCGCGATGTGATGATCGGTCACGCGGTGTTCAACAATGTCATCACGACGAAGAACGTGGGCGGGCAGACGGAGACGCGCGTGCGCGCGGAGACGACGGTCTACTCGATCCTGCCGGGAACGGCGGACATCGTGGCGGAGACGACGGGCGATCCGGCGAACTACCTGGATACGCGTGGTTCGCGCGAGAACTTCACGGTGACGGAGGCCGATCCGACGCTTTCGATCAATGTGACGGGTGACGCGGATCGCCGGTATGGGCAGTTGGTGACGTTCACGGCCAGCGTCCAGCCGATCGTGATCCACCCGGACGATCAGATGCACCCGGGCGTGACGTACTTCCCGTCGGGCACGGTGCAGGCGGCGATCGACAGCGCGAACGATGGCACGCCGGCGACGATGGGCTCGAGCGACACCGACGCGGAGCTGGTGGTCAACGACCTGTTCGGCTCGCACACGATCTCGTTCGCGTACGACGGCTCGACCGACGACTACTTCGTGAATGGCACGGGCGACTCGGAGGTCGTGGTGTTCACGACCGGTATCTTCAAGACGTTCACGGTCGACGCGACGGCGGGGAGCGGCTCGGCGCTGACGTACGGCGAGCTTGCCACGCTGAAGGCGACGCTGACGCCGCCGGATCGCGTGCACAAGGTGAACGGGACGACGACGGGCTCGGGCGACCTGGTGGCGCCGCCGGGCAAGGTTGAGTTCTACGACACGGGTTCGGACGGCGCGATCCAGAAGATGACCGACAACAAGCTGCACAACTTCGTCACGCAGGTGGCGTCGGTGGTCGGGGCGGCGCCGGACTACACCGCCGAGGTGGACACGGACGAGCTGAACCCGAACGCGAGCGCGACGGTGTACGCGGAGTACGTGTCGTCCGGGCCGAACGCTTACTACGGTGGGACGCAGACGAAGGCGTTCACGGTGGCGAAGGGCCCGACGACGGTGACGATCATGCCGGTGGGCGACCTTGTTGAGCTGGACAGCGCGGTCAACCTGAACCTGACGGTGGCCGGTACGGGCACGGGTGACCAGCAGGTGAACGGCACCGTGGACGTGGTGGCGACGGGTGCGGAGGGCTTCTCGCAGACGTTCACCGGCCTGACCGTGACCAACGGCGCGGCGTCGGTGTCGGTGGGTTCGGATCTCGCGGTGGGCGAGTACACGTTCGTGGCGACGTTCGATCCGAGCGAGGCGAACAACTGGTACGCGAAGAGCAGCTCGGATCCGGCGGGCACGCTGGTGACGGTGGCGCCGTTCACCTGCGACCTGATCAAGGTGGTCGAGGTGGAGGCCGGTCCGACCTGTACGCGTGGCGGCTGGAAGATCCAGTGCGGTCGCGATGTGACGACGGGGATCCAAAACCCGAACGACGACGGCATCCTGAACGCCGATCCGGGCGCGACGCTGGATACGCATGGCGCCGGTGGTCAGTTCATCCACCAGACCGGTCTGGGCGACACGGTGCTGACGTACGAGGTGCATAGCGAGCACGTGGTCTGCAACGACGGGTTCGACCCGAAGGTGGAGACGGTGGCGGCGGCTGTGGGCACCGATCCGGGCGAGTGCGATTTCGGCGGCATCCGCGTGGTGGCCGGCTACGACCGCAACGGCAACGGCAGCCTGTTCACGGCTGGTGTTGAGGATGCGGACGAGATCGCCTCGAGCGAGGTCGTTTGCAACGGCGCGCCGGGCGCTGATGGCGAGGACGGTGCTGACGGAGCCGCCGGTGCGGCGGGTGCCACGGGCGCGGCCGGTCACGACAGCCTGATCACGTCGGACAGCAACGTCGGCGCGAACTGCGCCAACGGCGGCGTGCACTACATGACCGGTCTGGACGACGGTACGACGGGTGGTTCGGCGGACGACGGCGTGCTGGACGCGCTCGAGGTGGACGGTCATTCGTACGTCTGCCACGGCGTCGACGGCGCGGATGGCTTCTCGTCGCTGGTGCACCTGACGCCGGAGCTGGCGGGCGCGAACTGCGCGGCCGGCGGCCACAAGCTGGAGTACGGCGTGGACGACGGTGCGGCCGGTGGTGTGGCGCGCAACGGCACGCTGGAGGCCGGCGAGGTGGACGGCACGCTGTACGTCTGCAACGGCGCGGCCGGTGCGGATGGCCAGAACGGCAACGATGGGCAGGACGGCGCGGACGGCCAGAATGGTCAGAACGGCCAGAACGGTCAGGACGGCGCGGCGGGTGCGGACGGCAAGACGGCGCTGGTCAACAGCACCGTCGAGACGGCCGGCGCCAACTGCGCGGCGGGCGGCACCAAGCTGGAGTTCGGCCTGGATGTCGACAACAGCGGGGCGCTCGAGGCCGGTGAGGTCGACGTGACCCGCTACGTCTGCAACGGCGTGGACGGCAGCAACGGCAGCAACGGTCACAACGCGCTGGTTTCGGTCAGCGCCGAGGCGGCCGGTGCGAACTGCGTCAACGGCGGCGAGAAGATCGAGGCCGGCGTGGACGACGACGGCGACAACACGCTGGGCCTCGATGAGGTCGACTCGACCCGTTTCGTCTGCAACGGCGTGCACGGCGTCGCGGGTGCAAACGGCGCCGATGGCCAGAACGGTGACGACGGCATCGACGGCCTGAACTCGCTGGTGGC
>Ga0172373_10009913_pt1 | contig 11717 bp, 15 predicted proteins | sample Lak10m_2_FD_114546 | JGI IMG/M metagenome (GOLD analysis project Ga0172373, IMG submission 114546) | Freshwater microbial communities from Kabuno Bay, South-Kivu, Congo - kab_092012_10m | ecosystem: Environmental > Aquatic > Freshwater > Lake | place: Democratic Republic of the Congo... | reverse complement strand
TCAGCTCGGTTCGAAACGCCCCTCGCGGCGGCTCGTCCGACTGAGTCGTGATGAACACCAGGAATCCCTCGGGGTTAGGCAACAGCCCGCCCCGCAGCTGGCCGATGATGCGCTCGGCCGCCGCGACCTTGGCGATCTCGTGCAACTCATCCAGCAGCACGCCGGTGGGCTTCACGCCGGTCAGCACCGTGGTGTCGAACGCCTTGATTTCCAGCGTCGCCTTGGTCCGCCGATCCGTGATCTTCCGCAGATGCTCCTGCACATGCAGGCGCTTGCGGAGGAACCCGTCCGGATCCTTGTCGACCATGCCTAGCGCCTGGCTGAAGGCGATGTGCGCCAGCGATACCGTCGGCGCCACCAGCAGAAACTCGGCCCGCGGCCGCTCGTTCATCAGCAGCGTCGTCACCATCAGAGCCGCGGCGTAGCTCGTCTTGCTCGACTTCTTCGGCGCCAGCAGGAAGAGCTCGCGGATCATCCGCTCCTGGGCGATCGGATCGAACGACCCGTGCAGCGCACCTACAAGCTCGCGGAACCAGTCGGCCCCCGCCTCCGCCAGGGCCGGCGTGCCGACTACGTCAGGCAGGCGCAGCTTGTTGAAGATCGCGATCGCTCGGTTGGACTGAGCACGGTTGAGGTGCGGCAGCTCCGGCAGCAGCGATCGCCCGGTCCGGATGCGCTCTCGCCAATCCGGTACGGCCAGCGACCACGGCTCCATCTCAGTTGACCAGCTGGCCCCACTCGTTGCCATTGCCCGCAGTGAGGGCGTCGTGTTCGGCCGCCTCCTTCTTGCCCAGCGGCTCCTCCACGCGCTTCGGCGCGTACTCCGACCAGCCCGCCCGCACTTTTAGCCAGAAGATCGCAGCCGACAACCCTTCCCGGGTCGGCTTGCACGCCATGCTAAAAAGGTTCTGCGCCACCTTGGCCGTGGCCTTGATGCTCCCCAGTTCGATCTGGTCGGCGTAGTGGAAACGCAGCGTCTTCGGGTCGATGCCGACCAGGCGGGCGATCTCGTCCTGGGGGATGCCGAAGCCCGAGAGCGATTCCACGAGGTTGCAGGTCTCATCGGTCGGCACATGCGGGGGTCGGCCGCGTCCAGAGCGGGTCACGTGCTGGTCCTCTGTCAAAAAAATTGCTGAATGCCGGGAAGGCGCTATCCTTCGACTATGTCTCCAGCACTCGATTCGCCTCAGGCCCAGACGCCTTCGCTGCCAGCGATCGCGTGTCCCGTTTGTTGTGGTGTAATCGACGGTGTCGTCCCAGCTGCCAAGCCGATGAGCGCCGCTAAGTTCGATGACTGTCTTCGACGGTGCGAGAAGTGCGGCGTTGGGGTCTCGAACACCCGTGGCGAGAATCCAACCTTTATCTATCGCGATCCGTTGGCGAACATTCCAGCGGAAGCCCGGTCGGGCGCGCTGCTGGTCCTCGGCCAAGCACTCAACGTGCACAGCCGAATCTCAAAGCTCCGCCGGTTTGGCTTCTCGACATCCGAAGACGCCATCACCTGGGTTGTCTTTTCGTATCTGCTAACGTCTGGTCGACTTGTTGCCGCACTCGGAAACGCAGGAATCCTGCCGAGTGCGACGACGGACGTAAGTCCGACGCTGCTTCTTTGGGGATGTCCTCTCGGAAACCAGCCCCGCGGAAGGATGATCGCGGAACAGCTTGCCACGCTATGCGATGATCTGGGCGAGGACAATAAGCGTCGGTCAGAACCGGACGTCGTCGTCGATCTGGGTGAATCCGGACTGATCTTCATCGAAGTCAAGCACCAGAGCGGCAATGATCGTCTGCCGCCCGACTCTCCGAAGTGGTCACGCTACAGCTCGCCTGGGCGGTTGCAGTGGCGATACGACGAGGTCAAGCAGTCTGAATGTTACGAGTTGGCGCGCAATTGGTGCCTCATGAAGGGACTTGCCGGAAACCGACCAGGCACCCTGGTCAATCTGGGTCCTCCGAGGCTCTTCGCAGGTTCGGAGGGGGCGCGACTGGATAGGTTCGCGCGCAGCCTTAACGCAGACGAGCAATGCCGATTCCAACGACTCACGTGGACAGATTTTCTCCGCTCAGTGATCGACGTTACTCCCGAGTGGTTCACGCGCTTCTGCAGCGAGGACCGGCACCTATTCGAACGCTGATGGCGCCACACAAAGCCACTCACTTCCGCAGAAGCAGCTTGGCTACCACCGCGACGGAGCTGTTCTCGTACCCGCCCTTGGACATTCTCTCCAGGTTTTCCTTCAACCAGACCTCGTCCCAAAGCAGCCACCCGTTCCTCTCGAAGTGCTCCTTCAGCAGCAGCCGGTCCTTCTCGCGAACGATCTTGCCGCACGCCAACGCGAGCTTGATCACTGGGTCCTCACGGATCAGGCCCCGCTCGACTAGCTGCTGGCGCAACCGACCGGTTACGACGTCGCGCAAGCTGGTGTCGTTGAACAGCTTGAATCGGCTCGCTATCTTTAAATCCGTGCCATCGAAGGCTCGATACTGGACACCCAACGAGTCCAGATAGCTCTTGCACTCGACGATGAGTAGTTCGTTACGCTTGCCGCTGTAGCCCACAACGTCAATCTCCCACCTGGGAGACGATGGCCTGTTGATTGCGAGCTTGTCATCTTTCGTCAGTTCCACCTTCAGGGACGTCTGGATCCAGTAGCCCTTTTGCCAAAGTATCTCACTGACGACTGTCTCGAACGCATCCATCCGCAACTCCCAGGCGATCGGAACGAGCATCAATCACTACCACCGGAGCATTCTCCGGTCACATTTCTACCTCTCAACCGCCTCTGCCTTGAGCCCTGACAGTTCCTCCCAGCGCCGAACCACTACATCGACGTACCGTGGATCCAGCTCCAGCAGCCGCGCTCGGCGCCCCGTCCGTTCCGCCGCGATCATCGTCGTCCCCGACCCGCCGAAGAGATCGAGCACGATGTCCCGGCTCTTCGATGAGTTCCTGATCGCACGTTCGACCAGCGCCACCGGCTTCATCGTGGGGTGCAGGTCGTTCTTGTGCGGCTTGTCGAAGAACCAGACGTCGCCCTGATCGCGCGCGCCGCACCAGTAATGCTCGGCGCCGTCCTTCCAGCCGTAGAGAATCGGCTCGTACTGGCGCTGGTAGTCGGCTCGGCCGAGCGTAAAAGTGTTCTTGGCCCAGATCACGAAGGTCGACCACTTGCCGCCGGCTTCGCGGAACGCCTTCTGTAGCGTGTCGAGTTCCGATGACGACATGCAGATGTAGATCGCGCCCTTGGTGACGGCGAGCATGTTGGCGCTGGCCGCCTGGAGGAGGGCTTCGAATCCTTCGCCCAAGGCGTCGTTCAGGATCGGCCGGTTCTTGCCGCGTAGTTTGTCCTTGGCCGAGTTGGCGTAGTTCACGTTGTAGGGCGGATCGGTGAACGCCATGTCGGCCAGTTCGCCGTCCAGCAGCTTCTCGACGTCGGCGCGGACCGTCGCGTCGCCGCACAGCACCCGGTGCTCGCCGCAGATCCAGAGGTCCCCTGGACGGCTGATCGGATCGACCGGCGGCTTGGGGGCCTCGTCCGGGTCGCCGTCGCCATCGGTGCCGAGCAGCAACTGCTCCAGCTCGAGTTCACCGAAGCCGGTCAGGCCCAGATCGACGCCCAGGCCCTTCAGCTCGCCTAGTTCAAGCCGCAGCACATCCTCGTCCCAGCCGGCATTCAGCGCCAGCTTGTTGTCGGCGATGACGTACGCCTGCCTCTTGGCCTCGGACCACCCGGCCGCGACCATCACAGGGACCTCGGGGAGCCCCAGCCTCTGGGCCGCCAGCACGCGCCCGTGGCCTGCAATAATCGTCCCGGCCTCGTCGACCAGGACCGGCATCGTCCATCCCCATTCCCGGATCGAGGCCGCGATCTGGGCGACCTGCTCGTCGGAGTGGGTCCGGGCGTTCCGAGCGTACGGGACTAAGGCCGTCACGGACCGTCGCTCCACGGCGTCGGCCGGCCACCTGGCCTCAGTCCCGGCGACCGCGCCGGGTTCTTTGCCGGCACGGCGGCTTTGCGCCCTCTTAGCGGTCATTGTTGGCCTTCAGCTGGAGGCCCCGAAACGGGCCTATTCTTGGAGGTATTGGCGGACGGGAAAAATTCTCTGCGTGAGCCCCCATGCGGCAGCGCGCCCCAAAAGCCCCAAGGATCAAGGTCCCCCCAGCCTCTGCGCCGTGCGCTTCGCGCGCTCAGCCACGGTCTTGAGACTGTGGTGCGATGCGCAGAGCAGCCAGACGTTCGTGCGCTCCAGCGGCGCGCCTCCGTCTTTCAACTCGACGATGTGATCGACGAACATGCGTCGCTCGGCGCGACCGCAGCCCTGCACCTGGCATCGTCCACCTGCTTCGCGTCGAACGCGATCGCGCAGCGCGATCCAAGCGGGCGTCGAGTAGAACCTGTCCGCCACCTTGGGCGGCAGTGCCGCCGTGCGCAGATTCGCCAGCCCGATGCGCGGCTGCAGCGCTTGTAATCCCATGATCGTAGTGCCTCAAAGATAGCAATCAGATGATCCGCGAGTTCTCTTGGCTCGTGCCGCGATTGAAGCGCTTATGCGGTCACCAACAACGGAGACCAACATGCGCCGCACCGCCCTCGACGCCTTCATCGCCAAAAAGGCAGAGATCGACACGATGCTCGATCGCCTCAAGGCATTGAGCGACGACCACTTCAACGTCGCGCCCGACGACATCGACTGGGGCCACGTCGGAACCCTCGCCCGCTACGCCGAGCTGCTGAAGCGCATCACCGACAGCGCCTTCAAGGAAGGCGAGCACGCCCAGTAGCGCGCCGCTCGGCCTCATCGCCCCGTGTCGCCCCGGCAACCGGGGCTCGGGCCCGTAGCGAGGCCGCGATGGTCGTGGTCCGCTTCATCGAAGGGTCCACGTCATGTCGAAGAACGCCGCACGCACCAGCAAGAAGGCCGCTCGTACCAAGGGTGCCGCCAAGCCGAAGGCAACAACCAAGCAGGCCAGCACGCCTCGCGCCGAGAGCAAGCAGTCTCAGCTGATCGCCATGCTCAAGCAGCCCGACGGCGTGACCATCGTCGAGATCACCAAGGCACTCGAATGGCAACCACACACGGTGAGGGGCGCCATCGCCGGCGCGCTGAAGAAGAAGCTTGGGCTCAAGGTGGAGTCAGAGAAGGTCGACGATCGCGGTCGCGTATATCGACTCGTCGAGTAGCATCTGCTCGATCAATCAGCCGGTGGTCGCGTCAAGGCGTGGCCGCCGGTTTGTCGTTCGTCGTGTTGGTGGTGATGTCCGCCGCGCACGCTTCTCGCGATCATAGCAAGAAATCTACCTTTTCCCACCGAAGCCGTCTGCGCGAAAAGTGTCTGCAAGTGAAGTTTTCCAGGTGGCGTCCAACGAGCGTGTCCGCTCGATCAGCGGCACACGACAGAGCGCAGGCAACGGCCAATCGATTGGTCCGGAATTGGCCACGAACCGGACATCGGCGGACATGACAAAATCGACGCGAATGACCGAAGCGGAACTCTAACGGTCACCACGAGGGCGAGCACGCTCCCTCGGCTCAAACGGTGGCGCGTTTCCAAGCAACCTTCGGTACGTTCCCTCGCGATCTGGATCTCTAAAAGGTGGCTCGTACGGCATGGCATCGACGTAGGATTTTGAGACGCAGCCGGTCGTTCGCCGAAATCGCTCATAGAGCTTCAATATCTTTTGCCCCGGCGCTGCGTCCAGTGGCCGTCGTCGCGATCTGAACTTGCTGGAGAAACGCGCGACGGCGCTTCTTCGACGGGCGTCGCTGATCTCTTCCCACAGTTCCGGGATATCCGACTTGCCGGCGTTATCAATCAGGAGCGGTGCCGAAGCATAGGTGAGGGGCATGTCAGGCGGCGACCAATTCGCTTCGCCGAACGTGCCGTGGCGCCGCGTCTCCACGGGCGGGGTGACGTGAACCAGTTTGATACCAAGGTGACCATTCTGAGCAAAGCCAAGGCGCATTCCATTAAGTTCCGCCAGCTTCTTGGGGTTCATTACGTTGCCTCGATGACACTTCGTACATCCAAAGCTCCCGAACTCCCACAACGGGTCCGTCCGCTTCTCCTTTGGTCGGTTGCGTTTTGGCTGTCGAAGCATGACCAAGATGACTTGTGACTTATCCATGGGCGCTAATCCCGTCTTCGATGTCTCCACGAATGAGCGCTTTCACACGTTCGAGCCAGGGAAACGCTTCAGGTGTCATGGAGATATCAGAGACAAACTCCTGACCTTTCGCCACGGAGAAGAGCGTCTCCTCTCCGACCCAGCGGTCCGGCCGACCGTGATAGGTCAAGCCGGCAGTTCGAAGCCACGGGGGCACTCGCCAGCGGCTCACCTGTTCGCCGATTCGGGACAGGCGCAGGTCTGCATGTGCGTTGATGGCAACATGACCCCGTCCGATATAGATCGTGTTGTTCTGGTTCCATTCGCCGAGAGTGTGCGGATGCGGCCTGGAGAATCCGGCCGGTTGGCTCGCAGCATCCGGTTTGGGGCCGAGAGCATTCACGCTCTCGACCTCGAGATAGCCATGGATCCGATGATGCCGGTCGCGCCCGTCAGCATTGGCAAAGAGACCGAAGAAGAGGAATACGTCGCCAATGCCGACCCCTTGATTGCGAAGGTGCGACTGAGCGGCACCGGTCTGGCCGAAAGCGCAGCGCCCGGCCTCAAACATCGGGTCATGATGGCACAGGCTCGATCGGCTCAGCCGACCTTTTGTTACCTGCTCGACGATATCGCCAAGTTCGAGATCGCCGTAGGTCGTTAGGGAGCGCCCCTGGGTGGGGATCGGCAGGCTGATTGGCCTGCCCTCCTTGATCGGAGACGGAGCCCCGCCGGCCCCACTGTCAAACCCCTTGCGGCTGAATACAATTTTCATTGGGAATGTCTGCCCGCGACCTGCAGCGTCGTTGCAGTGTCATGGAATTGCTGACCAAACGCTATCGAGTTCTGCCAGCTCTCGGAAAGGTCACCTTCTGGCACATCGCGTCTGCACTGCCTCCTACGCAGGAGGACCGTTTACGGCTCCAAAGCGGACCCGCGCAATAAGCCGCCGCCTGCCGATGTGCTTCACCCGTTCCCTGCCGTTCAGTCTCCACGCGATGACGCAGAGCGCGTAGAGCCAGTGCTCATGCGCCGCGGCGCGTGCCAGGCCGACTTCCCAGCAGATCTCCTTCCACCGCGTCCCGCTGGCCCGCAGCCACGCGATCTTCGCGTCGATCGGCTCGAGCCACGCGGTCCAACCGAGCGTCTGTTCCATGCGGCTGATCGCGGCAGCTGACGGCGGCGGCAAACGCATCGGCTCCGGCGTCTGCCCGACCAAGTCGCTGAACTCGACGAACATCTGGGGCCATGTACTGAAGTAGCCCTGCCCTCGCTCAGCGGGGAGCCGCCGCAGCACCGACGCTGCCTCGATCAACCGCTCCTCGACCATCTCGGGTGTCCAGTCATTCATGGCGGCTCTCCTGTCGCCTCGGCTTCTGCCCGTACAGCTTCTCGCCCAGCTGGCGGACCAGCTCGCGCTCCGGCCAGGTCAGCCGCTCGTCGTCGGCCTCGATCACCAGCACGCGCTGGGCCTGCCAGCCTTCGCGCTTGATGTGCTCCGGTGGCCTGCGTTCTCCACCGAATCCTTTGGGCGCCCACTTCATTGGCGGGTTTCCTCGATTGTCGTGACGCTCACGGCATGGTTCGCTCCCGGCCGGGAATGACGTGTGGGGAGACGCGCGATGGCCGGACAACGATTCAATGTCGAGCGCACGCCGGCTGGGCAGCAGTTGGTCATTCCAGGAACGGAAAAGCCGCGCCCTGCTCCCAAAGCCAGATATGCCAAGGACGGAAGCCAGCTGGTCATCCCGGGCGCCGAGCAGGTCAGCCCAAAGACGCATCTCACCCGACTGCTCCAGAAGCCGTTGCGGCCCCGTGTTGGGCAACGCGGTCTCGCTGGAACCTCGCTGTTCGGCAAAGGCGGCACGAAGTAACTCCGGGCGATCATTTCGTCACCTCGTGCAGCACCGCGGCGTAGCCCGCGATATCGAGGATCGAGTCCTGATGCCTGGGATCACGCGCCAGGCGCGTCAGCTTGAGATCGATCATGCACAGCACGACCTCAGCCGGCGTGATGGGATGGCCCAGCGTGAGCGACCAGCGCGCCGCGATGGCAGCCATCGCCTTGTCCGGCTCTCCGTAGATCTTGCTGCGCTCCGCCAGGACATCGGCGGCGTGCTTCAGGATGCTGTCGGTGCTCATCGCACGCCTCCCTGCGTCTCGGTGGCCCACAGCAGGATGGCCAGCGCATCGGCCTCGTTGTCGTCGATGGGGTTGAAGCCGCGGGCCCGGACCGCGGCGATGACGGCCGCCTTGTCGGCGTTGCCCTTGCCGGTGACATGCCGCTTGATCGTGCCGACCGGCACACCCTGGTAGGCGATGGAACGCTGCTCGCACCAAGCGGTCAGCGTCGCCAGCAGGCCGCCATGCACGTGCGCGGCGTCGGTGCTGAGATGCCGGCGGATTTCCTCGAAGTGCACGACATTGATCGGCAAGACCTCCTGGACGATGGCCTCGAGCCAGGTCCGGAAGCGTAGGTAACGCATGCCGCCGCCATCGTAACGATTGGGGCGGAACGACACCGTGCCGCTGGCGATCACGCCGTCGCGGTTCCTGATCGCGTAGCCTGTGGTCGTTCCCAGATCGAGAGCGAGCACGACGTCGCCCTCGTCGTCCGGAAGTCTGGGCGCGGTATGGGGAGCAGCGGCATGTGCGGCGGGTCCTTCAGCATTCGGCAACATTCACAACCTCCTCTCAGAACGGCACGTCGTCGCCGCGCGACCAGTCGGCGGCGCGCTTGCGACGGATGGCGGTGATGGCAGCCCCCGGAAACTGCTTCTTGGCTTCGAGCACGGCGTCGCCGAGACCGGCGATCAGCCTTGCGATCTCCGCGACAGTGAACACCCGCCCTTCGCAGGCGACGTGGTGCGCTTCGGCCTCGGTGCGCACGAGCGAGACGATCTCGCCGGTGTCGGGCAGCACGCACTCCCAGACCTGCGGCGCGAGCGGCGACGCGCCCGCCTCGCGCGCGGATCGATCCAGCGCCTCCCAGCCCCGGCGCATGCCCTCGGCGTGGATGCGGACGTAGCCCTCGTGGTTATCGGCGATGGCCTGGTCGAGCCGATCCTTTTGCTCGTCGAACTTCGCGCGCAGCAGGTCGGAGACCAGGAGCCTGAGCCGGCCAACGCCCCACTTGCGCTCCATGGTGACGGCGACCTGGTCGAGGCCCTCGACCATCGCCTGGATCCGGTAGGTCTCCGACGAGTACACGTCTCGCGACGGGTCGGTCTTGCGGTGCGTCGACCTAGCCATGCGAGCCCCCGTGCTCGCAGCGTACCCGCCGACGCTGGCGGAAGCCGGGCGGAGGCGGAAGTACGCCGCCTGGGGGTATGGGGGTATTATATCTCCGCCGAACTTCCGCCGACTTCCGCCCGACTTCCGCCCTCACTTCCGCCAGCCTCAACCCGGCCATTTGACCACCTTTAGGCCCTTCGCCTTCGTCTTTGCGCTATAGGTTTCGGACCGCAGCATCTGGTTCGTGAGCCAGTCGCTCAGGATGCCGCGAGCGATACGCTTCCTGAGGCCCTGCTTTTCAAGCCAGGGCAGAATGTGCCGGTCGCTGTTGGGCCGTGAGCTGAACGGCTCTCCCTCGCCCCAGCGACGCTCGATCTCCTCGAATATTTGCCTGGTCTTGTCCGGGGTAATGTCTGGGACGGTGCCGCCGGCAAACTCGTGCGGCACCAGCACGCCCACCTCGTCGCCGTTCGCGATCGTCACGCTGTGGCGCCGGTACCAGGCCGCCGAACCAGAGATCAGGCCCAGGTTGGCTTTTGCGTCGTCCAGGCGCAGGTAGAGATGCCGCTCATCGGTCCCTACCCCCAGCCGCTCGGCATCGGCCTCGGACATCGAGAACAGCGTCTGGACCACGCGGGCGACACCGACGAGGGCGCTGGCGCCTCGGGCCGTGTTCATATTCCCGGCATGGCTATCGGAAGTGCCCTGCGGCGGCTTGGAAGTGTGATGAACCAGCAGCACGGCACAGTTCGCCTCGCGGGCGATCTCGCGGTACATGGCCGCCACGGCCTTGATGTGCTCGTTGGAGTTCTCGTTGACCTCGTGGGTCTCGACGAACGGGTCGACGACGAAGAGCCCGATGGTCTCCCTCTTTATGTGCGCAATGCACGATTTGACGTCCGGCTGGCGAACGACCGTGCCGTGCTTGTCCAGGCGAGCCATCAGCAGCGGCTGTTCGGCCCCAGAATTGAGCGCGACACGCCCCTTCACCTCGTCGAAGCCGATCATGTAGTGCTGCAGCGCGGCAGCCAGCCTGCGCTTGAGTTCGATGAGGTCGTCTTCGATATTATAAACCCAGACGCGAGCCTGCTCGTGGACGCTTTCCCCGGTGATCTCCTGACCGGTTGCCAGCGCGATGGCGCGGGCGATGCCGTGGGTCGATTTACCGACCCCGGCGGGCGCGACCAGCACGGTCAGATGTCCGCGGATCAGGGCGCGACCGAGCAGCCATTGGCGGGACGGAAGCATCGCCACATTCAGGTGGTCGAGAAACGTCGGCCGCAGGGCTTCCGGGTTGGGTTCGGCTTCGACCTTGTGCTCGGGGTTGGGCATGTCCCATTTGCGCCGACCACCGGAAAGCATCTGGCCGACCTCTCGCCGCGTACCGGCTGCGGTGTAGCCGGCCAGCGTGAATGTCGACGCCAGGCTCAGGATTTCCTCGTCGGTCATGCCGCGCGAGATCCAGTGTCCAACCAGGCGCAGCATGTTGTCGTGCCAGTGATCGCCGGCGCGGATGGCGGTGACGCAGGCGTCGACCGACAGGTTCGAGGTGCCGATTTGTAGTGTTGGCGTGGGTGTCGGCGTCGCGGAGGGAGACCGCAATGGTGACAACACCGCCTGGGCCACTGGAAACGCCCGCGCGATCTGCTCCGGCAGGTAGACTTTTGGCCGGCCATCTTCGAAGTCCAGGAACTCGGTGCGCTCGATGACGCGGCCTTCCTTGATCGGCCAGGCGATCGAGCCGCCCAGGCGCATGACGCGGCTGGGATTTACGACCGAGGGATCGCCGTCGAGCGCTTGGGCCAGTGCTGCGTTCTGCTGTCGGCATAGCTCGAGATCGCGCAGCGGCGCTTCCAGCCGCCACAGCATCTGGGCCCGTACATGGGGGTGACGGCCGGTAACCACGACGCCGGTCGGCGGACAACCGCGATTGCGGTAGTTGATGGAAGCCGTCGCCGTCACGTTGTCGTCGATGTCGACGTAGAAGGCCGTGAGCGCAAAGACCTCGTCGTCCCCGCAGCGCCCGAACGGCGCGATGTCGGGTTGGCGGAGCGCCTGGCCGATATAGAGGTTCTGTCCGGGCCTGCGGTTCTCGGCGACGGCACGTTCGACCAGGTCGTCGAGCTGGTCGGTGCCGAAGATCGCGGCGTGGCGCAGCTTGCCGTCGCGGGCGTCCGTCCAGGCCAGTTCGATCCGGCCCTCATGGCAGCCATCGAGCCAGCCCTCGAACAGGTGGCCGACATGGCGGCGCATCTGAACCGGATCGGGTTCGAACATGGGCTGGACGTTGGTCATTTCCATCGCGGCGGGCCGGGTAAAAGGAACCGGAGGGCCGAAGCCCTCCGGGGGACCATCAGAACAGCGCTTCGGCCAGGG
>Ga0172373_10009912_pt1 | contig 11717 bp, 22 predicted proteins | sample Lak10m_2_FD_114546 | JGI IMG/M metagenome (GOLD analysis project Ga0172373, IMG submission 114546) | Freshwater microbial communities from Kabuno Bay, South-Kivu, Congo - kab_092012_10m | ecosystem: Environmental > Aquatic > Freshwater > Lake | place: Democratic Republic of the Congo... | reverse complement strand
TTGGCGAGATCGGCTGTGGTGTGGGCGGCACGGGCGCGGGCAGCGGCGCGGGTGAAGTCGGCGGCGGCGGCGTGGGCGAAGGAAGAGGCAGCGGCGAGGGCAGCGGGGAGGGCGGTGACGTATGCGGCGTGGGCGAAGGCGGGGATGCGCCGGAAAGGGCGCCAGGCGGCGACGCGTCTGCGCCAACGTGATCTCTTGCTGCGGCTGATCAGAAAGGCACCGACCGTCGCCTGACCCCCTAAGCACGCCGGGCGCCACAATCCCGGCTCACCATCCCACCGCGCCATCCGCCATGACTGACCCCACCCGACTAAGCCCCGCCGCGCAGGCGGTGCTGTATGCTTATGGAGAAAAAGTTGGCAGCACTGCCGCGATAACTAGTTACGAGCGCAGTGGAATCGCCGCCGTCCTCCGCTTTGCTGCGGACCAGGTGGCGTTCAATAATCTGGATGACTCACGGAACAATCTGCCTGCAGCACTTGAGTGTGAGTGTCGGCGCATTCGTTGCGAGCTACTCGCCATCGCCGCCGAGCTCAATTCAAACCACCCCATCTTACACTGAACAGCCACGCCCACCCGGACGCAGCACCCTCGCCCCTGATCTGCCGCACCCACAGCCGCCGCACAGCATCCCCCCGCATCATGGGCGGACCTGCGGCGGGCCTGGTGGAGATCAAGATCGACCTATGGGCACTGGTGGAACCCCTGCTGCCGCTGCTGGAGGAGATGGATCGCATCGAGCGCGAAGCGGCCGGTGAGCAGCAGGAAGGGAGATCCGAACCACCGGAAGACACGGACGAATTGCAATGAACCCGCGTGCAAACTATGATTGCTATTGCTTTGGCGATCTTCTTTTGCATGGCAACGACTGAAACCACGGGCCTCACCGGTTCCGCCCTGTTGGCACGGGTGAAAGAACTTGGCGCCAACGCCTCCAAGACTGAACAGGCCCGCGCCTGCGGCTACGTCTCCGTCAAGAAGGACGGCACCGAGCGCCTAAACTTCACCGCCTTCTATGAGGCGCTGCTGGATGCCAAGGGCCACAGCTTCGGCGGCGGGGAACCCGGCAAGCCCGGCCGCAAGCTCAGCTTCAACACCAAGATCCAGTTCAACGGGAACCTGATGGTGGGCAAGGCGTACACCACCATGCTGGGCTTCGCCCCTGGCGACGAGTTCGAGATCAAGCTGGGGCGCGGGCGGATCACGCTCCTGCCAGCCGGCAGCAGCGACGGCGACGACTGAGGCGATTCTGGCCGGGTTTGCCCCGGTCACCTATCCTGTACCCGGTGGTTCGCCACCCAGAAAGCCCCAGGGTTTCCACGCTGGTTACCTGGGGCTTTCTGCTGTGAATCTGCGGCAGGATCTGGCAGCGGTCTAGGGTTTGCCCCATCGTGCAGAGCAGGACACGGAGCAAGCATGGCCAGGGCGGATTTCAGCGGCACCGAGCACGGCCTGGATCGGCTCGCAAAAGGCATTCAGACCTTCAGCAAAAGTCTGCGGATGCTGCTGGCCCGCAACAACCTCACCCACGAGGAGCTGGTGCGACTGAGCCAGTGGTGCAACCCATGGGGAATGACCTGGATCAGCACCAGCCAAGTGAGCTACCTAAGAACCGCCACCACCAAGAAGGCCGGCCCGCAGACCATCGACGCCCTCGGGCAGGTCAACCTGCGCCTGGCCCAGGCCGCAGGCTCCGCCAGCCCGGAGGTGCTCGCCCTGGAAGACTTCGGTCCGATCCCCGAGAGCTTCAACCTGCCACTGGAGCCTTACTACCTGCGGCACCAGGGGAGCAAGGATCCGCTCGATGCCGGCGGGCTGTTTCTGGTGTGGATCGGCCGACTCACCCCCGATGATCTGGGGGAGGGGCACATCAGCGACATGGAGGCGAGGCGCCTGAGCGCCAACCTCTCGCGCATCGTGCAGGGCTGGGCACGGGATAAGCGGCTGACGCTGGCCGAGGCTCTGAGGGTGGCCCTGGTGGGTTACGGGGTTGAGGACGAGCGGCGCCAGCAGCGCCTTAAGGCCGTGGTGGTGGGGTTCGAGACCTTCACCGGCGCTGAGCTGGTGGCCGAGATCCCGGCCCTGGCCGCCATGTTGAACGCGATTGACGGCAACGACCAGATTGAGCCCGCGACGGTGCGGGAACGGCTCTACAGGCTGCCGCGTGATTGACGATCCAGGGCATCCTCGATGCGTTCATTCAGGCTGGCGCAGCGGGCAGCCGGGGAGGTTCCCCCGGCAGGGCTGCTCAGCACTCGTCCATCGGGCAGCACGGCAACCAGCTCCACCATGGGGCCGAGGGTGTGAACGATGGCCTGGAAGCGCTGCTCCAGCACGGCGGCTTCCTGATCGCTTGCGGTCTGGATCTGCATCGGGCTGAAAGGGAATCACATTTCTTGGCGCTCGCCCAGCGTACCCGTATCCTGATCGTCTCGGCCCATGTATCGAAATATGGCGATCGTGATCGCGGTCTAGCCCTTGTCGCGATAGGATCGCAGCGGTCGAAAGACCATCCAAACCAGCGAAGATTTATGACCACATCTATGGTGCGCCGCAACGGCACCGGGCCGATGCAGCGGCAGCAGACCGCAGCCCCTGCCGGCGGCACGATCGAGGCCCTGCTGCAGAAGCACGGCCCTGAAATTGCTCTGGTTCTGCCTGAGCACGTCACTTGTGAGCGCCTCATGCGCATCGCCCTCTCCGAAGTGCGGCGCAATCCCCGGCTTGGGCAATGCAACGCCGCCAGCCTGCTCGGCGCGATCTTCACCTGCGCCCAGCTGGGCCTGGAGCCTGGCGGCACACTTGGCCATGCCTACCTAATCCCGTATAGGGATGAATGCCAGTTTCAGATTGGCTACAAGGGGATGATCGAACTGGCTCGGCGCTCCGGGAAGATCCAGACCATCAGCGCTCGCTGCGTTTACCAAAATGACAGTTTTGATTACAGCTTTGGGCTCAATGAAGACCTGGTGCATCGGCCGGCCAATGGCGAGCGGGGCGAGCTGACCCACGCCTATGCCGTGGCCAAGCTCAAGGACGGCGGCGTGCAGTTCGAGGTGATGGATCGCCTGGAACTGGAGGACGTGCGCGACGGCAGCCAGGGTTATCAGACCGCGATCAAATACAACAAAACCGATACTCCTTGGATCAGCAGTTTTGACGAGATGTGCCGCAAGACGGTCATACGCCGGCTGTTCAAGTACCTGCCGGTTTCCGTAGAGATCGCCAAGGCCGCCAGCCTCGATGAGGCCGCCGATCGCGGTCAGCGTCAGGAGACCGATCTGGATCACCTGCTGCTGCCCGCCGAAGCACCGGCCCCTGCGCCTGCGATTGCGGCAGCCGCTGCCCCTGTCGCGACCCTGACAGAACAGCAGCAGCAACAGCTTCTGCAGGCCCTCAGCCGTCAGCTCACGCCCGTGGGGCACGCCGCGTTCCTCGCTGATGCCTGCGCCGCGTTCGGCGCCGCTGATCTGGCCGGAATCCCGGCAGAGCACCACAGCAAGTTGATGAGCGGCCTGGCGAATGCCGGCAGCCGCGAGCGCTGGAACCGGGGCTGCGCGTCCGGTGATGGCGAGCCGATCCTGACCGCAGAGCAGATCGCTGAGCTGACTCCTCAGGAAGTCCCCCAGGGGGCCCCGGCTCAGCCGCAGCGGCCAGCCACCCGCACCGTGCGCAGGCCCGCTGCCGCAGCCCCCGCCCCGGAGCCTGAGGCGCCCGCTGCTGAGGCTGAGGAGGGCGCGGCTGATGCCGATGCCGATGCCGATGACCTGCAAGGAGAGCTGGTCTGATGGAAGGCACCCTCACCCTTCTCCCTGATCTGGCCGTTCCTGAGGCTCAGATCCTCCTGCAGGCCCAGGGCAGCCCCATCGCTGCCCTCAAGCTCGCCGCGGCGTTCGGCTACCAGCTTGCGTGTCGCGATATGGATGGGGTCTGCGATCATTTGCAGCAACCCGCGGAGGCCCGTCGATGACCATCCCTGTTCTCTGCGTGCTCTGCGCTGCTGCAGGAGTCGCGGCCGGCCACCTGCTAACTCGTCGCATTACTGATCAAGACCTGCACATAGCCTGGCGCCGCGGTCGTGATTACGGCCTCTCTAGGCAGGCTAATCGGGTGGCCTTACTGGAGGGCCGCGTTGCCCACCTGGAGGGTTCCATCCGCCGCATCACCACCACCAACGGGGTGCGGCCATGAGAGGAAAGGTGGATGCCTGGTACCTGAACAGGTACGGCAAAACCGCCCTGCTGACTCCAGCAGAGGAGTTGATCCTTGCCCGGCAGATCCAGGAGGCTCAGCCCCTGCGGGAACTACCGGAAAGCAGCCTCACGCCACAGCAGAAGCGGCAGCTGCGGAAAGCCTTTAAGGCCCGGCAGCGGATGATCGAGGGGAACATGCGCCTGGCGGTCAATGTTTCGCGCAAGTATCTCGGCCGCACTCGCAGCATGGAACTGGCCGATCTGGTGCAGGAGGCCCTGCTCGGCCTCAGCATCGCCGCCGAGCGGTTTGATCACACCAAGGGCTACAAGTTCAGCACCTACGCCTACTGGTGGGTGCGGCAGGCGATCACGCGGGCGATCGTGAGCCGTGACGTGATGATCAGGATTCCGCAGCACGCCCACGACGATTACGTGAAAGTCAAAAGCCTCATCATCAAGGCTCTGCAGGCGGGCGAACGCCTCACCCTGGAGCAGGCTGCCGAACAGGTCGGGGTGTCAATGGATCACCTAAACCGGGCGATCCGCGCCGAGCGGGTCAGCAGCCTTAACCAGCTGGCGGCAGTCGATGGTGAATCCGAAATCCTGGACCTGATCAGCATTGATCCAGTCCAGGAAGAGGACAGCGGCTTGCCGCTGTTCTGCGGCGAGATCCGCCAGCACGTGGACAGGCTGAATGCAAATCAGGCCGAGGTGATTCGAGAGCGCTTCGGGCTGACTGACGGAAAGCCGAAAACCCTGAAGGCCATCGCCGACAAGCGCGGGGTCAGCCGCGAGCGCATCCGTCAGATCGAGGCCACAGCGCTGCGCGAACTGCGGATCGAGGCCTGTCGGGGGATGGCAGCATGACCCGCTTGTTCTGGCTGGGCTTTGCCCTGGCCCCCTTCCTGGCCCTGCCCTGCATCTGGCTTGGGCAGCTGCAGGTCAACCCACAGGCACGGCTGCTGCTGCATCCCGCGAGCGCGGCGGAGGTGCGGCCATGAACCCCACCGATCGGGCGATCACCACCGCGCAGCTGGCCCAGCTGCTGGAAATGTGGCCCCGCCGTGGCCCCAATGGCGACCCCACGGTGGTGCTGCTCGGGAGCTTCTTCCCCGGCCTTTCGGTGTTCCCCATGCCGGCCACCAGTGCCGGGGTTTTGGAGATCGACGACTCCGGCCGGCAGAACCTGATCCTGCACCCCGCCGCTGCTCCGCCGGTGGCCGGCAGTTCCGGCCCCGAGGCCACGGTGGTGGACCTGGCCCTGGCGGCGCTCACCTATGCCGCCAACACCGACCCGGAGCACTGGGATCCGATCGAGGCCGAACGGCTGACGTTGCGAGCTGTGAACGCCCTACGTCTATGCCAGCGGATTAGGGGAGGTTTCACGGTATGATCAGCCCAAGTCCCGACAGGGATCAACCAGCGAAACCCCCTATGACTTTCAAGATTCCGGCCGCACCGGTCAAACCGCGGCCGATGGCCCTGCAGCTCCTCGAAGAGCTGGATCAGATCAGCGGCCAGGCCGAAGCCATCGCCCTGGAGCTGCGCCGCCTTGAGCTCAGCAGCGCCGTGCTGGAGCAGATCCAGCCAGGCGCCAGCGTCACCGCCGGGCGGATCGTCTGCCGGCTGGAAACCAGCGCCGAGTTCCTTCGCCACCTGCAGCCATGACCTTCTGGCCCGACGACGACGACCTGTGGAATGAACCCCCGGAGTCCTGGCCTTCAGCCTTTGACGACGAGGACGACGAGGACGGGGCAGAGGCCCTGACCGCTGAAGAACGCAACCCATCGCTCTGCAACCACCGATGACTACTGACCCTTCTGTGCTTGTAATTGCAGCACAAATCAAACTTGCTGCAGCAGTGGCGGCCTCAGCGCAAAAGTATGCAGACGAGCTGCGGCAAGTCATTGAAGCAATCAACGACAAAGCCAGTGCAAAACCCGAAGCAACCCAGCTCAATCTGAGCCCTAAGCTCCATTTTGATGGCGTGCAACTGGCCGAGCTACTGGTAACCTTGCCGATAAGCCGATCTTCGCTGTTCGAGCTGCTAAAGGCGCTTGGGGTCACAACTCACAAAGCTCCGGGCGTTGACGGCAAAGGCCGTGTCGCATGGCTGACTCGCGACGAGGCCGACCGAGTTCGCAACGCTGCGCTGGATGTAGCTGCTGGCCGTGCGCAAATTGCCGAGTTTGATCAGCGGCCACCGGGAAAGATCAGCCGGGGCAAGTTGCTATGCGTGATCAGCGAGCTTCTTCCGAACTACGCCCAAAACCTTGAAACTTATCGCGTTAGCGAGCTTCGTCGCTACTGCGAGCCTCGCCTAAGTTCCCTTCTAGGGAAAGAAGATCTAGAAAAAGACTGCGATAACAGGCCAAAGTGGCACGGTCGATTTGACTATGCGCACAAAGAAGCTGCTTTGCATCTTGGCTTTCTGGTAAGCAGCAATGGCGTCTATCGGACGACGTAAACCGCTTCATTTGTTTGTCTAATCTAACCTCACTTCCCCGATGACCACAACCCTCTTCGCCCCTATCCAGACCCCCACCCTTCCGGCACCCCTGCCCGAAGGTGAAGCCCTGCTGAGCCCTGAAGTTGCCTGGGAGCAGCGCTGGGAGCTGCAGCTGACCGACCAGCCGCAGGTGTTCGCCAGCCTCCCCCGCGAGGCCTACGACGAGCTGCCCGGTTGGAACGCCAGCTTGCTGAAGGTGGCGCTCAGCAGGACACCCGCCCACGCCTGGTTTGAGTTCATCAACCCGGAGCGCGAACAGGAGGAAGACGCCGGCCAGTTCCTGATCGGCAACCTGTTTCACTGCCGTCTGCTGGAGCCCGAGCTGTTTGATCAGCGCTACCTGGTGCTGCCAGCCGATGCGCCGAAACGCCCCACCGCGAGGCAGCTGGAAGGCCCCAAGCCCCGGAAGGATGGGAGCGTCAATACCGACACGGCGGCCTACGCCAACTGGGAAGACGCCCGCACCCGCGAGGCCTGGTGGCAGGCATTCGAGCGTGAGCACCCCGGCGCCGGATCGGCCCAGCAGGTGAGCGCCAAGGATCTGGCCCTCGGTGATGCCCTCGCCGGTGCCGTCGCCGCTCATCCGGTGCTCGGCCCCCGCTTTGCCGACACCCTCGCCAACCGGTGGGGCAACGAGTTGACGCTGACTTGGCGCGATCCTCTCACCGGCGCCCGCTGCAAGGCCCGCCTCGATGCGGTGCGGTTCCTGGGGGACCGCTTGTGGATCGGCGACCTGAAAAGCGCCATGGATGCCGGGCCGGGTGTGGATCACTTCGGGCGGGCTGCCGCAAACTTCGACTACTGCCTCTCGGCCGCCTGGTATCGCGATGCGGCTCAGGTGTGCCGCGCCAGCCTGGAGGAGCTGCTGGACCTGCCGGAGGGGGCGCTGATCACGATGCCCAACGGGTACGAGTTCGAGTTCATCGCGGTGGAGAAGGCCCACCCGCGCCCTGAGTTCATCGGCCGCTACCTTCTCGCCGACGAACAGGCTGAACTGGGCCGGCGCATGGCCCGCCGTGCGCTTGATCTTGTGGTGCAGGCCGACGCCTCCGGCTGGTGGCCCGGTTACGACAGCGCCGCAGTGCCCCTGGAGCTGCCCGGCTACGCCTACCAGCGCATGGAGCGGCTGGCGGAGGTGGTGGCGTGAGAGCGAATCCCAGTTTTCCCTGTGCTGGGCAAGCCCGTGAGCTTGCCCTGAAGGTGGGCGACACGATCCAAGGCCGAGAGGAAATCGGCAACGGCTGGCACGAAAACCGCCTCACCCTTCTCTGGATTGGCAATGACCAAACGGCTTGGATTGTTAGCGGTCGCAACAAGTCCCGAGGCACCTGGGCAGATCCTTACGAATCAATGAACTGGGATCTGTGCTGCCGCGACTGGGAGCGCATTGAGACCCCGCCAGAGCACGCCGCCCTGCTGCCGCCTTCAGTGGACCCAGCCGCCATTCGCGCTGCCACCGTGGCGGAGGTCTGCGCCGCTGATGCAGCGATCAGCCTCGAGGCCCTCGCTGCCGACTACCGGGCCTGGTGGCAAGCCTCCTACGGGGTGTCACCCAATGCGCAGGCAGTTGACATCGCGGTGGCCTGGGGGCAGCACCTGCTCAGCAGGGGGGTACAGCCATGAGCGCCGCCACCGACCGCCGGCCCTTGGCCGAAGCCCTGAACATCGCCACCAGCATCGCGGCCGAACTGGGGCCACACTGCAAACGGATTGAGATTGCCGGCAGCATCCGCCGGCAGCGCCCCACCATCGGCGACATCGAGATCGTCTGCGTTCCATTGCCTTACGACGCCTCGCCGTTGTTCCGCAGTGGCTTTGCCTCGGTGGTGGACCAGTGGAGTCCGGTGAAGGGGCTGCTGCCGTGCCGCTACACCCAGCGACTGCATCCGAGCGGCATGAAGGTCGATCTGTTCATGCCCGATCCGCGAGGGTTTGGGCTTCAGCTGGCGATCCGCACCGGATCGGCTGAATGGTCCCACCGGGTTCTGGCCGCCGCTTGGGTTCGAGCTGGTTACCGCTCAGAAGCCGGTCTCTTACGAGACTGTTGTGATTTTGTTGTTGCTACCCCCACGGAGCGCGAGCTGTTCGATTTGATCGGCCTGCGATGGGTTGAGCCGGCGGATCGGGAGGTGCGGTTGTGAGTTTTGCTGATGTAAAAGTTGGCGATCAGGTTGTGATTCAACCGCCTAGTTGCCGCGCTGGTCGAAGTAAGATTTGTCAAGTTGAAAGAGTAACGGCCACGCAGTTCACTGCTGGCGGTTATCGGTTCAGCAAGGGCAATGGCCGACAAATAGGTTGCGCCGTCTATTCGTCGGCCACGGTAAGACACTCCACACTTGAACTGATCGAAGCAGTGCGGATTGAGCACCGCTATAGAAATGCACAGGCTAAGCTGCGCCAAAAACTTAACAGCCTTGACACCTTATGGCGTGAGATTGACCGCAACCATGACCGCCACACGTGGGCGGCAACGCTTGAAAAAGCACTGCCTTATCTAACGTCTGCGGCTGAAGTGTTGAAAGTGCAGCAGGAAGATCGGGAGGTGCGGTTGTGAACCGCCCCACCTGCACCACCTGCGCCATTCCGGTGCTTGACCCCGCCGAGCGTTGGCCCGATGCCGGCGACGGGATCCTCTGTCAGTGCTGCTGGGAAGCCTATTCCTCTCGTCTGTGGTGGGCGGCGGTGCTGCCGTTGCTTGAACTGGAGCGCCTGCCATGAACCGCCCCACCCTCCGCACCCTGGCCCGCCTGCTGCTCACCATCCCCCAGGCGGCCGAGGCCTTCGCGTGCAGCGAGAAGCACATCCGCCGCCTGATCGACGAGGCCGATGCCAACCGCCGCAGCCGCTGGCGCTGGGGGCGGGAACTGATCGACCTGGCGCCGGTGGGCAGCAGCAGGCGCATGGTGCGGGTCAATGCTCGAGCGGTGGTGCCGGGGCTGGAGGCGTCACCCACCCCCTAGGGCACGCTCCGCCGCTTCCGCCACCTGATGCGGCTGCACATGCGCTCGGTATGTCCTGGCGTGCTGGGCCGGCGTGTGGCCCATCAGCCGCGCCGCCGTGTAAAGGTCCAGTCTGCTGCCGCCCTCGCGCCACAGCCGCGCCGCGAACGCATGGCGCAATGAGTACGGGCGCCACGGCAGCCCCTGCCGCCGCAGCTCCTTGCTCAGCCACTTGCTCACCGCATCCGGCCGCTCCACCTCCGCCAGCCGAGACCGCAACCGCCGATCGCGCAGCCCGAATCGCTCCACCCACTCGCGGGGCAGCGGAACCACCGTTCTGAACCCGGTCTTGCTGGCCTCCTGCACCTGGCACAGATCGCGCTCGATCAGCACCGCCCCCTCGATCTCATGGGGCCGCAGACCGTAGACCGCCATCATCCCCCAGTACCACCGGGCAGGATTCGGGGCGCACTCCACCCACGCGAGGATCTCGGCGTCCGTGGGCACCGCCACCGGCTGCGCCTGGCTGTAGGTGGGCAGCGGCACCTCCGGGAACGGCACCGCCACCAGCCGGGCCAAGTGCCGCAGCAGGTAGAACAACTCCTTGTAGGAGCACGTGCTGCGGTCGTAGCGCTCCAGCGCCTTTGCGATGGCTTCGGTGGTGCAGGCTGACCCCGGCTCGATCTGCCGCAGCCGGCCCAGGTAGTTCACCTCCCAAGTGCTCTGCCCGGTGCGGCCGAGGATCACGCGGGCACGATGCAACCGTGCGATGGCCTCACGCCACGTCACCGCCCCCGGCTCCTGATCCAGCCAGTAGGACCACGTGAAGGTGCCGCCCTCCAGCTGCTGCTCCAGGGTCCGCAGCTGCTTCGCGGCCACACGGCGGTTCACGGGGTTGTCGTCAAGTCGCAGGGCGATGCGGCTCTGCTGCAGGCCAGGGGCGCCATCACGCCGCGGCAGGTTGGCCAGCAGGTACAGGCGCCCTCGCTGGACGTTGATCGAAGGCATGGCCGAATACGACGAGTCTGTGGATCGCCGCCGCGAGCGATGCACGGGGCGTGCATAACCTACGTTTTTCCAGACCATCTCTGACCATTCCAGACCACTAGGCCAGCGGCGCCGCTCCGCCCAGATCGCCCTCAGGGCTTGCGTTTCGGCTCAAACGGCAGGCCAGGACAGCAAGATACAAATCCTCGTCAATGTCCCGGATGTCGTAGTTCTGAGCCAGTGGTAGCAACGGGTTTCGGCGCTGGTGCATCGGTCGCCCATCGCAGGGTCGCCGCCTCAACCGTCGCCAGGCCGATCAGGGAGCGGCTCGGGATCATCCTGGATCTTGCGCCGCCGCTTGGTGCTCTGTTGTTGATGCTGCGACAGGTACTTCCCGAGGGCTGGCAGGGGGTTGGGCACCAGCACGCCAAGGGCCCAGTTCCAGCGGCTCTCGCAGGCGGTCCAGGCGTTCGGCGCTCGCACCTCGCAGATGCCGATGTAGCTGGCCACAAGCGCTGCGGTGAACCACTGCATGGTCTACCGGGCCTCCAGCCGCGTAACCCGGCGGTCGATCCCCTGCACCGCGCCCTCCACCCGCTCCAGGCGATTTTCGGCGGCCAACTGACGAATCATGATGCCCTTCTGCCCCTCGATCACCAGATCCAGTTGCCGGGGCACCGTAAAGCCGATGTAGCCAATTCCGGCCACAGCCAGCAGGATCAGGCCCGCGGCGACCTGCTGTTCTACTTCGCGCCAGAAGGGGGGCTTTGGCCCTTGCCCTGGGTCGCCGCTGCTGGCCATGAAACCTGAGGATCTACCTCAGTTTTCCCGCCATGGGTTCTGCCGGCTCCCATGCCTCATTCACATTCGGCGTTGCCGGGACGAGCTGGCCGGTGGCGCGGCCGAGGAGGGTGCGGGTGTTCATGGGTTAGACGGTCGGGGCGGCGGCCTTGTAGGGGTGGCCTGCGGGTAGATTTGCTGCCAGTCCCCATTTGTGGGCTAGGTAACCCTCCATTTTTTGGCTGTCAGCGGTGGTGAGTGCAGAAAGAAAAACTACAACTTCAGAAATATCCCCAGACATTTCGCTAT
>Ga0172373_10009911_pt1 | contig 11718 bp, 9 predicted proteins | sample Lak10m_2_FD_114546 | JGI IMG/M metagenome (GOLD analysis project Ga0172373, IMG submission 114546) | Freshwater microbial communities from Kabuno Bay, South-Kivu, Congo - kab_092012_10m | ecosystem: Environmental > Aquatic > Freshwater > Lake | place: Democratic Republic of the Congo: South-Kivu... | reverse complement strand
TCAACAAAGAAGATAATAGTGAACGTTTCGGTAAGAACGCCGATAAGTACCTATGGTCTCACTGCAAGAAGATCATACTCGATCCGCTTGACCCCGCAACCGCTACGCTGACAATCCACGAGAAGAAACCAGATGGCTCCCAGCCTTTTACAATTAGTAACTACATATGGGTTTACGGTGAGATAGCTAAATTTGCAAGCAAGACCGGCAAAGACATTTCAAGCTACCGAAAGAAATTTGTAGCACTGCTGGCCTTCACTTATAACGAAGATACCGATGCCTGCCTAGATTTACTAGGCACCCTTTCTAGTGAGGAATCAAAAATACTAATTGATACATTCAAAAACCTGTCTTCCGATAGAGCACGTTTTCACCCTTTCAACTTTATAGACGCTGTTAAGCGCTTCCACCTAACCGAAGCGGTAGACATCCTTGACGCATTTGTGGATCAAGAGGAGTTCGACATATACGTAAGAAGAGACGCTCTCGAGTTGTCAGAAAATTTGAAGCCTAACAAGGAACGACTTAGTGAGCTTGTGAAGAAGTACAGTGACGAGAGTCAGGAGTATTCACTAAAACGCACTGCAAATGGATTGCTTATTACAAAGCACGATGATCCTGAGGCAATTAAGTGGCTCATGCAGAAAATTAAAGACTCTGCTGCAGAATTTGTAGAAAAGACTGGCGTACATAACGTGGGGGCGTTAGAACACGAACTGCACGACGGGGAGATCGCGAAGCCACTTCGGGAGTTATCGGATGCAGGCTACATAGATGATTATTTAGACTTACTGGATTTCTCTTTCGAGCTCTTTGCAAAGGGCGACAAATGGCATAACTACACGTACTACATTTGGAAGATTATTACTGGCTATTTTGATCAGCTCAAGAATGGCCTCAAGTTTGAGCCACTTATGAGGCTTGAGAAATGGGTATCTGAACATCCTAAGTTGCCGGGTATTAACTATTTTAAAGATAAAATGGTCGAATTGCGGCGATCGTACACAATAGCAATTGATCGCCCAAAAAATATCAACGCAGCAATTAAACTCGCAGAAAAAGTACGTACTGAAGATGGCGCAGCTATAAGGTCACCGGAGCAGCTGAAGTCCATAATCGAGAAAATCATTCGTGAGGAGTTAGTGCCATGGATAGAAACAGACGCGCGTAAAATTGCTAACGAAACTCACGCCCAGAAACTAATACGGGTACAGCTCGAGTCTTATTTACTAAAGAATGGCTTTAACCCAAGTCAGTTACAGGTATGTCACATAATTCGAGAGGCGCAAGAACTTGATGATACGAGAACAGACTTCCTTGTCTATCACGGATTTGTTGGACCAGTCATTATAGAGTTAAAGCTTTTCTCAAACTCAGACCTTAAAGGCAAGGATTTAACTACCAAGGAATCTTATGCAAGCCTTCGGAATTACATGCGTCAGTATAAAACTGATCAAGGAATTCTATTGGCTCTCGATAACGAGATCGCTATAGAAAAAGATCATCTATATAAAAAACTAGCGGCGAAGATATCGAGTGCTTACACGACAATACCTGGAGTAAGCGTATTTTCTGCAAGATTGATGGATCGGGTCGAAAAACCTAAACAAAAGAAGAAGAAATGACCGAAGCTGAAGTTAAAGACCTTATAAAGGATTGGCATGGGTACAGAGCCAAGAATGAGACGGATCCGTTCTACAGATTCATGTGCCATTGGATTTGCTTTAACGCCTGGCTAGATCATCAGTCTGGCGAGTATACTGATCGTGCAATGATTAACTGGCTTAAGCTTCAAACGCCCGATACATCGGATATCGTTGCGTCGTATGAGGCAATGAAGATTACCACTGTTGGTAATCAGAATCTGCAAGCACTTGTGTCCATGGGGCCAATCCTAGACAGTAGAGGCCGCGGCAGCATTTCGATGAGCGACATTAACGACCGAGATGACATTATTGAAGCCATATATAAAATCAGATGTAATCTTTTCCACGGCGGTAAAAGATCAAGCAGCACAAGAGATGCCAAGATAGTTGCTTGTGCTAATAACATAATGACTAAGTGGATTGATAATTTAACTGATAATTGGTAACAACTAACAGGCTATTGCGTTCCGGCTGAATCAGTCTTAAATGACTCCATCTCCTTGTGGAGTAACTCCTCACCAACCTTACCGAGTGCGCGATACATTAGTTTGGTTCGAATTAGATATTTGCGTGCATACGTTGGATTGGCGTTTTCGGGGTCCTCTTTTTCAAGCTTACGTACCATTGTTGCTATATCGTCATCCGTTGGTATATATCCTGTCATAGTCATAGTATAACACCTCTGTTAAAGTTTATCTTTGATTTTTCGAGCCGCCTCAGCCCGTCGCGGTCGATTAGTACGCAGTCATTACCGGCTGCAAGCTTCTTGGCAAAATCACCGTATGTGCTATTCGTAACAACCATCGCTCGGTCGCAGCTATAGAGTCGAATCCCAGTCACGACCTGGCGAACCGCGTCCGCTCCGACGATGCCCGAATATCGTTTTGCCTGAATGCCCCAGCGTATGCCATCCTTTTCGGCGATAATATCAACTCCATAATCATATTGCTCCGTCAGACTAACGTTATAAAAACCGTTGCATTCTAACAACTCGGCTACGTATTCCTCGAATTCCAAACCATTCATTTTATCCACAGTTCGATATTGCGTATGAAATCTGCTAGAGACAATTTTCCAGCATACACTTATTAGCAGCAGGCATGCCATTATGCTGGTTGCAATACACGCGATACCTACAAGTTGCGATCTATGCGTCCACGCGGCAGCGCCGACCAGAATGACGATCGCGAATGACAGATTCGAGTGTTGCGAGCGTGAGTACCGAGACATATCAACGGCCCTCCTCGTTCAAGAGTTCTTCGACCGCGGCATCGATTCTCTCTAGCCCCTCGATTAGAGAGTTCCATGTCTGGTCAACCGAGGTCACCAAAGAAATAACCCCAGCCGCAAGGTTGGGGTTATTTCTTTGGCGTGCTTCGGGAGGACCGCCCGGATTGTCCAATCCGGGTGAGAATGTCCAGTGGACGTTCTTAAAGGAAACAAACTCTTGAAAATTAATTTTCAAAGATGTTTTTTCGGGGTCGCCGAAGGTGACCAATTCCCGGTGAGATCACCAAATTAAACCACCTATTTTTAATGGGCGTTTTTCTTTTTCGTGCTAAAATGGTCGATATGAAAATTATCTTTAAGAGAACAAAAATACTGGCAACGCTGGGGCCTAGCACTAATTCTAGCGATATGATTGAGAAATTATCACGAGCTGGCGTCAATGGCTATCGTTTGAATTTTAGCCATGGCTCTTACGAAGAACGTGACCAACAGATAGCGTGGATTCGTGAAGCTACCAAACAAACTGGTAAGCCAGTGGCAATTTTGCAGGATTTGCAGGGGCCAAAGATTCGTTTGGGTATGCTTAGTCAAAACGTTGAGGTTAAGGCTGGTGACGAATTGATATTAGACTATGCAGCCGAACATAGTGGCTTTATTATTCCAGTTCAATACAACTTGGCTGAAAAAACCAAGCCGGGCGAAGCGTTATATATTTTTGATGGCAAAATTAAAACCACTGTTATTGAAAGAACTAGTGATACGGCTATAAAAGTTAAAGTTGAGAACGCCGGAACCCTTATGAGTAAAAAAGGCATCAATTTGCCTGACACTGATTTTGGCGGTGATATTTTAACGTCAAAAGACATTGCTGATATTGAATTTGGTGCGACGCGCGATATTGATTTTGTAGCCTTAAGTTTTGTCCAAAGCGCTGATGATATTAATAGTCTTCGTCAACTTTTAGTTGCTAATGGTTCTTCGGCTCAAATTATTGCCAAAGTTGAAACAAAGGCGGCGATAGAAGATCAAACCTTGGAAGAAATCGTTAAAGCCAGTGACGGTGTCATGGTGGCACGTGGTGATTTGGCGGTAGAAGCTGGTGCCGAAGTGGTGCCAATTGTCCAAAGGCGTATTATTGCGCTTTGTCGAAAATACGGCAAGTTAAGTATTGTGGCAACCCAGATGATGGCTAGTATGGTTAATGCACCTGAGCCAACAAGAGCCGAAGCAAGTGATGTGTCGAACGCCGTAGTCCAAGGTGCTGATGTCGTGATGTTATCAGATGAAACGGCTAATGGCGAATATCCACTTGAGGCGGTTGCGGCTATGAAAAAGGTTATTTTGTACACTCAAGATCACGAACCAGTCGAGAGATTTAGAGAGAAGATAAAAGACCGGCTTGAGGTGCCAGATGCTATCAGTATGGTAGCAGCCGATTTGGCTGAACAGCTTGATGCAGCTGCAATTATCGCCGAAACCAAATCCGGTGCAACGGCGGCTAACATTGCGGCGCATCGACCAAATTTACCAATCATTAGTGTTACAAGCCAAGTTCGATCGGCTCAACAACTAGGCTTAAGCTATGCCAATCGTAGTTATGTCAGACCAGACAGTGAAGAAGCTGGTTATGAAATAGCTAAAGAACTAAAAGAACAAGGATTTTTTGGTGACGAAGAAGTAAGAGTGATTATCGTTAGTGGACGTCAACCTGGCATAACCGGTGCGACAGATACCATAAAAGTTAGAACAGTTTAAGTATAGACGCCATTGATTTTTTGAATTAGACTAAAAGAATAAGCACAAGTGTTATATAATGGTGGCATAAATGGCTCGTAGCAAAAAGATCATCGTTGGTAACTGGAAGATGAACCTCAACATGCATGAGGCTAGCTTGTATTTGCATAAACTTTCCAAGCTTGTTAAATCACATCGCGATACTGAGGTTGTTTTGGCGCCGTCTTTGCTCACGCTTCAGTCGCTAAGTTTGCAGGCAAATTATCGCCAATTTAAGCTTGCGGCGCAAAATTTTTATTGGCGCGATCACGGATATTTTACGGGCGAGGTTTCGGCTTCGCAATTGCGCGGTATCGTTCAATATGCCCTAGTTGGTCATTCCGAAAGGCGCCATATCTTTTTTGAAACTGATAAAGATATTCGCAACAAAGTTGCGGCCGCTATTCGCAATGATATTAAGCCGATTTTGTGTGTTGGTGAAACCGCTTGGGAAAGGTCTAGTGGCGAAACGCAATATGTTTTGCATGATCAATTGATTGGTGGCTTGTCGAATATAACTAGCGAAGAACTTAAGGATGTTATTATTGCCTACGAACCAGTTTGGGCGATTGGCGTTGGTCAGAGTGCTATGCCGTTGGATGTTAGCGAAGCGGCCAAGATTATTCGTAAACAGATTGAGCATCTTTATGGTAAAAAGTCTGCCGATGAATTAAGAGTTTTGTATGGCGGAAGTGTTACTGCCGATAGCGCTGCTGAATATCTTTCTTTGCCGGAAATTGATGGTTTACTAATGGGCGGATCGAGTCTTGATGCTTTCGCATTTAGCGATATAGTAGAAAAAGCACATAAAAGCGCGGCTGGAGCCGTAACTAAATAGGGGTGGAGGAAAATGACAGATATTGATTTTGATGAACTAGATAAGGCGGTGAATTCAGCAATGTCGAATCCGCCGACTTCAGATAATGTTGCGATCAACAGTCAACCAACTGTAAATCAAAACGTGGCCGTATCGGCTCAGCCAGGAGTGGCAAATCCTCGAACTGGTCGGTTTATGGACGTTGTCCCACCTAACGCTAACACCCGAGTTAATATATCTGTTCCAAGTCGAGTTGTTTCAAGAGAAGGAAATGATCTTGATCCAAATAACGTAATTGAAAAAGTTGATGCGACTGCTGCGGCTAGTTCAGTTGTTTTGGCTGACGAAGTTAATCCGACCCAAAATCAAACAACCGCTTCCAATAGCTCCTCTGAGTTAAGTAGTGATTCCGCAGCGCCGATAACTAATACTGAAAACGAAGACGCTGATATAGATCAGATTAGTGACGATATTAGCAAAACAATGGTGGATACTAATAACCAGCCAATTGATACGCCATTTTTGGCAGACGCCAAGGTTGACAAACGGCCACTAGGTGCTTTCTCCGAGCAAGCTAGTTCGCCCGAGCCTCAGACGGTGAGTACGCCAGAGACTCCGGTAGTTGAGCAGCCAGTATCTGACTCTGTTGAAGTTGAGAAAGTTGAGAGTTCTAGCCAGCAACCAGTAGTAACTGAACCTCAAACCCAAGACAATGTTCAGCAAGTTTCGAGCATGTCGATTCAGCCAGAAATTACATCACCGGTATCAACAGAAACGCGCGATAGTCAAACTGTTGGGGTGGCATCAATTAACCAACAATACAAAGAACAACCAAGTAGTGGCGATCAGACTAACGGCTCGATTTATGACACTGACGCTTATCACAAGGCGGTTTTGAAGCCGGTTAAGAAGAAATCTGGTTGGCTAATGGTGCTTTGGATATTCCTATTATTGGTTGTGGGTGCCGGTTCTGGCGCGGCGGTTTATTTCTTTGTTCTACCTAATCTTTAGAGTTAATCTATAATAGATATAATGAAATTATTTGAAGGACTGAATCCTGATCAACTTGAAGCTGTCAAGACGACCGAAGGGCCGCTTTTAATTTTGGCTGGCGCTGGTAGCGGTAAAACTAAGACCTTAACTCATCGAATTGCTTATCTTATAGCCGAGAAATCAATCTGGCCCAACAATATCTTGGCGGTTACCTTTACTAACAAGGCGGCCAAGGAAATGCGCGAAAGGTTGGGAGTTTTAATTGGACAAAATAGCCAAACTCGAAGCTTTATGCCATGGATGGGTACTTTTCATGGAATATGCGTAAAATTACTGCGCCTTGACGGTAAAGAAATTGGTATTAAGGATAATTTTGTAATCTATGATGAAGATGATCGCTTGGGATTAATCAAACAAGCGATGAAAAGTCTAGCGATTAGCGATAGCGATGTTAAACCAAAGGCCGTTAGCGCGATTATATCGGGTGCAAAAAATTCTATGAATTCACCAGAAGACTTTGAGGCTAGTGCCAGTTATCCATATCAACAAAAAATCGCTAAAATATATCAGAAATACGAAACGTTAAAGCAAAAAGCTGGCGCTTTAGATTTTGACGATTTGCTAATAGAGACGGTAAGATTATTAAAAGACAAGCCTGATGTGCGGCAAAAATGGCAAAATCACTTCAAATATATTTTGATTGACGAATATCAAGACACCAACGCTGCTCAGTATGGAATTATCAGATTATTAGTTAATGATAGCAATAACATTTGCGTGGTTGGTGATGACTGGCAGTCGATTTACTCATGGAGAGGGGCGGATTTTACTAACATTCTCAACTTTGAACGCGATTTTAAGGGTGCCAAAGTTGTAAAACTAGAACAAAATTATAGAAGTACCAGTAATATACTTGATGCCGCCAGTAATGTTATCAAAAAGAACCAAAATCGTACTGATAAGAAATTATGGACTGCTGCTGGTGCCGGCGCTCCAGTCCAGGCGCATGCTTTGTTTGATGAGGCCGAAGAAGCCAGATTTGTGGCTGAAAGAGTTGCCTCGCATGTGGCAATTGATGCTCGACAATACCACGATTTTGCTATTCTATATCGCACCAATGCTCAAAGTTATACTTTAGAACGAGCTTTTTTACAGGCACACATACCCTATCAAATTGTTGGCGGCGTAAGGTTTTATGATCGTAAAGAAATCAAAGACGTTATCGCATATTTGAAGCTGATGTATCAACCAAACGATGTTATGAGTTTTACTAGAATTATTAATGTGCCAGCGCGAGGCATTGGAGCCGTTAGTTTGGAAAAATTTTTAGCTTGGCAATCTAATAGTGATCTCGATATCATTCAGGCTCTAAACGAGTCAAAAAATCTGGACTCGATAACTTCAAAAGCGAGAGCCTCGCTTGTGGCGTTCGGAACAACTCTCAAAGCCATTAAAGAAATGTTTGCCTTAAGTCAACCAGCTGAAATAATTGAAGAACTCATAAAAAGAATCAATTATCGTGACTATCTTTTAGATGGCACACCTCAGGCCGAAGATAGATTAGAGAACATCGGATCATTGATTTCTGATGCTAAGAATTTTGCTGAAATGCCTGATTTTCTAGAAGAAGTAGCATTGATGTCCAGTGTTGATGTAGCGGGTGATGGCGATAAAGTTACTCTTATGACGCTGCACGCTGCCAAAGGTTTGGAATTTCCAGTAGTGTTTATTGTTGGTATGGAAGAGGGAATTATGCCTCATGCTAGAGTTTATGAAGCTGGTCAAGACGAGCTTGAAGAGGAAAGACGATTGGCTTACGTTGGTATGACTAGGGCGCGCGAAGAATTACATCTAACTTATGCTGGCAGTCGCATGCAATTTGGGCAAAGAATGTACAACGAGCCGTCGCGTTTTATTGAAGATATGGGTAGTCAGGTGGCCGAAATTAGTAACGACGAAACCCAAATTGTGCATGAGTATGATGACTATGACAACGCTTTTTATTGTGTTGGTGAACATGTAAGATCGGCCGCTTTTGGACTGGGCGAAGTAATTGCTGTTGATGGCTTAGTTTTGACAATTAAATTTTCAAGTGGTTATGTCAAAAAATTAAACGCCGAGTATGCCAGATTGGACAAAATTTAAGTCAGCTAGCTTAATCACATTTTGATAGCCAAAAGCTTAAATCGTTGCTATACTGGTTTATGAAAACTGCGGGGTTACGATTAAAAGTCGATGAAACAATTGATGCGTAGATCAGCCACACCCTTCGGCGTTTTATTGATAGCGTCGCTTGTCTTAATATTGGCGGCCGTTTTTATGATTTCGGGTGTTACACATGCCGATAACCAATCATCCACTGATATAAAAAACAATGGTCGGCTCTTAACAATTCACGACAGAGGTTCATCAACAATTGTTTTATCTCAAGCTACAACTGTTGGCGATGCTTTGACGGAAGCCGGTGTTGAACTAGATCCACGTGACACGGTTGAGCCGGCGGCTAACGAAAAGTTAGTAGCATCGGATTATCAAATCAATATCTATCGTGTTCGACCAGTCTTAATTGTCGATGGTAATGTTCGTGTCAAAGTCGTAACGCCGTTTCAAACTGAAGAGCAGATAGCTGCAAGTGCTGGCATTAAGCTATATTATGAAGATATTGTTAATCTTGAACGTACCGATGATGTTTTGGCTGATGGCGCCGGTCTTAAAATGATTATCAAACGGGCAGTACCATTTGAATTTACATTGTATGGTAAGAAGAACATCGTGCGTACTCAGGGCGTAACTGTTGGCGAAATGTTAAAAGAAAAAAGCATCGTTTTAGGCTCAAACGATAAAGTCCTGCCTAGCGTTGATACGGCTATAACTAGTGGTATGACAATTAGGGTATGGCGAGAGGGAAAACAAACCATAACGCAAGATGAAAAAGTTAAGTTTGAGGTTGAAAAAATTGAAAACGCCGAGCTTAGTGTTGGGTATAGTGAAATTAAGGTAGCGGGTATTGATGGTCTTCGAAGTGTGACTTATGAAATTATTATCGAAGATGGCAAAGAAGTTTCGCGCAAGGAGATTGCGAGTTTAACAACCAAACAACCAAAGACTCAAGTTGAAATTGTTGGTGTTAAGGGCAAATATACAACACCTAGCGAAAACGAAACCATAACTTGGGAATTTTTACGAACAAAAGGTTTTAGCAAAATTCAGACGGCCGGCATTATGGGCAATCTTATGCAAGAACATCGGTTTAGTACCAGTGATGTACCGGGTGGTCTTGGTATAGCTCAATGGACTGGTAGTCGTCGATTAAACCTTATTGCTATGTACCCCAATAGTTATACAAACATATATTCTCAACTCGATTATTTAATGTATGAATTTAATGGTGGCTACGTTGGCGTGAGGGATGCCATTCGCGCTGAAGATTCGTTATCTGCTGTTGTTGAGTTATTTCAGAATCAGTTTGAAAGATGCAATCCGTATTATTGCATGCTGAATATGCGAATATATTATGCTAGTGGCATTTTGGGAAGCCATGAATAATTTATGCTTCAAAATAATAAATCTCTCGGACAACATTGGTTAAAAGACAGGGATACGTTATTACGAATTGCAAAACGAGCTGAACTTAGCTCAGATGATGTCGTGTTAGAAATTGGTCCAGGCTTGGGAACATTAACTAGCGCATTACTTAAACTAGCGCAAAAAGTAATAGCCGTTGAATTTGATGAAAACTTAGCGCATAAACTACCAGGACAATTTCCTGGTAAAAATTTGGAAGTTATTAATCAAGATATTTTAGACTTTGATTTATCAAAATTACCAGTTGGCTATAAGGTGGTTGCTAATGTTCCATATTACATTACGAGCATGATTATCAAAAAACTTATGACTGCCAAGAATCGGCCTAGCTTAGTAGTTTTGTTGGTGCAAAAAGAAGTCGCCGAAAGATTGGCAGCGCAACCAGGTGATATGAGTATTCTTTCGATTAGCGCTCAGGTTTACGCGGAAGTTACTTTGGGTGACGTTGTGTCAGCCGAATTATTCACACCACCGCCAAAAGTCGATAGCCAAGTGGTTATTTTGCGATCAAAAATTACGAATATCTTTTCCGAAATAGATGAAAAAAAGTTCTTCAAAATAGTAAAAGCTGGCTTTTCAGCAAAACGCAAAAAATTAAGAAGTAGCCTGTCGGGTGGTTTGGGAAAATCTAAGTTAGAAATTGAAAAATTGCTGGGTGCGTTATCTATCAGTCCTGATGCTCGAGCCGAACAGCTATCAATTGATGATTGGAAAAAGTTGACAACCGTTGTTGAGTGTTAATGCTTATGCTAAAATACGCATAAAGGATGGCGAAAATTATGCAAAAAGCCAGAAAAATCTTTGATACCGGTTTTTCAATTATTGAGCTTTTGGTTGTTATTGCAATCATTGGGATTGTTACGACAATGATGATTTTTGCGTATAGCGGTGTTCAAGCGAGTGTCTTTGATAGCAGTGTTGAATCTGATGTTGAAAGAATGTCGACTTTACAAACTAGCTATCGTTATAATCACGCTGTTGCTGGCAAGGCCTATTATTCAGGCAGTGGTCCTGACACCGAGCTTAATTTTACAGCAAAAACTGACAATGTTATTGATGTTGTAATCAACTCAACAGACTTTTGCATACGTGGTTATAACTTAAAAGGTAACAAAAATGCTATTGATAATGCCTATACTAAAGAGTCTACCCCTGGTGTGTGTTCGCAAATAAGCGCGTCGGCGGTGGCGATATCGGAATCTCTTGGCATACCATTTTGGACAAATGTAACATCTGGACAAAATCACTCTTGTGCGCTTACGACTACAAAGGCGGTTTATTGTTGGGGTAGCGGTGGCGTGGGACAACTTGGAAATAACTCAACTTCAAATAATTCGGTTGCAGTGGCTGTTGATACAAGTGATGTCTTAAATGGTTTGACGATTAATAGCTTGTCGACTATGGGTCAACACAGTTGTGTTTTGGCGTCAAACAATCAGATATATTGTTGGGGTTATAACGGCAACGGAGAACTAGGCAATAATTCAACCACAAATAGTTCTGTACCGGTATCAGTTTATAATGCCGGAGTTTTGGGCGGCAAAACTATCAAATCAATCTCGGTTGGTTATAATCATGTTTGCACTGTTGCCAATAGCCGAGCTTATTGTTGGGGCAATAATACTTATGGTCAGCTAGGCACTGGTAACACTACTTCGAGTAGTATTCCAGTGG
>Ga0172373_10009909_pt1 | contig 11719 bp, 6 predicted proteins | sample Lak10m_2_FD_114546 | JGI IMG/M metagenome (GOLD analysis project Ga0172373, IMG submission 114546) | Freshwater microbial communities from Kabuno Bay, South-Kivu, Congo - kab_092012_10m | ecosystem: Environmental > Aquatic > Freshwater > Lake | place: Democratic Republic of the Congo: South-Kivu... | reverse complement strand
TTTGGTATATTTTTAGCGCTTTTTTAACAAAATTGTGATAAATATCTGGAAATATTTTGAGCAATTTTATTAAAAAATAAGCAAAAATAGAACGAAATATGAGTTTAAAAACCTTTGTTAACAGTGTCTAATACTTCAATAATAACATTATGATTTGTATAAACGCATAGATCTCCAGCAATTTTCATTGATTTTTCAACAATCTCTTTTGCGGTAATATTTTCTACTAAAGATAAAGCTCTTGCTGCCGATAAAGCGTAATTTCCACCCGAGCCAATTCCAATTATACCATCTTCTGGCTCTAATACATCTCCATTTCCAGTTAAAACTAGCGAAATATTTTTATCAATTACTATCATCATTGCTTCTAACCTTCTAAGATATTTATCAGTTCTCCAATCTTTTGCCAATTCAACGCATGCTCGCATTAATTGATTTGGATATTGCTCTAATTTTGATTCTAATCTTTCAAATAAAGTAAAAGCATCCGCAGTGGCTCCTGCAAATCCTCCGATAATTGAACCATCTCCTAATCTTCTAATTTTTTTAGCATTTGATTTTAACACAGTATTACCAAAAGAAACTTGACCATCGCCGGCAATTGCTACTTGATTATTTTTTCTAACCGATAAAATGGTAGTGCCATATATTTTTGAAGGATCTTTTTGCTCAAACATAATTAAAATTATAGAATTTAATTTTTTAAAAATGATAATTTTCAAATATCAAATAGCAATATTTTAAAATAAACTGTTAAATTAATGAATAAATATATCAAAAATTTTTTAATAATATTTGCTCTTGGAATTAGCTCAGGATTACCTTTTGCCCTCATCTCTTCTACATTAAAAGCTTTATTAGTTGATGCTGGTTTTACTATAAAAACCATAGGATTTTTATCTTTAGTAACTTTACCATATTCTTTAAAATTTTTAATTGCTCCCTTCATTGACTCATTACCAATTCCATTTCTAACCAAGAAAATTGGACATCGCAAATCATGGATAATTTTTTCGCAATTCTTATTAGTTATATTTATTTTTTTATTAGGAATTTTTGGAATTCAATCTTCATTATTAGCAATAACAATTTTTGCTTTTTTAATCGCGATCAGCTCGTGCGCTCAAGATATAGTTATTGATGGCTATCGAATTGAATTAATCAATAAAAATGATCAAGGTCTCGCTACAAGTTTTTATGTTTATGGTTATAGAATAGGGATATTGATATCTGGATCACTTGCATTATTTTTAGCCGATAAAATCAGCTGGAATGTAGTATATTTAATAATGTCTTTATTTATGGCTTCTTGTATGTTGGCAACGCTTTTAGCAAAAGAAACTAGAAAGAATTGGCAAAATAAAAAAACTAATTTTTTAGAATGGTTTAAAAATTTTGTATTAGATCCATTCTATAATTTTGCAGAAAATAAGGGTTGGTATTTAATTTTATTATTTATTATTTCTTTTAAATTAGCCGATGCCTTTGCTGGAAATCTCACGACACCTTTTTTATTAGAAGTTGGCTACAGCAAAACTGAATTAGCTGGTATCTTAAAAACATTTGGCTTATTTGCTACTTTACTAGGAGTTTTTTTTGGTGGAGTTTTTACTAAAAAATTTAATATTTTACCAACATTATGGATAGCTACAATAATTCAAGGTTTATCAAATTTGTCTTTTGCTTATCTAGCAAAAATTGGCTATAATATCGATTTACTTTATATAGTTGTTTTTATTGAAAATTTCAGTGGCGGGATAGGAGATGCTGTGTTTGTTGCTTATTTAAGCAGTATTTGTAATTTAAATTTTAGCGCTACTCAATATGCATTGCTTTCTTCACTGGCAAGCTTTGCTCGGGGCGTTTTATCTTCCAGTGCCGGCATTTATGCAGAATATTTTGGATGGTTTACATTCTTTATTTTTTCTGCGTTATTAGCAATTCCAGGAATTTTATTTTTATTAATACTTACTATAAAAAAATTTCAAAAATAAAATATTTAAAAAAATATTTTTGATGATTAATTTTTAAATTGAATTTATACCATTTCAACTTTAAAGTTAAAATTCTATTAATTGACCATTCTAACTTTATTTTTTTGGCTAAAAATTTTCAAAATTCTATTCAGCCTTACTAAAGCAGGCTACACAACCTCAACTATTTAGAAAATGGTATTATACCATTTTAGGTTTTAGTAAAAAATTAAATTTTATCTAAATGCGTATAAAAACTGCAAAACCTGAAAAAGATAAGTTGCTCAAAACAGAAGTCTCTGTTGCTCATTTTATTCCCTATAAATGCCATTGGAATTCCAACACAATTTTAACTTATGATGAAAAATTAATCAGAGTAATTAAAATCAAAGGCTTTGCTTTTGAGACCGCCGATGATATTGATATAGATTTAAAAAAGGCAGCTAGAAATAATCTTCTTAAAGGAATGGCCTCAGGGAATTTAGGGTTATATTTTCATACCCTGAGAAGAAAAGAAAAGGGCTTTCCTGATGGCGAAATGCCAGATTTATTTTCTGATAGAGTAAATAGAGAATGGGCCGCAAAACATTCAAGTGAAAAAAGCTTTATAAATGAACATTATTTTACAATAATTAGAGGCGAGGATAAGGGTGGAATAGCAACCCTAAAAAACATGGCTAATAAATTTCAACATTCTACTGATAAATCATCATGGGAAAATTACATGCGTGAAGCTTTTAGTGAAATTGAAGAAATGACGGAAAGAATTTTAAATGGCTACAGCAATTATGGAGCAAGACTGCTTGATATAGTTGAAACAGAAAATGGTGTAATCTCCGAAACATTGGAGTTTTTATCGCGAATAGTTAATTGTGGATATTCTCAACCAATCGCGGTTCCTCTTGGAGAAATTTCTCGTCATTTGCCAATATGTAGATTGTATATTGGTAGCAAATCAGTAGAATGTCATCAACCCACTGGAGTAAAATATGCTGGCGTTGTTGCTTTAAAAGAATACAGACCCTCAACTCATGCGGGAGTTTTTGATGGTTTTATGGAAATGCCTTTTGAGTTAATAATATCACAATCATATTCTTATATTGATCGAATGATTGCAATTAGCTCAATGCAACTTCAACAAAGAAGATTAGTTCAATCTGAAGATGTAGCGGTATCACAAATACAAGAAATTGATCAAGCCCTTGATTCGGCAATGAGTGGAGCATTTGCTTTTGGTAATCATCATATGACCATCATGTGTATTGAAGATACGCCAAAAGCTCTTGAAAGTGCTTTATCTTTAGCAATTGTTGAATTATCAAATGCCGGTATAACTGGAGTTCGAGAAAGAATGAATCTAGAGCCAGCTTTCTGGGCGCAATTACCCGGTAATGCTGAATATATGGCAAGAAGATGCATAGTAACCACTATGAATATTGCCTCATTTGCCTCATTTCATAACTATCCTTCTGGAAAAAGAAAGCGTAATCATTGGGGAGATGCAATGACGGTTTTAAACACTGTATCTGGAACACCTTACTTTTTTAGCTGGCATGTTCGAGATGTTGGACACTCTATGATTATAGGTCCTACTGGTGCTGGTAAAACAGTTCTTCTCAACTTTTTATGTGCACAGGCACAAAAATTTAATGGTCGCCTATTTTTCTTTGATAAAGATAGAGGAGCAGAAATATTTGTTAGAGCTATACGTGGAAGATATATGATTCCCGATGCTGCGAAAGTTTCTGGCTTTAATCCTTTTCAACTTGATGACACAAATGAAAACAGATCTTTCTTAATAGAATTCATGAAAGCATTGGTATCAACTGGCGAGGGTCAACTTCCAGCCCATGAAATAGAACGAATAAATGAAGCAGTAAACGGAAATTATAAATTACCAAAACATCAAAGGAGACTTAGAAATCTAGCTCCCTTTATGGGCTTGGGCGGTCCGGGTACATTAGCAGGAAGACTGGCAATGTGGCATACCAGAGGTTCTCATGCTAAATTATTTGATAATGAAGAAGATTTAATTGATTTTACTGCGGCTCGCTCATTTGGAATTGAGATGGCTAATATTTTACAAGATAAAATGGCGATTGCCCCAGTATTATTGTATCTATTTCACAGGATTCAAAGCTCACTTCGTGGCGAGCCAACTATGATAGTTCTTGATGAGGCTTGGGCATTAATAGGAAACCCAGTTTTTGCTCCAAAAATAAAAGACTGGCTAAAAGTATTACGTAAACTAAATACTTTAGTAGTTTTTGCTACTCAATCAGTTGAAGACGCTGCCAAAAGTAGCATTTCCGATACTTTAGTACAACAGACATCAACACAAATTTTCCTACCCAATCTAAAAGCAACAATTCTTTATAGAGAAGTATTTATGCTATCGGAGCGTGAATTTAATTTAGTTAAAACCACTGATCCATCAACTAGATTTTTTCTTGTAAAACAAGATAATGATGGAGTAGTTGCGCGTATTGATCTAGGGGGTATGGATGATGTTATTAGGGTTTTATCAGCTCGAGCCGACACAGTAATTTTAATGGATCAAATAATTGATGAAGTTGGCGACGATCCAGATGACTGGCTACCAATTTATTATCAAAGATCGGGTAAAAAATAGTGATTACAAAACTAAAGATAAAATCCAAAACTATAACAAAACTATTGCAAATCTACTTTTGCAATATTTCTATAATAACTCTTATATTAATAAGCTCATTTATTACTTTATTCAATGTTAAATTAGCTTTCAGTGCAACTGACTACGGAGTTGGAAGAGTGAGAACTTGTAATAGCGATGGCTCAGTTGAGGGATTTAATGGTTTTGATCTAACTTCGGGTGGCAAAGAGATAGAATTTTCAATGTCAAATCCTACTTGCTACTCTATAGCAATTGCAACTTATGCCGCAGTAAAAGCTTCAATTTCTGCAATGAATGGAGTTTGTGGCACTGGACCAGTTACGCCAAGAATACTTCCTTCACCATTTCTTGATGCAAGAGATATAACAAAAGCTACCATAAAAGCTGTAAATACTAAAAACGTTGCTTGCGGGGGAGCAGTTTCTACTGCATCAGCTGCTATGTTATCTTCACTAGGGGCAATAGGAGGTATTCACACCGTTTCGTCAAAACTTTATCCAATCATTAGAATTTGTGGATCGAATTGGTATAAATCCAACTCCGCAACTTATACAATTGGTGACCCAGACTATAAGACAATCATAGAAAATGAAGTAAAAAAAATTTCCTCAACTTCTGCTAGTAAATTAGTGCTTGCCGATGTAAGTGGTGAAGAAGATGATTATTATCGACAATATTATTATAATGGAGTTGAAATTGAAGATAACCCATCCGATGGTGAAAAATGTTTAGACCCGACCAATGGAAATAAACCACAAAAATATTATTTTAGAGGATTCCAAGCCCCTAATTTTAATTGTGAAAAATATCTAAATAATCAATCAGATGCTTATCTTAAAGCTTATGATTGTTGTGTAAGAAGAAGTAAATACTATATTTGTATTGAATATGATTCAAATTATTATGTAACTTCTGGATTAGTACCAAAGCAAAGCAAAAGACTGCTATGTAGAGCTGGCGAAAGATGCACTATTGAAGGTATAGTATTTCAAACTAATTCTTTATATAAAGGTTCGTTGATTTGCGCTGAAACTTACAGCTTATGTCCATTTAATTTTTCTATAGGCGGTGGCTCCGAACAATGCGAATATTTTAAAGATGGCAAAACTGACTCATCTGGGGTTTTTACGGCAATAACCAAAGAACAGGTTGAAAGTGGAAATTGCAAAGATCTAAGCGATATAAGATATGACGATTGTAGTTTTAATGAAAAAGCTGGAAAGTGTAAAAACTATTGCCAATATTTAAGACACTGCGTTAGAACATCTGATCCAAAATCAATATATGTTAGTAGTCTTACTTCGCCTTATTTTTCTAATGCTTGTATAGATTTTGCTGGAGACTCATTAAATAAACAAAAAACTTTTGATCTAGGTGTAACCAAAGGAAAACACTTTAGCGCTCCAATAGCACAATGTTTCAAAGAAAGTTTAGAAAATCTATTCAATAATAAAATTGGTCATAGTCGTTGTTCGAATAATTCTGAATCACCAAGTTATTCTGCTAACGCAAGAGGTATATGTGCAAGCGGGAATTATTTAAATTTGAGCTCAGTTATCTATAAAAAAGGTAATACAGCCAAAACAACTTCTTATTTTCAAAAATTGCAAGACAATTTGAGATTGGCTGTAAAGTTAGTTATTGTGCTATCAATAATGTTCTATGGTTCAAATTTATTAATTGGAAAATCTTCTTTATCTAATCGCAAGGAAATAATTCTTTTTGTATTAAAAATTTCATTAGTAGGATATTTTACATTAAGCAATGCTTGGCAAACAAAATTCTTTTCTGCTGTTTATAATACTGCAACTGATTTTTCAATGATTTTCTTTAAATATCGCTCAATAGCTGATGAAAAAAAAGATGACGGATGTAGATTTGGCAATGTTACTTCAGCTCAAGATGGAACATTAATTTCTCCTAAAACTGGAAGAGGAGCATCAGATTATCCAGCTGATGCTCAGTATTTAGCTGTTTGGGATACGCTTGATTGTAAAATAATGCGCTATTTAGGATTTGGACCAGAAGTAACTGTTGCTAATGTTGCTTCTTTAATTTTTGCAGCATTTTTTACTGGTGGAATAGGTTTATTTTTTGCTTTATCAATATTTATTTTTGCCTTTTTATTAATATCAGCAACAATCAGGGCTCTTCATATATTTATTGGTTCCTCATTATGTATTGTTTTATATGTATTTTTATCGCCAATAACAATTGTATCAGTTTTATTCGAAAAAACCAAAAATATATTTGATGCTTGGTTTAGAGATTTAATTTCTTTTTGTCTACAGCCGATAATATTATTTGCTTATGTTGGTATTTTTATAACATTAATGGATGATATTTTAATTGGAGAAGCTCTTTTTGAAGGTACCGCAAAAACTGTTAACTGTTCTGAATTTTGTAAATCTAGCAATGGTGCACAAAAATTAATATCAGAATGTACTCAAACTGGTGATAAAATAGTTAATCCACTAGATTCAAGCATATATTGTATTATGGGATTTGATCAATTTAAATCATCTGCTGGCTTTGGAATTTTTAATGTTACCGTTGCAGCACTCAAGGGATTATTCGATGATAAATCAAAAACAACTTTAAGAATTACTGTTGTTATTAGGGGAGCAATACTTCTTTATCTATTATCATACTTTTTAGATGAAATACCAGGGATAACTTCAGCATTAATTGGTGGAAGTTCAATACCTGGGGCCAGCACTTCTGCGGTTGCTATGTTTTCTAAAGTTGCTGGAATTACTAGAGCTATTCAATTAAGACTGGCTCGAGGTGGCCTTAAAGCTGGAATGGAAGTTGGACAAAGAGCTGGGTCAATGATTAGAGAGATTGGTAATCAAGGAAAATCAGCATCAGCTTCCGATGACGACTCATCTCAAGATCAGGCTGGAAGTAGCAGTGGTAAATCAAGCGATCAAGCTGGCAATTCAGGAGAATCTAGAGATGTTGCTGGCGGGAACTCTGCTCAAAACGATCAGGCTAACTCAGATAATGGTGAAGACTCCAATAAAAAAGATTAGGCACTGTTAACAAAAATTTGTTAACAGTACAAAAAACAATTTTAATTTTTTCTATCAATAATAAAATTTACCAAATTAATTAATTGCTTAGTTTTAGAATCTTCAAAAACAGATAGATGACCTACAGCTTGATTGGCTAACAAGATTAATTGTTTTTTTGCAGCAAGATTACCAATTACATTAACTATACTTGTGCCATTATCAAATTTTGCATGATTATTTTCATCAATATTAATTTGATTATCATTACCATCAGAATCAAGAATATCATCTTTTATTTGAAAAGCTAAACCCAAATCTCGAGCATAATTTCTAATTGCCCTTCTTTGCACAAGAGTTGCTCTACCAACAATTGCCCCACATTCAGCAGATGCCATAAATAATTCTCCGGTTTTTAATCTGTGTAATTTAGCAATTTCATCTTTAGAAATAATCTTATCTGATTTCTCTAGATCAAGCATTTGCCCGCCAACCATTCCTCTAAAACCTATAGATTTAGCAACAGTCTTTATCAATTCACAACGAATTGAGCTATCTTGATGCGATTCTGGCATTGATAATATTTCAAAAGCATATGTCAACAAAGCATCTCCAGCTAGTATTGCCGTGGCTTCATCATATTTTTTATGATTTGCTAATTTTCCCCTTCTATAATCATCATCATCCATAGCAGGAAGATCATCATGAATTAAAGAATAAACGTGAATAAATTCAATTGCGCTAGCAATATTCAAACAAGAATGAATTGATATTCCAAATAATTTAGCACAAGAAATAAATAAGAAAGGGCGAATCATTTTGCCATCTGATAGCGCCGAATATCTCATTGAATCAACTAATTTAGAGTCGTTAAATTTATCTTCAGGAAGCAAATTATCAATGTTCTTACGAATATATACCGCACAGGAAATTAGTGAATCTTTCAGAGATTTATAATTTTCCATCTTAAAATATTTTAAAATTAATTTTCCAAAACTTTTGCTAAATATTTTCCAGTAACCGAATTTTTATTTTTAGATATTTGTTCAGGAGTTCCTTCAGCAACAATATAACCACCCTTATCACCACCATATGGACCAATATCAATAATCCAATCTGCAGTTTTTAACACATCAAGATTATGTTCAATTACCAAAATAGAATTTCCAGAATCAACCAATTTATGCAAAACTTTTAATAATTTATTAATATCTTCAAAATGCAGTCCAGTTGTGGGTTCATCAAGAATATATAGCGTATCTCCAGTTGCTTTTCTACTTAATTCTTTTGCTAGTTTTATTCTTTGTGCTTCACCACCAGAAAGAGTTGTTGCACTTTGTCCGATTTTTATATAACCAAGGCCAACATCGCATAATGCTTTAAATTTTTCATGAATGTAAGGAATGTTATTAAAAAAATTGCAAGCATCTTCGGCAGTCATCTCTAATACATCGGAAATTGATTTATCTTTATATTTTATTTCGAGAGTTTCGCGATTATATCTTTTGCCTTGGCAAGTTTCGCATTTAACATAAACATCTGGCAAGAAATGCATTTCAATCTTAATTACACCATCACCTTGACAAGTTTCACATCTGCCCCCTTTAACATTAAAAGAGAATCTGCCCACCTTATAACCTCTTGCTTTTGATTCTGGAAGGTTTGAATAAAATTCTCTGATAAAAGTAAAGGCGCCAACATAAGTGCTTGGATTAGATCTTGGTGTTCGACCAATTGGCGATTGATCAATTTCAATTATTTTATCAATAAATTGAAATCCAGTAATTGATTCATAAGGTCCAGAATGAGTTTTTGATTTGTTAATTATTTTATTTAAAGCTGGGTAAAGTGTTTTGATTATCAAACTTGATTTACCGCCACCAGATATTCCCGAGACTGCCACAAATATTTTTAAAGGCAGATTTAGATCAACATTTTTTAAATTATTTAGCGATGCTTTTTTTAGTTTAATAACTTTTTTCTCATCTATTTTTCTTCTGCTTTTTGGAATAAAAATACTTTTTTTTCCGCTCAAATATTGACCAGTAATACTATTTTTATCATCAATAACAAATTCTGGCTTACCGTAGGAAATTATTTCACCGCCGTGAATTCCTGCTCCGGGACCAACGTCAATTAGATATTCAGCTTCTCTCATCATTTCTTCATCATGCTCAACAACAATTACTGAATTTCCTAGATCACGAAGGTTTTTTAAAGTGGTAATAAGTTTATTATTATCTGATTGATGAAGACCTATAGAAGGCTCATCTAAAACATATAAAACACCAGAAAGACCGGATCCAATCTGAGAAGCTAGACGAATTCTTTGCGCTTCGCCACCAGATAAAGTTCCAGACTCGCGATTAATTGTTAAATATTCTAAACCAACATTTTTCAAAAAACCCAATCTACGCTCAATTTCTTTTAACAATCTTTCAGAAATTTGTTTTTGCATTGGATTTAATTTGTTTGGTAAATTCTTAAACCAAATAACCGCATTATCAATTGACATTTTACTTACTTCTCCTATATGTAAACCATCTATTTTTACTGATAATGCCTGTTCGTTTAATCTATGTCCATGGCATTTTTCGCACAATTTAGAATCTTGAAATTTAGCAAGCTCATCTGATACCGAATCACTATCACTATCTGAAATTCTTTTAATCATGTTATTTATAATTCCTTCAAAGGATCTTTTGATTGAGACTGTTTTTAAACCTTCTTCAATTTTAATTTCAATCTCTTCTTGATTGGTACCATAAAAAATTTTGTGCTTTACATTATCTGGCAAGTCTTTAAATGGGGTATCTAGACTAAATTTATAATGATTTGCCATCGATGTTAAAATTTGCTGATAGAATCTTTCTTGCGATCCTTTCCATAGAGAAATAGCGCCTTGACGCAAAGTAAGATTTTCATCTTCAATTAATAATTCGGTACTAAAATATTGTTCAGTTCCAAGACCATCGCAATTTTTACAAGCTCCAAATGGAGAATTAAAAGAAAATAATCTTGGTTCAATTTCAGAAATCGTAAAACCAGAAACTGGGCAGGAAAATTTTTCACTAAATAAAATTACGTCTCCAGCTTTTGAAGATAATAATTCATTTTTCGAAGTTTGATTTTTTGAATTATTTTTTACTTTTTCAAAAACAAAACCTTCAGGAAGACTTACAATTTCAACATACATCAATCCTTCGGATATTTTCAATGCCATTTCAACTGAATCGGAAATTCTATTGCCTAAATCATTAGAAATAACGATGCGATCAATAACTATTTCGATATCATGTTTTTTATTTTTATCTAGAACTGGCAAAACATCATTTAAATCATGAATTTTACCATCAATTTTTATGCGTTGAAAACCTTGCTTGCGAGCTCCCATCATTTCTTTACGAAACTCACCTTTTTGACCTCTTACTATCGGAGATAATATATAAATACGAGCTTTGCTTGGTAAGGATTTTATTTTTTCAACAATTACTGAAGCAGACTGACTTTCAATTGGCTTTCCAGTTGCTGGAGAGTAGGGTACTCCAATTCTTGCAAATAAAAGACGAAAATGATCATAAATTTCCGTTACTGTTCCAACAGTAGAGCGAGGATTGCGTGAAGTAGTTTTTTGATCTATAGCAATTGCTGGCGATAAACCAGTGATCGATTCAACTTCTGGCTTATCTTGCATGTCTAAAAATTGACGCGCATAAGAAGATAGACTTTCAATAAAACGACGCTGACCTTCGGCATATATTGTGTCAAAAACTAAAGATGATTTTCCAGAGCCACTCAGTCCAGTTACAACAACTAGTTGGTTTTTAGGAATATCAATATTTACATTTTTTAAATTATGCTCCTTAGCACCAATTACTTTGATAAATTTTTCTTCCATATAAAAAAATTAAGGTGAATTAAAGTACCCAATGCTATTTTTATAATTAAATGCTACATTTAATACCATTTCCACTTAATAAATGATAAATTAAGCAAGATATTTTTGAGATAAAAATCTTTAAAAAATGAAGCTGTATATCCATACAGCTGAGGCTTTTTGAAGATTTTTAACCAAAAAG
>Ga0172373_10009906_pt1 | contig 11723 bp, 9 predicted proteins | sample Lak10m_2_FD_114546 | JGI IMG/M metagenome (GOLD analysis project Ga0172373, IMG submission 114546) | Freshwater microbial communities from Kabuno Bay, South-Kivu, Congo - kab_092012_10m | ecosystem: Environmental > Aquatic > Freshwater > Lake | place: Democratic Republic of the Congo: South-Kivu... | reverse complement strand
CATTGAACTGATCGCGCCGCATCGGAGAAATCGAACTGCACCCCAGACCCAAGACGGGCGCGTTTTGCGTCGCTACGTGCGCCGCTGGAAGATCGAGCGCTTGTTCGCTTGGCTGGGCAATTTCCGAAGATTGCTTCATCGCTGGGAGTATCACCTTGAGAACTACACCGGCTTCGTGCAACTGGGTTGCATGATTATCCTATTGCGAAATTATTTTTGAGATGGCTTCTAGTGTGAACAACGACGGAGGCGTTCTTGCACGCGGGGCTCGCTATACGTTGGCCAAAAGTTTGTCAAAATAGGCAATGGTTTTGACGAGGCCTTGCTCCAAATGAATGATGGGTTCCCAGCCTAGTTGTTCTTTCGCCAGCCTAATATCTGGCTGACGTTGCTTTGGATCGTCTGCAGGCAATGGGTGATTTATCAGTTGTGATTTCGAATTTGTTAGAGAGATGACTAGCGCCGCAAGTTCACCAATCGAAAATTCGACAGGGTTGCCCAAATTGACTGGTCCAGTAAATGCATCAGGAGCGTTCATCAGACGTAGAAGGCCGTTGATGAGATCATCAACATAACAAAAAGATCTGGTTTGCGTTCCGTTGCCGAAGATTGAAATTGGCTCCCCTTTTAATGCTTGAATAATGAAATTGGAGACTACCCGCCCATCATTCGGATGCATCCTAGGCCCATAGGTGTTAAATATCCTGGCTACTTTAATTCTCAACTCGTGCTGACGGAAATAATCAAAGAAGAGAGTCTCAGCACATCGCTTCCCTTCGTCATAACATGATCTGAGGCCGTTCGGATTAACGTGTCCCCAATAGGTTTCGGGTTGTGGATGAATTTGCGGGTCACCATAAACCTCGCTGGTTGAGGCCTGTAAGATCTTCGCACGGGTGCGCTTTGCCAAACCAAGCATATTGATTGCTCCGTGGACGCTTGTCTTGGTTGTTTGCACCGGATCAAATTGATAGTGAATGGGACTGGCTGGACAGGCTAGATTAAATATTTCATCCACTTCCACATAGAGAGGAAAGGTTACGTCGTGCCTCATCAACTCAAATCTTGGGTTCTGCATCAGGTGCGCAACATTCGCCCTACGACCAGTATAGAAATTATCCACACAAAGCACCTCATGCCCTTCTTGAATTAGGCGCTCACACAGGTGAGAGCCCAGAAATCCTGCCCCGCCTGTAACCAGAAGTCTTTTATTATTCATTTTTTTCCAAGTCTAGAAATTGAACTCATAATTGATCGATTGAATTGTATTCATAACCGGCGCGGCGTGGCACTATCGGATCGTAGAGATTGCAGCCGTCGAAAAATATCGAGTAAACGCCCTACGGCCCTGTTATTGCCCTACATGGCCTCCACCAGGCCCGGTTCATAGATAGGTATACCGCCGTCGTTGAGGCCGCGGATTTTGTCGGCACCCACGTCCAGGCATGACAAATCGTCGCCGACATCTGCAAGACACGTCCCGCTGGCGAGGCGCATATATCCGGTTCCAATTACGGTGATTTCCTTCAATTAGAAGAACGCCTGTGAGAAAGGCGCCTAATGAGCATAGAGAAAGTGGAAGGATTGAACTTAACGTGCTCCACGCCCCTCGAGAACTACGCGAACAGTCTTGAAGATAATGTAAATATCAAGCCATATTGACCAATTTCTAATGTAATAGGTATCAAAGTATTCCTGTGCGGACAGATCACCATCACTACGGGAGTATACTTGCCACATTCCGGATATTCCGGGTTTGACAGTGCGACGCAGTTCTTGAAATTCAACTGAAAACGATCTCAAATGATACTCTGGAAATGGTCTTGGGCCAACAAGACTCATCTGTCCAATTAATACATTCCAGAACTGTGGCAGTTCATCAATACTGGACTTCCTTAAGAAATTGCCAATGATGGGTAGTATTCGTGGGTCACGGGATAACTTGAAGTATCGATTCCATTCAATTTTGGCGGCCGGATTCGAATCGAGATGTATTCTTAATAGATCGTCAGCATTGTGATACATCGTTCTAAGTTTCCACACTTGTATTTTTCTCCCCAGATGACCTTCTCTCAATTGGGCATAGAATGGATTTCGGGGGTCGTACAAATAAATTAGTAGTGCGAAGAAGATAGTAATTGGGGCAAGAGCAATTAATGCAGGTAATGTGATAGCTATATCGATGCTACGCTTTAACCAAAGTGCAGACTTTCGCGTTAGATTATTTTTTAGAGTTAGCAGTGCAGCTTCATGGCTTAGAAAAGGTGAAAAACCGGCCCCGAGAAACGGGAGTTCTCTAATCTTCGGAATTACGTTGACTACTGCTCGTGTGGCGGCTAATCGTTGAACTAATAAGTGATTTGTTTTTTCGTTAAGCGACTCAAGCGCAACAACGACTTGAGGTTGTCCTTGTTCAGCGAGCAAGTGTTCGAGTTGCTGTTGAATCGGTGTTACACCAATAGTTGAGCAACCGATTACAAGGGGCGTGGTTTCCGTCAATTGGTTGCTAGCGGGTGCGATATTTTCCACGTCGATAAATGCGACAACCTGGTAGCCCATGGATTTTTCGCTCATCAGAGCTGCAGCAGCATCGCGCGCATTTTCTCCGGCACCGATTATGACCGTCGGCATTTTCCATAGCCCGATGGAGTCGAGCACACCTCGAAAGCTTGATCGCGCAAGGGGAATCAACAGTAGATTGAAAAGCCAGAGGCTCAATTGGACACTTCGGGTAGATTCCACGCCGGCCATGAAGATAGTGGCGCCGGCGACCATGAACATGGTGGCGACGATCCGGATGATTTCTCTTAGCTCGTCCCAATAGGGACGGCGGCGGGAGTAGTGCTCGAGCAGCACCCAAAACCAGAGGATGGTGATCACTATCAGTCCGGCGTGGATGAGCAGTGTGTTGCGCTCAATTGGGGTCAGACCGCCCAGCGCGGGGCCGTTAGGCCAGGCGATGGCGAGAAATGCGCCGAGCATCACCAGGGCGTCGCCTGCTGCCAGGGTGATTTTGGCGGGCCAAATGTCGTACGCGCTCCGCGAGCGGGTTGCCGCCGCGCGGCGATGGTGCCAGTGGCGGGCGAGATAGAGCGCCAGGCCGAGGATCAGTGCGCTTGCCAGCCAGGCAATGCTGAGGAACGCGTTTTCCAGACTGTTGAAGCGTTCCCGGAACTTGGCGGGCAGAGGGCGGGGCGTATTGGGCGGGGAACAAATCACCAGCCCGCCAGTCGAGCGTTGCTCGCTCAGGCGGCAGGTTGTGAGGGCGACCTGAGGGTCTGCGGACTGATAGGTGATTACACCGCCATAAAGACGTGCCGTCGCGTAGGGAACGGGAACGTCGCTGAACAGGGCGCCTTGCTGGTTGTTCAGCTTACTCAAGCATTCCTGGCGCGTGACCCGGCACACCGGGCAGTTGGCCGTCATGAGTTCGGTAAACGACTCGGCCGCTGCCTCGCACGCCTCGCGCCCGCGCAGGTGCTGGCGCAGGAAGCTCAGCGTTAATTCATTGCCCGCCTGAATTGTAACGTGGGCGAAGTTGCCTCTGTGGCGAAGATTCTGGCCAATGGCGGCAATGATGAGAAAACAGGCAAGGAGCAGGGCAAGGGGAATTAGGCGGCGGTTGAACACTTCGGGGAGCTCGCGATCTTTTCTGGGTAGTTGGGCAGGGTGTTCAATATTACAGTGAATCCGAAACTGTTACCGCAGCGCGTCGGCGCGCAAGGCGTGTTCTGTCCGCGGCCACCATATGGGGTGATGGAAATCGGCGTTTTCCTTGCTTTCGCGTGACAAATGTCAATTAATACCGAAAAGTCGCTTACCGCAGGCAGTCTTACCGCAGGCAGTCTTGCAAATTTCCAATTTATTGCAGATAATCCGTACAGGGTGTGCGGGCGGGCGGGCCAGGCTTGCAACTTTTTGGTTTTTGTGGATAATAAGGCCGTTATCGGGATTTTCCTTCGGATTCAGTTTTTGCTTGGATTTATACAGGAGAGAAAAATGAAGAAAGCGCTGGCGATTCTGGTTGCATCCGTGTTCTTGGCGGGTAGTGCTTTGGCGGTAGAGCCTGCAGGTAAAGGTGCGACGGCCTCTGCGGCAGGCGAGATTACCCCGGCCATGGTCGCCGCCGGTGTGGCAGTGGTTGCCGTAGCTGTGGCGATCGCCGCCTCCAATGACGACAACAACACGACCACGACCACAACCACCACGACACAGTAAGTCGGCTGCTCTTCATTAAAAAAATCCTTGGCGACAGGCCAGGGATTTTTTTTGTTTCCGGAGTTTCGCTCCACCTTGCCGGCTTCGTCTTGAGCCAGTAGCGGATCGGGTGGCGTCGGGCGCATGCTTTGGGCGCGCGGGCTGTACCGGCCGCCTGGGTATTTCCGCAGCGAATCTTTCCTTGTGCCCTCTTTTTCAAAGGGGAGCCCCCTAGCGACGGCCGCATGGCTTAGGATAGCGCCATTGAGTTCCGTCTTCCACCGCGTGAATATCCGAGCCAGAGCCGCGCTGCTTTTGTTGGTCGCCACGCTGACAGCCTGCTCCGCGGGCAGCAACGCGATCCTGCAAACCTTGCCCTATGCCCGCGGGCGAAATACAGCCGCCGACAGCGCCAGGCTGAATCCGAATTTTGCTTACCTCAGGGTCACCATCGCCGGCCGCGTCGTGTTGCTCGTATGGGCCTATCAGGACGACGGACCGCGCGGATCCGTCGAGGTGTGGACCAGCGCGGGTCGCGAGGTGCTGCGCCTGCAACAGGGGCGCCTCGTCGGAGCGGTCGGACTCACCACCGAGTGGCGCGAGGTGCGCCTGCCCGATCTGCCGTCGTGGGCTGCGCTCGCGCGCACCGAACAGGCGTATCGATGGACGCGCACGCGTGACGTCATGCCCGGGTACCGGTATGGGGCGAATGACACGCTCTCGCTGCGCGTCATTCCGGAGCCGCGGCGCAGCGAATTGAAAGACCTCGATGCGCAGCGCCTAACGTGGTTCGAGGAGCGGGTCGAGCCCGGGGGGGCTGCGGGGCTCCCGGGCATTTTCGGCGGCAGCGTTGCCGCCGAAGCGGTGCTGCCGCCGGCGCGCTATGCAGTCGATTTTCGCGATGGCGGGGAAACCGTCGTCTATGGCGAGCAGTGCCTCGCGGCGGATCTGTGTTTCACCTGGCAGCGCTGGCCGGTGCAGGCGCAAAGCGCGGGTGAGAAGAAGTGATGAAGGTGCTAGGTCGGGGCGCGGGCGCCGCTCCTACAAAAACTTCGCTGTTGCAGAGGATTGCGTTGGCACTTGTGGGCTTGCTCGTCCTGGAGCCAACTTTGCTGTACGCGCAGCCTGCCCCGAAACGTCTGAGCGATTGGCTGCTGGAACAAGCAGCCGACGCAAACGCGTATCCGCTGGGATTGAGCTGGCGGGTGCCGGGTGAGGTGGCGCCGCAGGGCGAGCTGCGGCTCGACCTTTTGAAAAGCCTCTCGGGCCTCGAGCGCGAGGTGAAGGCCGATCCGGCGGCGCTGGGACGGCTGCGCGACTGGATCCGCACGCTTCCGGTCACAGGCCGCGTTCCGGTGGCGGTGCCGGACGCGCGCTGGCTGGGGGCCAACCCGAACCGCGACCCGATTCTTCAGCCCGGGCACAGCGCGGTGTTGCCCAGGCGTCCGCGCACGGTAACGGTGGTAACGGCGCGCGGTACGCGCTGCCCGGTGGCGCATGCCGCCGGCCGCGAAGCGATAGCCTACGTGCGGGCTTGCAGTCCCAGTAGTTCGAAGCGCGCGGACTGGGTCTGGGTGGCGCAGCCCGATGGACGGGTGCAGCGCTTCGGTGTCGCCGCGTGGAACCGCGAGAAACAGGACGAGCCGGCGCCGGGTGCGTGGATCTGGGCGCCGCCCCGGGATGGCGGATTTCCGGAGCAATTGTCTCAGCGGTTGATCATGTTCCTGGCTACGCAAGGGCCTGCCCCGGATCCCGCCGGGGTGGTGGTGGGGCCGCCCCCGGGCCGATCGGATGGGGTTGTGGGAGGCCCGCCCCCGGGCCGATCGGATTTCAGTGCTTCGGAGCCTGTTCCCGGGAGCGCATCACGGGCGTGGACTCCTTCCGGGCTTCCGGAACTGGGCGGGACGGTGCAAGGTTTGCGTGACCCGGGAACGCGTCCTGAGGCGGCAGGAACACGGAAAGATCTGCCCTACCGGAAGGGGATTGCCGGGAGCGGCCTGCCCAACGCCGACACAACGGCGGTCTTGCCCGCACCGGTCTTCTCCGCGCGTTCGCGCAGCTTCGAGACCACGGCGAGCGACTGGGGCGGCGTCGGCCTGCTGCAGACGCCCAGCGCGCGCATGGAGAAAGCCGGCCATTTTTCGATCAATTTCAGCCGAAGTTATCCTCATTTTCAGAGCAACATCATGTTCCAACCCCTGGACTGGTTGGAGGCAGGATTTCGCTATACCACAGTGAGTAACCGCCTGTATGGCCCGGCGGATTTTAGCGGCGATCGCGCGTATTTGGACAAAAGCTTCGACGCCAAATTCCGGCTGTGGAAGGAATCGGCTTATGTGCCCCAGGTCGCGCTGGGCCTGCGCGACTTCGGGGGCACGGGACTTTTCTCCGGCGAGTACGTAGTCGCGAACAAACGTACCGGCGCCTTCGACTGGAGTCTAGGTCTGGGCTGGGGTTACCCTGGTGCGCGCGGCAACTTGCGCAATCCGCTGGAGCGCATTCGCCCGTCGTTCGATACGCGAGGAACAAGTGAGGGTACCGGTAATTTCGATTTCGGGAGTTATTTCCATGGGCCTACTGCCCTGTTCGGCGGTGTGCAGTACCAGACACCCTGGGCGCCACTGTTCCTGAAGCTGGAGTATGACGGCAACGATTATCAGCATGAGCCGCGAGGCAACAACCAACCGCAAAGTTCTCCCTGGAACTTCGGCCTGGTGTACCGGGCCGGACGCGCGGTGGATATCACCCTAGGCGTCGAGCGCGGCAACACGGCCATGCTCGGCATCACCTTGCACACGCAACTGGACGGGCTTTCCATGCCCAAGCTGAGCGATGCGCCGCGCGTGGCCGTGGCCGCGAACCGTCCGCAGCGGGCGCCCGACTGGCCCGCGACCAGCCGCGATATTGCGGCGCAGACCGATTGGCACGTGCGCAGGATCGAGCAGCGCGGCCGCGAGCTCAAGGTGACCCTGGACGATGCCGAGGCCATCTACTGGAGCGAGCGCGCCGACCGGGCGGCAGCGGTGCTCAACCGCGATGCGCCCGCAAACGTGGATCGCTTCGCGCTCGCCTACCGCCAGCATGGGGTGGAGGTGGCCGAGCACGTGATCGATCGCGATGCCTGGGTCGCGCAGCAGACCCATCCCTTGCCGCCGCGCGATCAGCGTACCGCGGTGCTCGCGCGTTCCGCCGCTTCGACGCCGGCGCAGAATCTGCTCTATGAGGACGCGCGGCCGAAGTTCGACAGCGGCTTGAGGCCGAACTACCAGCAGACGCTCGGCGGCCCGGACGGATTTGTCATGTTCCAGATTGGGATGGCGGAGTCCGCCAAGCTGCGGCTGCGCGAGGACACCTGGCTGCAAGGGACGCTGCAACTCGGCCTGTACGACAACTACGACAAGTTCCAGAACCGCGGCGCCAGCGACCTGCCCCGGGTGCGCACCTACTTGCGCGAGTACGTGACGACCTCGAGGATCACCCTGCCGAATCTGCAGGCGACGCACGTCGGCCGGTTCGGCGAGAACCAGTACTACAGCCTGTACGGAGGCTATCTCGAAGCGTACTTCGCGGGTGTCGGCGGCGAATGGCTGTACCGGCCGTTCGCGAGCCGCGTCGCGTTTGGCGTGGACGCGAACCTGGTGCAGCAGCGCAATTTTCAGCAGGACTTGGGTTTCGACAATGCCGGCACGCAGACCGGCTATCGCGTGGCCACGGGTCATGCGAGCCTGTACTGGGATACCGGCTGGCACAACGTGCAGGCGAACCTGAGCGTCGGCCGCTACCTGGCCAAGGACGCGGGCGTGACGGTCGCGATGTCGCGCGTGTTCGACAATGGCATTAAGGTCGGCGCGTTTTTTTCCAAGACCAATGTATCGAAGGAGAAGTTCGGCGAAGGCAGTTTCGACAAGGGGGTATTCCTGAGCGTTCCCTTCGACGCTTTCCTCGCGCGCTCGAGCACCATGGTCGCCAACGTCGCATGGAAACCGCTCACCCGGGACGGCGGCGCAAAACTCAATCGTTATGTCGAGTTGTACAACCTCACCAACACGCGCGACGATCGCGCTTTGCGCTACAAGGCGGCGCCGCTGCCGAATGACGAGTTGATGCCCGCCGAGCGGCGCGAGGCCTGGACCCCGCCGCCGCGGGGGCCGGTGCCCTATACCCGCGTGACAGCGAAGCCCGTCGCGGAGCAATGGGCCGCCGACGCGCAGGGCTACGAACAGCGCCTGGTCGAGGCCCTGTATCGGCAGCAGTTCCGCAACATCCGCGTGGCGTACGACGCTACGCACCGGCTGACGCTCGCGCTCGCGAACGACGCCATTCATCCCGCGAGCCGCGCGGTCGGTCGCGCCGCGCGCACCGCGCTGCGCCTCGGACCGCTGGACATGCGCGAGATCCGCATTACGTATGCCGAAGGCGCCGATCCGGTGGTGCGCTACGATTTTCTCGACCTGATGCGGCTGGACCACTATTTCAACGGCAGGATCGGCGCGGCCCAGCTTGCGGACTCCGTCGCCATCGACTACCTGAACCCGTCGGCGCGGGAGACGGATGCGCTCGCGCGCCTGGACGACGTGGATACCCGGGCGGAAGAGCCGCGCCTGGCCGACGTGCTTGCGCCCGCCACGCGGCCGGCCGCTCGGGTGTTGGGCGACCTCGCCGCCGCGGGCCGCACTGCGGCGGATACGAACTGGCTGCGCATGGGCATGGTCGGCACCGGCCTGGTGCTGGCGGGCAGCGCGCTCGATCGGCGCGGCGACCGCTTCGCGCAGGACCATGCCGGAAACCGCTGGTTGAAGGGCGTGAACAAGATCGGCAACAACGTGCTTCCCTGGCTCGCCATCGGCGGTGCCGCGGCGGCGGCCTTCGACGGCAGCGATCCTGCGCGTTCCCGCACCGGTCACGCGGCGGTGGAGGCGGGCGGTACGGCATTGCTCGCGGTGACGGCGCTGAAATCCGTGGTCGGCCGCGCGCGCCCGGAGAACAATCTCGGCAATCACACTTTCAAACCGTTCTCCAGTCTGGTCGGATACGATTCGTTTCCCTCCGGGCATACGATCATCACCTGGGCGGTCGCGACCCCGTTCGCGGAGGAGTACGATGCGCCCTGGCTCTATGGCGTCGCGGCCCTCACCAACCTCGCGCGCGTCGGCAGCCGCCAGCACTGGGTGTCGGATACCGTCGCGGGCAGCGTGCTCGGCTATGCCATCGGCAAGGTCTTCTGGGAATCGTCCCGCGCGCCGCGCAAGGGCGAAGCGCGCGTGATGATCCATCCAGCCGGGATCAACATGGCGTGGGAGTTGAATTAGAGGGACGGTGTTGTCCTCCAAAAGAACTTTCTTTGGGCGTACGAGACCCGCCCCCGCGCCTGTAGGAGACCCGCCTCCGGGCTTGTGGGAGGCCCGCCCCCGGGCCGACCAATGGTTGGTCACGGCGCATGTCGGGGCGAGGGCGCCCCTCCTACAGAAGCCAACTGGACTTCTATATTTTTTCTGCCTGCTGCCAGCGCCACGCGTCGGCGCACATGGCCTCGAGCCCGCGTGTGGCTTTCCAGCCCAGCAGCTTGTGAGCGAGGGCGGGGTCGGCCCAGCATTGCGCGATGTCGCCGGGCCGGCGGGGGGCGAAACGGTAGGGCACGGGCCGGCCGCTTGCCTGTTCGAAGGCTTTGGCCATTTCCAGGACGGAATAGCCCTGTCCGGTCCCCAGGTTGACGGTGAGCAGACCGCCCTTCCCGTCGAGGTAATTCAGCGCCGCGACGTGACCGGCGGCCAGATCCACGACATGGATGTAGTCGCGAACGCCGGTGCCGTCCGCAGTAGAGTAATCGTTGCCGAAGACGCTGAGGAATTCGCGCCGGCCGATGGCGACTTGGGCGATGTAGGGCATCAGGTTATTGGGAATGCCCTGAGGGTCTTCGCCGATGAGGCCGCTTTCATGTGCGCCCACCGGGTTGAAATAACGCAGGCGTGCGATGCGCCAGCCGGGCTCGGCATGATCGAGGTCGGCCAGGATGTCTTCGATGATGAGCTTGGAACGGCCATAGGGGTTGGTGACGGAAAGGGGAAAATCTTCCCGAATCGGCACGCTCGCCGGGTCGCCATACACTGTGGCGGACGAGGAAAACACCAGCGTCCTGATGCCGGCGCGGCGCATCGCGGCGAGCAGTTCGAGCGTGCCGCGCACGTTGTTGTCGTAGTACTCGAGGGGTTTCTCGACTGACTCGCCCACGGCCTTGAGGCCGGCGAAGTGGATTACGGCCCGGATCGGATGGCCGGCGAAAACCCGGTCGAGCAGCGCGGCGTCACGAACGTCGCCCCGGATGAATTGCGGGCGCTTGCCGCAGATCGCCTCCAGCCGGTCAATGACGCTTGCCCGGCTGTTGCTCAAATTGTCGAGGATGACGACGTCCTGCCCCGCCTGGGCGAACGCGACGCAGGTGTGGGAGCCGATATAGCCGGTACCGCCGGTGACTAGAATCATGGTGCCTGGGGATGAGTGCTGAGCGCAGTTGCGATTATCGCCTATTACGGAGAATTCCATTCATGCAAAATCGGTGTGGCGATGCAGGCGGCCCGCCCCCGGGCTTATGGGAGGCCCGCCCTCGGGCCGACCAGACTTCGATAATGCATTTGGTCGGGGCGAGGGCGCCCCTCCTACAGGGTTGGCGCAGTGTTGTGTGTTGTAGGAGGCCCGCCCCCGGGCTTGTAGGAGGCCCGCCCTCGGGCCGACCAGACTTCGATAATGCATTTGGTCGGGGCGAGGGCGCCCCTCCTACAGGGTTGGCGCAGTGCTGTGTGTTGTAGGAGGCCCGCCCTCGGGCTTGTAGGAGGCCCGCCCTCGGGCCGACCGGAGCTTAATCCTGGCGCAGCTCCCAATGCACCGCCGTCCATTCGCCGCAATATGGAACTCACATCCAGATGGCGTCCCAATGCGGATAATCCCCGAGCCTGCTTACGAGCCCGGCGCGCAGCGGATTTGCCACAATGTACCGTGCCACCGTAGCGATATCCTCGTCCTTTCGCAGTGCGTGGTCATAGAATCCTGGTTGCCAAACCGCCCCGTCGATACGCCTCGCGATCAAAGACTTGACTCTACCGACCACCTCTTGAATTTCGGCATTGTCTCCCAGTTGGATCAGCCAGTGCAGATGGTCTGGCATCAATACAAACGCCAGCGTTGTCACCGCGCCCAGCTTGTCCTCATCCATCAGCACTCGAACGGCAATACGCGCGTGGACGAAGTTCGAAAATACCGGCGCGCGCTGCTTCGTGGTGGCGACGATGTGATAGATCTGTCCGCTAACAGACACTCGGCCATGGCGAAGATGTCTATATCCCATCGGTGAATTCTATTCTGCAGGCGGGGAGATTGTGAAGTAGGAGCGGCACCGTTGCTGCGACATGTATGCGCGATTGCATGGACTGGTCGGCCCGGGGGCGGGCCTCCTACAACGACGCGACGCTGTTCTTTTGACGCTGTTCTTGCGGGAGCGGTGCCCTCGCTGCGACATGTATGCGCGATTGCAT
>Ga0172373_10009904_pt1 | contig 11725 bp, 12 predicted proteins | sample Lak10m_2_FD_114546 | JGI IMG/M metagenome (GOLD analysis project Ga0172373, IMG submission 114546) | Freshwater microbial communities from Kabuno Bay, South-Kivu, Congo - kab_092012_10m | ecosystem: Environmental > Aquatic > Freshwater > Lake | place: Democratic Republic of the Congo... | reverse complement strand
GGGGTTGAGTGTAGATGAAGAAATCCTGACTGTAAAGTCTTAAAGATGAAGTCATCGCTTTTTAAGAAGGTGTTAACCTTTGAAAGAAGAAGGAGAAGCTTTATGTTGAGGTGGAGGAGGGGTGGGCCTGGGGTTGTTCCCGGGGGGTCGAGGTGGGCCCCTCACGGGGCGCGACCTATGTCTAAATGGTAGTTATCATCACAAAAGATTCATATGTCTTCCTGAATCACTGTTGATTCGAAGCAGAATAAAGTCTACACTCATAAATATATATAAAACATGGAGGCTAAATTATGATGCCACTTATGCCAAAATCTACAGCAGTTTGGTTAATTGACAATACGACATTGACATTTAAACAAATTGCCGATTTTTGTGATCTTCATCTTTTAGAAATCCAAGCGATTGCCGATGATTCTATAGGGAGGGTTGCTCCATTTGATCCAACCATTCATGGGCAATTAACTCGAGAAGAAATTGCACGTTGCGAACAAAACCCATCCGCTTCTCTTGAGCGGATAGTTGGCGTTGTTGAACACGTTCGACATAAAGTAGCTAAGTATATGCCAAAGGCAAAGCGTCAAATTCGTCCTAATGGTATTTTATGGTTATTAAAAGAGTATCCGATTATAGCGGACGCAAAAATATGTAATTTGTTGGGAACGACAAAAAGTACTGTTACTGCTATTCGCAATAAATCGTATAAAAATTATGGAGAGCTTAAAGCTCAACATCCGGTGAAATTGGGTTTGTGCAGTCAAATAGAATTTGATGCGGTGGTGGCTTCCACGCAGTTACTTGAAGAGAGAGGTTAGATTGTTTGTGGATTATAACGATCAAAATATTTTCGCTAAAATACTGAGAGGTGAAGTTGCAGCAAGAAAGATTGCTGAAGATGATTATACATTGGTCTTGCATGATGCGTTTCCAAAGGCGCCGTATCATATTTTAATCATTCCTAAGAATGCGTATGTTTCATTTCAAGACTTTTCTGAGAAAGCGTCTTCAGAAGAAATTGTATCATTTGTTCAAATGACGGGAAAGGTTGCAAAATCTTTTGGATTAGAAGCGACAGGATATCGATTGCTTACGAATCATGGACCCCATTCTGGCCAAGAAGTGCCTCATTTTCATGTGCATTTATGTGGGGGAGAACCCCTAGGGCCGTTGTTGAGTAAAAAATAAATGATTCTTGTCTTTGATACATCAATAGAAGGTTTTTCTGTAGGTATTTTAGATCTTGAAGGAAAAGTTATTCATGAAATTAATAATACTACACCATATTCACATACGCAGTTTTTAGTTCCTGCCATCAATCAAGTATTATCCGAAGGTGGCATTCAATTTCAAGATTTAACGAAAATCATTACGACAAATGGTCCTGGTTCTTTTACAGGTATTCGGGTGGGGTTAGCAACGGCAGCTGGACTGCAAGCAGCGTTAAATATTCCTATTATAACAGTCAATACCTTAACGGCATTAACGTATGCGTGGATATGTCAGAAAAATGATATCCACAGACATATTCATACAGTATTAGATACTAAGTGTGGTGAGGTTTATCATCAAACTTATAAATACCAGGATGGAAAATTAATAACTGTAACAGATCCTGTATCGATCTCAATTCTTACCTTAGAACAACAGCTTAATCACAGAGATTTGGTAATTGCCTCATTGTCTTCTTCGGCGATGCTGCAACAAATTCCACATCAAGTTGTGGATCTAAGTTTATTTAGTATTTGGAAGGCCTCGGATAATGTTAAACCTTCAACTTTGCAGCCATTATACGTGCGCACTGCTGCCATTACTTATCCTAAAACTTAAGCAAAATAGATCAGACAGCCCTTGAAAATAGGTGTATTTGAAAAGTTCTTAATGTGATTTTCTAATGATCATCTGTGAATCCCTGGTCAGGCTAAATAAATGAAGGCCTTTTGATAAAGAGTATGATATTAACTATTTGTTTATCTTCTTATTTTTATAGTTAATGATATTAACGCTGGACAAAGCTTTGAAAGCTGGCCAGAATATGGTGTTAAGAAAATGATAATGAATAAAAAGCATTCTTTTAAATATTGGCAGTGGCGTATTCTGATCTCGATGATTCTTGGGTATGCTTTATTTTATTTAACACGCCAAAATCTTTCAATTGCTATGCCCGTTTTAGAAAGCTGCGAGGGCTTTACAAAACAACATATCGGTTGGATTTTTACAACATTTTCAATTGTCTATGGCATTGGTAAATTAGCCAATGGTTTTATTACCGATCGCAGTAGTGCCCGACTTATTTTTACCATTGGATTAATGGGAAGCGCTGTTGTTAGTTTATTGTTTGCCCTTTGGCCTTTTGTGTGGGGGTTTGTTATTTTAGCTGCCTTAAGTGCATGGTTTCAATCAATGGGATGGCCCCCTGTCGCAAAATTGATTACACGATGGTATCCATCTACAGAACTTGGGTCTAAGTGGGGGTTAACGAATATTTCTCATCAAGTTGGGTCGGTTATTATATTGGCAGGTGGGCCTTATCTTATGAGTTGTTGTGGTTGGCGGGCAATTTTTATTGTACCTGCGTTTGTTGTTTTAATAGGTGGGGTCTTTGCTTTTAAGGCTATTCGTAATAGACCCGAAGATGAAGGCTTTGCTTCTGTTTTTGAAGAAAAGAATGTTGATGATATCAAAGTATTATCTGCAAAAGAGATCTTTTTTGAGCATATTCTTCCTAATAAATACGTTTGGTATGTATGTCTTTCAACCTTTTTTTTGTATATTGTGCGTATGGGGTTTTTCTTTTGGGCCCCTATGTTTTTAAAAGAAGTTAAAGGAGTTACCTTAATTCAGGCTGGATGGGTAACCGCTGGTTTCGAGATTGCTGGCGCCATTGGTGGTGTTGTGGCAGGATATATTTCGGATCGATGGTTTGCCAAACGCCGCGGATTAACTGGTGCTTTATACATGGGTGCCCTTATATTATTTCTGCTGTATTTTTGGAATACATCGGGCGCACATATTTACACGTTAACCATCAGTACATTTTTTGTTGGTTTTTTTGTATATGGATCACAGGTGATTACTGGGGTTCTTGCTGCTGATGTTGTTTCTAAAAAAGCTGTTAGTAGTGCCGTAGGTCTTACAGGTACGTTTGGATATTTAGCAAGCTCTATTTTTTCTGGTGTTGTGATTGGATATATTTCATATAATTATGGATGGAATGTATGCTTTTTGCTTTTTGTCATTTCAGCATTTTTAGGGGCTTTATTCTTTTTCTTGACGTGGAATCAAAATAGCGTTAAATCATCATAATATGATGAATATAATCAATCTGTGTCAAAATCTTATTCAATTCCCCTCTATCACACCTATGGATAAAGGGATTATGAGGTATTTGGTTTCTGTTTTAGAGCCTTTGGGCTTTACATGCCATTTGTTGCCATGGATGGATGCTAATAATAACATCGTCCATAATTTATATGCTCGTAGAGGCACAGAGTCCCCTAACTTATGTTTTGCTGGTCACGTCGATGTGGTACCGGTAGATGAAGAAAGCTCATGGTCATATCCTCCATTTGAAGGCAGAATTTATAATACTTCTATTTGGGGACGTGGTGCTGTAGACATGAAGGGTGCAATTGCTGCGTTTATATCGGCAGCAGCTGATTTGAATCATAAGGGGTCTATTAGCGTGTTGCTGACGGGGGATGAAGAGGGGCCTGCTACACATGGCACAATTAAAGTTGTTGAGTGGCTGGAGCAGCAAAAAGAAACGATAGATTTCTGTATTGTTGGAGAGCCAACCAGTGATGAGATTTTGGGTGACACCGTTAAAATAGGGCGCAGAGGTTCTGTAAGCGGTTTGTTAACTGTGAAGGGTACGCAAGGACATGTAGCCTATCCACACAAGGCAGAGAATCCTATTCCCAAAATGATTAAATTATTAAGTACTTTGGATGGGATTGAATTAGACCAAGGATATCTTAATTTTCAACCGTCAAATCTTGAACTTACCTCTGTAAATGTTAATAATTACGCCAGTAATGTTATACCTGAATTGATTACAGCAAACTTTAATGTAAGGTTTAATCCTACTTATACTACACTTTCATTAAAACAATATTTGCGCGATGTTTTAGATGCTCAGGATATTGTATATAACTTAGAATTCAATGAAGGATCAGATCCTTTTCTGACTTCAGAACATCCAGCGATACAACATGTGATACAATCTATTCAAAGTATACAAAAGCTTACTCCGCAAATTTCTACGTCGGGCGGTACATCGGATGCACGATTTATAAGAAAAATTGCTCCTGTCGTTGAAATTGGTCTTTTAAATGATACAGCGCACAAAGTAGATGAACACGTGCCAATAAAGGACCTTGAGGCGTTAGCGCGTATATACAAAATGTTTATCAATTTATATTTAAATACCTAGTTTTAAAGTATTTCTTCGATCTCTTTGAGTTGTGGCAGGTATTTTCCCATATCAATTTTTTCCTTTAGGATCGAGATATCATCAAAATCCATTTCAATATATCCTAATTTACGATAGAAGGATTCGGCAGTTAGCGCTGCATGTAATTTAATAATGGAGCGTTTTTGATGTATTATCCACTGTTCAAGAGTTTTTATCATATGTGTCGCATATCCCTGTTTCTTGTACTTTGCATCTGTGGCAAGGGTTCTTAAGACGGCTACTTTTTCATCCAGAAATTCTATTTGTGCAATACATATGATCTTTATACCCTTATACATCACAAAATGATAATGATGGTCAGATATAAGATCAGGATGATGGCGATTGTACGTCAGAGGAATTCGATTGAATATCTCTGTTTTTTTGATGTGATGATAGTGTTCCCACTCTTGATGGTGCGTGCAGAAATTAAGGGTTATACCTTCAAAATTGGCTTGTTTAAGAATTGATTTAATAAAGATATCTTTTCTAAGAGTATAACGCGCAAACCCTCCGTTTGAACGTTCAAAAGATGTTGGGTCTTGTAATAATTGAATTTTTAAACTTTCGTAGTCTAATCTTGCGTCTGTATTTTGTCTTAAATAATTGCGAAAACATAAGTTTAACTCAATAAATCCATGTCCTGGCGTTACAACATGAAGATTAACTTTTAGGTCAGGAGTGTTTTTAGAATAATAATATCGAAGTGGAACATTGATTTCTCCTTTAAAGATGTACCCCAATTGCTTTAAGCATAAGCTATCAGATAGGTTGTCTACAACGCAGATGATATCGATGTGATCTTTTGCGCTTAATCCAGGCACAGCAGTAGATCCGATATGATGAATTTCTTTGAAGCTATTTCCAAGGAGCTGTTGGATTTTTAGGGCTTCTTCTTCATATCTCTTGGGCCATTGGGGATTATAAGGCACAATTTCAATATACTTTAAAGACATTTATATTGTTTTTCTTAGTGCTTTTAAATCACCCTCAGTAATTGCAGCGATGTTTTTAGATATTTTATCCGCAGGCCAATTCCACCAAGCCAGATCGAGTAAAAAATTGATAGTTTCTTCATCAAATCGTTTGCGAATTAACTGAGCCGGGTTTCCTCCGACAATGCTATAGGGTTCTACATCCTTGGTGACCAATGCATTTGTCCCAATAATTGCTCCATGGCCAATTTTAATTCCCTGCATAATCGTAACAGAATTTCCTATCCATACATCATTACCAATTAGCGTATCCCCTTTGGTAATAACATTCATAGAGGCGTCCGCCCAACTTTCGCCAAATATTTTAAAAGGATAAGTAGAGATCCCGTCCATGGCATGGTTGGATCCGTTCATGATAAATCTAACGCCAGTTGCAATTTGGCAAAATTTTCCGATAATTAGTTTATCCCCAATAAAATCAAAATGATATAAGACGTTCTTTTCAAAGTTGTGTACATCATCTGGATCGTCGTAATAGGTATAGTCTCCAACAATAATATTGGGGTTTTTAATAATATTCTTTAAGAAACATGTGCGACTAACGCCCGTTATAGGAAACGTATTATTTGGGTTTGGATGCATAGGTTGTCCTTTAAAATTAAGATCTGCATAAATATAAATTGAAGGAAAGAGAATTTCTATTGCAAAATTTAATTCCTATGCCTTGAAGATGGGCTTTGTCGTCATAATGGCGTAGAGATAAAGGGGAGATTAGATGTTCCTTTTTTTAAAATTAAGGGTTTAATGAAACTATGTCCTGTAAGTATTGTAATACCTGTGTGTTTTTAGGGTCTAGCTTAAACTTGTCTCTCCCGCCTAAAAAGCGCCAGCTTAATTTCCGCGCTGTGCCCTGAACTGTGTAGGAACTATAATTTAGCATTATGGGTATGATGTCTTCTAAGGGAATCCACTCAAACGTTGTTTTTTCAAAAAAAGGATGCGTGCTACTATTGTGACGCATTTTCACTCTAACAGCGCTGACTTTTCCATTAATAACAGATGTTGTTTCATAGGGTACAGGAAGTACATGAGTAACATAACCTTGGTTAGGAACATAGTATAGGGGAGTTGCTTGTGCCGCTGCAGTTTTTGATTGCGCTGCTTTTTGAAGAATATCACTTTCACTTAACAAGTTTCTAGCTAAAGGTTGTTGCATAATATTTTCCCAAAAAGCTAGGCCTGTTTCCTCCATAAATTCTCGCATAGCGGTTTCTCCTGCTGTTTCCCCAGGGTCTGAGCTTCCGCCAAAATCAGCAAATCCATCAATACGAGAGCCAGGATTAATCTCATCTCCAAATAAAACAACAACTTTTTTGGTGCCTGGGTCAATGCTAATAGGTAGGATTCCTGCCCCGGATATGGGACCTCCGGAGGGGATTACACTATTAAAAGGTAATGCAACGGGTAGAGTGAGGGGATGGGGTTGTGCTCTAAATGTAGTCTCAGGAGGTAGTGGCCATACATCAGGATCAGAGGTAGGAGAGATTGGTGGATTTAATTTAATAATTTCTCTCAAATATTCTTGTACAGTGCTATCACTCAAAATTGAGTTCAAAAAATGTATAAAAATGCTTACAGGGTCGCCTGTATTAAGACGTCTACTTCTAAAGCTACGGGAAGGGCCATCATAAGTTACGGTGAAGTGGTTTTTCTTGCTTAATATATCACTTAATTTTACCCAGTAATAATCATCTTTTTCTACATGATTTTCTGGTATTTTCCGCATTATATCAGCTTGTTTTTTTATTTTTTCTCTGTGAATATAAGGCATAGGCAACAAATAAGATGCGTATCTTATTGGTGCAGTATGCGGTACATTGGTTTTTAACTCTATTAAGGGATTGTGCGAAGTGGAAAGACCTTTATTTTTGGGATCATAAATTGGATAAATGCCTGCAGTTTCTTCTGTAAATTCACGTGCGGCTGCAATTAATTTTGTTTCTCCGGGATCTATTCTGCCTGCAAAATCTGTGATCCAAATATCCTTATGTCTATCCCACCAGCGATCTTCTAGCCCCAGAAGTACTACGACTTCCTTTGTGTCCGGATCAAGACTAATGGGCATGACGCCTGCTGCTGTTGCGGGTGTGTTGGTATGGGGGAGTGATACTGTTGGAAGTTTTAGGCCGATAATGGGGGTTTCAACATCTGATCGGTGAGTATCTACTGACCTTTGAAATTCTGGAGTTTCTATCGGATCAGAGGTAGGTGGGTCAACACTCTCAAGCTCTTGGGCATAAACTTTCTTATAAATTTCCTTAGAAGTAATGGTCGAAGGTATTACTGAGCTAATAGTATAATGCTCAATGTGCTCTGGAAGAATAGCTCGACCACTTAGGCTTGCTTCTAATAAAACAAATAAACACAGCAGAAGTCGCAGCATTATAATTCCTTTGGTTATCATTAATCATATAACATATTTCTGGTTAATAAACTATAATTGGACAAATAAAATCCCTATGATAAAATGATGCATAATTTGTTATAGGTGTTAAAGCACGATGAAACTGGCAATTGCAAAAGAACGAAGACCCTTTGAAAATCGAGTGGCAGCTACTCCAGAAACAGTGAAAAAATTCATTGCGATGGGTGTCGATGTTGTAGTTGAAAAGGGAGCGGGAGAAGCGATCAACCTTTCTGATAAAGAGTATCAAGAGGTGGGTGCTAAAATAGGAAAAGATACCGCAGCAACCCTTGAAAATGCCGATTTAATTTTAAAAATCCAACGTCCTTTCTTGCCGACAGAAGGTAAACATAATGAGTTGCAATACATGAAAAAGGGAGCGGTTGTCTGTGCCCATATGAATGTATTAAATGTACCTGAACAAATCAAAGCATATCGCGATCATGGAATTACAGCTATTGCTTTAGAGCTTATTCCTCGGATTACTTGGGCTCAAAGTATGGATATTTTATCATCCCAAAGCAACTTAGCCGGGTATCGCGCAGTGATTGAGGCAGCTTACGAATATGATCGTGGATTTCCAATGATGATGACTGCGGCAGGGACTGTAGCGCCGGCCAGAGTTTTGATTTTAGGGGCGGGGGTTGCTGGATTGCAAGCCATAGCAACCGCAAGGCGAATGGGGGCTATAGTATCAGCTTTTGATGTTCGTGCTGCTGCGAAAGAGCAGGTTGAAAGTTTGGGGGCTAAATTTATCGAAGTTGAATCTGCTGAAAAAGGAGATACGGTTTCGGGTTATGCCCGCGAGATGAGTTCAGATTATCAGCAACGCCAGTCTGCAAAAATTGCAGAATCATTAGAAAAAAATGACATTGTCATTACCACGGCATTGATTCCGGGAAAGCCGGCTCCTAAACTAATTACAGCTGATATGTTGCGTCGAATGAAGCCGGGCTCTGTAATTGTGGATATGGCCGTTGAAAATGGAGGGAATTGTGAACGCAGCGTGCCTGGTGAAATCACAGTTGTTGATGGGGTTAAGATTGTGGGTCATTTAAATCTGCCCAGTCGTATTGCCAAAGATGCCTCTTCATTGTTTGCGAAGAACGCTTTGAATTTTTCAACATTAATTATTAACGATAAAGCCTTGCGATTAAATTTTGACGATGAAATTGTTCAAAGTAGTGTACTAACACATGACGGTAAAATCGTAAGTCCTTTATTTAAAGACGAATAGGGTTATCATGAACGATATTTTAAAAGATCGACTAAGAGATTTAGCTGAAACGTTACAAGAAGCGGCAACAAAAGCGTCGGAAATTGGACATGCTATAGCTGATACAGCGACACAAAGTAGCACATATACGGCAGGATTAAGCCCGTTTATTGTTGGGCTGACAGTATTTGTATTGGCGATTTTTGTTGGATATTATGTCGTTTGGAAAGTAACTCCAGCGCTGCATTCTCCTTTAATGTCGGTGACCAATGCTATTTCCAGTGTCATTGTTATTGGTGCATTAATAGCCGCAGGGCAGGATTTGAACGGTACAGCAAAAATTGCGGGGTTTGTTGCGATTATTTTAGCATCTATTAATATTTTTGGTGGGTTTGTTGTGACGCGCCGCATGTTGGAAATGTTTGATAGCAAAAAGAAGGGGAATTAATCAATGTGTGTAAACTCTGAAGCCTTCTTGTACTTAGTGGCATCTGTCTGTTTTATTATGTCTTTACAGGGGTTGTCATCAGCTAAGACATCCAAAATGGGAAATTTGTATGGTATTGTAGGTATGGTAATTGCTATTGGTACGGCACTTATGGGGTCGGGAATAAGTTCTTATGGTTTTATTGTCGGCGGTATTGTGATTGGCGGCGTTATCGGTACCTTTATAGCTCAGGCGATTCAAATGACAGCGCTGCCCCAATTAGTTGCGGCATTTCATAGCCTTGTGGGGCTTGCTGCAGTATTTGTCGCGTATGCTGCTTATCAAGCGCCGGAAGCATACAAAATTGGAACCATTGGTAATATTTATCGTGCCAGCTTAATAGAAATGACCTTAGGGACGATTATCGGAGCTATTACATTTACTGGGTCACTTGTGGCTTTTGGAAAGTTGCAAGGATTGATTAAAGGTAAGCCGCTTTCATTTGCGGGTCAGCACTTGTTAAATGCGGGGTTAGGTGGGGCCATTTTCTTAATGGCTGCCATTTTTGTTTTTACAGAATCTCATCTTATTTTTTGGATGATTGTTGCCTTATCTTTCGTTCTTGGCTTTATGTTAATTTTGCCTATCGGGGGTGCTGATATGCCGGTAATTGTTTCAATGTTGAACTCTTATTCGGGTTGGGCTGCTGCGGGTATAGGGTTTACTTTGCATAATAACCTTTTAATTATCACAGGTGCGTTGGTGGGATCTTCGGGGGCTATCCTGAGTTATATTATGTGTAAAGGAATGAATCGGTCTTTCTTTAACGTCATTCTGGGGGGATTTGGCAACGACGATGTGGCAGGACCATCTGGTCAAAAAGCCATTGAAGACCGTCCTGTAAAGTCGGGTAGCGCTGAGGATGCGGCATTTATTATGGCTCAGGCTCAAAACGTTATTATTGTTCCCGGGTATGGTATGGCTGTGGCTCAGGCCCAACATGCGTTAAAAGAGATGGGTGACCAGTTGAAGAAAATGGGTGCTAATGTACGCTATGCTATTCATCCCGTTGCAGGGCGCATGCCGGGGCATATGAATGTCTTACTTGCAGAAGCAAATGTGCCTTATGAAGACGTATTTGAACTGGAGGATATCAATAATGACTTTGCAAATTGTGATGTTGCGTTTGTAATTGGTGCTAACGACGTTACTAACCCTGCGGCTAAAACAGATCCAACCAGCCCGATTTTTGGAATGCCTATTTTAGAAGTGGAAAAGGCAAGAACAGTTTTATTTGTTAAGCGATCCATGGCATCAGGTTACGCTGGCGTAGAAAATGAATTATTTTTTAGACCTAATACGATGATGTTGTTTGGAGACGCTAAAAAGGTATCTGAAGATTTATCAAAATCACTACATAACGCATAAAATGGAGATATAAGATTATGTTACAACTTGCACCCTTGCCATATACGAAAGATGGATTGGCACCTTTTATTAGTGAAAATACATTAAATTTTCATTATGACAAACATCATATGGGATATTTGAATAATTTAAATAAGTTGATTTCGGGCACGGACTTTGAATCAGCAACCTTAGAAAAAATCATTACCGAAACCCATGGGAAAACAGACAAAATTGGAATATTTAATAATGCAGCTCAGGTTTGGAATCATACATTCTATTGGGGTAGTATGAAACCTAATGGAGGTGGGAAGCCATCCGGAGTATTGTTGAAAAAGATCAATGAAACTTGGGGTGATTTTGATGCGTTTAAAAGCGCTTTTAAAGACGCTGGGACGACCCAATTTGGCAGCGGTTGGGTATGGTTGGTATTAAAAGATGGTGAGCTTAGCGTCATGAAAACCAGTAATGCTGATCTTCCTATGGTGCATGGGGCTGTGGCTTTGTTAACGTGCGATGTTTGGGAGCATGCGTATTACTTAGATTATCAAAATCGTCGGGTTGATTATATTGATGAATTCTTGGCGAATCTTGTGAATTGGGATTTTGCTGCTGAAAATTATGAAGCAAATATTTAATTATTCTTAATAAGGCTATTTATTTAACCCGCGGATAAGGCGGGTTATTTTTTATTGTCAACCTTTTCTTAACCCTTATGTGATAGGGTGAAGATGGTAGGAATGTAAAATCAGATGTCGTTGAGGGTCCTAAGGATTGAAGATGAACAGTTCTGATACACCAGAAGGATTCGGGGTATAAGGAT